>Ga0207646_10006534_pt1 | contig 12033 bp, 15 predicted proteins | sample KBSK5502metaG_FD_184343 | JGI IMG/M metagenome (GOLD analysis project Ga0207646, IMG submission 184343) | Corn, switchgrass and miscanthus rhizosphere microbial communities from Kellogg Biological Station, Michigan, USA - KBS K5-50-2 metaG... | ecosystem: Host-associated > Plants > Roots >...
GTGAGTTACGGAGCGAGCCTCGTCGATTCCTATCGCCAAGTCGGCAATTACGCCGGCAAAATCCTCAACGGTGCCAAGCCGGGCGATCTGCCGGTCCTGCAGCCGACCAAGTTCGAGTTGGTCATTAACCTCAAGACGGCGAAGGCTCTGGGCCTCACGATCCCGCCGTCGCTGCTGCAACGCGCTGATGAGGTGATCGAATGACTACGCGGCGGGCATTCCTCGGGACGCTGGCGGGCGGGGTCCTCGTGCCTCTCTCGGCAAGCGCGCAGCAAGCGGGCAAGGTGTGGCGCATCGGCTGGCTCCACGGCGCCGCGCGCACGCCGGACGGCGCTCCGCCGCCTGCGCTGCGGCAGGCGCTTCAAGATCTCGGCTACGTCGAGGGGAAGAACGTGACCTACTTCGGGCGGTGGGCCGAAGCCAAGCGCGATCGGCTTCCCGGGCTGGCGGCTGAGTTGGTCGGCCTCAAGGTCGACGTGATCGTGACCAGGGGCGGGCCGGCCGCCGAGGCCGCCAGGCAGGCGACCACGACCATCCCCATCGTGATCAGCGGCGCGGGCGACGCCGTAGGTACCGGGTTGATCTCGAGCCTCGCCCATCCGGGCGGAAACATCACCGGGATCACCGATCAGGCCGCCGAGCTGAGCGCGAAGCGGCTGGAGCTCCTCAAGGACGCGGTACCGAAGGCCTCGCGCATCGCCGTGCTCTGGAACGCCGACGACCTTGCGATGACCCTGCGCTACCGGGAGGTCGAGCGGGCGGCGCGCATCCTGCACGTGGCCGTCCAGCCGCTGGGCGTGCGCGAGCCCGAAGACTTCGATACCGCGTTCGCCGCCATGACCCGGAATCGCCCCGACGCGTTCTTTTTGGTGACGGACGCGCTCACCACGCTCAACCGCAAGCGGATCATCGACTTCGCCGCCGCGCACCGCATTCCCGCCATGTACGAGTTCGACTTTCTGGTCAGGGACGGCGGCTTGATGTCGTACGGGTGGGACCTCGACGACAACCTGCGGCGGGCGGCGGTCTACGTGGACAAGATCCTCAAGGGCGCCAAGCCCGCCGACCTTCCCGTCGAACAGCCCACGAAGTTCGAGCTGGTCATCAACCTGAAGACCGCCAAGGCCCTGGGGCTGACGATCCCCCCATCGCTACTGCTGCGGGCGGATGAGATAATCCAGTAGGTGGGACTCCATACATTCATTGCTTCTAGGGCTCCCTGAAAGCGGTACTATCCAAACGCCGGAGCGGGGTAATGGATCGGGTGCGAGTCAGTCGGAGGAGCAGCCATGCCTGGGTACGAATACCACTGCGACAAGTGCCAGCGTGAGGTGACACTCACCCTGTCTATCCGGGAGCACGAGAAGGGCAAGGTTAAGTGCCCGAAGTGCGGTAGTAAAACCCTTCGACCACTGCTGAGCACGTTCGTCTCCCAAACCTCGAGAAAATTCTGACGATCCCGCAGTCGCTCCTGCTGCGAGCGGACGAGCTGATCCAGTGATGGACCGACGGACATTCGTCTCTGGCGTCGCCGTCGGCCTGGTGATCGCACCGCTCGCCGCCGAGGCGCAACAGCCGGGGGGGAAGGTCTATCGCATTGGCATCCTGGAGACGAGATCCACCCACCTCAACGCTGCCAACCTCGATGCTTTCCGACAAGCGCTGCTGGCACTTGGGTACAAAGAGGGTCAAAACCTCGAGATCGCGTACCGATCGGCAGACGGCCGCGAGGAACGGTTCCCGGGCCTGGCGAGCGAGCTGGTTCGCCTGAAGGTGGATCTGATCGTGACGAGAGGGACGCCGGCGGCCCTGGCGGCAAAGGGTGCGACTCGGACTATTCCGGTGGTCATGGCGAGCAGTGGCGATCCTGTCGGAGGCGGCCTCGCCGCCAGCCTCGGGCGCCCGGGCGGGAATGTCACGGGGCTCAGCAGCAATGACGTCGAAATAAATGCGAAACGGGTGGACCTACTCAGAGAGCTGGTTCCGAGACTCACACGAATCGCGGGCCTCTTCAATATGGGTAATCCTGTTCTCCCACTTCAGTGGAAAGAGGTGGAGCGGGCAGCGGGATCTCTCGGTATCCAGCCTCAGCTTCTCGACGTGCGACGCCCCGAGGATTTGCCGCGAGCCTTCGATACGGCAGCGAAGGAGCGTGCCGAGGCCCTCATCGTGGCACTCGACGGCCTCACGCAGGGGAACCTACGGCTGATCGCTGCGCTGGCCGCCAAGAACCGGTTACCGTCAATTTACGCGACCAGGGAGTATGCGGACCTCGGAGGGCTGATCAGCTACGGACACAGCGAGCGTCACCAGTATCAGCGAGCGGCCACCTTTGTTGACAAGATCTTCAAAGGCGCCAAGCCTGCTGATCTCCCCATCGAGCAGCCCACCAAGTTCGAACTGGTCATCAACCGCAAGACCGCGAAGGCGCTCGGGCTGACGATCCCGCCGTCGGTGCTGTTGCGAGCCGACGAGGTGATCGAGTGACCCAATGATCTCCAGGAGGGCATTTATCAGCAGTTTGGCTGGTGGCCTACTCGCCGCGCCGCGGGCCGCCGAGGCACAGGCGCCGGCGAAGGTCGCTGGGATCGGTTGGATGTCACTTGCCACTTCGACGGCCCCTGCCCCGTTCCTTGAGTGCTTCCGTCAGGGGATGCGCGATCTCGGCTACGTTGAAGGCCAACATTTCGTTCTTGAGGCACGATACACAGGCGGTAAGAATGAGCTCTTGCCCGAACAGGTAGCGGACTTGGAGCGTGTGGGCGTTGACGTCATCGTGGCGGGGCCGTTTGCCGCTCTGCGGGCCGCAAAGCAGACTACCAGCCGCATCCCCATCATCATGACACCCAGTGCCGACCCTGTCGTAGCGGGAATCGTTCAGAGCCTGACCCATCCTGGCGGAAACGTTACTGGCATTACAGAAATGGCCCCACAGTTAACCCCGAAGCGGCTGGAACTACTTAGACAGATTGTGCCGACCCTAAGCCGGGTGGCCATCTTGTGGCAACCAGGTACGCTCAGTGAAGAGACGTTTAAGCAAATGTTGAAGGAGACGAAGGCCACCGCTCGATCCCTCGGCGTACAACTTCAGGTGGTCGAGGCAACAGCGGTCGCAGACTTTGACGCCGCCTTCTCGGCCATGGTGAGGGAACGCACCGAAGCTCTCATCGTGCTCGTCAATCCGATGTTCAATGTTCAGCGGCGACACATTATTGAGCGTGCCGCGAATCATCGGCTGCCCGCAATTTACGAATGGATGGAATTCGCTGGAAGCGGAGGTCTGATCTCCTACGGAGCGGACGTTTGCGACATCTATCGGCGGGCTGCAGGGTTTGTTGACAAGATCCTTAAGGGCGCTAAACCTGCCGATCTGCCCATCGAGCAACCCACCAGGTTCGAGCTGGTCATCAACCTCAAGACCGCCAAGGCTTTGGGTCTCACGATCCCGCCGTCACTGCTGCTGCGGGCGGATGAGGTGATCCAGTAGTGAACCGGCGAACCTTCATCAGCACGCTGGCAGGTGGCCTTCTCGCCGCGCCGCTCGCTGCCGAGGCGCAGCCAAAGGTACCTAGGGTCGGTTACCTATCGTCGCTTTCCCGATCTGATCCAACTTATGCAACCCTACGCGATGCATTGCTGCAGGGACTGCGCGAGCACGGTTATGTCGAAGGCCGAACCATCACGATTGAGTGGCGATTCGCTGAAGGGAGCCAGTCGCGTCTCCCCAACCTCGCGGCTGAACTAGTCCGTCTCAGGGTTGACCTCCTCTTCGCGGAGGCAACGCCCTCGGCTCTAGCTGCAAAGCAGGCGACCGTCACGATCCCCATTGTCTTTAGCCCTATTGCTGATCCGATTGGAAGCGGGCTTGTGGCCACCCTCGCTCGGCCCGGTGGAAACATCACGGGATTAACGTTCATGGCGCCTGAGTTAGTGGGGAAACGCCTGGAGCTGCTCAAGGCAACTGTCTCCGGGATGACGCGCGTGGGGGTTCTCTCACATCCAGGCAACCCGAGTGAAGCGACGCTCAAAAGCATGTTGGCGGAAACGGAAGCTGCGGCTCGGGCCTCGGGAGTGCAGCTTCAACGCCTACAAGCCCAAGGGCCCAATGATCTCGACCGGGCATTCGCCGCGATGTCGCGAGACAGGGTCGACGGTCTCATCCTCTTACCGAGCGCGATGTTCTCTAGTGAGCGAAGACGCATCGCCGACCTCGCGGCCAAAAATCGGCTGCCGACGATGTTCTTCTTTAGGGAATTTGTGGAGGCTGGAGGGTTTATTTCGTATGGGCCGAGCTTCGTGGAACTGTGGCGGCGCGCCGCGACCTATGTAGACAAAATCCTTAAGGGCGCCAAGCCCGCCGACCTCCCGGTCGAGCAGCCCACCAAGTTCGAACTCGTCATCAACCTCAAAACCGCGAAGGCCCTCGGCCTGACGATCCCGCCGTCGCTGCTGGTGCGGGCGGATGAGGTGATCGAGTGATCACCAGGCGGAACTTCATCGGCACGCTGGCCGGCGGCGTCCTTGCTGCGCCGCTCGGCGCCGAGGGGCAGCAAGCAGGGAAGGTGGTGCGGATCGGGCTTCTGAGTTACGGCGCTTCTGGCCCCGCTAGTGCTGCCCGGTGGAAGGCGTTTCGCGATCAGTTACGCGAGTTGGGGTACGTGGAGGGACAGAACGTAATCTTTGAGACTCGGTGGGGGGACGAACAGGTGGGCCGACTTCGAGGCCTGGCCGCCGAGCTGATCGATGCGAAGGTCGACATCCTGGTGACCGCCGCTAGCGAAGCGGCACTGGCGGCCAAACAGGCGACGAGCTCGATCCCTATCGTCACGGCGACGGGCGTTGACCCCGTGGAGCTGGGGCTCGCGGCAAGTCTGGCACGGCCGGGCGGAAATGTCACGGGTGTGATTTCAGTAAGCAATGAGCTGTATGGGAAGCGGCTGGAGCTCCTCAAGCAGTTGATCCCACGAGCCTCTCGAGTCGCCATCCTGCGAGATCCTGAGAATCGTACCTCTGCGCTCTCCCTGCGCGACGCAGAGGGCGCGGCAAAGTTCTTGGGGGTAGTGGTGCAAAGGTTTAGCGCGCGGGGTCCAAGGGACCTTGATGCCGCCTTCTTGGCCATAAAGCGAGCCCGCGCCGACGCTGTCCTCCTCGGAGAGAATACGGCATTCATCGCCGAGCGCCGGCGCATTGCCGATCTCGCGCTCATGCACCGGTTGCCGATGATGGTCCCAGCGAAGGAGTACGCCGAGGCGGGAGCGCTTCTCAGCTACGGTACCGATTACTCCGACCTGTTCCGCCGTGCGGCCACGTACGTCGACAAGATCCTGAAGGGGGCCAAGCCCGGCGATCTTCCTATCGAGCAGCCGACCAAGTTCGAACTGGTCGTCAATCTCAAGACCGCCAAGGCTCTCGGCCTGACGATTCCCCGCTCACTGCTGCTGCGGGCGGATGAGGTGATCGAGTAGGAGCTAGGTTGTGCCCAAGTTGTGCCCAACTCCAGCGCATTCCTGATCATTCCGGCGCACTCCGGCACACGACGCCGTCGGGAGCCTCTTGTTCCACATCAAATAGTTACGCACACTTACACGGACCGGGGAATAGGACTGAAAATCCTGGTGTCGGCGGTTCAATCCCGTCCCTGCCCACCACTCTTTTCAACCAGTTGCCCATCAGGACATTTTCCTTCGTGACGTGACGCTCGGACGCTGCGCCCGGATTGTGCCGGTCCTTGACCCGCTGATGGCGTCGGGCTAACCTCGGGGCACCCTTCCGACGTCAGTTGTCCCGGTTCATTGGGGGGCCGTGGGGTAAACCGCAAACGTCGCAGCGTTCGAGCGCGCCCGCAGTGCCGCTTTGGAGGAAGGGGAGCAATGGTCGCAGCCAATTCCCACGCGTGGCCGAGCCTGCCGCTTGAGGAATGGAAGGACACCTGCGCCACCCTCCACATGTGGACGCAGATCGTCGGCAAGACCCGTCTCGCGCTCTGCCCGAAGGAGAATCACTGGTGGCACGTTGCGCTCTATGTCACCGCACGCGGTCTCACGACGACGCCCATTCCGCACGGGACGAGGGTGTTCGAGGTGGCGTTCGATTTTGTCGATCACCGGCTGACGCTCCTGACGAGCGACGGGGAGACCCGGGGCATCCCGCTCGGTCCACGATCGGTGGCGGATTTCTATCGGGAGTACATGGCCGTTCTCGACGACCTGGGCCTCTCGGTGCGCTTCCGACCGGTGCCGGACGAGGTGGAGCACCCGATCCCTTTCGCGGAGGACCGACAACACGCGTCCTATGATCCCGAGCAGGCGAACCGCTTCTGGCGTGTCCTGCTTCAGGCCGACCGGATCCTCAAGCGGTTTCGCGGACGCTTTCTCGGCAAGTCCAGCCCCGTGCACTTCTTCTGGGGCAGCTTCGACCTCGCGCTCGCGCGCTTCTCGGGTCGACGCGCGCCCGCGCGGCCGGGCGCCGACCGCATGATGCAGGAGGCGACCTCGCACGAGGAGATCAGCGCCGGCTTCTGGCCGGGCAGCGGTTCGGTGCCCGAACCCGCCTTCTACGCGTACGCGGCGCCCGAGCCGCCCGGCTTCGCCGCGGCGCCGGTAAAGCCGCAGGCCGCGAAGTACCGCCGCGAGATCTCCAACTTCGTCCTGCCCTACGAGACCGCTCGGACCGCGGCCACGCCGGACGAGATAGTGCTGGAGTTCTTCCAGAGCGCCTATGAGCAAGCCGCGGAGCTGGCAGGCTGGGATCGCGCAATGCTCGATCGGCCGGAGAGCGAATGGCCTTGACCTGGCCGCAGGGGCTGCGGAGCGCGCCGCTCCTGTCTTCTTCTTCGGCCTCCGATTTGACCGGTGTTCCCCGCTCTGACAGGATCGGCGCGAGGCGGGAGGGTAGATGGCAGCTCGCGGCGCGCAGCTTGCTCTGAGCCGAATTAGTTAGTCTGATGCCAAAGCTCACCCTCCGCGTCCGGGACGTTGGTAGGGTCGCAACGCGAAGAACCGCAGTCGAACGGGATTGTTGTACAATCCGCACGGGTTGCCAACCGGACCGGGTCTTCAACGGTAGAAGTCTGCTGAAAGGAGTCCGTGGATGAACGTCCGTGCCCGCCGAGCCGTCTCCTCTCTCGCGCTGATCTCCATGGTTGCTCTCGCCTCCGCCGTCCGGGCGCAGGACGCCCTGCGGACGCCGCTGCCCGCGCCGGTGAAGGTGAAGCAGGGCATGCTGAACGTGCCGGCGCTCTCACCACTCTGGCTGCTGCCCGAGTACGCGGCCAAGTATAACGTGCAGATCGAGACCGTCATGTTCCAGCGTTTCGCGGATGCGCGGACCGCGCTGGCCTCGGGCGATCTCGACATCACCGCCTTCGGCCCTCAGGACATCTCCCTCGCCCTGGGCCAGGGTGCAAAGTCTCTGGTCGGCGTGGCCGGCGTGGGCTCCGGCAACGACTGTCTCATCGTGCGGAAGGGCGAGGACGTCAAGGAGTGGAAGAGTCTACAGGACAAGGCCATCGGCGTGGGCGCGGGCTCGATCTCCTGGCTCAAGTTCGCCGCCTCCGTCCAGGAGCACGGACTCGAGTACCGCAAGCTCAAGGTGGTCAACATCATGGGTGGCGGGGCCAACTATCTCAAGGCGCTCCAGGCCAAGGAGATCGATATGGCCGTGGTGTGGCAGCCCTTCTGCGCCCAGGGGATCGTGGACGGCTTCGCGCAGTACCCCACCATCGATCACAATCAGTCGAAGACCGTCGGCGGGCTCATCTCCGTCCTGGCCGTGAACCGCGGTTTCATGGAGAAGAATCGCGACGCCGTGCAGCGGCTGGTGATCGCGTACCTCGACGTGCTCAAGTTCGCCCAGGCGAACCCGCAGCGCTGGGCCAAGATCTACGCGGAGAAGGCGGGCCTGCCGGAGCCCGTGGCGGCCGAGTCCATCCGCATCACCCGGCTCGATGCCATGTTGCCGCTCGAGTCCATCAAGCGGATCTCGAAATTCCTGTCGGACAACGGCGTCATCGCCCGCGACGTGTCCGGCGAGATCGCCCAGTCCTACACTTACGAGTTCCTGAGCCGGGCCACCGGGAAGTCGCCGGCGGAGCTGGGGCTGAACCGGTAGCGAAGGGCCGCCGCTAGCGATGACCGCGCGGCGCGCGCTGTGGTCCCTGGCGCTACCGATCGCGCTGCTGGCGCTCTGGTACGTGGCCGTCCGCGAGCGCTGGGTAACCGAGGGCATCATCCCGCCGCCGGCCCAGGTGGCCGCCTCCTGGTACACGTGGATCTTCGGCTCGCCCACACGCTCCCTGTCCCCTTACTCCGGCACCTGGCTGGCCAACGTCGTCTACTCGACACGCCGCGTGATCGAGGGCTTTCTCCTGGCCGCGGCGTTCGGGATCCCGCTCGGAATCCTCATTGGCTGGAACCGCCTGGTCGCGCGGCTGGTGGACCCCTCCATCCAGCTCCTGCGGCCGGTCCCGATCACCGCCTGGCTTCCCTTCGCCATCGCGGTCTTCGGCATCTACGACGCTAGCGCCCTCTTCCTGATCGGGCTGGGCGCGTTCTACCCCATCGTGGTCAACACCACTCACGGGGTGCGGGACACCAACCTGCTGCTGCTGCGCGCCGCGCGCATGCTGGGCGCGGGTCCGCTGACCGTGCTCTTCAAGGTGGTCTTCCGCTCGACGCTGCCCTCCATCTTCACGGGCCTGCGCCTCGGCATCGGGGTGGCCTGGACCGCCGTGATCGTCGCCGAGATGATCGCGGTCAAGTCCGGCCTCGGCTACGTCCTCTGGGACGCCTACTATGTCGGGCGGATGGACATCTGCGTGGCGACCATGTTCTCGGTGGGGCTGCTCGGTTTTCTCTCCGACCAGGTGATCCTCCGCGTCTCGCGGCTCGTGCTCCGCTGGCGCACGCTCGAAGCCCACGCCTGAGCCGATGGTCTCCGCCGTGGAGCTCAGCGCGGTCTCGAAGGAGTTCGTGGCCCGGGACCGCCGCGTGCTGGCGATCGAGCGCATCGATCTCTCGGTGGCCCGCAACGAGTTCGCCGCGATCCTCGGCCCGAGCGGCTGCGGCAAGTCCACCCTCCTCAACATGGTGGCAGGGTTTCAGCGGCCGACAACGGGGCGCATCTTGGTGGACGGCGCGCCCGTGGAGGGGCCTGATCCACGACGCGGGGTCGTCTTCCAGGAAGCAGCCCTCTTCCCCTGGTACACCGTCCTGGACAATGTGACCTTCGGCCCCAAAACGCGCCGCATGCCAGCCGGCCAGTACCGGCCAAAGGTGGCCATGTTGCTGGAACTGGTGGGACTGCGCGGCTTCGAGCGCTACTACCCGGCGGAGTTGTCGGGCGGCATGAAGCAGCGCGTGGGAATCGCGCGGGTGCTCGTCATGGAGCCGGAGGTGCTGCTGATGGACGAGCCCTTCGGCAGCCTGGACGCCCAGACGCGCTCGGTGATGCAGGAGCTGCTGCTCTCCGTGTGGGAGCGCCAGCATCAGACGGTCCTCTTCATCACCCACGACATCGAGGAGGCCTTGCTGCTGGCCGACAGCGTGTCCGTGATGACAGCCCGGCCGGGACGGATCAAGGCACGCATCGTGGTGGATCTGCCGCGCCCACGGCCCTTTGAGGTGACCACGTCCCCACGCTTCAACGAGCTGAAGCGCCAGGTGCTGGCGCTGGTCCGGGAGGAGAGTCTCCGGGCGGCCACGCGCGTTGAGCCTGGCGGCAGCCTGGAGTAGGTTCACGCTGACGTCATGGCCATAGATTATCCGTGAACGATACTCGTAACCCTGGCGGGGCAACGGTCGTGCTGATGTGCGGCCTGCCGGTATCCGGAAAGACCACGACGGCGGGGCGTCTTCACGCCGTGCTCGGTGGGACGCTCATCAGAAGCTGCGACGTTTATCAGCGACTAGCAATTTGTCTCCCAGGGATTCGCGGCGCGGTCTGGAGCGTTACAATGAGGCAGGCGAGAAGGGCGCTTCCGCGCTCGAGCCGCCACGGCGGGCTCACCAGGCATCCACGCAACCCGTCGGGAAGGGGCTGGTCATGAAGAAGATCCTCAGTCTGGCGTTCGTGGCGATGCTATCCCTCGCACTCGCGGCTCCCGCCCACGCGGGCAGGGGGCACGGAGGCGGGTCCCACGGCGGGCATCATGGTGGCTTCCATCACGGCGGCGGCTTTCACCGTGGGTGCTGTTGGGGCGGAGTCTTCGTCGGCGGGGTCTTCGTGGGCTCGGCGTTCGCGTATCCGTACTATGGCTATCCGTATTACGGCTATCCGTACTACGGCTATCCGTATTACGCCTATCCGTACGCCTACCCGATGTATGCGGAGCCGGCTTACCAGCCGCAGACGCAGGTGTACGTGGCTCCGGCAGTGCAGCGGGAGGTGTGCTACGTCGGCGGCTGCTACCATCTCCAGGGTGATGGCGTGACGGTCGCCTATTCCTGGATCTGGGTGCCGGCCGCGCCGGCACTGTCCCCGGCTCCGCCGAGCCGTTGAGGACACGCTCGGCACCGCTCCTGTCTCGGACCGCCGTGGTGGACGGTCGCCGTCGTGTTCCTCGTTCTGGCCAGCCTCCATGGGGGGCCGCCTCCCCGCGGGGATGCCGGCGTGCTGGGTCCACGGATCGTCTCGGCTTGCGCGAGGCCGGGAGGCCGGGGGTCGATACCGCAATGGCTGGGGGCAGAGCAATGGCAGATTCAGACGACGAACGGGATATCATGCAGTGCGACGATCGGCGATTCAAGGCGATGGTCCGGGGTGACCTGGCAACGCTCAGAATGGCCCTCGCCGACGATCTGACCTACACGCATAGCAGTGGCCAGCACGAAACGAAAGCGCAGTTCCTGGCCTCCCTCGCAACGGGTCAGCTCAGCTACAAGTCCATCATCCCGGAAGCCCGCTCGGTCCACGTCTATGGCGGGGCAGGGATTCTGACCGGCACGGCGCGCATGGAGATCACGGCGCGCGGACAAGACGCCCAGTTTCGAATTCGTTACATTGCGGTGTACGTCAGGGCGCAGGATCGCTGGCAGATGGTGGCGTGGCAGTCCACGCGTGTGCCCGAAGGATAGGCGGAGTCCGAGACGGCCCTCGGCGTGCAGTGAACAGGAATGATTACTGGAGGCATCCATGGTTGATGGCACGTTTATTCAGATCGCCCCGGTCGCCCTTCCCATGGCACAGGGGACGGTGAGGGGGACGGTGATCACTGCCTTGTATGCGCTCGACAGCCTCGGGAACGTATGGAAGCTCATGGATCACCTCGGTCAGAAGTGGATGCGTGTGACCGCTGAGCGGGAGGGCTAGCACGATAGAACGACGCCCCTGTCCAACGCGCGCGGAACTGGGACTGTTTGACAGGATCGAGGCGCGAGTCGAAGATACGAGCCCCTAGGTAGAGACGGTGTCGCTTCCCGGCGGCATCGAATAGGGGAGAAGACGGCACACGGAGGTGCGACATGATGCCCAACGTCGCGGTTTGCGTCTACTGCTCCCATAAGATCGAGGAAAAGGAGAAGTCCGTCAACGTGCCCCATCTACCGGGCGGCGTTGCCCACCTGGCGTGCGCCCAGAAGGTAACGATTCGAACCGCCCCTCGAAGGTGACGCTTAGCGGGCGTTAGTCGCTTGCGCCCGATCGAGGCCAGCATGGGGCGCTCACCTGTCGAACGGTCGGGGCCCCTACGACCTGAAGGTTGTACCCTGCAAAGGGAAGCGGAGGCACTGGCCCAGTAGGCTGCAAATCCCGTTCGGGTTACCGCCGCCCCTGATGAGTGCGGGATTCGTGGTCCTCGCCGCTCCCGACGGGCCTGGGATACTCAATCCTCAGCGCTCTGGACGGGCTCAGGATTACTAATCCTCAGCGCCGTCAGCGTCCACCCGTCAGCTCAAGGGTTCCGAACGGCCCGTCGGAGATTTACGAAGTGATCACCGAGACTCTGCCCGACGTGATCCGCAACGGTTGAGGTCGCGGAGAGCGGCGCAGCGCGTCTTGATCCCGCGCGCAGACCGTAGCTGACGGCGGGTCGCGTGG
>Ga0207646_10006536_pt1 | contig 12031 bp, 9 predicted proteins | sample KBSK5502metaG_FD_184343 | JGI IMG/M metagenome (GOLD analysis project Ga0207646, IMG submission 184343) | Corn, switchgrass and miscanthus rhizosphere microbial communities from Kellogg Biological Station, Michigan, USA - KBS K5-50-2 metaG... | ecosystem: Host-associated > Plants > Roots >...
CCTCATCATGGCTGACCTCTCTCGCCGGATCCGGGGGCCGTGCGCAGGAGCTCTTCGATCTCGCTTCGATACGGCATCGCGTCCGAGCAGCTCACGCGCCCGACCACGATGGCGGCGGCCGCGTTGCCCGCACGCAGGCACTCGGCGAGCGGCCGGCCGCGGTGGAGGCCGTCGAGGAAGCCGGAGGCGAAAGCGTCGCCGGCCCCGATCGTGCTCACCACCCGCACGGGCAGGGGCGGGACCGACGTCGACGCGGCGCGCGTGTGGGTCTCCACTCCGCGCGCGCCCAGCTTGCGCACGAGCAGGCCCGCGCCCGCGTCCAGCACCGCCGCGACCTGCCGCCGCGGATCGGTCTCGCCGGTGAGGAGCGCGATCTCGTCCTCGTTGCCGAGGACCACGTCCACGAAGGGCAGCGCATGGCGGGCCTGCTCGCCGGCCGCTTCCGGCGAGGGCCAGGAGCTGGCGCGGTAGTCCACGTCCAGCACCGTGCACGCGCGCGCCTCCCGCGCCGCGCGCAGCGCGGCCAGCGTCGCCTCCCGCGCGGGGGAGGCGGCGAGGCTGGTGCCGTTGGTGACGAAGAGCCGCGCTCCGCGGACGGCCTCCAGCTCGGCGGGGCCCACCTCGACCCGCGTGTCGGCGGGCTCGCGGCGGTAGAAGACCTGGGGGAAGCGGTCGGGGGGCGACACCTCGGTCAGGCACAGCGACGTGTTGTAGCCGGGCACGAGGCGGACGAAGCGCGTGTCGACCTTCTCGGCCTTCAGGAAGGCCAGGAGATACTCGGCGAGCACGTCGGCGCCCACGCTGCTGATGATGCCGACGTCGTGGCCGAGGCGGGCCAGGCCCACCGCGATGTTGGCGCTCGACCCGCCGAGGTGACGCGAGAAGCGCTCGACCTCGGCCAGGGGCCGGCCGTGGTCCAGCGCGTAGAGGTCGTAGCCGATCCGCCCCAGGACGCAGACGTCCACGGCCCTACTCTTCCAGGACGCGGAGAGCGCCTTCCCGGCCGACGCCGCGGTGGACGAGGGCCGTGAGGGCCCGGCACATCGGCAGCGGGTCCGCATCGCCGGGGAAGAGGAGGTTGCGCCCGATGATCGGCCGCGGACGTTGGGTCCCGCCTCCAGGCCGGAGGCGAAGTCCGTGAGCGTCGCGGCGGGAGACTCGCGCGCCGGCCCGCCGAGGAGGAGGACGGGCAGCGTCGTCGCCCGGCACACGCGCTCGAACCCGTCGCCGTAGGGGAGCTTCAGCCAGAGGTGGGACGAGGAGTCGCCGAGCCCCGCCGCGATACCGCACTGCCGCACGAGCGTGGGGGCGTCCTTGGCCGGGTCGTAACCCGCGGCGCCGCGCGTCACGCCCAGCGGCTCCAGGAATGCGGCCAGGCCCTCCCGGCGCAGGTCGTTCAGCGCCTGGGCGCAGGCCAGGATCGTGCGCCCCGAGCCGGGCTCCTGCGGCTCGAGCCGGTACATCATCTTGCCGCCCTGGCAACGCAGCTCGGCCAGCCGTCCGGCCCCGATCCCGGTGAACGCGTCCTCCATCTCGAAGGCCGTGCCCGCCAGGCCGCCCCGGTTCATGCTGCCGACCAGCACGCGGCCGTCCAGGAATCCGTGCCCGGCGCGCCGGCGCTCGAGGTGGCTGAGGATCAGCAACTCCTCCAGGAGGTCGGCGGTGGCGACGATGCCGTCGAGGTCGGGATCGTCGAGCACGCGGCGCGCGCGGGCCAGGTACTGGTAGCGGTCGCCCATCGCGAGGGTGTCGCCGCGGATGGCGGTGACGCCGCGGCCGGGGTGGTCGATGGCGAGCAAGACGAGCTTGCCGTCGCGGGTGAGCCGTCGCGGCCTCTTCCGCTGCCTCGCCTCCCTCTCGATCCAGCGGGGATGCTGGACCCGGACGTCCGTGATCTCCGCGAACGTGGCGAGAGGCAGCGCTTCTTCCGCCGCGAAGGTTCGCTGATCGCTGATGGCTGATCGCTGATTGCTGCCGCTCATGTCAGTAATAGAAGCGCTCCTTCTTCCTGGCCTCGTCGTAGGCCTTCCGCGCCTGCCGGACCTCTTTCGTCTCCGTCTCCGCCGCCACCGGCACGTCCCACCACGAGAAGCCGGGGATGGAGGCCCGCGGCTCGACGGGGACGTAGATGAGGCAGGTCCGGTCCTGCTGCCGCGCCTCGGCGAGGGCGCGCACCAGCCCCTCCTCGCTGTCGGCGCACAGGGCGACCGCGCCCAGGCTGCGGGCGTTGGCCACGTAGTCCACCTCCACCGGCTCGCCCGTGAGCCGGCCCGTGGACGCGTCGCGGAGGCGGAACTCGTTGCCGAAGCCGTGGCTGCCGCACGAGCGCTGCAGCCCGTGGATGCACTGGTAGCCGTGGTTGTCGTTGAGGACCACGGTGATCTTGCGCCCCTCCTGCACCGAGGTGACGATCTCGTGGTTCAGCATCAGGTAGCTGCCGTCGCCGACGAAGGCGTAGACGTCGCGCTCGGGCCGAGCCATCTTCACACCGAGGGCGCCGGCGATCTCGTAGCCCATGCAGGAGTAGCCGTACTCCGAGTGGTAGTCGCCGCTGGCCTTGCTCCGCCAGAGCTTGTGGAGATCGCCGGGCAGGCCGCCCGCGGCGTGGACGACGGTACCGTTCTCGTCGACGTGCTCGTTGAGGATGCGGATCACCTCGGCCTGGTGGAGGAGCCCGCCCTCGCGCTGGGGATGGACGATCTCGCGGTGGACACGCTCCCACTCCTCACGGGCGGAGCGGATCTCGCGCTCGTACTCGTCGGCGATGCGGTAGCCCGAGAGGGCCGTGCCCAGGTCCTCGAGGACGGCCCGGGCGTCGCCGACGATCGGGAGCGCGCCGTGCTTGTGGGCGTCGTAAGCGTTCACGTTCACCGAGACGAAGCGCACGGCGGGGTCCTGGAACTGCGTCTTGGACGCCGTCGTGAAGTCGGACAGCCGGCTGCCGAGGACGAGCACCAGGTCGGCGCTCTGCGCGATACGGTTGGCGGCCAGCGTTCCCGTCGTGCCCAGCGCGCCCAGACAATAAGGATGGGCGTCGGGCAATACTCCCTTCCCGGCCTGGGTCACGCCCACCGGTACGTGCGTCTTCTCCACGAAGGCGCGCAGCGCGGGCTCCGCGTCCGAATAGTAGACGCCCCCGCCGGCGACGATGAACGGGCGGCGCGCCCGGCGGATCATCTCCGCCGCCGTCGCCAGGCCCTCGCGGTCGGCCCGCCGGCGGGGGATCCGGTAGACCCGCTCCTCGAAGAAGTGCCGGGGGTAGTCGAAGGCCTCGGCCTGCACGTCCTCGGGCAGGGCGAGCGTCACCGCTCCCGCGGTGGCCGGATCGGCCATCACCCGCATGGCCTCGGGGAGGGCGGCGAGCAGCTGCTCGGGCCGGTTGATGCGGTCCCAGTAGCGAGAGACGGGACGGAAGCAGTCGTTGACGCTCACGTCCATGCTCGCCGGTGACTCGAGCTGCTGCAGCACCGGCGCCGGCAGCCGGTTGGCGAAGATGTCGCCCGGCAGCAGCAGGACGGGAAGGCGGTTGATGGTGGCGGTCGCGGCGCCCGTCACCATGTTCGTGGCCCCCGGGCCCACCGAGCTGGTGCAGGCGAAGGTGCCGAGGCCGCGCCGCGCCTTCGCGAACGCGACGGCGGTGTGGACCATCGCCTGCTCGTTCTTGGGCTGATGGTACGGGAGGTCGTCGCCGCCGTAGTCGTCGAGAGCCTGACCGAGCCCCGTCACGTTGCCGTGGCCGAAGATCCCGAAGACGCCGTTGACGAGCCGGTGCCGGGCGCCGTCGCGCTCGACGTACTGCCGCTTGAGGAACTCGACGATGGCCCCGGCCGCGGTGAGTCGCCGCGTGCTCGCGCTCATGGTTTTCCCTCCGGCTTCCTGCCCGGTCCGGCCGAACGACCTGACGTTACGGCCGGCGAGTGGCGTGCGTCAAATGTGGGCAAGGGAGTACTAGCGGCGCACCCCCTTGAACCCTCGCTCGCTCCGCGGGAATGAATCCCGCTCCGCTCGCTGCTCTGGGCGCGCCGGATCGATCCATTCTATCGCCCGGTAGTCGATCGGGCCTTCTTCGACCGAGTTGAACTTCACGATCCGGAAGTACGGGGAGAGGTCGAAATCGCGGGGCAGGACGAGCCGGGGATGAACGCTCCTCATGCGCGGCCCCCAGGGATGAAGGCCTTCCTGCTGCTCCTCGCGCATGCTGGCGGGCAGCATCGGCATGACGGGATAGCGCACCCGGAGAAAGGCCTGCGCGATCAGGCTGGAGCAGATGACCGCGCGGGAGTCGCTCTCACCGGAAAAGAACACCTTGCGGCGCCAGCGGGCGGGCAGGAGATGGAAGGGCGTGAGGTACCGTCCGAGGTCGAGGAGCTGCCGCTGGTCGTATTGATCGCCGACGTGCGCGACGACGTCGTCGACGACGTGCGCGATGTCCTCCTCGCTGATGCAGTACGGCCGGCAGACCCGGATGTTGTACTCCGTGTACTTGCTGAGAGGCACGGCCGACACGCCGGAGGCGAGGTCGGCCTCCAGCACGAGGTGCCGGGCCTCCTCACCGTATGCCTCCCGGAAGGGCCGGCCGCGGTGATCGGGCGCGTCGAGGAGCCGGTCGCCGACGTAGATCCCGGAGTGCGACCACGAGCTCTGGGTCAGGTACTTGATGATCTGCGAGAGCCGGCTCTTTCCTTCCACCAGGATCACGTCGCCGAGGCAGACGTGCTTCTTCAGGTTGTCGAGGTTGTTGGGGATGCGGCGCTGGTAGTTCGGTACGTCGCGGGTGAGGAAGCGGACCACCGCGTCCGAAAGGGCCCGGTCGAGCCTCACGTCACCTCATCCGGGATCGGGCGAGGAAGAGCGGGAACGGCGACGCCGGCGCTCGTGCTCAGGGCCGGACCTTGCCCCCCGGCCGCCAGCCCTGGTTGGCCGGGTCGAGAACCCACCGATGCTCCTCCGTGAATCGGAAGCCGGTGTAGCGGTTGCCCGGCAGGTGGCGCACGACCCAGATGTAGTACATCCCGTAGCCGGGAGCGGAGACCTGGGCATGCGACACGCCGTCGAGGATCTTGATCGTGTCGTGGCTGCGGACCTTGAAGACCTCGTCCCCCAGCTCGGCGTGCCCATAGCCCTGCGGGAGCGTGAAGCGGTAGTGGTAGATCTCGGCCTGCGGGTGATGGTGGGGCGGGTAGCTCGACCACCGGCCGGGATAGTTCACGACCTCGCCCAGCACGAGATTGGCCTCGGGCCGGTTGGTGTCGTCGAAGATCAGGCGGACGTTGCGCAGGCTGGTGCCCTGCACGAGCCCTTCGCCGCGGTACTCGGGCTTCAGCTCCTCCGGCCGGAAGAGCCTGGCGGCGAAGCGGCGCTCGTTCGTGGCGCGGACCACGGCCCACTCCGAGCCCGGGCCGTGCGAACGCACGGCGACGCGGGTGCCTCCCGGGATGTGCAAGGCCGTCGGCGCCTCGTCGAAGAGCGACGCGCGCCGAACGCGCGCCCGCTCCGCGTCCCAGTCGAGGTCGGCCTCGCCGTCGAGCAGCAGCCAGGCCGTTTCCTTCGGATGCGTCTCCTCGAAGGATTCGGCGCCACCGAATCGGTGGATCCCGAAATCGACGCCGGTGTCGAGCCGCGCCTCGCCCTCCCGGGTGATCTCGGTGTGGCCGAGGGGAAAGCCGCGGCGGAAGCGGGAGATCAGGTGCTCGCCGGTCATTCGCTCGTGCGGGAATGAATCCCGCCCTTGCCGTAGGCGCGCGCGATCCCGTCGATCCACCGGGCGTCGCCGAGGGCGTCTTCGAGGGACGGCGTGGGCGCGGTGCCCTCGGCCAGGCAGCGGCGGAAGTGGTGCAGCTCGGCGCGGAACGCCTCCTCGTAGGAGACCGTGCGGTGCTCGACGACCAGCTCGTCACCGTCCATGCGCTCGATCTCGAGGGGGCTCGCAGCGTGCCGCAGGTAGGGCGAGGGGAAGGTGAGGGTCACGCGCTTCTCGGGGCTCACGAACCGGAGCCGCTCCTCGTAGTGCTTGAGCCCGGGGAGCGAGATCCAGCTCAGCGAGGCGCGCACGTCACCGCGGAAGCGGGTGAGCGAGGTCTGGGCGAACCCGTCGCGCCAGACGTGCGCGGACACCACTCCTTCGGGCTCGCCGAGGATGCCGCGCACGGCGTCGATGTCGTGGATGAGGCTGACGCTGAGGAGGAACGCGGCCACCTTCGATGCCGCCGGCGCATCCTTCCCGACGATGCCCGCGATGGGTCCGGCGACCGTTCCCGTGGTCGCCTCCGCGAGGATAGCCTCGTTGATCGTCTTCTCCGGCGTCGGCGACCAGGCCCGGTCCGGCCGGGGCAGCACGGCGTGATGGGTGCGCGCCGCGGCGTCTTCGGGATGGAGGACCGTCACCTCCACGTAGCGCAGGTCACGCAGCGACCGCACCTCCTCGCGGGCCTTCAGGTACGCCGGGTCGAACCGCTTGTGATAGCCGACCATCAGCCGGCCACGACTGCGCCGCGCGACCTCCGCGATCTCCTCGGTCTCCGGCACGCCGAAGCCGAGCGGCTTCTCGACGAAGAGGTGCTTGCCCGCGGCCAGGGCGGCGAGGGCCGGCTCCCGGTGCGAGCCGGAGGCGAGGAGGAGCACCGCGTCGACGTCGGGGCGGCCCACGACCTCGCGGTAGTCGGTCGAGGCGGCGGCGACTCCGTAGCGCCCCGCCACCGCGTCGAGGGTCGCGCGGTTCACGTCGGCGACGGCGGCCACGGCGAACAGGTCGGGGCGCTCGGCGAGCGTGGGCAGGTGCATCATCTGCGCGATGCCGCCGCAGCCCACCACCGCGACGCGCAGGGGCGTTTGGATCGAGCCGGTCACGCGCGTCATGATATGCCGAAATGAAGGCACGCCTTCCGTTGGGACTGATCGGTCTGGGCCGGCTCGGACGCGTCTACGCCCGCGACCTGGCGACCCGCGTGCCGTCGGCGCGGCTCGTCGCCGTGGCCGACCCGGCGCCGGGAGTGGCGGAGTCGGTGGCGAGGGAGTTCGACGTGGCCCGGTGGCACTCCGACCCGGCCGGCGTCCTCGACGACCCCGAGGTGAAGGCGGTGGTGATCGTGAGCCCCACGAGCACGCACCGCGAGATGACGGTCGCCGCCGCCCAGCGCGGCAAGGCCATCTTCTGCGAGAAGCCCCCCGCGCTCGCCCTGGCCGACACGCGGGCGATGAAGGAGACCGTCGAGCGCAGCGGCGTGTTCTTCCACATGGGGTTCATGCGCCGCTACGACGCCGGCTACGCCGCCGCCAAGCGCCGCGTGGAGAAGGGAGAGATCGGGACGCCGGTGCTCTTCAAGAGCAGCTCCCGGGACCCGAAGCGCACGAGCCTCGAGTATGCGGACCCCAGGAGCAGCGGGGGGATGATCGCCGACATGGGCGTCCACGACTTCGACCTCGCCCGCTGGTTCATGGGGGAGGCGAAGACGGTGCATGCGGTCGGGGGCACGCTCGCGTATCCGGAGCTGAAGACGGTCGGCGACCTGGACAACGCCGTGGTGAGCATCGTCTTCGCCGACGGCCGGCTGGGCGTCGTGGACCTGAGCCGCAACGGGATCTACGGATACGACATCAGCACGGAGCTGCTCGGCACCGCGGGGACGCTGCGCATCGGGTACCTGCGCGAGACGCCGCTGCTCGTGATGACCGCTAACTCGGTCGCGCACGACACCGTGCCCTACTTCATGGAACGCTTCGCCGGCGCCTACACCGCCCAGCTCCAGGACTTCGCCGACGCCGTCCTCACCGGCCGGCCCCCGTCGATCACGATCGACGACGGGATGGCCGTGATGCGCATCGCCATCGCCGCCACCCGCGCGTGCCAGAGCGGGCAGCCCGTGGAGGTGGACGGCGTCGATTGAACGACCTGGCGCAGCATCCGCGGCTCCTTACTGCGGTGATCCCTCGACGTCGGCGAACTCGGGCGGGTACCGGACCTCGCCGCGAACGCCCCGGAGCGCGTCGGGTCGCAGCTCCAGCGCCATGAAGGCCGGGCTCGACACCTCGAACGGCGCCCGGATGCCCAGGGGCTCGGCCGGGACGAAGCCGAAACGGGCGTAGTAGCCGGGATGCCCGACAACGATGACGACGCCATGCCCGAGGTCTCGGGCGTCGGCGAGACCGCGGCGAACGAGGGATGATCCGATTCCCGTCCGCTGGAGCGCCGGGAGCACCGCCATCGGGAAGATGGCCTTATGATCTTCCCGGCGCTCGGGCCTGATCACATCGCGAGCACAGCCCAGAGGAACAAGCGGCTCAACTCCTTTTGCGGCGGACCGCCGAACTCTTCCCGGGGCCAGTTGTCTGTTCGTCACCTCGGCCGGGCAGGAACGTCGAGGCCGGAGCCGCCCCGTGTGACGTCGCCCTTCCGGCCCGCGAGGGCTGCCCTCGAGGTGAGGATCTTGAACCCCTCGAAGGAAAATGTGATCTGGCCGTTGTCGGTCTCGGCGCCTTTCGCCTGTCCGCTGCGGACTTGCCCGATCGCGACCTTGAGCCGGCGCAACCATACCGGACCGGACACGGCGACGTTGTGCGATGGGTGAAGTGTCTTGAGCCTGGGCACCATCGCTGCCATTCGATCGACCGACGCGGCATAGGCCGTGAGGTCTGTCTCGGGAACGTACAGCCAGATCGTCCCCTCGTAGAACGAGTCACCGGTAAACAGCAGGCCGGCGGCCGCATCGACGAGCGCCGCCGCATCGGGGGTGTGGCCAGGGACGTGGAGGACGGTGAGCCGGCGTCCGCCCAGATCGATGGTGTGTCCGTCCTTGATGAACTGGGTAGGGATGAAGGAGCGGGTCCGATAGCGCGCGGGGTCGAAGCCCATCGGCAAGCCGCGGCAAAGGGCCGCCGGCCCCACCTCGCCTTGGATCGCCTCGTGGGGAAAGCCGCGGGCGTTGGCCCTCGTGTAATCGGTGTCCATCGCCAGGATGCGACCGAAGTCGGCGTTGCCGCCGACATGGTCGAAATGCGTGTGGGAATTCAGGACCGTCACGGAAAGGCGGGTGAGCCTGTTCACGATGTCGGTGATCCTGCCGATGCCGAGCCCGGTGTCGAAGAGGAGCGCGCTTCGGGAGCCGAGGATGAGGTAGGAGATCACCTCCTGGAATTGATACGGCTCGCAGATCGCGAACACCCCGTCGCCAACCTTGTAGACCACAAACCAGTCGTCAGGGAGTTCGACGCGCGGCAAGCGCGCGTTGCCCGGTCGCGGGAGAAGGTCACACCAACGCGTCGCGGAAACGCTCTCCCCTGACATTGCCAGCAAGCCGGCGGCCACCCAGGGCAGCGGCGACCGGGCGCGGAAGGTGGTCAGACGCCGGCCTTGTCGCGGAGGTAGGCCCGGCTCTTGCGGGCGCTGTCCGACGGATCCGGTTCGAGCCGTCCCTTGGCGTCGGGCACGACGTCCTGCTCGACGATGAGCCAGCCGGAGTACCCGTGGGCGCGCAGCCACTCCACCACGCGCGGGAAGTCCACCACGCCCTCCCCGAGCGGGCAGAAGACGCCCCGCTTCCACGCCTCGGCCATCGACACATCGCGGGTCCGGACGTGGCGCAGCTCGCTGTCGCGCGCGTCCTTGAGGTGGACGTAGCGGACGCGGGCGCCATGGCGCTTCAGCACGTCGAGGGGTTCGCCGCCCCCGTAGACGCAGTGGCCGGTGTCGAGAAGGAGGCCGACCAGATCGGCGTCCGTCGTCGAGAGGAGCCGGTCGATCTCGCCCGGCGTCTCCACGAAGGTGCCCGCGTGGTGATGCACGACGACGCGCATGTCCAGCTCGTCGCGGAGGGCCTCGGCCACGGCCCGGATCGTAGCCGCCGCCTCCCGCCACTGCGCATCGGACCAGCCGGCGCCGCCGCCGTCCGGCACGCGCCCCGCGATGCGGGCGCGCGCGGGGTCCTCGTCGTCGGCGAGGATCACCTCTCCCACCCCCTGGGTGGCGAGCAGGCGCCCCACGCGCAGGACATGCGCCACCGACGCCGCCCGTCGTGAAGCGTCCTCGAGAGGAAGAGCGACGAAGGACGAGCCGAGGGCGAGGCGGCGCGCCTTCAGCTCGCGCTCGAGCGCGGCCGCCTCGGTGGGCAGATAGCCGTACGGCCCGAGCTCCGTGCCCTCGTAGCCGGACCCGGCGATCTCGTCCAGGATCCGGCCGAAGGGCGGGTTGGGCCGGTCAGCCTCGTACACTCCCCAGCTGACCGGCGCATTACCAACTCGGATGATGGACATAGCCACGGGCTGCGAGCGAAGCGGGATCCACTCCCGCGAAGCGAGCGGGGGGTCCGGGGGGTGCGCCGCAGCACCCCCCGGAATTGACGACTAAAAGTCCAGGCGGAGCGCGAACTGCATGATCCGCGGATCGCCCGAGAGCTGCGTGATGGTGGCGCGGGTGACGGTGTTGCTGATGTTGGGGTCGGGGAGTCCCAGGTTCGTGTGGTTGAAGACGTTGAAGACGTCCCAGCGCAGGGTCGCGCCGACACGCTCGCCCGAGAGCCGGACGCGGCGCTGCAGGCTGAGGTCGCCCGACTGCCAGCCCGGGCCGCGCAGTATGTTGCGGCCGGAGTTCCCGAAGGTCCCCGACGGCACGGCCGCGAACGCGGTCACGTCGTACCAGCTGTCGACGGTCTTGGCGCCCTCGCCATCGCCGATCCGGTTCGGCAAGCCCGTCATGTTGATCCCGACGTTGTTGCTCCCCTGCACCACGGTGAAGGGCAGGCCGGTGCGCGCGGTGTAGATGCCGGACAGCGTCCAGTCGCCCAGGATCGCCGCCGCGGCCCCAGACGTCGCCCACTTCTTGCCCTTGCCGAAGGGCAACTCGGCCACGAAGTTGCCGACGAAACGATGGCGGACGTCGTAGTCGCTCGGCCCCTTCCACGCGTTGATGTCGCGGCTGTCCTGCGGGAAGCTGGCGTTCGTGTTGAGGTGCTCGCCGCTGTTGTCGGTGGACTTGCCCAGCGTGTAGGCGACGCCGAAGCCGAAGCCGTGGCTGAAGCGGCGCTCGACGGTGAGGTCGATGCCCTTGTAGTCGGAGCTCGCCCGCGAGTTGCGGTACTCGATGAAGCCGAACGTCGGGTAGGGCAGCGGGCCGCGCCCGCCGACGGGCTGGTTCAGGTTGACGAGCTCGGCCAGGTGGCTGCCCTTGGTGCGGATGCCGTCGACCGAGACCACGAGGCTCGCGCCGAGCTGGCGCTGGAAGCCCACGCTGAACTGCTGGATCGTGGTGTTCGGGTTGTCCGGGTTCTGGGCGCGCACGCGCACCCGGCTCAGGAGGCCCGGAGCGTTGGGGTCGAGGAAGTTCGACGGGAACCCGTTGCGCAGCAGGAAGAGCGGCGTCGTCGTGTTGCTGAGGCTGTTGTTGATGAGCCCCGGAGGGTTGAGCGAGAGCTGGTCCTCGCTGCCGACTCGGTCGAAGATGTTGTAGAAGATCCCGTAGCCGCCGCGGACCAGCGTCTGATCGTCGACCTTGTAGACGAACCCCAGGCGCGGAGCGAAGTTGTTCTTGTCGGGCTTCACGAGCGCGCGGTCCTCGAGAGAGCCGTCCTTCGCGAAGACGAGGCTGCCGGCGCCGCCGGGGACGAAGTTCGCCATCCGGTTCTGGGCCTCGAGCGCCGGCGTCATGAAGTCATAACGCACGCCGAGGTTCAGGGAGAGCTTCTTGTTCACCTTCCAGTCGTCCTGGACGAAGAACATGGTGGCCCAGTGCTCCTGGTTGGTGATGAACACGTTCGTGAGCGCTGCGTCCGACACCAGGCCCAGCAGGAAGGACGGCATGCCGTTGGTGGAGGTGTTCGTGAAGCCCCCGCGGAAGCGCATCGTGCCCCGCGTGGACGGCACGTCGAGGTACTCGTTCTTCATCGGCGTCATGATGTCGACGCCGAGCTTGAACTGATGGTTGCCCTTCAGCCAGGAGAGCGTGTCCAGGTACTCGAACTGGTTCGTGTGCTGGAACTTCGGCAGGAAGTCCGGCGAGCCGATGTTGGTCCCGCTGAAGTAGCCGTCGATCGATATGCGGGTG
>Ga0207646_10006539_pt1 | contig 12030 bp, 9 predicted proteins | sample KBSK5502metaG_FD_184343 | JGI IMG/M metagenome (GOLD analysis project Ga0207646, IMG submission 184343) | Corn, switchgrass and miscanthus rhizosphere microbial communities from Kellogg Biological Station, Michigan, USA - KBS K5-50-2 metaG... | ecosystem: Host-associated > Plants > Roots >...
GGCAGCTCCCCGATCGGTGGGAATGGTGTGCGGCCGATCAGCTCGATCGGAACGCGTCCCTTGTATTTGGCGAGATCGAGCTCGACCGGTTGTGCCGAGCGCGCGAGGTTGGCTACGCACAGGATGACCTCGTCGCCGTACTCGCGCAGGTAAGCGAGTATCTTGCGATTCGCCGGGCGCAGGAACCTGAGCGTGCCCCGCCCGAACGCCTGGAAGCCCTTGCGCACCGCAAGGATGCGTCGCGTCCAGTTGAGCAACGACCAAGGCGCGCGCGTCTGTGCCTCGACGTTCACAACTTCGTAGCCGTAGATCTGATCCATGATCGGCTGCAGATACAACCGCTGCGGATCCGCGCGCGAGAAACCGCCGTTGCGCTCGGGCTGCCACTGCATCGGAGTGCGGACGCCGTCACGGTCGCCGAGGTAGATGTTGTCGCCCATGCCGATCTCGTCGCCGTAATAGAGAATCGGCGATCCGGGCATCGACAGCAACAAGCTGACCATGAGCTTGATGCGCCCCACGTCGTTCTCGAGCAGCGGAGCGAGTCGGCGCCTAATGCCCAGATTGACGCGCGCGCGCTTGTCGGCGGCGTACATGTTGTACATGTAGTCGCGTTCCTTGCTCGTCACCATCTCGAGGGTCAGCTCGTCGTGGTTGCGCAGGAAGATCGCCCACTGGCAGGACTCCGGGATGTCCGGTGTCTGATTCATGATATCGGTGATCGGATGCCGCTCTTCCAGTGCGATGGCCATGTACATGCGCGGCATCAGCGGGAAGTGATACGCCATATGGCACTCGTCGCCGTCGCCGAAGTACTCCCGCACATCTTCGGGCCACTGGTTCGCCTCGGCCAGCAGCAGCACGTTGGGATAATGCGCATCGAGGAGCGCGCGCAGCTTCTTGAGCACCGCGTGTGTCTCCGGCAGGTTCTCGTTATTGGTGCCCTCGCGCTCGCACAGATACGGGATCGCGTCGAGCCGGAACCCGTCGACGCCGATATCCAGCCAGTAGCGCATGACACGGTAGATTGCCTTCAGCACCTGCGGGTTGTCGAAGTTCAGATCCGGCTGATGACTGAAGAAGCGGTGCCAGTAAAAGGCGTGTGCGACCTCGTCCCACGCCCAATTCGACTTCTCGGTGTCGGTGAAGATGATGCGCGTGCCTTTGTACTTGTCGGGAGTGTCGCTCCACACGTAGTAGTTACGCTTGTTCGAGCCCTTCGGCGCGCGTCGCGCCGCCTGGAACCAGGGATGCTGGTCCGAGGTGTGGTTGACCACCAGCTCGGTGATTACGCGCAATCCGCGGCGGTGCGCCTCGCGCACGAAATGGTGGAAGTCGCCGCGGCTTCCGTACAGCGGGTTGACGTTGTGGTAATCGGCGACGTCGTAACCGTCGTCACGTAGCGGCGACGGGTAGAACGGGAGCAGCCAGATCGCGTTGACCCCGAGGTCCTTGATGTAGTCCAGTTTCTCGGTCAGGCCGTGGAAGTCACCGATCCCGTCGTCATTGGAATCGAAGAACGCCTTGATGTGCAGTTGATAGATGATGGCGTCCTTGTACCAGAGCCGATCCTTCTCGACCTCGGCCTCGGTTTCGCTGCTCGGCGGCGACACTGGCTCGGTCGCAAGCTGGTCCATGCCGCAATATGCTCAGGCGAAATAGTCGAAATCGCGCTCGGTGTGCGCGTGCCGGCGCAGGCGCAACACGTGCGCGGGACAGACTTGCGGATTGAGCTCGACGTAGTTGCGCGGCCCGCGCCAAAGGTAACGCGCGTCGGAGAGCAGATCGTGCGCCTGGAAGACCTCGCCGGCATCGATGCCCAGCTCGGCCAGATTGAGGTCGACCCAGCCCGATTGCGTATGATGCGGATCGAGATTGACAACCATCAGCATCGAGCCCGCGCGATCGGCCGTCGTCTTGCTGTAGCAGATGAGCTGGTCGTTGTCGACCGCGTGAAAGCGCAGGTTCCAGTCGAACTGCAGCGCCGCGTTCGCGTGCCGCGCCGCGTTCACGCGCGCGATGAAATCGCGCAGGCCGTCGGGCCGATCCAGGTCCCGATGACGAATCTCGTATTTCTCGGAATCGAGGTACTCTTCGCTGTGCGGCTCGCGCGGCCGATTCTCACATAGCTCGAACGCCGGTCCGTAAATGCCGTAATTCGCGCATAGCGTCGCCGCGAGCACGAGCCGGGTCAGGAACGCAGGCCGCCCGCCGAACTGCATGTATTCGGTCAGAATGTCCGGTGTGTTGGGCCACGCGTTGGGTCGGAAATACTCTCGCGAGTCCGTTGCGGTCAGCTCGGTGAAGTAGTCGGTCAGCTCGGCCTTGGTATTGCGCCAAGCGAAGTACGTGTACGACTGGCTGAAGCCGAGCTTCGCCAGGCGATGCATCACGCGCGGCCGCGTGAACGCTTCGGAGAGGAAAATCACCTCGGGGTGGTCGCGCTTGATTTCGCCGATCAGCCATTCCCAAAGAGCGAACGGCTTGGTGTGCGGATTGTCGACGCGGAAAACGTGCACGCCCTGCACGATCCAATAGTCGAAGATGCTCTTGATTTCTTCCCACAGCGCGGTTGCCTTCGGCGTCGCAAAATTGAACGGATAAATGTCCTCGTATTTCTTGGGCGGATTCTCCGCGTATTGGATGCTTCCGTCGGCGCGCCGCCGGAACCATTCCGGATGCTCCTTGACGTAGGGATGGTCGGGCGCGCATTGCAGCGCGATGTCGAGCGCGATGTCGATGCCGAGCTCCCTTGCTGCGGCCACGAGCCGCCGGAAATCGTCCAGCGTCCCCAGCGCCGGATGAATCGCCTTGTGCCCGCCCTCTTCGGCGCCGATCGCCCACGGGCTGCCCGGATCGTCGGCGGCCGGCACGAGCTTGTTGTTGCGGCCCTTGCGCTTGACGCGCCCGATCGGATGGATCGGCGGAAAATACAGAACGTCGAAGCCCAGCGCGGCGATGCGCGGCAGCAGGGCTTCGCAGTCGGCGAACGTGCCGTGCCCGCTCCCTGGCGGACCGCACGAGCGCGGAAACATCTCGTACCAGCTGGAAAAGCGCGCGCGTTCCGGCTCGACGGTGACCGGGAGCGGCGCTTCGAGCGTGGTCGCCGAGCGACGATCCGCATACGCTTGCATCAGCAGCGCTAGCTCGTCGCCGAGCGCCAGCTCGCGGCGGGCGGAAAGCTTGCCATTGGCCGCGAGCACGCGCGCGATCTCGCGCAGGCGCTTCGCTGCATTTGTGGGGGCGCGCTTCGCGGCGTCCTGCACCAGTGCCGCCCCGGTCTGCAGCGCCAGCGCAATGTCGCCCTCGTCGGCGGTACTGCGCCGGACGAAGTCGTGGCGCCAGGACAGGAACGCATCGACCCAGGCCGTGACCTGGTATTCGTAGCGGCCGAGCTCGGTGACGATGAATCCGGCGCGCCAGCGATCGTTGCCGAGCGCAGTCATCGACGTCTCGAACCAGTCGTGAGCGCCGGCGCGGCGATGGCGAAGCAGGCAGCGCAACTGGTCATGACCGTCGGCAAACACGTCGGCTTCGACCACCACCGTCTCGCCCGGCGTGCGTTTGATCGCGAACCGCCCGTGATCGACCTGCGGCTTCACGTTCTCGATGACGACCGGCCGCAGGCCGTTATCGGCTTCTAGCGCACGGGGTGCGGCGTACTGAGCCTGAACTCGAGCCATCAGCTACCCTTGAAGACCACGACACCCAGCGGCGGCAGCGTAGCATTGATCGAGTGAAAGCGCCCGGCCGCTCCCATCGGCGCGGCGTCGATGCCACCCAGGTTGCCCTGCCCGCTCCCGCCGTAGCAGATCGCGTCGCTGTTGAGAACCTCGCGCCAGAAGCCCCCGCCAGGAACGCCAACGCGATAGTTGTGGCGCGGCACCGGCGTGAAATTGCAGACGACGACGATGGCCTCGCCGTCCCCACCGCGCCGCAGGAACGAGAGCACGCTGTGCGCCGCATCGCCGCTGTCGATCCACTCGAAGCCTTCCGCGCGGCAATCGGTGGCGTGCAGCGCGGGCTCGGCGCGATACAGCCGATTGAGATCGCGTACCCACTGTTGCAACCGCTGATGCGGCTCGAGCGCGAGCAGATGCCAGTCTAGGCTCTGGTCGTGGTTCCATTCGCGCCATTGCCCGAATTCGCCGCCCATGAACAGCAGCTTCTTGCCCGGATGCAGCCACATGTAGCCCAGGAGCAGGCGCAGGTTGGCGAACCGTTGCCAGTCGTCGCCCGGCATCTTGGACAGCAGCGAACGCTTGCCATAGACGACTTCGTCGTGCGAGAGCGGCAGCACGAAGTTTTCGCTGAATGCATACCAGATGCTGAAGGTGATCTCGTTCTGGTGATGGCGTCGGTACAGCGGATCTCGCGCCATGTACGCCAGCGTGTCGTGCATCCAGCCCATGTTCCATTTGAGGCCGAAGCCCAGGCCGCCGACGTATGCGGGCCGCGACACCATCGGCCACGCCGTCGACTCCTCGGCAATCGTCTGCACGTCGGGATAATCGCGGTAGATCGATTCGTTCAGGTGACGCAGGAATTCGATCGCTTCGAGGTTTTCCCGGCCCCCGTATCGATTCGGCACCCAGTCGCCGCCCTGTCGTCCGTAGTCCAGGTAGAGCATCGACGCCACGGCGTCGACGCGCAGGCTGTCGACGTGATATTTGTCGAGCCAGAACCGGGCGCTGCTTGCGAGCACCGCCCGGACTTCGCTGCGGCCGTAATTGAAGATGTAGCTGCTCCAATCCGGATGATAGCCCTGCCGCGGATCGGCGTGCTCGTAAAGATGGGTCCCGTCGAAATATGCCAGCCCGTGCTCGTCGCCCGGGAAATGCGACGGGACCCAGTCGAGAATGACGCCGATGCCGTTGCGATGCAGCTGGTCGACGAGAAACATGAAGTCCTGCGGCGTGCCGTAGCGCGCCGTCGGCGCGAAGTAGCCCGTCGTCTGATAACCCCACGAACCATAGAAGGGGTGCTCCGTTGGCGGCAGGAATTCGACGTGCGTAAATCCCAGATCGGCGATATACGCGGGAAGCTCCTGCGCAAGCTCGCGATAGGTCAGAAACACGCTGCCCTCGCGTCGTCGCCACGAGCCCAGATGCATTTCATAGATCGACAGCGGTGCGGTCAACGCATTGCAGGCGGCGCGCCCCGCCATCCACTTCCCATCACCCCACGAGTAGTCCAAGTCCCATACGCGCGAGGCCGTTTGCGGCGGCGATTCCCACGCGAATGCAAACGGATCGCCTTTGTCGGCGCGGTAATCGCGATAACGCGAGGCGACGTGGTACTTGTAGCGCGCGCCGGGCCCGACTCCGGCAATGAAGCCTTCCCACACGCCCGAACCGTCGGGCCGAGGCACCAGCGCATGGCGCGTGCGCTCCCAGCCGTTGAAGTCGCCGATGACCGACACCGCTTCGGCATTCGGGGCCCACACCGCGAAGGCGGTGCCGTCGGCGGCGCAGTGCGCCCCGAGCTTTTCGTAGAGGCGCGTGTGCGTGCCTTCTCGGAACAGGTAGATGTCGTGATCGGTGAGCGCGGCGCCCGTAGCGAGCTCGCGGACCGGCCTCGGGACTGCGGTGTCAGCCACGGCTTACCTCGGTTCCGAACGCAGCGCGGAACGATTGCGCGGGCCCGAAGACATCCATCCTAAAATGCTGGTTTCGCGGGCTGTGGAGCAATTCGAGCGCAACGCGCCAACATTTCAGCGCGCACGGTAGAGCTTGTTGTAAGAAATACAAAGCCTCGCCTGCGTACGATGGCTCGGCTCTTTGCAATTCTTGACGATGAAATCGATGCATTGCCGGATCAGCCCTCTCGATCACCATGCCCACGTCTTCGAGCTTGCATCTACCGTGCCTGACGCGCGAGAACTATACCGCGCGGCTCTGGGCATTCAAGGAGATCACACCTTCGTTTTACACGAATTACGCGCGACACACTCGGGGTTAGTTTCGCGGCCGCCGTGGCGATCGCCTCTCTCGACGCATGACTGGCGGTGCAACGAACCCGTCAAATCAGCGCAACTCGCCCGGGTTTCCCCAGATCAAGTCTGGGTCAACCCGGGGTTATTGCAAACGACCCGACAGCTGAACGTAGATACGTCTTTCGACGTGGCTTACTTCTTCATCGAGCCCTTGTTCTTCTGGAAATCGGCCCACTCCTTCTTGTCGATCTTGCCGTCCTTGTTCGTATCCGCGGCATTGAAGTTAGCCAGCAGGCGTGGTTCAAGGATGGCTTCCTTCTTGTCGATGAATCCGTCCTTGTTCGCGTCGAGCCTCGCGAATTCGGCGGCGTTGTCGTCGGTTTTTGCTGCGGGCGCTGCGCCCGGCGAAGTCTGCGCAGCCGCCGGGAGCGACGCGATCAATCCTGCGCTACTCAGGAGTGCGAGTGCCAAGCCGGACCCTATGAGCATTTTTCTGGCTTGCATTGTGGTACTCCTCTTAAGTTGTAGACGGCGACCGGAGCTGCAGCCGCCTTCGCGCCTAGGATCAAGTAGCGTGCCACGAATAAAAGGGGCCGTAAAATCAGCCACTTGGAATTTCGCAGTCGTGGCTCCCGCGCGTGCGCAACCAGAGCCAACGCGTAAGAACTACACGCCGAAGTACTAGGCGCGACCGCGGTCCAGCTAAAGCCTGACCGCAGGGTTGAGCGTGTATACGCCCGTCAGCGTCGCCTGCGCGAGGATGTGCCCGGCCATTCCCTTGCGCGCGTCCGATCCCGAGAACGCGAGGCCGAGCGGCAATTGCGGCACGTCCAACGCGTAGAGCGTGAAGACGTAATGGTGCACGCGCTCGTCGTTCCAGGGCGGACACGGCCCGTCGTAGCCGAAGTAGTTGCCGGCCATGTCCTTGTCGCCGGCGAACCATGCCGTGTAGTCGTTGATGCCGTGCTTGGCGCCGCGCGGCGCGCCGGGACCGGGCTTGCCCCGCGGCGTGACGCCGCGCGAGAATTCGCCGCGCGCGATCGGCGCGCTGTCCGGCGGCAGATCGACCAGTACCCAGTGGAAGAAGTCCACGCGCGGCAGCGTTGCGGGAACCGTCCGGCCCTCCTTGTTTACGTCGTCGCCGCGCGACGGCACGTCGGGGTCGTGGCAGATCAGCGCCAGCGACTTCGTCCCCGCCGGCACGTCGCTCCAGCGCAGATCCGGATTCATGTTCTCCGACAGCTTGACGTGCGTGGCGGGATCGATCGCGCCGAACGCCAGGTCGCCGGGTATGCGGCCGCCGTCGGCGAACGCCGTGCTGGTGAGTCGCATCTTGGCTCCTACGATTCCTTCCAATGCGGCGGAATCGTCTTCTCGAAGTACGGCAGCGCTTCCATGCGCGCCTTCCAGCGCTTGAGCTCCGGAGTGAGCAGACCGTCGGCGTCGAAGTCGGGCAGCTTGATGCGGGAGCGGAACATGAACGCAACCGGCGGATACAGGGAGAAGTCCGCCGCCGATAGCGGCCCGACGAGAAACTCGCCTTTCATGTACCGCGTCATCTGCGCGAATTCCTCGCTGACCGCCTTGCGCGCGTCGGCGAGCTTGGTCGGATCGCGCTCCTCGGGTTTGGTCCAGAACGCGTACTCGGCCACCACGTCGGTCGCCTTGGCGACATAGTTGTCGACCTCCATCATCAGCCGCCACACGGTCGCGCGCGTCTTCGCGTCCCCCGGAAACAGCGGCGCACCGCGTCCCGGGTAGGCGTCGTCCAGGTATGCGGTGATCGCATTCGACTCGTAGAGCACGAAGTCACCATCGACCAGCGTCGGCACCGTGTGTCGCGGATTGAGGGCGACAAACTCCGGCTTGCTCGTGTCGCCCGCAGAAAACGAAAGCAGCTTGCGCTCGTACGCCAGCGCCTTGTGCTCGAGCGCGAGCTGAACGCGCCACGCAAAAGGGGAACCGGATCCGTAGTACAGCGTGAGGCTCATTCACTCTCCTTCGCACGTGACTTCTTCGGCGCGGGCGTCGGCTCCGACGCGGCGGCGGCGCCGGCGCGTAGCGCTTCCAGCGACGCTTTCTGCAGCTCGAGCGTCTTGATGCTCATCTGCATGAAGTTGAGGCTCATCGTCAACCAGTTCTCGATGACACGCAGCTCGCCTATCTTCTTGTCGATTTCTGCCGGATCGAGCGTGGCAAACATCGCCAGCGGGTTCGGAAACGGCGGGGCGGCAGGCGCCATCCCCGGCGCGGGCGGCGGCATGACACCCGGCATCGACAGGCCGAAAGGATTCCACATCTTCTGCATGAACTCCAGCGCCTGCTGCGGCGTGAACGGTGATGGCTTATCGGACATATTCCTCCTCTTCGCTCCGGTGGCGAGGTCTTTTCGGCTAATATAACGCACCATGGCGGAATCTGCCGCTCCCTTGCTGGCCACGCTGAAGGCCATCGTCGGTGAGGCCAACGTTCTGACTTCCGATGCCGACGTCGCTCCCTACGTCACCGACTGGCGCGGCCGCTATCGCGGGAGTGCGCGTGCCGTCGTGCGCCCGTCGACCACTGCCGATGTGGCGGCGGTCGTGCGCTGCTGCGCGGAGCATGGCGCGCCGGTGGTTCCCCAGGGCGGCAACACCGGACTGTGCGGCGGAGCGACGCCGCGCGAAGATAGCGGTGAGGTCGTCGTCTCGCTGTCGCGTCTGACTCGCGTACGCGCGCTCGACGCCGGCAACGCGACGCTGACGGTCGAAGCGGGCATGCCGCTCGCCCGCGTCCAACAGGCGGCGGACGATGCCGGATTGCTGTTCCCGCTCTCGCTCGCGGCCGAGGGCAGCTGCACGATCGGCGGGAACCTGGCGACCAACGCCGGCGGCACCGCGGTGCTTCGTTACGGCAATGCGCGCGAGCTCGTTCTCGGTCTGGAGGTCGTGCTCGCCGACGGCCGCATCTGGGACGGCCTCAAGGGCCTCCGCAAAGACAACACCGGCTACGACATCAAGCAGCTCTTCCTCGGCAGCGAAGGCACGCTCGGCATCATCACCGCGGCGGTGCTGAAGCTCTTTCCGAAGCCGCGCACTTCGGCGACCGCGCTTGCGGCCCTCGCCGACGTCGACGCAGCGATCGCGTTGCTTGGCCTGTTGCGCCAGGCGATCGGCGATCGGCTCACCGGTTTCGAGCTGATCTCGGGCGAGTGCATCGCGCTCATACGCAAGCAATTCCCGGCGCTACCCGATCCGCTGCCGGGCTACCCTTGGTACGCGTTGGCGCAGGCCGACGACCCGGCGGCAGACTCTCCGCTCGCGGTGCAAATGGAGGCTGCGCTCGCCGCCGCGGTCGAGCAACATGTCGCGGGCGACGCCGCGATCGCGCAATCGGCCGCGCAGGCAGCCGAGCTCTGGGCGCTCCGTGAGCATATTCCCGAGGCGCAGCGCCTCGAAGGCGCGAACATCAAGCACGACATCAGCCTGCCCGTGTCGCGTATCCCGGCGTTCCTCGCGGACGCGCAAGTCGCGCTCGGCAGCGCATTGCGCGGCGTGCGTTACGTCGTATTCGGACACCTGGGCGACGGCAATCTGCACTACAACCTGTCGGCGCCCGCCGGAACGCCCGCGGCGGCGTTCCTCGGCGAGGCGGCCCGTGCCAACCGGATCGTCTATGACCTCGTCGCGCGGCTCGGCGGCAGCTTCAGCGCGGAGCACGGCATCGGGCAAATGAAACGCGGCGAGCTCCTGCGTTACAAGTCTGCAGTCGAGATCGAGCTGATGCAGCGGATCAAGCGCGCGCTCGACCCGGACGCTCTGCTCAATCCCGGCAAGGTCGTATAAGCAAGCTAATGACCAAGATCATTGCCTGGCTGATCCTGATCTTTCTGGTGCTCTTCGCGCTGCGCATGATCAACGTTCGCAACGCGCGGGCGCGGCGTAATGCGGCGCGCGATGCGGCTGTCAGGCCGGCGGCCGAGGCGATGGTGCGCTGCGTGCGCTGCGGAGTCTATCTCCCGCGCACGGAGGCGAGAGAAATCAGCGGCGGCTACGCCTGCGCCGTCGGAACGTGCGCATCTAATGGCTGAGCCGCTGCAGCCGCGTCCCGCGGTTCCGCCGTTCGAGCCGCCGGCGCTGCCATCGCTGATCACGGAGTCAAGCCGGCGGATCCTCTGGATCGTCGGCCTGTATCGCGCCGTGTGCGGCGCGCTGCTGCTGGGCGCGGCGCTGTTCTTCGACCTGCGCGCGCTGTCGATCGCCGCACCCAATGCCTTCGTCACCGCGGCGGGGCTGTATTTCCTCTACGGGCTGTTCACGCTGTGGTGGGTGCAGCGCGACGCGCCGCTGCTGCCGCTGCCGGCGTTGCTGCTTTCGCTCCTCATCGGCGACCTATTTTTCCTCGCGATGCTGATCTCTTCCGGCGGCGCGGCCGGCGGACCGCTGTCAATCCTCCTGTTTCCGCAACTCGCCGCCAGCGGCTGGCTGATGCGCACGCAGGTCGCGTTTTTCCACGCCGCGCTCGCGAGCTCGGTATTGCTCGCGCTCGACGGCTGGCGGCTGCTCCAGGGCGTCATAGCCGGCGCGCAGCTGTTCCAGACCGGCCTGGTCGGATTCGGCTACTTCGCGACCGTCGGCATTGCGCTGGCACTTGGCCGTTACGCCAAGGCGAGCGAGGATCTCGCGGCGCAGCGCGGCATTGACGTCGCCAATCTCGAGCAGGTCAACCGTCTCATCATTCAGGACATGCAGGACGGCGTGCTGGTCGTCGACCTGAACGGCGTTGTCCGCGGCCACAACGCGCAGGTGACGCGGCTCCTGGGCGGCTTCGGGCGCATGCGCGGCGGGATGCGGCTGGCCGAATTCAGCTCGACTCTGCACGATTACTGGCGCCGGTGGCAGGAGGATTTCGCCGAGGCGTTGCCGCCGTTCAAGGTCGATGTGACGCAACGCCTGCTGCGCGTGCGTCTGGTGCGCATCGGCGCCGGGTTGAACGGGGGCACGCTCATCTACCTCGAGGACCTAGGACGGGCGCAATCCGAGGCGCAGCAGATGAAGCTGGCAGCTATGGGCCGACTTACGGCGAGCATCGCGCACGAGGTGCGCAACCCGCTGTCCGCCATCAACCAGGCCGCACAGCTCCTCGAGGAAGACGGCGCGGTCGCACCGGAAGGCGAGCGCCTGCTCTCGATGATCCGCAACAACGCCAAGCGCATCGACCGCATCGTCGGCGAAGTACTGCAGCTGAACCGCCGCGACCGCCAGCAACCCGAGGTCGTGCCCATGGTCGAGTTCATGACCACGCTCGTCGAGGAGATCGTTCAGGCCGAGGCCATTCCACCGCGCGGCGTCGTCATGCAGGTTCCCGACGATCTGCTGGTGATCTTCGATCGCGGCCACCTGAATCAGATCGTGTGGAACCTGGTGCGCAACGCGTGGCAGCATTGCCAGAAGAAGGAGAGCAGCATTCGGATCCTGGCTCGCCCCGGTTACATGGGCGATGCCGTAATATTGGAGCTCAACGACGACGGGCAGGGGATTCCCGCGGAGCTGCGCGGGCAGATCTTCGAACCGTTCTTTACCACGCGACCGGGCGGCACCGGCCTGGGGCTCTACATCGCGCGCGAACTGGCCGATGCGAACGGCGCCGCGCTGGAGCTCCTGCCGAAGGGACCTGGGGCGCACTTCCGCATGACGATGAAGCGCGCGCTCAGCCCGGCGGAGAAGTAACACGGGGACATCGAGGGGAGCGATCATGAGCCGGAGACCACGCGAGCGCGGACAACCCAAAGTGCTTGTCATCGACGACGAGCCCGATCTGCTGGAATTGCTCGAGCTCACGCTATCGCGCATGGGGCTCGACACGACGCGCGCGCAATCGGTAGCGGAAGCCATACGCCTTCTGGACGCCCAGGGATTCGACCTGTGCCTGACCGATATGCGCCTGCCCGACGGCGAAGGCTTGCGCGTGGTCGAGCACATTACCGAAAAGGGCCTCGACGTTCCGGTCGCGGTGATCACCGCCTTCGGCAGCGCGGAGAACGCGGTTGCGGCGCTCAAGGCGGGGGCATTCGATTACCTCGCGAAGCCGGTGGCGCTCGAACAGTTGCGGGCCCT
>Ga0207646_10006540_pt1 | contig 12028 bp, 10 predicted proteins | sample KBSK5502metaG_FD_184343 | JGI IMG/M metagenome (GOLD analysis project Ga0207646, IMG submission 184343) | Corn, switchgrass and miscanthus rhizosphere microbial communities from Kellogg Biological Station, Michigan, USA - KBS K5-50-2 metaG... | ecosystem: Host-associated > Plants > Roots >...
CGCGATCGGCAGCACTGAGCGACGCCTCGGCCCGGCCGGCTGCTCTAGTCTCATGGTGCAGGAGTTCGGCGACCACCCAGAGACAGCAGTCCACCGGATGCGCTGGGTCCGCCAGGTCACCCTTTCCGCTCGCTGTCCGCCAGGATGATCAGGCGCGCCGCCCGCGAAGCCCATCAAGATCAAAGACACTAATACCCGCGCTCACGGCGGCAACCGGGTGGCACCCGGAACAACAGGGCTTCCGCGTCAATCTAATGACCGGCCTCAACCGGGCCAAGGCGTACCGACGTCGGCGGGCGACGCGCACGCGCCCAGTCTCATCCACCGCGGGCAGCCCGTCAGGGCTATGAGGATCTAATGAGACAACGCGGGAGCCGCCAGGCATCTTCGGTCATGGAACGGGACCGCCATCGCGGGCGCTGAGGTTCGTGGTCCGCTGATGTGGCCCGAGAGGTGCGTCAGCACGATGATTGCGGTCTGCCTGCGCGCGGCGACCTGCAGGGCACGCAAAGCCGCGCAGCCGGCAGGTGCAACAAATGCACCGGCTGCGCGTCTATTGCATAGAGGTGACCGGCAGGTGCCGGCACCGGTCACTGACATGCAGTGCCGGCGATAGTGCGAGGGACGCGATGAGACGACGTCAGGTGCTGGTGGCCGGGGCGGCTGCGGCCGTGCTGCTGGGTACCGGGTGCGCGCAGGCCGCTCCGGCCGCGACGACTGCGTTGCCCAGCGCGACCCAGGTCGCCGCCTCTGCTGCGGCCGCAGGGGCGGCCGGCGTGTGGGGCCGGGCGATCGCGGTGCCTGGCTTGGCGGCACTGAACACGGGGCGCGACGCCGACGTCTTGTCGGTGTCATGTGCCGCGCCGGGCAGCTGCGCGGCCGGCGGCTTCTACCAGAGCCACGGTAAGCATGGGTTCGTGGTCAGCGAGAGCAACGGCCGCTGGCGCCGGGCGATCGAGGTGCCGGGCCTGAAGGTGTTGCACAAAGGCGGGTCGCAGGTCTCTGAGGTGTCATGCGCCTCGCCGGGCTACTGCGCGGCCGGCGGGTACTACGGGAACCACAGCAGGAATCCTTATGATGTCACCACCGGGCGGGGTTTCGTGGCCGTCGAGCGGAACGGCCGGTGGCACCGTGCGGTCGAGGTGCCCGGCCTGGGGGCCCTGAACGCGGGCGGGAACGCCGAGGTCAGCTCGGTGTCGTGCGCCTCGCGGGGGTACTGCGCGGCCGTCGGGTTCTACACCGACAGCGGCGGCCATCAGCAGGGGTTCGTGGCCGTCGAGCAGAGCGGCGTCTGGGGCAAGGCGGCCGGGTTGCCTGGCCTGGGGGCCCTGAACACGGGCGGGAGCGCCGAGGTCGGCTCGGTGTCATGTGCGTCGCCGGGCAATTGCGCGGCCGGCGGGTTCTACGACACCCGCGCCGCCGGCGCCGTCGGCCACCAGCAGGCATTCGTGGTCAGCCAGACGGGTGGCAGCTGGGGCACCGCCCAGCAAGTCGCCGGAAACCTCACCGGCCCGGGCGGGGACGCGGGCGTTGACACGGTGTCGTGCGGCTCGCCGGGCAACTGCGCGGCCGGCGGCCAGTTCAGCGATGCCTCGGGCGAAGATCAGGCGTTCGTGATCAGTGAGGTGAACGGGACCTGGGCCGGTGCCCGGGCAGTCGCCGGCACCCGGAGCTGCTGCGGGGGCGCGGAGGTGACCTCGGTGTCGTGCGCTTCGGCAGGCAACTGCGCGGCCGGCGGGCAATTCGACTACGGCGGTTACAACGCGGCGTTCCTGGTCAACGAGAAGAATGGCGCCTGGGGCAAGCTGATGTACGTGCCCGGCCTGAACGCGGTGTCCCGCGACGCCTACCTCAGCTCGGTGTCGTGCGCATCGGCGGGCAACTGCGCGGCCGGCGGGGACTACGACCAAGGGGTGTTCGTGGCCATCGAGAAGAACGGCGCCTGGGGCAAGCAGACCACCGTGCCTGGCCGGCCGGTCTCGGGGGTCAACTCGGTGTCGTGCGCCTCGGCGCGCAGCTGCGTGGCCGGCGGCTCCTACGTGGGTCCGGGCCCGGGCTACGGCCTCCAGGGATTCGTCACCCAATAAAGGCACCCACCCGCCGTGCCCGCCCGGTCCCCGTGTCAGGCGTCTTGGGCGAGCCGGCCTGAGGCCCACTGGTACCCGCCATGCTCACCGCCGGGCCCGGCCACCGGGATAGGCGCGACGCCTCGTTTGCCGGTCCCCAGCTGAGACACCGCCGATCTAATCGGGCCGCCAATCCATAGCAAGCGGATCTGCGTGCCACGGCCGACGAATGGCTACCTAAACAATAGACATTCCTATTTGGCTGGCTCATCGCGGGCGTCCTGGGTGGCCACCTGGACCACCCGGTCGAACGAGAGCCCCGCGAGCGTCCCGGCGGCGGTGACCGCCGCTGGCGTGTCCGCCTCGTAGATCGCGAAGCAGCTCTCGTCCTCGAGGGCGTAGATCGCGTTGATGAAACGGACCGATGGGCCGGCCCGGCTTGCCTGTTCCGCCGCGTTGCGGGCCTGCCTGGCCAGGCCCGCGAGGTCGGCGTCGTGGCCGGGCAGGTAGAACTCGGCAAGGTAGTGCATGCCTGGCAACCTAGGCCGGGCACTGCCCGCGCGTAAACGCGGGGATCCACATGGTGTGGCGGGGCGGAGGGGCGGGCGGCAGGCAACGATGCCGCGTGCGGAGCGGTGATCTGGTCAGCCGCGGCCGCGCAGGCGGCTGGCCAGCTGGGTGCGTGACTGCAAGCCCAGCTTGGCGTAGACCTTGGTCAGCGTGGACTCGATGGTCCTGACCGTCACGAACAGCTCCGCGGCCGCCGCCCGGTTGCTCATGCCCTGGGCGATGAGCTCGGCGACCCGCAGTTCGGTGGCGGTCAGCTCACCCGGCCCGGGCATGCGGCCGCTGACCCTGCCCAGCTCCGCCCTGGCCCTGGCCGCCCAGAGCGCCGCGTCCGCGCTCTCGAATGCCGCGATCGCCTCACCCAGGGCTTCCCGCGCCGCGCGCCGCTGCTTGAGCCGCCGCCGCACCCCGCCCAGGGCCAGCAATGTCCGGCCCCGCTCGACCGGCTGGCAGGTCATCCGGTCCTGCAGCTCCAGGGCGCGCGCGAGTTCCGCCACCGCGCCGCCGAGGTCGCCGCGCGCCGCCGCCAGCAGGCCGCGGCAGCGCCCGGCGGCCGCCGCCGTGACCGGGTCGGTGTAGCGGTTCTCAACCTCGGCCAGCAGCGCGGCGGCCCCGTCAAGCTCACCGGCGCCGGTGAGCGCCTCGACGGTGTCGGGCGCGATGCGCTGGGTGCTGGGCCGCCGGCCCACCTCCCAGACCTTGCCGGCCACCGGACGCAGCCGGCCGGCGGCGGCGGCGAAGTTACCGAGCGCCAGGTCGAGCGAGCCCAGCAGCGCCTCGTGGCACAGCAGGTACACCCGGTCACCGACCTTGCGGGACAGCGCAAGGCCGCGCCCGGCGCAGTCGCTGGCCGCGCCGGCGTCGCCGCGCTGGAGCGCCGCGAACCCGCATCCGTACAGCAGCGCGCTGGTGAGCTGCCCCAGGTCGAGCTGCTCGGCGATGTCCAGGCCGGCCTGGGCCAGGACGGCCCCCCGGCCGGGATCGCCCCGCTCGGTGGCGATCACCGACAGCCGCGGCAGCACATCCGCGCGAACGTATTCCACGCCCTCGGCTTCCGCCCGGGCCAGCGCCCGCTCGAGCGCATCTTGTGCCTCGTCCAGGCGACCCATCCCCATCAGGTACAGCCCCGCCGCCTCACTCGGCGGGCCGAGCAAGCCCACTGAGCCGAGGCTCCGTTCGAGCTCCAGCGCGCGGTCAAGCCGGCGCTCGTCCACCTCGCAGCCGGACATCCAGTCGCAGAAGAACGCCTGCGCGAGCGCGGAAGCCAGCAGCGCCGGCTCGCCCGCCCGCTCGGCATGGGCAAGCGCGCGCCGGGTATGATCCCGCGCCCGCGCGACGTCACCCCTGATCGCCCAGTCGTCGGACAAGAACATGTGGATGCTGGCGCTCAGCGCCGGCGCCTCCCCGGCCTCGGCCAGCGCCTGCTCCAGCAGCCCGGTTGACGCCTCGAAGTCGTCCTCGCTGTTCCATCCCAGGTGCGCCACGGCCTCCGCGCGCTTCGGCCCCGGCGGCGTGATCGAGGCAAGATTCCGCAAGACGGCTGCCGCGGCGCGGGTCTCCCCGGCCACGGCGAGCAGCCTGCCCGCCGTGAGAAGGCGGCGGTGGACGTCGTCCGCGTTGCCGGCCGGGGTGACCGAGGCGGCGAGCTCCAGCAGTTCCGCGGCGGTGGCCGGGGCACCGCGAAGCTCCGCGGCGCGAGCCGCCCCGTCCAGCCCGGCGGCGATCGCCGCCGACGGCCCGTCCGCGGCATGGGCCCGGTGCCGTGCTTCCTCCTCAGGGTCCGATGCGCTGTCCGCGGCAAGGGCGTGCAGCTCACGCTTCCTGGCAGGCGGGATGCCGCCAAGGACCGCCGACGCCAGCAGCGGGTGGGAGAACCGCAGCCGGCCGCCGTCGGCCTCGAGAACCCCCGCCAGCACGGCGGCGTCCAGGTCGCTGCCCTGGACCCCGGCCGCGAGGTACCGGCCCAGCGGCGCATCCGGCATGAGTGCCACCGCGCGCAGCGCATCGGTGACCGACGCAGGCAACTCGCGCAGCCGCTCGCCGACCAGGCCGGTGAGCGTGCCCGGCAACGGCAGCGGGCCGCCCGCGACCCGGGTGATCCCGCGCCGGGCGAGACCGCGGCCGATCTCGAGCGCGATGAAAGGGTTGCCGGCCGACTCGCCGTGAATCCTGCGCAGCGTCGGGTGCGAGAAGGTCAAGCCAAGGCGGGTCCGCAGCAGCCGGTGCAGCGCGCCGAGGCTCAGCCCGGCCAGCGGCAGCACCTCGGTGCGCAGCCCGGCCCGGTCGAGCTCGAGCGGCAGGTCGCCGCCCGGCGCCTCGGTGCGCTGCGCGCACAGCAGGCCGACCCGCTCGCGCGCGAGCCGCCGCAGCACGAATCCGGCGGCGGCCGCGGTCGGCGCGTCCAGCCACTGGATGTCGTCGATGACGACCACCACAGGCGCCGACGCGGCAAGCGCCAGCAGCGCGGTTCGGAACCCCGCCGCGATCACGTGCGGGTCGGGCGGTACCTGCGGCGCGTCCTCGACCAGCAGGGCGACGCCGAGTGCCCGCCGCTGCGGCGCGGGGAGCCTGAGCAGAATCTCATCGAGCCGCGAGCCGAGCAGGTCGGCAAGGCCGGCGAAGGCGAGCCGCATATCGCTGCGCGCGGGCAGCGTCCGCAGCACCGTGTATCCCCGGCCAGCCGCCTGTTCCGCCGCCTCCCGCAGCAGCGTGGTTTTCCCTGCCCCGGCGGTCCCGGCCAGCACCAGCGCGGAAGGGGCCGCCGACAACCCGGCGAGGAATCCGCTGACCGCGTTCAGCTCGGCATCCCGGCCGAAGATCCCCTCCGGCATGACAGCAGGATACGCACGCGCCGCCAGCGTGCCCACGGGTCCGGCCCGCGCAGAGCCGGTCAAAACCGTGTGGGATTCCCCGTTCACGCGCAGGTCGCGGTGGCCGTAGCGTCGCCGTGCAGTGGGATCCGCGGAACCGGCGGCGCGTCAGCGAAACGCAGGACCGCGCATGAGGCACACGGCACCAGGAGGAAGCATGTTGAAGGGCAAGAACCGTCTCCGCAACGGCGCGGCCATCGCCGCCGCGGCCGCCGCGGTAGTCGCGGCAACGGCAGGGATCGCGGCGGCCAGCGTCTCGGCGCCAAAGATCACCTCCCCGACGACGATCGTGCTGCAAGCGCACGGCGGGTCGGCGACCTTCGTGAATGTCGCGCACAAGAAAGGCCGGCCATCGGCGACGAGGTCATCCTCAAGCAGCCGGTCTTCAACCCGGCGCACCCGGCCGTCGTGGTCGGTCACGGGTTCGTGACCGTCACGTTCCTCGGCAAGAACCTCACCCAGGATCACGCCACCCTCGTCCTGCGGCAAGGCGAGATAGACGCGGCCGGGATCCAGGCGTCCAACCCGTTCAAGCTGGCCGTCACCGGCGGGACAGGCCTGTACGCCAATGCCCGCGGCCAGGCCACCATCAAGCTCGGCAAGGGCAAGGGCAACCCGTCCACCATCACCCTCAGCTTGCTGCCGTAGCCTGCAGCGGTCCGGCCCGCGGCACGGGACCCGCCCACGCAGGGCGGGTCCCGTGCCCGGCCAGATACCGGCACCGAAGACGCACTCCGCCGCTTGCCGAGCCACGCTGACCTGCCGACGGCGAGCCGGCTCTTCGCGGCCCGTATGCCCTTTCGACGCCAGTGGCGCAATCAACGTTGCGGAACGCGAGCCTTACCGCTGAGGTAGCTGGCGCACGGTGCGGATGCTAGTCACACGGTCGCCGCAGCCGGAACGCCAGAATCCCCGGCTCGCGGCGCCGATAAGGGACTTGGTCCCGGGAATCTGCGGCCAGGGACCCTGCCCATCATGGCTTTCCGGGTCTTGCAGTCCCACCATTTTCGGCCGCGCAGATGCGAGCAACCATAAAAAGACCACGCACCCGCAATATCGTCATCGCCTCCGCGGCAGCGCTCGCGCTACTCGCCGGCGGCGCCGCAGCAGTGGCGGCCATTGCGGGTACCGTCGACAGCTCGGGCGTCATCTACGGCTGCTACACCACCAAGGCGGTCAACGGGTCACACGCCCTGGTGCTCCAGGACGTCGGCACCAGGTCCCCGAGCGGCACTACCGCCATTCAGTGGAACCAGCAGGGCCCGGCAGGCCCGAAAGGTGACACCGGGGCAGCCGGCCCGGCAGGACCACCAGGTCCGCAAGGCCCTCAGGGACCGGCAGGACCACAAGGACCAGCGGGAGCCTCGGTCTCCTCACTTGACGGAATCGCCTGGACAACAAGCGGTGGCGCAGCTGGCACGACCAAGGTCACCACGTCAAGTGACAACACAATTGCCCTGACGTGCGTACTACGTGTGTACCCAGCAGCAATACAAACTGCACCCATTCTGACGAACTGGGGCAGAGCTACACCGACTGTAACGACCCGCTTGGCACGCCCGGAGATCCAGCCACCCATGACCTGGCTATAGCGCTAGATGCCGCCGGGGCATATGTCGCAGCCAACGGCGGGTCTCTTTCGGGCACCATTGGTTGTAACGGAGGCACCGGCAACGCGGTCACAGCGACACTGGCCAGCGGAGCGCTCGTTATTGGGCAGTGGCAAGGCAGTCTCGCTGGCTACGTTCACGTCAACTCGTCCGGCTCCTTCTGTCTATCAAACGGCGACCCAACTTGGAACTGACCGTGAGAGCAGGAGGGCCAGCAGGCATTCCAAATCGTGACATCTGCCAACCCCGGAAGCACCAACCCCCGCCATAGGTGGGGAAACAACGAGACAACTTCAGCATAAGGTTCTGTGTACCCGAGCGAGTGCCGACCTCGATCGGTGAAGGCCCTCTGGGCGACCGCGCCCGCGGCGGTGGCGCTGGCACCACGAGATCTGACGAGCAAGTCGGTTCCCGTGAGGCGAGCCCGGCCTGTGGCCTCGGCCGAGCCAGTCCGCTCGCACGCGAGTGATCGGTCACCGCGTGAGGGACGCGCACGCGGGCTTCGCGCCTGATCACGCCCGGACGCGACCGGGGCGGGACGGTCTTCAGCGCGGCCGGGCGGTGCATCGCCGGTCTGTGGCAGCGCGGTGACCGGCGACTACGAGAACTGCCGCGTAGAGGAGAGCTTGCCGCAATGCAGGGCGCCGGATGATCCGTCAGCGGGCACCGGCGCTGGGCGCCGAGCGCAGGCACCGGACCCTGGTCATTATCCGCAAAAGCGGCAAGCCGCCCATAAGCATGGGAACTCATCCGGCTCGTTATGTACTGATCAGTAGCGCCAGCTGCTGACGGTCTATGGTGTGCAGAACCGCCTGGCGCGTCGGCGGAATCAGGGTCGCCTGCGTCCTGAGCGTGCAGAACCAGGACTTCTGTGCTTCGGCTCCGGTCGGCGGGACCTCCCAAGACTGCTCGGCTGTCGGTTCTCATTCGAGCTGGCGGCTGTCTGAGATTGTCTGTGTCACGGGCCGGCCGCCGGTCGTTGCCGGAGGCCGGTCAGGGGGTGCGGACCGTTCGGTTCACGTCGGCGTCAGTGCCGTTACTGGTCCTCGTCTGCCCGCCGCGCATTTCCGCGGCGGATGTCACGTCGCCGGCGTCCGCCTCGGCCGCCGAGGTCGTGACCTCCGGTTTCCTGCGGTTGCGGATGACAGCCGCTACCGCGCCAGCGGCCGCCGCGAGCATAGAGATGCCGGCCAGCTTGCGCCAGCGCCGACGCGGCGGCTTCGCCGGCTCGAGCCGCCGCGCGGCCGAGGACAGCAGGGCCGAGACCTTGGGTGCGACGCTGTCTTGCAGGACCTGCCCCGCGCGCTCGGCCCGCGGCGCCGCCCAGGCGCGCGTCTTGTGCACGCGGCGCCTCGCAGCTGCGCCGGTGCTCCGGGCAAGAGGCTTCAGCTGAGCGGCGGCCGACTTGACCTGAGCCGCCGCCTGGCGCGCGCGGTGCCGGCGGCTGCTGGCCTTCGTGCCGGGCTCGTGGTTTCTTCCCTTGCGGACCATTGAGACCTCCGGGAGTGTGCTTGCGCCTAACACACTTCCCGTGGCGGGCGACTTCAACCATTCGGCGGCGGCGGCAAAAGGCCTGATGGTTCGTATCCTCGTAGCTCCGCCCGGCCGTTCAGCGAATTTCCGGACGCTCCGGCGATGGCTATTTCCGCCATTGGGCGGCCGCAAGCAAAGATTGGCTTCGCCCGCACGGTTACCGCCAGCGGCTCTCCCTGGTGCCTGGCCGGCTCGCACGCCAGCACCAGCCCGGCGGCCCCGCCCGCGCATCAGCCGGCTCCGCCGGGATCTGCTTAGTGCACCGCGCCGACCCGGTGAACACCCGGCGCGCCAGGATCGCCAGGTCCGGGGTGACCAGCTCACGCCGCGCCGTCACGGCGGGTACCGGGTCCGCTCACGTTCGGTGATCAGGTACTCAACGCGGGCGAGGGGCAGTTGGCGGTCTCGGCCTGGTTCAGCGTCCTTTGGCGGCGGCTTGGTACTGCTCGATCACGCTGGTGGGGATCCGGCCGCGTTCGCTGACCGCGACGCCGTGGTCCTGCTGGCGCTAGCGGCGTGATGCCTCCTGCGCTCTGGCACTACTCCTGGATGCCGTCAGTTGCGTGATCAACTTTGGCACGTATTTGGCACGCCCGCAGCATGACCCAACCGCCCAGACCATGTCAGCGCTCATCGATCGCTGAACCGCGCGAACGACAGCGGTTCACCAGACCGCTCCCTCTCCCGATGGCCAACCAACGCCCAAGACACGGGCTTCTGACCTGCGAGGACATCGGTGGCAGGTGTTGGGTTCGAACCAACGTAGGCTGAGCCGACGGTTTTACAGAACCCTACCTGCAGGCCGCTGACCAGTGAAAACGCTGCGGCAAGCGCAACTTCTCCGCCTATTCGCCGAGCACGGCGCGCCACCAAGGGCCCCGCATGCTGGGAGCCGGGAACGCCCACTGTCCCGCTGGGAGCGGTCCGCAGACTCATCTCCCAGACCACCGTCCGGTGCCCGCTGCCTCTCGGCAGCACCGCCCGGACTGGCGCGCAATAGCACGGCAACCACGACACGATCACACGAAGGAACCCCATGGAGGCTTCGGCTTCCGATGCGTCGGATGCGCCATCTTGGTCCCGTCAACAGGGCCGGCATTCTCCCCGCGGCGAGCTTCGGAACAGGCTCGGTCAATCGGCCACACCACTCCCGGGTTCTCGCCGCCCTCGCCGTTGGCGGGCAAACGCGAAGCGCAGGTCTGATCATCTCGCGCATGGCCGACCCGCCGTACGCGGGATGGCAGGAGGCCGGTCCGGCGGTGGGGTCGGGCGAGGACTTGGCCGCGGCAGTTCTGCAGGTCAGCTGACGATGGACCAGCTGGCGGTCGTGCCTGCGTACGGCCATCCTGAGCTCGCGGTCAACGAGTGCGCTTACTCGCAGGTACGCCGCCCAGGTCAGCCCGAGTTTCGCCTGTCCAATCGGGAACAGCGGAGCCTGCCTGGATGGCTGGGACGCAGGTTGACTACCTGGACACGGCAGAGGACCAGGAGCACAATGTGCATCCACCGGCGACCGGCTAGAGAGACGTTGATGCTGATCCCTTACGACCTGATGTACCGGCTGGGTTTCGCGCCTTGGGAGCGGCGGCCGGTGGTCTCGACCTGGCAGGGTCTGGCCGAAGGACCGGGCGCGCTGCCGCCGGGCCGGGCGCTGGACGTCGGCTGCGGGACCGGGCGGGACGCGGTCTACCTGGCCAAGCGCGGCTGGCAGGTCACCGCGGTGGACTTCGCCGACGCCGCGATCGCCAAGGCCAGGCGGCGGGCGGCGGACGAGGGCGTCCAGGTGCAATGGGTCGCCGGGGACGTGAGCTCGCTGGCCGGGCTCGGCCTTGAGCCCGGGTACGCGCTCGTCTACGACTTCGGCTGCATCCAGGGCCTGGCCGACTCAGCCCGCCAGGGGGCGGCTGCCGGAATAGCTCATCTCGCCGCGCCGGGTGCCACGCTCCTGGTAGCTGCCTTCGCGCCTGGCCGCCGGGTGCTGCTGCCGCGCGGCATGGACGAGCACGACGTCACCGGCCTGTTCGGTGACTCCTGGGACCTCGAGCACGCCGAATCCGCGGGCGACGCGACGGCGCCGCGGCCGGTCCGCCGGGCACGGCCCTCGTTGTACCGGCTCACCCGCAAGGGGCACGCCGGCGAGCCGCCCGGTTCGTAGCCGTCCCGCGCTGAAGATCCCGGCAACGCCCGCGATCAGCGGCACCTCAAGCACCGGGCCAAGAAGATCACCCTGCCGGTCGCGATCCGCGGCCACCGGACGATCGAGAACCAGCTGCACTGGGTCCGCGACGTCACCTTCGGCGAGGCCGCCTCCATCGCCCTCGCGCTGCGGCACGCTGCCCGCGACCCCGCACGCCCGTTCCGCCTGCTCACAGGCAACCACTGGTACCTGCTGCCCATCCAGCTCCCCTGCGGCGCCCTGCACACTATCGGCGGGTGCCCCACCCCGCTCCTGTACCGGCTGCTGCGCCATTCGGGGCTGCGCCCGCCAGGCGAAGTCCAGGGCCAGGGCCACTGCCCTGCCCCGGTGGCGGTTATCGGGAACTACCGGCGGGTGCCAGTCTGATCACAGAACGTGACTGCTGATGGCATCATGGCCATCGGAGCCGGCAAAATAAGGCTCGATCTGCGCGGCACGTCTTCCGGAGGGTCGGGTTGCGACGACGAACGGAATAGGCAGTTATGTTGCCGCCAACGACCGGTCCAGCGAAGAATCGCCAAAGATCTGCAACACTCTTTGGCTCACGGGTCATCGGTCGATGGTCATCCGTGCGGCGGCGGGCGCGCGCTGGACACCTGCGGCGGAGTCAGTCATGAACTTGTAATCGCGACTCCGGGCGATGGCTCCCGCCAAGCCGCCGACGAGATGGCCGAACCGTGCCTTGTTGATGTCAATGCTGTCCGGCCCGAGGCTGACGTTCGGTCTGTCGCGGCTGTCGTCTTGCCACTGCAAATGGTCGCGGGGATGCTTTCCCCGGGTCCTCGCTCCGGCTTGCCCCTGACAGCTGATCCGGGCAGGCATGATGTCGGCCTGAAAGACTGACCTGAGTCTCTGGGCCTATGAGATTGATCTTGTTGTTGCCCAGTCGCGGAAATTTGGCCCGAATGGGCCGGGGACTGGAAGTCCGGGAGGGTGCGCGGCGCGGCCCTGCCATCTACGAGTGATGACAGGAGCAAGTGCGCTCAGCGGGCTCCGGGTGAGATTAGCTGCCAGCGATTAAGGCTTCTGGCTGACGACGAAGGCCTGCAGATTGCCGGAATGGCCTTTGTAGGCGCCGCCCGCGCTGCACCGGCCGGCGGCCGGGCATGACACGGCGTTCAGCGCGGCGCTGCCGCCGGCGTTCAGCGCGGCCGTGCCGGGGACCTCGATCGCCGTGCGCCACCG
>Ga0207646_10006542_pt1 | contig 12028 bp, 13 predicted proteins | sample KBSK5502metaG_FD_184343 | JGI IMG/M metagenome (GOLD analysis project Ga0207646, IMG submission 184343) | Corn, switchgrass and miscanthus rhizosphere microbial communities from Kellogg Biological Station, Michigan, USA - KBS K5-50-2 metaG... | ecosystem: Host-associated > Plants > Roots >...
GGACACATCCTGGCTCTGGGACGTGGACTACCGCAGGCTGCGCGGCCGCCCGGTGTTCGTGGCCGGGGAGCGCAAGCTCGACCTCGCGGTCCGGCTGGAAGCCGACGAGGTGGCCTTCCGCATGGCTGGCAGCGTCGACGAGGCGATAGCGATGGCCCGCAGCCCGTCCATGGAAGTGATCGCCAACTACACGGCGTTCCAGCAGATCCGCGCGGCCCTCGGGCGCGTCGGCTGAGGCGAGCGGGAGACAGCAGCATGAGCGAGGGCGAATACCGGTCAGGGCCGGCCTACCGGGGGCCTTCGGCCGTCCGGCTGGTCTGGGTTTACCCGGATCTGCTGAGCACCTACGGCGACCGGGGAAACCTGCTCGTGCTCGCCCGGCGGGCCCGGCTGCGCGGCTACCCGGTCGAGATCGCCGAGGTCAACTCCGACCAGCGGGTGCCCGTGGACGGCGATATCTACCTGCTCGGCGGCGGCGAGGACCTGCCGCAGATCCTGGCCGCGCGCCGCCTGGCCGCGGGCGGTCAAAGGGCCGGGCTGGCCGCGGCCGCGGCCCGCGGCGCGGTGGTCTTCGCGGTCTGCGCCGGTTACCAGATAGTCGGCGCCGAGTTCGGCGGCGTGGAAGGCGAGCCGGTTCCCGGGCTCGGGCTGATCGACATCCGCAGCGGGAGGGGTGACCGGCGGGGCGTCGGCGAGATAGTCGCGGACACCGATCCCGCGCTCGGCGCGGGACGGCTCACCGGTTTCGAGAACCACCAGGGGGTAACCCGGCTCGGCCCGGGGGCAAAGCCGCTGGCCACCGTGATCGCGGGCGTCGGGAACGGGGACGGGACCGAAGGTGCGTACGCCGGCCGGGTGGTCGGCACCTACCTGCACGGGCCCGCCCTGGTCCGCAACCCGGGCCTGGCCGACATGCTGCTCGGCTGGGTTGTCGGCACCATGCCGCCAGCCGACCCCCGGCAGGAAGACCTGGTGCTGAAGCTGCGCGCCGAGCGGCTGGCCGCCCAGGGGGCTCCCGCCTAGCCGGATAAGTACACCAGGGCCTGGGCGCCCTCGGTCATGATCTCGGCGACGAACGTGGCCGCCCCGGCGATCCTGATCCCGCTGATCAGGTCGTCGGCCTCGATGTTCCTGCGAGCCGCGCACTGGGTGCACACCGTCACCGAACCCGCGGCCAGGATCCCCGCCAGCAGGTCGGCCAGCGGCGCGGCGTGCGGGAGCGAGAAGTCTTCGGCCCGGCCCGGCAGGCCGAACCAGGCTGACTCGCCGGTGAGCCACAGCGAGACGGGGACGCCGCTGGCCACCGCGGCCGCGGCGACCGTGAAGGCCTGGTTGCAGCGCTCCGGGTCGTCCTTGCCGGCTGTGACCTTGATGACAAGAGAGCGCTCAGGCATGGAGAAACTCTAGCCGCGCGGTCCGGCCGGGGACAGCCCGGCCGGAGTGGGGCAAACGGCGCGCCGCCGGACGGCGCAGGCGGCTGACCCGTACACTGCGGCCTATGCATGGGATGCTGAGCGCTGCGATCGTGACCGGCGTGTTCGCCGTGGCCGCCGCGGCCTGCCTGTACCTGGCCGTGCGGGTGTTCGCGGCCGGAGGCCGGCATGGCGATCCATCCTGACCTCGAGCCCCATCCCGACCTGGAAGCACTGAGCTTCCTGCTCGGGCGGTGGGAAGGCGCGGGCATCGGCGGATACCCGACCATCGAGTCGTTCCGGTTCGGGCAGGAGATCAGCTTCAGCCACAACGGCAAGCCGTTCCTCATCTACACCAGCCGGACCTGGCGGCTCGACGAGGAAGGACGGATCGGGTCGCCGCTCGGCACCGAGGCCGGGTACTGGCGGCCCCGCCCGGACAGCCAGATCGAGGTGATGCTCGCGCATCCCACCGGGATCGTCGAGATCTACCTGGGTGAGGTATCCGGCACCCGGATCGAGATGGCTACCGACGTGGTCGCCCGCACCGCCACGGCCAAGGAAGTGACCGCGGGGCACCGTCTTTACGGCCTCGCGGGCGGTGATCTCGCCTATGCCTACGACATGGCCGCGATGGGCCAGGGCCTCCAACCGCATTTGTCGGCCCAGCTCAAAAGGGTGGGCTCAGCCGGCGAGCTGGACGACATCGGCGGCTGAGGCAGGCCGGAAGCGACAACGGCCCAGGGCAAGAAGCAGAGGGCAAGAAGCAGAGGGCAAGAAGCAGAGGGCAAGAAATAAGCCCCCGGGCGACTCCGGTACCGCGCGGTCGCGCTGTACCGGGACCGACTGGACTGGGTCGGTCAGCCCGGGGACTCGGTGTCTGCCAGATTTTAGCCGGCCGCCGTCCCACGGGACGTCATGCCGGCGGGTAGGCGGCTAGCTGACAGCCACCTCACGAGTCCGTTGATCATGCATGCTTTCGGACCACCTCCTTTCCCGCGTAACTCGCACGTTATCCGCGAGACGGGCGGGCAGGCAAGAGGATTTCGCCGTGCACCCGATCACACTGGCCGAACTAGTATGAGCCCATGGACCGGGAGGTACCGTCCCCGAGCGTGGCCGTGCGCGGGTGGGACGAGCAGCTGCGAGCCCGCGGCTACCGGGTGACGCCGCAGCGCCAGCTCGTGCTCGAGGCGGTGGCACGGCTCGATCACGCCACCCCGGAGGAGATCGGCGCCCAGGTCCAGCAGACCGCGCGCGGCGTCAACATCTCGACCATCTACCGCACGCTCGAGCTGCTCGAGCAGATCGGCATGGTCACCCACACCCACCTCGGGCACGGGGCGCCCACCTATCACCTGGCCACCGACGCCGACCACGTGCACCTGGTCTGCCGCGACTGCGGCCGGGTCACCGAGATCGGCCCGGACGCGATCCGCCCGCTGATCACCGCGCTCGAGGAACGGCACGGCTTCGAGACCGACGTGGGCCATCTCACCGTCTTCGGCCGCTGCCAGGAATGCCGGACCCCCCGCGAGCCAAAGGGCCGCGGTCACGCCTGGACTGAGGAGCGACGAAGGAGCGACGAGGGAAGGCGTGGCCTCGAGAGCGGCCCGGAGGCGAGCGGGAGGACAGAGTGAGCTGGGAAAACAGAGTGGAGGCGAGCTGGCCGGACGAGGGCGTCGCCGGGCACTACGGCGACCCGATGCGCGAGCAGCGCGCGATCGAGCAGTCGGCCGGGGTGGTGGACCGGTCCAACCGCGGCGTGCTGCGGATCACCGGGCCGGACCGGCTGAGCTGGCTGCACAGCGTGACCACGCAGCACCTGGAGGGGCTGGCCGCCGGAACCGGCGCGCAGGCGCTCATCCTCAGCCCGAACGGGCACGTCGAACACCACCTGACGCTGGCCGACGACGGCACCGCGGTGTGGGTGCACGTGGAGCCGGGAACCGCCGCAGCGCTGGTGGAGTTCCTCGAGTCCATGCGGTTCATGCTGCGGGTCGAGGTGAGCGACGTCAGCCAGGACCACGCGGTGCTCACCGTGCTCGGGCCCGCCGCCGGCGACACCGCGGCCGGGCTCGACGGCGTTCAGGCGAGCGTGAAACCAGGCCCGTTCGGCACTAATGACCTGATTGACCTGATCGTGGCCCGGGATCGGCTGCCGGACGCGGCCGGGGACCTGGTGCGGCGGGGGGCCGCGGCGGCGGGCATGTGGGCGTTCGAGGCGCTGCGGATCGCCGCGCACGTCCCCCGGCTCGGCCTGGACACCGATCACCGGACCCTCCCGCACGAGGTCGGCTGGATCGAGACCGCCGTGCACCTGAACAAGGGCTGCTACCGGGGCCAGGAAACGGTCGCGCGGGTGCACAACCTCGGCCACCCGCCCAGGCGGCTGGTCTTCCTGCACCTGGACGGCAGCGAGGACCGGCTGCCCGGCCACGGCGACCCGGTCGAGCTTGACGGAACCACGGTCGGGTTCACCGGTTCGGCGGCCCGGCACTACGAGCTGGGCCCGATCGGGCTGGCCCTGGTCAAGCGGACGGTGCCGCTGGAAGCGACGCTGCTGGCCGGGGGCGTTCCCGCGGCGCAGGAGGTCATCGTGCCGCCGGACACGGGCGCGAACGTAAAGGTGACGCTGCGCCGCCGCCAGCTAATGTAAGGAACTCACGAGGACCGGAGGTCAGCCCGTGCTGCGCAGGGCCTTGCTCGCGGCGTCGGCCAGTACCCGGCTGCGCCAGCTCATCACGACCGCGCCGCAGACGCGCGCCATCGTGGAGAGGTACGTGGCGGGCGAGACCGCCGACGACGCGGTTCGGGTGACCCGGGCGCTGCGGGCCGCGGGGCTGCTGGTCACCCTGGATTACCTGGGCGAGGACACCAAGGACCCGACGCAGGCCGCGGCCGTCACCGACGAGTACATCCAGCTGGCCGGCAAGCTCGGCGCGGACGGGCTGACCCAGGGCGGCGCCGCGGAGATCTCGGTCAAGCCGACCGCGGTCGGGCTGTTCCTCGGCACCAGGACCGCGAAGCAGAACATCAGCCGGATCTGCGCGGCCGCGCGCGAGGCGGGGACCACGGTGACGCTGGACGCGGAGGAGTTCGCCGCGATCGAGCCGACGCTGCGGATCGCCGCCCAGCTGCGCGGCGAGTACGGCGACCTCGGCTGCGTGATCCAGGCGTGCCTGCGGCGCAGCGAGGCCGACTGCCGCGCGCTGGCCGGCTACGGCACCCGGGTCCGGCTGTGCAAGGGCGCCTACACCGAGCCGGAGGCCATCGCCTTCACCTCCCGCCGCGAGATCGACTCGTCCTACGCGCGCTGCCTGCGCGCGCTGATGAACGGCTCCGGCTACCCCATGCTGGCCACCCACGACCCGCGGCTGATCGAGATCACCGGCTCGCTGGCCCTGCTGACCGGCCGGGCCCCGGACAGCTTCGAGTACCAGATGCTCTACGGCATCCGGCCGGCCGAGCAACGGCGGCTGGCCGGCACCGGCGCGCGGATGCGCGTCTACGTCCCCTACGGCGGCGACTGGTACGCCTACCTGGTGCGCAGGCTCGCCGAACGACCGCAGAACCTCGGCTTCTTCCTCCGCTCGCTGCGGCCGGAAAGGTAGCCGCCCATGATCGCGATCCTGGGCACGGGCAAGATGGGCGAGGCGCTGCTCTCGGGCCTGCTGCGCGCGGGCCGGCCGCCGTCGGCGGTGGTGGCCGCGGTCCGGCGCGAGGACCGGGCGGCCGAGCTGCGCGAGCGCTACGGGGTGCAGGTCGCGGACGCCGTGGCCGCCGCGAAGCTGGCGGATACCCTGGTCCTGGCGGTCAAGCCGCAGGACATGGGCAGGCTGCTGGACGAGATCGCGCCGGTGGTGCCCGCGGGCACACTGGTGATCTCGGTCGCGGCCGGGATCACCACGGCGTTCATCGCCCGGCGTCTGCCCGGTCAGGTGCCCGTCGTCCGGGTCATGTCCAACACGCCGGTGCTGGTCGACGAGGCGATGAGCGTGATCTCCGCCGGGGCCTACGCCGGCGAGGAGCACCTGCGCCGGGCGGAGGAGCTGCTCCGCCCCGTCGGCAAGGTGCTGCGCATTCCCGAGTCGCAGCAGGACGCCGCGACCGCGCTGTCGGGCAGCGGGCCGGCCTACGTCTACTACCTGGTCGAGTCCATGGTGGACGCCGGCATCCTGCTCGGCATGGCGCGCGGCGCCGCGCTGGAGATGGTCATCCAGGCGGTCTACGGCGCGGCCACCATGCTCCGCGAATCCGGGGAGCACCCGGTGATCCTGCGCGAGGCCGTCACCTCGCCCGGGGGCACTACGATCTCGGCGATCAGGGAGCTGGAGAAGCACGGGGTCCGGGCCGCGTTCCTGGCGGCGATCGAGGCCGCCCGCGACCGCGGCCGGGAACTCGGGGCCCAGTAATGAGGGCAGGGTAGTGAGCGGCTCGCTCACGCTCGTCTGGGACGAGCGCCTGACCGGATACGACTTCGGCCCCGGTCATCCGCTGGCCCCGGTGCGGGTCGAGCTGACCATCGCGCTGGCCCGTGAGCTCGGCGTGCTGGACCGGCCGGACGTGACGGTGACGGCCCCGGTGCCCGCGGAGATGACCGAGCTCGAGCTGGTGCACGACGCCTCCTACATCGACGCGGTGCGCCAGGCCGGCCAGAACGGCCTGCCCAACGGCAGGTACGGGCTCGGCACCCCGGACAACCCGGTCTTCGCGGGCATGCACGAGGCGTCCGCGCTGGTGGCCGGGGCCACGCTGGCCGCGGCCCGGGCGGTCTGGCGCGACGAGACCGGTCACGCTGCGAATATCGCCGGCGGCCTGCACCACGCGATGCGCCGGTCGGCCAGCGGCTTCTGCGTCTACAACGACCCGGCCATCGCGATCAAGTGGATGCTGGCCCAGGGCGCGCGGCGGATCGCCTACGTCGATGTCGACGTGCACCACGGTGACGGGGTCCAGGCGGCCTTCTACGACGATCCCCGGGTGCTGACCATCAGCCTGCACGAGCACCCGGCCACGCTGTTCCCGGGGACCGGGCTGGCGTCGGAGACCGGTTCGGGCGAGGGGCGCGGCTACGCGGTCAACGTGGCGCTGCCCGCTGGTACCGGCGACGCGGGCTGGCTGCGCGCGTTCGACGCGGTGGTGCCGCCGCTGCTGCGGGCGTTCGGACCCGAGGTGCTGGTCAGCCAGCACGGCTGCGACAGCCACCGGCTCGACCCGCTGGCCAACCTGCAACTCAGCGTGGACGGTCAGCGGCGTGCCCAGCTCATGGTGCACGAGCTGGCGCACGAGGTGGCTGGCGGCAAGTGGCTGCTCACCGGGGGCGGCGGGTACCAGCTGGTGCAGGTCGTACCCAGGTCGTGGACACACCTGCTGGCCGTGGCCGCCGGCGACCCGGTCGATCCGGCGCGGCCGGTCCCGGAGGCCTGGCGGGCACTGGCCGCCGCCCGAACCGGCGAAAGCGCGCCCACCCGGATGACCGACGGCGCCCCGGCCGAGTACATTCCGGTCAGCGCCGGGATCGATCCCGCTGACCCGGTGGATGCCGCGATCATCAGCACATGCCGCGCCGTATTTGCCTGGCACGGCCTGCTCTCTCCGATGTGAGACTGCCCTCGCCGATGTGACAGTGCTCTCGCCGATGTAACGCAGATGCAAATGAACGTGCATGCTGGTCAGCGGGCCGGTTTTACACGGAATGCTGTTCTCTGATGACAGATGTCAACTGATAACAGGTGAAAGGCTTACCTGGAAGACGCAGCTCAGTACCGTGAACGATGATTTCGCCAGCGGCCCCCGGGGCATTGCCGTCAGAAGTAACAACAATGAAGCTTTGGACGGGGTTGCTCTTTTCTCAGCGAGACTTACTCTGGAGACGTACGTGACTGGTGCGCCGAATCCCGTCAAGTGCTCGGCTTCGTACGGAAGAGGCTAACTCGATGGCAAGCGAAACCCCCCTAAGCGACGTCAGGTTTTTGACCGTCGCCGAAGTGGCCTTGATCATGCGCGTGTCGAAGATGACCGTGTATCGGCTGGTCCACTCCGGCGAGCTGGAAGCAATCCGCGTCGGACGCTCCTTCCGGGTACCGGAAGCAGCGGTCAACCAGTATCTGAGAGCCGCCTTTGTCGGTACCGGCTGACCCCGGCCCTCGGGCCGCGCCGACCGATCCGGATCCCCCCGCGGGGGTCCGGCTGGCATGCGGGCGCACGGCGGAAGTCGCTGCCGTGCGGCCCGGCCGGCCACGGGACGTTCCCTCCCGCGGTCCCGGGTCGCCCGCCCTCGATAGCACCGTCCCCGGTCATACAGCATGGGCACACGACCGGGACTGGCTGCGCTAGCACGCCGTTTCGGGGGTAACCTCTAACGTTGGGTGTGTATCCAGCCGCCCTCACCGGGCGAGCGCGTTGGCGTGCCCGTCATCCGCAGTGCCTAAGAAGGGTGGCCTCATGGGGTCTGTGATCAAGAAGCGGCGCAAGCGCATGGCCAAGAAGAAGCACCGCAAGCTGCTCAAGAAGACCCGCATCCAGCGCAGGAACAAGAAGTAACGACTCCCTGGTCCCGGTCCCGGCCTGCCCGGGCATCGGGCACCATAGGGGTTAATGTCTCTTCCTGTCCTGATCGGGTTCGCGGGCGTGCTGGTCGCGGCCGTGGCGACCGGCGTGCTCGCCGGGCGGTGCGCCCGCCAGCCGCGGATCGGCTTCATCGTCTGGACGGCCGCCACCCTAGGGCTGACCATCGCGCTCGCGGCGCAGAGCATGGGCTTCGCCAGCGGGTTCGGCCCGGCTACGTTCCGGGCCGTTCAGCTGTTCGCGCTCCTGCTCGCTCCGCTGTGGCTAGCCTGGGGCCTGGTCGAGCTGGCCGTCGCGAGCGACGCCGCCAGGTTCGGCACGCGGCTGATCTCAGCCGCGCTGACCGTGGTGGCCTCGGTCATCCTGGCCACTGACCCGCTCACCGCGCAGCCGTTCAGCAAGGCCTGGCCGCTCACAGGGACGCACTTCCAGACGGTCTCGCGCGACGCGCTTGAGGTGGTGCAGGTGATGGCGGTCCTGGTCGCGGTGGCGACCGTGGCCCTGGCCGCGGTCCGGGCCAGCCGGGACCCGGGGCCGGCCCTGGGTTCGAGACCGGCCCTGGGTTCGAGACCGGCCCTGGGTTCGAGACCGGCCCTGACGGCGGTCGTCCCGGCCGGCCTGGCCGTTCTCATGACCGCCGGGCAGCGCTTCCCGCTCCCGGCCAAGGTGGCGTATCCGCTGTTCAGCATGGCGGCGGCGGCGCTGGTGTGGTTCGCAGTCAGCAGGGTCGGCGAGCCGCACCGGCGGGCGGCCGACCGCGGCGGGAGGGGAGAGGGCGTGCGGAATCCGAGCGGCAAGCCCGGCGACGAGTACTGGCCCGATGACCGGGCCGCCGACGGGTACGCGACCGAAGGGCAGTACGCGACCGAAGGGCAGTACGCGACCTACGGCCAGGGCCGGCCGGGGGCAGCCCCGGGCCGGGGCGGCTTTCCCGGTGGCCCGGCCGCCCGCACGGCGCCCGACGGTGACCGGGGCAGGCGCCAGGGACCGTACCCGCGCCCGGCGGACCGGCCAGACCGGTACCGCGGATCCGGGCCAGGCGGGCTCGCGGCGGACGACCGGCCCGGAAGGCAGCCGGTCCCGGTGCCCGGCGCCGATCCCGCCGTTACCGAGTCCGGCCTGCCGTCAAGCGCGGCCGGAGCGGCCGGATCACCGGTCGCCGCGTCCGCGCGGCCGTACGGCCGGATCCTCATCTTCACCCTGCTCGACGACAGGGTCGCCGACTTCGACCGGCTCGCCGAGGAGACGGCGGAGTACGTCAGGACCGGCGAACCCGACACCGTGGTGTACGTCATCCACCTCGTGCCGAACGCGCCCCTGCAGCGCATCTTCTACGAGATCTACCGGGACCGGGCGGCATTCGACAGCCACGAGAGCCAGCCGTACATGCAGCGCTTCGTGGCCGAACGCAGGACGTGCGTGCTCGCCACCAACGTGATCGAACTCCGGCTCAAGTACGCCAAGGTGGCGCCCTTGCCCGGCCCGCAGCCGGCCGCCCCGGCGGCACCGCTTCCGCCCGTGTCGGCGGCACCGCTCCCGCCCGCCCAGACGGCACCGCCGGCACCACCGCGGGGGGTGCCGGGAGGCCCGGTGCCTCAGCGGTCCCGGCCGTTGCCCCCGCCCCGCCCGCAGCGTTCTGACCAGCCGCGGTACGACCAGCCCGGATATGGCCAGCCCGGATATGGCCAGCCCGGGTACGACCGGGAGCGCTACGACGGGCGGCCCGGCCAGCGGCAGGTTCCGTCGGGCCGGCCCTATGGCGGCTAGCGTGACACGGATCACATTGCTCGGCCGTCCCGGCTGCCACCTGTGCGACGACGCGCGGGCGGTGATCGAGCGGGTGGCCGCCGACCTCGGCGTCGGCTGGGAGGAACGCGACATCACGGCGTCGCCCGATGACATGCGGGAGTACTGGGACAAGATCCCGGTGACCCTCGTCGATGGGGTGCAGGTCGACTTCTGGCGGGTGAGCGAGGCCCGGCTCCGCGCCGCGCTCGGCTAGCGGGTGGCCCCGTGCCGTCCCGGGCAGACGACCTGAACATGGCCGTTGCGCCGCCTGGGCGACGTCGGTTCGGCCCTATGCCGCCGGGCGTCACTTTGTGAATCGATGCACAAAGGCGTACCGTGGGAACGACGTCGGCTGACGCGGGCTCTTACCGCCGCCTTATCCCAACCCCGAGAGCCCAACCCCAGGAGCGCTGCCGCGATGCACAGTAACGCTATGCCATCAGGAGCCAGCGGCCAGGCTGAGAGCTACGGCCGGGCCGAGGCGAGCCGCCAGGCCGCCGACAATGGCCAGGTCCTCAGGGGTCAGGCCGAGATGAACGGGCCGGCCGACGGGATACCCGAGGCCACGGTGGCGCGGCTGCCGGTGTACCTGCGCGCCCTCTACGGCCTGGCCGAACGAGGCATCAGCACCGTGGCCAGCGAGGAACTCGCCGCCGCCACCGGCGTCAACTCGGCCAAGCTGCGCAAGGACCTGTCCCACCTCGGCTCGTACGGGATCAGGGGCGTCGGCTACGACGTCGACTACCTCGTCTACCAGGTATCCCGGACGCTGGGCCTGACCCAGGACTGGCCGGTGGTCATCGTGGGCGCCGGCAACCTGGGCCGGGCGCTGGCCAACTACGGCGGTTTCATCTCCCGCGGGTTCACGATCTCCGCCATGCTCGACTGCGACACGGCTATCGTGGGCAGCAGGATCGCCACGCTGACCGTCCGGCACGTCGACGAGCTCGAGGCCGTGGTGGCCAGGCACAAGGTCGCGATCGGCGTGATCGCTACCCCGGCCGGGTCCGCGCAGGCCGTCTGCGACCGGCTCGTCTCGGCCGGCGTCACCAGCATCCTCAACTTCGCTCCGCTCGTGCTGAGCGTGCCGGAAGGAGTAGACGTGCGGAAGGTCGACCTGTCGATCGAGCTGCAGATCCTCGCCTTCCACGCCCAGCGCCGGTCGGCGGCCAGGCCCGCGGAGGCTCCGGGGCACCCCGGCGGGGACCCCGGGAACCCGGGGAACCCGGCGACCACCGGCAGGCGTTCAACTGCTCAGGTGACGCCGGAACTAGCGGCCAAGGGCTAGGCGGTGGACAGGTGAGCGTGCTGGTGGTAGGCCTCAGCCACAAGAGCGCCCCGGTGGCGGTCTTGGAGCGGGCCGCGGTAAGCGGTGACACCCTCACCAAGCTGCTCCGCGACGTCGTGCAGGCCGAACCCGTCGCCGAGGCCTTCGTCGTCTCCACCTGCAACCGGGTGGAGGTGTACGCCGACGTGGACCGGTTCCACGCGGGTGTCACCGCCATCTGCGAGCTGCTGGCACGGCACTGCGGCGTGCCGTCGCACGAGCTGACCCAGTACCTGTACGTGCACTACGAGGACCGCGCGGTGAGCCACCTGCTCGCGGTCGCGGCCGGCCTCGACTCGATGGTGGTCGGCGAGGACCAGATCCTCGGCCAGGTGCGTTCGGCGGTCAAGCTGGCCGCGGAGCAGGGCACAGCCGGGCGGGTGCTCGGCGAGCTCGGCCGGCTCGCGCTGCGCACCGGCAAGCGGGCCCGGGCCGAAACCGCGATCGGCCGGGCCGGCCTCAGCCTGCTGAGCGCCGCGGTCGAGCTCGCGGCCGCCCGCCTCGGCCCGCGGTCGGGCCCGCCAGACGGCCCGCGGGCCGGCACGCCGACCGGGCCGGGTCCCGGCGACAAGCACGACCCGCTGTCCGGACGCGCCGTGCTCGTCGTCGGGGCCGGCTCGATGAGCGGCCTGGCCACGACGACCGCCGCCCGGTCCGGCGCGGCGAGCATCACCGTAGCCAACCGGACCCGCGCGAACGCCGAACGGCTGGCCGCGAGCGTGAGCACGGCCGCTACTGCGGTCACCGGGCTGGCCGGCCTGCCCGCGGCCATCGCCGCCGCGGACGTCGTCATCTCCTGCACTGGTGCGGCCGGGCAGGTCATCACGGGTGACATGGTGTCCGCGGCGCTCGCGGCCAGGGTGACCCGGGGCACGCTGGTGATCATGGACCTGGCCATGCCGCGGGACGTGGAACCCGCCGTGGCGCGCCT
>Ga0207646_10006546_pt1 | contig 12026 bp, 8 predicted proteins | sample KBSK5502metaG_FD_184343 | JGI IMG/M metagenome (GOLD analysis project Ga0207646, IMG submission 184343) | Corn, switchgrass and miscanthus rhizosphere microbial communities from Kellogg Biological Station, Michigan, USA - KBS K5-50-2 metaG... | ecosystem: Host-associated > Plants > Roots >...
GTGACGGGAGGCGCGGCGAGGCGGCGTGGGGACGCATGCTGCTGCCGCGCGTCGCCGCGGAGCGACTGCGTGGTGGCGAGGAGCTCGGCGAGATCATCGACGACCTCTTCGCGCGCAAGGAGTCCAAGCGTCAGGCCGGCGCGATCGGCATCCTCACGGACGGCGCGATGTCACGAACCGATGCGTTCGCGTACCTCGTCGCGATGGCCTGTGCCCCGTTCCTGCACCCCGAGCTTTATTAGCCCGGACCGAATCGCCGCATCCGCACGATCTGCCCGGCGAGCTCCGGTTCAGGTGCCGGCGGCGGACTCGCCGACTCGTCCACGAACTTTCGCGTGTAAAGCCGGTGGTACAAGCCGCTCTTCCCGAGCAGCTCGCTGTGCGTGCCCTCCTCGACGATCCGGCCGCGGTCGAGCACGAGGATTCGATCCGCGCGCTCGACGGTCGAGAGGCGGTGCGCGATCACGATCGTGGTTCGTCCACGCATCAGCCGGTCGAGCGCCTGCTGCACCAGGAACTCGCTCTCGTTGTCGAGCGAGCTCGTCGCCTCGTCCAGGAGAAGGATGCGCGCGTCGCGGAGGATCGCCCGCGCGATCGCGATGCGCTGCCGTTGTCCGACCGAGAGCCGCACGCCGCGCTCGCCAACGATCGTCTCCAGGCCCTTCGGCATCCGCGAGACGAATTCCGTGGCGTTCGCGGCCTTGGCCGCGTCTTCGATCTCAGCCTGCGTCGCGTCGAGCCGACCGTAGCGGATGTTCTCGCGGATCGTGTCGCCGAAGAGGATGGGCTCCTGGGGCACGACAGCGATCTGCTCGCGCAGAGACCGGAGCGTGACCTCGCGGATGTCCCGGCCGTCGACACAGACACGACCGCCGACCGGGTCATAGAACCGACCGACGAGATTCACGAGGGTCGTCTTGCCCGCTCCCGAGGGCCCAACGAGCGCGGTCGTCTTTCCTGCGGCGAATCGGGTCGACAGCGACTCGAAGACCAACGGCGCTTCCCGCTCCGCTATGTGTCCCGGGGCCCCTGCCCCCTGCGCCCCTGGCCCTGCTGCGCCGTACCTGAACGAGACCTCGTCGAACTCGATCTCCCCGCGCACCGGGCCGATCGGTTCGGCGCCCGGCAAGTCGCGGACGTCGGGCTCGGTGTCAAGGAGCGCGAAGATGCGGTCGGCCGCGCCGAACGCCTGCTGGATCCCGGTCCACTGGCTCGCGAGACCGCCCACCGGCCCGGCAACCATCCCCATGTACAGGAGGAACGCTACGAGCTGCCCCGCCGTGAGCTCGCCCGCGGCCACCTGGTGGCCGCCGTACCAGAGCACGACGATCGACGACGCAGCGCCGAGGAAGCCGATGGCCGGGAACATGATCGCGCCGATGCGCGATCGGTCGATGCTCTTCTGGAACATCACGAGCAGCTTCTCGTGGAAGCGCTTGGCCTCGTAGTCCTCGCGCGTGAACGCTTGAACGACGCGCACCTCGGCGAGCGCCTCCTGCAGGACTCCGACGGCCTCGCCTTGCGCGTCCTGAGCGGCGCGCGAGATGTCGCGGATCTTCCGGCCGAGGTACTGCCCGATGATCCCGATCGGCGGCGCGACGACGAGCGTGAGCAGCGCAAGGCGCCAGTTCATCAGGAAGATGATCGTGATGCCCCCCACGAGCGTGAGGACCTGACCGAGCACCTGGATGATGGTCTGCGTGACGACGCCGTGGACAAGCGTGGCGTCGCTCGTGACGTGCGACATGAGGTCGCCCGTCTTGCGCACGTTGAAGAACGACAGCGACATCGACTGGAGGTGGTTCACGATCGCCATGCGCAGATCGAAGATGACCTTCTCGCCGGTCCAGGCCATCACGAACTGACGGACACCGTCGATGACGCCCCGCAGGAGCAAGACGACTATCAGGATGACAACGAGCTCGTCGAGGAGTCCCGGTTCCTTGAAGCCGAGGTCGAGCACCCGCTGCACGATCTGCGGCCACACCAGTCCGAGCGCCGTGGAGACGATGAGCAGCGCTGCCGCGACCGCGAGGTTCCAGCGATACGGACCGACGAATCGCAGGAGCCTGCGGTACATCGCGATCGAGGGCCGCTTCTTCGTCGTGTCGCCGCGCTGGCCCCACATGAACATGTGGACGCCGCCGCCGCCGATCCCCATCATCACTTACACGTTAGCCGACGCGATCAGGGCCGCAGCCACACCGTGCCGAAATACTCAATACCCAGATACCCGACGAGGCGCGCGGTCGCCGCGTTGGGTCGGTCGGCGAATAGAAGAGGGACCCGGATTGCCTCGGTCCGCGCGATCTTCGACACCTGCTTGTACAGCTCGGCGCGCTTGGTGGGATCCGCTTCGGCGCGCGCTCTCCGGACCAAGCCGAGGATCAGCGACGCGCCCGAGGGATCGTCGGCGGCGTAGAGCGGCCAGAACACGTCGTCCGGGTCGAGACCGATCGCTGTCGTGTCGAGCGTGAATGTCGCCTTCGCGTCGCGTATCCCTGTCGGGTCGACCGCGCGCAGCCGGGCGACGATGCCGATCTTGCCGAGGTCCGCGGCGATCGACTGGGCGATGCGCTGCGGGTCGGGATATGCCGCCGTCGGGGCGCTCGGGTACACGAGATCGGCGGCGATGGGCGTCGGCACGTGTGCGTCGGTGACCGCCTTGCGGCCCGCGTCAGGGTCGAGCGGCCCGAACTCGACCACGCTCTCGTCGTAGCCCAGCGAGCCTGGCGGCACGACCTGTGTCGCTGGGCGCGATGTCCCGGCGTAGACCGCTGAGAGAGCATTGCGATTCACGGCCATCGCAACGGCGCGGCGGACCTCCGGCCGATCGAAGGGCGGCGTGACCGCGTCGATCCGGAGAGACGCGAGCGCCGAGTCCTTTCGCGGACTGACTACGAGGCTCGGGTCGCTCCGCGCGCTGGACGCTTGCGTGATCGGTAGGTCGAGCGCGACCTCGGCCCGGCCGGCTCGGAGCTCAGCGAGCCGCGACGTGGGGTCACGAACGGGCCGAAAGATGAGCCCGTCGAGATAGGGCAGCTGTTTGCCCGACGGATCGCGTCGCCAGTAGAAGTCGTTCCGGCCAAGGGTGAGCGTCCCGTCGGGCGCGAGGGCGCTGGGGGAGGCCGTGAAGGGCCCGGTGCCCACCCCGTTCGCGCGCGCGATCGCGGCCTGCGGGGCGGCAAGGTGCGCGAGGAAGGGACCGAACGGTGCGCGAAGGTCGAAGCGGACCGTTCGCGGATCGACCGCGCGAACGCTCTGGATCGCGGATGGATTGTCGAACAACGTCTGGTATGCGCGGGTCGTTCGGCCGCGCTCGAAGCTCGCGATGACGGAGGACGCATCCAGCGGAAGGCCGTCGTGGAAGAGGACCCCCTCGCGAAGCGTGAATGTCCACGAGGCCCCGTCGTTGGCCATCTGCCACGACGAGGCCAGCGCGGCCGTGATTCGCGATGTTGTCGGGTCGACCTCGACGAGCGTCTCGAAGATCTGACGCGTCGCCATGAGCGACGCGGCGTCGGCTGTCCATGGGTCGAATGCCGTGACCTCCGCCGGCAGCGCGACGCGAAGCGTGCCGCCCTGCTGTGCCCCGGTCGGCGCGGGCGTCGCGCTTGGGCCTGGGCCCTGGCAGGCGACGCCGAACAGCAGCGCGAGCGCAAGGGCCGGCGCGCGACTCATGACGCCTAGTGCGTCTTGAGGCGGGGGTCGAGCGCGTCACGCAGGCCGTCGCCGATGAGGTAGAGACAGAGCACGGTGAGGAAGATCATCGCGCCCGGCGATACCACCAGCCACCACGCCCGAACGAAGTAGGACACGGCGTTCGTGAGCAGGTTGCCCCACGTGGGCGTCGGCGGAAGGATGCCGAGGCCGAGGAAGCTGAGGGCGGACTCGAGAAGGATGATCGCGCCCACATCGATCGCCGCGAGAACGAAGATCAGCGGCAGCACGTTCGGAAGAATGTGCTTGAACATGATCCGGCGATCGCGCGCGCCGATGGTGCGCGCGGCGGTGATGAACTCGCGCTCGCGGAGCGCGAAGGTCTGGCCGCGCACGTAAAGAGAGATCCCGGTCCAGTTGAGGAGACCGATGATCACGACCAGCGTGAAGGGGCCGGGCCGCCACAGCGCGGCGATGATGAGCAGGAGGTAGATCTGCGGGATGCCGTTGAGCGTCGTGATGACCCACGTCAGGATGTCGTCGATGACCCCGCGGAAATATCCGGCGCCGAGACCCAACGCCACGCCGACGGTCAGGTTGAAGAACGCGGCCGTGAAGCCGACGAAGAGCGAGATCTGACCGCCGTAGAGAAGGCGCACCACCTGGCTGCGCCCGATCTCGTCGGACCCGAGCAGATACGCGAGGTTGTCGAGCTGCGGCTTCTCGTAGGTGTGCAGGAGATCTTGCTGCTCGAACTTGTAGTGGAAGACGTACTCCGAGAAGAGCGGTGCCGCGAGGGAGAGCGCGGCGAGCATCACCAGCACGATGAGCGCGCCGATCGTCAGCTTGTCGCGCCGGAGCTTGTACAGCGCGTTGTTCCAGAGACTCCGAGAGGGCCGGGGCAGGGCGGCGACCGGAACGACCCGCGCGGTGGCGGCCGTCGTCGCCACTAGCTCACCTTTATCCGAGGATCGACCATCGCGTAGGCGAGGTCGCGGACGAGGTAGCTCACCACGAGGAGCGTGCTGGTGAACATGACCCCCGCCTGCACGATCGGATAGTCCTTAGCGATCGCGGCCTGGAACGTGAACTGGCCCACGCCGGGCCAGCTGAAGACCTGCTCGATCACGAGGGCGCCACCGACGAGAGCGGCGAGGATCCCGCCCAGAGCGGTGACGACGGGTATGAGCGCATTGCGGAGCGCGTGTACGAACACCACGGTCCGCTCGTGAAGGCCTTTCGCGTGTGCAGTGCGAACGAAGTCCTGCGCAAGCACGTCGAGCGTCTCGGTGCGGAGGATCCGCGAGTAATTCGCGATGCCGGTCAGCGCCAGGACGAAGGCCGGCAGGAGGATGTGCCTGATCCGGTCAGGAATGTCCCACTGGTCGTGACCGACCGTGAGGAGACCGATGCTCGGCAGCCACCGGAGCTGCACGGCGAAGACGATGATCAGAATGAGTCCGAGCCAGAACGCCGGCACGGCGTGCCCGGCGACGCCGAAGACGCGGATCGCCCCGTCCACCCAGCTCCCTCGTTTGAGCGCCGCGACAACGCCGAGCGGAACGCCGATGACGAGCTGAAGGAGAAGCGCCGCGACGGCGAGCTGGAGGGTTGCGGGTATGCGCTCTACGAGCATCGCGAAGGCGTCGCGGTGGTAGATGAGTGACTCGCCGAAGCTTCCACGCAAGGCGTTGGTGATCCAGTCGACGTACTGGAGCGGGATCGGCTTGTCCAGCCCGTAGGCGTGGAGCAGCCGAAGGTAGTCCTCCTGGGTGAAGTCCTTGATGCCGAAGGTGAAGAGACGGATCGGATCGCCGGGCGAGAGACGCGCGATGAGGAACGTGATGATCGAGATCCCGACGAGGGTGGGGATCGCGTATAGGAGCCGCCTAATGATGAAGTCGCGCAAACGCTCCTCCACCGCTCGGGAGGAGCGCCCAGCGCGGGCGCTCCTCCATGGGTCGCGACGCTACTGCTTGATCCACCAGGTGTGGACGTTCCAGATCTGGCTGAACGATGCGGGATCGAAGTTCTGGAGGGTCTTCTGCGACCCGACGAGGACGTTGTTCGAGTAGCCGAAGTTGTACGGCTGGTTCTCGTTGAGGATTTTGTTGAAGGTCTCGTAATTCGCTTTGCGCGCCGCGGTCGAGCAGTCACCGTTCGTAGGGTTGCGTCCCTGCTCGATTGCCTTGTCCATCGCAGCGTCTTTGAAGCCCGTGAAGCCGAAGCCGGTCGTGCCCTTGGCGCGGTCGGGGATCTGGCTCGAGTGCCAGATCTGATACGGGTCCACGTCGCCGCCAAGCGACCAGCCGATGATGTTCGCCTCGATGACCGGGTCACCGGTCGTCAGTTTCGTGACGAGGCCTTGGAAGGCTTCCGGCGCTGCCTTCGTGTCGATGCCGAGCTGTTTGTACTGTTCTGCCGCGACTTGGGCGAGGGTCTCACGCTCCTGGTTGCCGGAGTTCGTCGTGATGGTCATCGAGAACTTCTTGCCGTCCTTCGCCAGGATGCCATCCGATCCCTTGACCCAGCCGGCGTCGGTGAGGAGCTGCTGCGCCTTCGCCTTGTCGTACTTGTACGGCTCGAGTGGCGAGGTCGGGTACGCCCACTGAACGGGCACGTGGTGCGCGACCTGCTTGGTCGCCTCGCCGAAGACGACCGCTTTGATCACCTGGTCCATGTCGATGCCATACGCGAGCGCCTGCCGTACGCGCTTGTCCGCGAATGCGGGCACCGTCGGACTCAATGTGTTCCAGCTGATGAAGGTGTATCCGAGGTTCTGGTACTTCGTGATCTTTACGCTATCGACGGTCTGCATGTCCGCGAGGTCTTTCGGCTGGATGCTTCCGTAGGTCAGCTCGCCGGTCTTGAGGCCGTTCGCGATCGCCGTCTGGTTGGCGACGACCTTCACGATGTACTGGTCGACGTTCGGTGCACCCTGCCAGTAGTCGGGGTTCTTGTTCAGGATGATCTGGTCACCCTTGCGCCACTCGCTGAACTTGAACGGGCCGCTGAATACGGTCGGGTTCGTGTTCTCCGGCGCGGTGTCGATCTCATCCTTGGAGCTGTCGGTCGCGTACTTGCCGAAGACCTGGGTCGGCAGCGTGTAGCCGTTCAGGTCGATGATCGCCGGGCAGCTCACTTTCGTCAGCGTGACGGTGAATTTCTTCGGGTTCGCGGAGTCGATCTTCACACCGGAAATCTCCTTCGCGGTCCCCTTGCAGCCCGACGAGGAGGAGCCGACGCAGTAGTCCAGGAATCCCTGGACATCCTGAAAGCTCGACTTGCGCACCGTCTTCTGAGACTTGCCTACCAGCTTGAGTCCGGTCAGCCAGTCCTGTGCGATGACTGGCTTGCCGTCGGACCAGTTGGCCTTCGCGTTTATCTCGAAGGAATAGGTGAGGCCGTCCTGGGAGATGCTGTACGTCGCCATCTTCGCCTTGGGCTCGCCGTTCTTGTAGTCCTGCTGAATGATCCCGTCATAGATGAGGTTGATGATCCGACTCGACGAAGTGTCCGCGGACAGGATCGGTTGGATCGTCGCGATGTCGGCGATGTCGCCCTGGATGATCTTGCCACCCTGCTGTGGCTTTGCTGACTCCGCCGGCGTCGGTGTCGGGCTCGATGCCACCGGACCGGGCGTGCAGGCCGTGGCAACGAGGAGGGCGGCGGCCGCGACCACGAAGAAGGTGCGAGTAGTGCGGAAATGCGTCATGCCCCTCTCTGGCTCCTTTCCCAATGCGAGAACTTCGCGAGTCTAGGCAAAGTCGCACCGCCCGGTCAGGGCGAGCGCTTCTGCCAGCTATACCGGCGTACGGCCAGGGACGTTCGCTCGATCAAACGGGCCGTTAGGCCGGCGAAAGCACGCATACTCGGCTCTGGAAAATGACCACAAAGTCAGTCCTGCTGACACTTCTGGTCGTGCTCACGGCATGCGGGCCGAATCGGCCGTCAGGGTCTGCAGCCGAGGGAGCGAGCCCCGCTCACCTGCACGCGCTTTCGAATGCGGTCTCGTGCGCCGCGACGTCGACGACGCCCTTGGGCGCGCTCCCGCCGGCGCTCCCGGTGTGGTGCTCGACCCTCACCGAGGGCATCGATACCGCCGTCAAAGGACCGAACACCTGGGTCGACCAGTTCGGCAGTCCCGAGCAGTTCGCCCGTCTCGCGCCTTCATACAAGGTCTTCGAGGCACCCCGAGCGGATCGCAGCTCCGTCTTCCGAACGCAGCATTTCGCCCACAACGGCCACTGGATGGTCGACGTCGCGGGTTACGGACAGCCGAACGGCGTGTACGAGGGATCGGCTGAGGACTTCTTCGTCGGCCCGAATAACGGCGGGGGACTCGTGCGCCCGGACGCGGGTTTCCGATTCGAGCAGGGCGCCCTCGTCATCGAGTTCGACGTCTCGGCCGGGATGGTCGTGTATGGGGATCGCGCGTGGCCGGAGATCGTCGTCACGACCGCGAGCGCGCCGTCACCTCACGAGACGAACGGGTGGTACGCGGCCGGGCTCTTTGGGGGCGATGCGACGATCGGTTGCAGCTTTCCCTCCGATCGCCTCTCCGAGTGCCGCATCTACGACCGCGAAAAGATCACCGCGAATCTGAGCGAGCACATGAGCGCGGGCGCTGCAGCGACGTTCGGTGGAGCGCCGACCGGAGCGCTGGCGACAGCGTGGCATCAATGCGGCCCCATGGATCCGGACGATCGTTGTCGCGATCGGTTCCGTATGGTGCTCGAGCGCGATGCGGTCACGATCTTCGTGAACGGGGTCCGGTACATGGAGCATCGCGGGCTCCCCGCGGCCGCGCGACTCCCCGACGAGCTCCTCAGCTCGACCGTCTATGTGTATTTCGCGAGCTGGGGGTATCTCGTCGAGCCCACGGTCGCACGCATCCACTGGGGCCGCATCGCGATCAATCCCTGACTACGCACCCGGGAAGTGACACGCGGCCCAGTGTCGGGTCTCGTGCTCGATGAACTCGGGGTCGACCTCGGAGCAGATCTGCTGCGCTTTCCAGCAACGCGTGTGGAAGCGGCAGCCCGACGGTGGGTTGACCGGCGACGGCACGTCGCCCGTCAGGATGATCCGCTTGCGCTTCGATTCGATCGCCGGGTCCGGGATCGGCACCGCTGAGAGCAGCGCCTGGCTGTACGGATGCAGCGGCCGCTCGTAGAGGTCGACCCGGTCCGCGAGTTCGACGATCTTCCCGAGGTACATGACCGCGACGCGGTCGCTGATGTGCCGCACCACCGAAAGGTCGTGCGCGATGAAGAGGTACGTCAGCTTGAAGCGGTCCTGCAGCTCTTCCAGGAGGTTGATGACCTGCGCCTGGATGGACACGTCGAGCGCGGAGATCGGCTCGTCGCACACGATGAACTCGGGCTCGACGGCGAGGGCGCGCGCGATCCCGATCCGCTGGCGCTGGCCACCTGAGAACTCGTGCGGGTAGCGGTTGGTGAAGTACGGGTTCAGACCAACGACGCGCAGCAGCTCCTGCACGCGCTCGGTCTTCTCTTTGCCGCTCGCGAGGTTATGGACCTCGAGGGGCTCGCCGATGATGTTGCCGACGGTCATCCGCGGGTTCAGTGACGCGTACGGATCCTGGAAGATCATCTGCATGCGCCGGCGCATCTTCCGCATCTGCTCGCCGCCAAGCTTCGTGAGCTCGACGCCGTCGAACTTCACCTCACCGGCCGTCGGCTTGTAGAGCTGGAGGATCGCGCGTCCGGTCGTCGACTTCCCGCATCCCGACTCGCCGACCAGGCCGAGCGTCTCGCTCTTCTCGACGAAGAAGTCGATCCCGTCGACCGCGCGCACCGCACCGACCTGGCGCTGGAAGATGATCCCCTGCGTCAGCGGGAAGTGCATCTTCAGCGCCTTGACGTCGAGCAGGTTCTTGCCGCTGTCGAAGGTCGCCGTGCTCCGGATCCGGACGAAGTCCGGGTCGGCGGGCTTGGTCGGCGTGTTCACGGCCATCTCTGCACCTCTTACATCGCGACCGGCGGTGGCGGGATATCGCCAGGCTTGGGCTCGGGCGGAAGCTGCGCGATTTCCTGCTTGATCTCCTCGATGACGCGCGTGTCGCCGACCTCTTTGTGCCAGTCGGTGTCGACGAGCCAGCCACCCTGCTGCGTGCCCCAGCACCGCGCCTCGTGGTCGGGCTTGGAGTTCGGGATGTGCTCGAGCTCCGGCTCCTTCTCCTTGCAGATGTCGCGTCGGTACTGGCAGCGCGGCTCGAACCGGCAGCCTGGCGGAGGCGCGATGAGGTCGGGCGGCAGCCCTTCGATCGGCACGAGCTTCGCCTTACGCCGCTCATCGAGGCGCGGGATGGAACGCAGGAGGCCCCAGGTGTAGGGCATCTTCGGATTGGCGAAGAGCTCCGCGGTGTCGGCCTTCTCGACGATCTTGCCGCCATACATGACGTGGATGCGCTGCGTCATACCGGCGACGACGCCGAGGTCGTGCGTGATGAGGATGAACGCGGTTCGGAATTCACGCGCGAGGTTCTTCAGCAGGTCCAGGATCTGCGCCTGGATCGTGACATCCAGCGCGGTCGTCGGCTCATCCGCGAGGATCAGCTTCGGGTTGCACGACAGCGCCATAGCGATCATCACGCGCTGACGCATGCCGCCTGAGAACTGGTGTGGGTAGTCGTCCACGCGCTTCTTCGCGCTCGGGATGTTGACGAGATCGAGGAGCTCGATGGTCCGCTTACGCGCCTCGCTCTTGTCCATCTTGAGGTGGAGCTCGAGCGCCTCGGAGATCTGGCGGCTGATCGTGAGCACCGGATTGAGGCTGGTCATCGGGTCCTGGAAGATCATCGCGATGTTGTTACCGCGGATGCTGCGAACCTCGTCGTCGTCCATCTTGAGCACATCCGCGCCGTCGAACATGATCGAGCCCTTCACGATCTTGCCCGGCGGCTGCGGGATGAGGCGCATGAGGGAGAGCGCGGTCACGGACTTGCCGCAGCCGGACTCGCCGACGATCCCGAGCGTTTCACCCGCGGCGACCTCGAATGTCACACCGTCGACAGCGCGCACGACGCCGTCGCGCGTAAAGAACTGCGTGTAGAGGTTCGTGACCTCCAAAAGCTGCTGAGCCACCCGGTCTCCCCCTAGCCCCGCTTAAGTTCCGCGGAGTCTACCAACGGCTCGCCATCACATCTTCGACCGCGGGTCGAGCGCGTCCCTGAGCCCATCCCCGACGAACGTGAACGCCAGGAGGACGACGGAAATGCACAGGGAGGGCAGGAGCACGGGCCACGGCGTCGTGGAAAAGACGATGAATCCCTCGTTGATCATCACGCCCCAGGTCGGCGTCGGCGGCCGTATGCCGATGCCCAGGAACGAGAGCACGGACTCCGTGAGCATCGCCCCGGGTATGGCAAAAGCGACCGTGACGATGACCGGCGCGAGGATGTTGGGGAGGATGTGCTTGCGCATGATCCGTCCCGGCCCAGCCCCGACCGCCCGAGCCGCCTCGACGAACTCGCGGTTCTTCGTCGCGAGGACCTGCCCGCGGACGAGTCGCGCCACCCCGACCCAGTTCACCACCGCGATCCCCACGAAGATCACGAGAAGACCGTCATACGCCTCGCCGAGCCCCGTGCCGCGCAGGGTCGCAACGATGATGATCACGAAGAGCAGATCGGGGAACGCGTACACGATGTCGGTCACGCGCATGAGGAAGTCGTCGACGACCCCGCCGACGTACCCGGCGAGCATTCCCACGGTGAGGCCGATCGCGACGACGATCGAGACCGGGACGAAGCCGATGATCAAACTCACACGGGACGAGTACATCAGCCGGCTCAGGATGTCGCGGCCCAGCTCATCGGTGCCGAAGAAATACGCGGGGGCGGTGAACTTGCTCCCGAAGAACTTCGTCCAGATCGGCTCCATCAGTCCATCTTTGCCATGCTGCTCGAGGGGGTCGTACGGCGCGATCAGTGGTGCGAAGATCGCGATCAGCGCTGCGAGCGCGATCACCACCAGGCCAACCAGGGCAGCGCGGTTTCGGAGGAGCCGGTACAACGCGTCGCCCCACAGCGAGCGCTGCTTGCGGGCGAGCACGTTCAGCTCCGCGGCGCGCTGTTCCTTTGCGGTGACCGCCGTCGCCATTAAGCCACTTTGATCCGGGGATCGAGAACGCCGTAGATGATGTCGACGGTGAGGTTGGCGATCATGATGAGGAACGCGTAGAGCAGCGTGGTCCCCATGATGATCGGGTAGTCCCGGGCAAGAATGCTGATCACGTAGAGCCGTCCCATCCCCGGGACGCTGAACAGCGACTCGATGATGAACGAGCCCGTGATCAGGGCCGCTGTCGCCGGGCCGATGATGGTCGCGATGGGGATGAGC
>Ga0207646_10006547_pt1 | contig 12025 bp, 9 predicted proteins | sample KBSK5502metaG_FD_184343 | JGI IMG/M metagenome (GOLD analysis project Ga0207646, IMG submission 184343) | Corn, switchgrass and miscanthus rhizosphere microbial communities from Kellogg Biological Station, Michigan, USA - KBS K5-50-2 metaG... | ecosystem: Host-associated > Plants > Roots >...
GCTGCGGTCGGCGGTGTCGCGGTAGCGCGCGAGCCAGGCTTCCTCGGCGGTGAAGCACAGGATCGGCGCCAGCCAACGGACGAGGCAGTCGAAGGTATGGTCCAGCACGGCGCGGGCGGCGCGGCGGTGCGGGTCGTCGAGCCCGTCGCAGTACAGCCGGTCCTTGCGGATGTCGAAATAGAAGGCGCTGAGATCGACCGCGCAGAAATTGTGCAGCGCAGTGAACAGGCCGTGGAAATCATAATCGGCGATCGACTGTCGCACGAGGCGGTCGAGCTCGGCGAGGCGGTGCAATACCCAGCGCTCCAGCTCGGGCATGTCCTGCGGCGCGACTGCTTCTTCCGGCGTAAAGCCGGCCAGCGCGCCGAGCAGGTAGCGCAAGGTATTGCGCAGCCGGCGATAGGCGTCGCCCATATGCTTCAGGATCTCGGGGCCGATGCGCAGATCCTCGGCGTAATCCGAGGCGACCACCCAGATCCGCAGGATGTCGGCGCCATGGGTCCGCATCACATCCTGCGGCGCGATGACGTTGCCGAGCGATTTCGACTGCTTGCGTCCGTCCTCGTCGAGCACGAAGCCATGCGTCAGCACCGCCTCGTACGGGGCACGGCCGCGGGTGCCGCAGGCCTCGATCAGCGAGGAATTGAACCAGCCGCGATGCTGGTCGGAGCCCTCGAGATAGAGCGAGGCCGGCCATTTCAGCTCGGGCCGCTTCTCCAGCACGAAAGCGTGGGTCGAGCCGGAATCGAACCACACCTCGATGATATCGGTGACCTTGTCCCACTCGGCGGGCTCGTACTGATTGCCGAGAAAGCGGGCGGCGTCGGCCGAATACCAGACATCGGAGCCTTCGCGCTCGGCCGCGGCGGCGACCCGCTCGACGACGGCGGCGTCGCGCAACGGCTCACCGGTCTTCTTGTTGACGAAGACCGGGATCGGCACGCCCCAGCTGCGCTGGCGCGAGACGCACCAATCGGGCTTGCTCTCGATCATCGATGCGATGCGGTTGCGGCCCTGCGGCGGGATCCAGCGGGTCTCCTCGATGGCCTTGAGGGCCTTGTCGCGCAATGCGTTCGTCTCCATCGAGATGAACCATTGCGGCGTGTTGCGGAAGATCAAGGGCGCCTTCGATCGCCAGGAATGCGGGTAGGAATGGACCAGCGTGCCGCGCGCCAGCAGGCCGCCGGCGGACTCGACCGCGGCGATGACCTCCTTGTCGGCGTCGCCCGGCTTGCCGTCGGAGCGGTAGACCGCGCGGCCGGCGAACAGCGGCACGCCGGGCAGATAGACGCCGTCCGGCCCGACCGTGTCCGGCACCGGCAAGCCGTTGGCCTGGCCGAGCTCCCAGTCGTCGGCGCCGTGGCCCGGCGCGATATGGACGAGCCCGGTGCCGGTATCGGCGGCGACAAAATCGGCGGCGAGCAACGGCACCGGAAAATCGTATCCCTGGCCGTGCAGCGGATGCTGCGCCACGCTGCCGGCGAGCGCACTCCCCATAAATGAGGCGACCTTGTCGTAGGCTTCGATGCCCACGGCCTTCGCGAATTCCTCGACTAATGGCGCAGCGACAAGCAGCCGATCATCCAGCACAACTCTGCCGGACTTCCCTTGACCGCCGAGAGTAGGGCGATCACCAGAGACCGCAGTCACTCGGATGACGAGGTATTCCAGGTCGGCGCTATAGGCGATCGCGCGGTTGCCGGGCAGGGTCCACGGGGTCGTGGTCCAGATTACCGCTGCGGCGCCGACCAGCGGCGGTTGGCCCGGCTGCACGATCGGGAAGCGCACCCAGACCGTGTTCGAGCGGTGATCGTGGTACTCGACCTCGGCCTCGGCGAGCGCGGTCTGCTCGACCACCGACCACAGCACCGGCTTCGCGCCCTTGTAGAGCCCGCCATTGACGAGGAACTTGCCGATCTCGCGCACGATCTGCGCCTCGGCGTCAAAGCTCATCGTCGTATAGGGATTGTCCCAATCGCCGATCACGCCGAGCCGCTGAAACTGCTTTTTCTGCTCCTCGATCCAATACGCGGCGAAATCGCGGCATTCCTGGCGGAACTGCGCGATCGGCACGCTGTCCTTGGACTGCTTCTTGGCGCGGTATTTCTCCTCGACGATCCACTCGATCGGCAGGCCGTGGCAGTCCCAGCCCGGCACATAGGGCGCATCCTTGCCCAGCATCTGCTGCGCGCGGTTGATGACGTCCTTCAGGATCTTGTTGAGGGCGTGCCCGAGATGCAGGTCGCCATTGGCGTAAGGCGGCCCGTCATGCAGCACGAATTTCTCGCGGCCCTGGGCAGCGGCGCGCAGCTTGTCGTAGAGGTTCATCTTCTGCCAGCGCTCGACCAGCTTCGGCTCGAGCGTCGGCAGGCCGCCGCGCATCGGGAAGTCGGTCTTGGGCAGAAAGACGGTCGGACGGTAATCCGTTGGCATGGTCAGCCTGGGGCAGGAGAGATGCGAATAAACGACAGCGCCCCGATCCTCAACCGAGGATCGGGCCGATAATTCGCCGCATCCATTCCCAACCAACCGTCATAGGCCTGATATAGCAGCGCCAAGGGGCGAATTCGAGGGTGCATATGGTACAACCGGCCGCCACACAGCCGGTGTCCCGGCGAAAGCCGGGACCCACCCTTCAACCGCCTCGGGCGCGGATCAGTGGGTCCCGGCTTTCGCCGGGACGACGGTTTTAAAGGCTTATGCAAGTTGGGCGAGGATGTCGCGGGCCTTGGCGGCGTCGGCGGCGATCTGGGCCTTCAAGGCGTCGAGGCCCGCGAATTTCTTCTCCGGCCGGATGAACTCGACGAGCGACACGCGGAGGTGGCGCCCGTAAAGGTCGGTGTCGGTATCGAACAGATGCGCTTCGAGGCGCGGCTCGGGGGTGCCGACCGTCGGGCGCAGGCCGATATTGGCGACGCCATCGACGGTGCGTCCCGCGAGCGGGTCGTCGGGGCCGTCGCCGGTAACGCGCACCGCGTACACCCCAAAGGCCGGCCGCAGATACTCGCCGAGCCCGAGATTGGCGGTCGGGAAGCCGATCGTGCGGCCGCGCCGGTCGCCTTCCATGACCCGGCCGTCGATTTCCCAGAAGCGGCCGAGCTGAGCCGCCGCGTCGTGTGGCCGGCCGTCGCGCAGCAGCTCGCGGATGCGGGTCGAGGAATAGACCGCCGTGTCCGGCCCGGACACCGGCTCGATCACGGTGATCCCGAAGCCGTGCCGGGCGCCCATCTCGCGCAGCAGCTCGGGGGTGCCGCGGCGGCGGTTGCCGAAGGTGCAGTCATGGCCGACCACGATATGGGTCAGCCCGACCGCGCCGAGCATGACCTCCTCGACAAAGGATTCGGCGCTCCGTTTCGAGAAATCCAGATCGAAATGCTGGACGAACAGCAGCTCGACCCCGAGCCGCGCGATCTCGCGCTCCTTGACCCGGAAGGGGGTCAGCCGGAACGGCTCGCCGCCGGGCATGAAGACGCTGCGCGGATGCGGCTCGAAGGTCAGGACGCCGGCCGGCTTGCCGGCGGCATGGGCGCGCTCGCAGGCCTCGCGGATCAGCGCGGCGTGGCCCAAATGCAGCCCGTCGAAATTGCCCATCGCCAACACCGCACCGCGCGGATGGGTCGATCCGGAACCGGGATGGCGGATGATACGGAGCACGGCGAGCGCAATGACCTGGGGTTGCCGGGACGGTCGGCCGCGAAAATAGCCGGTGCCGCCGCGGGAGGATAGCCTTCCCCCGTCCGACGCGTGAGCGGCTCCACACTCAATGGTGTCATTCCGGGGCGCCGCGCCCGCGGCGGGCCCGGAATCCATGAACACGGCTTGGGCTAATGGGGCTCGCTTCGTGTTCATGGATTCCGGGCTCTCGGCTTCGCCGAGCCCCGGAATGACCACTCAGGTAGCTGGATCTCATTGCCCCGGGACTGAGCGCGCGCTATGTCGCGCGGGGTGACGGGCCGGGGAGATCGGCGTGGAGGATTTGGCGGCGCCGTTGCGCGAGGCTTGGTACTACGCGGCGCCAAGCCGGCGGCTGCGGCAAGGCAAGCTTCTCGGCCGGCAGATGCTCGGCGAGCCGATTCTCGTCGGACGCGACCCGGGCGACGCCGTCTTCGCCTTGCGTGACATCTGCCCGCATCGCGGCATGCCGCTGTCGGCCGGAAGTTTCGACGGCGGCGAGATCGAATGCTGCTACCACGGCTGGCGCTTCGCGTCGGACGGGCGTTGCACCGCGATCCCGTCGCTGATCGAGGGCCAAGGCTTCGATCTGTCGACGGTCGGCGTCGCGCGCTACCTGGCCTGCGAGGTGCAGGGCAACATCTGGGTCTATTTCGGCGAGGACCCGGGCCGGGCGCCGGAGATCCCGCGGATCGAGGGATTTGCCGAATCGGCCGCGCCGCGCCTCGTCGAAACGATGCGCTTCGGCGCGGCGATCGATCACGCTGTGGTCGGGCTGATGGACCCCGCGCACGGTCCCTTCGTGCACCGCGCCTGGTGGTGGCGCTCGCGGCATTCCGTCCACGAGAAGGCGAAAGAATTCGCCCCCTCGCCCTGGGGCTTCACGATGAGCCGGCACGCGCCGTCGAGCAATTCGCGCGCTTACCGGCTGCTCGGGGGCGCGCCGGAGACCGAGATCGCCTTCCGCCTGCCGAGCGTGCGGATCGAACAAATCCGCACCGGCCGATACGCCGTCACCAACCTGACGGCGCTGACCCCGATCGACGACGACGCCACCGAGGTCAATCACTGCGTCTATTGGAATGCGCCGTGGCTCAGCGCGATGAAGCCGCTGTTGCGCCCCTATGTGCGGGCGTTTCTGCGGCAGGACCGCGACATCATGGAGATGCAGCAGCAGGGGCTGCGCTATGGGCCGGTGCTGTCGCTGATCGACGATGCCGACACCCAGGCGCGCTGGTATTACCGGCTGAAGCAGGAATACCGCCGCGCCCGCGCCGAAGCCCGGCCGTTCGACAATCCGGTGAAGCCGCGCACCCTGCGCTGGCGCAGCTGAACGCTAGTCACATGAACTCATAAAGGGGATGCCCCTACTGGCGCGCATGTGAGCGATCCTTACTGCTCCTACAAACAACGTAGTCGTTCATAAAAACACCCCTCCTTTTTTCAACACAAAACTCCGGATCCTCGCTCACGCCCTCGACAGTAAACGCATAATATTTACCCCCTAGTTGAATCGCATATCGGCCCGGGTTGTAGGCTGAGAAAACATCCAAGATGTCCCTATTCTCCGACCTAGGAAAAACGCGGTGCTCATATCCGCGACTCCTGATAACCCAGGCGTCTTCGTTTTTGACCTTTGCAAGAATATGAACTACCAATTTCGACGGGGCCGCCAGCGAAAACATCCGGTCGTACAAAACAATATGTACCGGCGATCTTTGTTGTACGACAACCTGAGGTTTGTCTAAATAGCTTGGGAAATCCAAAGGCAAGTCACGCTTCTCCTCACTCAAGAGCTCCAACGGCTGTAGTGGGGAGCCGCCTTGCGTCAAGAAAATTCCAAACTGTCTGGGGATCAATCGTTCCTTGGCCGCCTCGGCTGCTGCTACTTCTGCTTCTGCTGCTAATTTTGCTTCTGCTTTTGCTTTTGCTTCTGCTTTTGCTTCTAATCTAGATTTGCTTTGTGCTTCGTGTGTAAGCGTTTCAATTTTTTGATCTCTCTTCGATATTGTTTGTTTGAGGCCCGCAATCATGATGTCTCTTTGATGCATTTCGAGAAACAAATATCCTGAGATCGCCGCTAACACCACAATGGCAATAAGCTCTAACGTCTCTATCCAATTTGCCGTGAACGCCTGCTCCCACGACCGAATCGGACGGGAGCGTAGGGCAGCGAGCCGCTGTAACGCGAGCGGCAAAAACCACAGATTTCTGCGCCGATTCCGTCCGGCCGACCAATCATCCCCGAGATGCATGGTTTAATTGTATCACCACATCCAATGCATAGGCTTTGGCTGCTCAGCCAGCACCCTGCCGGTTACTTACGGCGGGCGCCAAATTCAGCGGGAGAAGCGAGGCGAGAACTTTGATCCGGCGCAGTTCCAAAAATTGTCACAGGAGCCGCGCTGCAGAATAATCCTCGACCCATCTTTACATAGGACGACGCGCGGCATGTTGGCCCACGCATTTTTGGCTCATCGCGGCGATTACATCGCAACCAACAACGCGATAGTTTATCAGCAAATCTCTCGTCCTCTGACGGCCAGATGTATTCCTCGTTAGACGTACGTCCTTATCGACGGATAAAGTGGACCAAGGTACAACTTTTGTGCAGTTGCATACGACCCAACGAACACTGTAGAGGAGTCTTGACTAAAAAAGGCTCGATGCGGTCGCCATTACTGTGCCTTTGTCGATGTTCGGCTGGCAAATGCCAAGGAACCGGTGAAATTGCACAACCAGGCAGCTCCAGAAGATGACCGCGGGTGCCACAAATCTCCAAATCCCCTTTGCTAGGTCATTTCTTGTCAACGCCGGCAATGAAATAGGCCGCGTCCGTTCGTTTTTTCCCCCAATACGCAAACACAGACCCTTCTCATTTCTGGCTTCTGTCGCTTTTGCTCGTCACGGGAAGCTGGCAGGTTTCCTCATGTTGATGCTCTCGGGCCCGGCTTTTGCTGCGGGGCAGTTGCCAGTCCGGTCTCTCTTGGAGTTTCGCCGCGAGAACGTCGTAATCCAGAAATGGGATCTCAGTTGCGGAGCCGCCGCACTTGCGACTCTGTTAAGGTACCAGTTCGGCGAAAACATCAGCGAGAAAAAGATCGCGCGAGCCCTGATGCGTCGTGACGAGTACGTCGATCATCCCGAGCTTGTGCAGCTCCAACAAGGTTTTTCTCTGCTTGATCTCAAACGTTACGTGCAGTCCTATGCCACGACGGCGCCCGCCTCGTCACGAAAGAAGGAAGCCGCTTACCGCCGGCTCGCGTCTAAACGGCCATTGAACTCTCAGAATACCCGGCACGTATTCAAAGGAGAAGGATTAGGCCAGCTGGACATTAAGGATCTAATTCAGCGAGCTCCGATCATGGTGCCAATAAATGCGTTTGGCTATAATCATTTCGTCGTGTTCAAGGGCGTTTTAGGGGATCGCGTATTACTAGCGGACCCAGCATGGGGAAATAGAACGATGACCATAGATAAATTCGAACGACTATGGATTAATTTTGCAGAGCCAATAGGACATGTTGGATTTATGATTCAACGCATCGATGGACGCAAACCGTCGAACCATTTACGGCCGACACCTGACCAGGTATTGATGTTTCAATAGTGCCCCTTTGCGCGTTCTTCTATGGGTTGGGGCCAAGAGGGGGGATAAGTTGAAGATAAAGAACGGACGTGAGCTAATCAGTATCGTTGTACTCGCGATCGCTGCTGCGTACGTGGTCCTCTTGGTGGGCGCGATAACGACACCTGGGAATACCACACCTGGGAATACCACACCTGAGAATACTACACCTGAGAATACCACACCTGGGAATACCGCACCTGGGAATACCGCACCTGGGAATACCGCACCTGGGAATACCAACGAACCAAGCGCTCAACAGCTGCAAGATCAGATACAGCAACGGGATGTGATCATTCGAAAGTTGGCTCGGCGAATTGACGAACTAGATCGACGGATCGGCACCGCGCCTTTAGATCCCGCCGGGGCAAAATCAGAGCCGGAGTCGGCGGAGCATACTCAAGTAACAGCGGTCGATCCGGATCAGCCTCCGCAATCAGTGTCACAAAGGGCAGTTGCGAGATCACCCAAGAGGGAAGGAAATACAAGCCCAACTGCTCCCGGCCAATTCGAAGTTAGCGAGGATGACGCCGAGCGAGCCCTCGAACGGACCCTAACTGCCACCGGCAACTTGCTCGTTCCTAGCGGGGTCGCGGAGGTCGAACCGCAGTTTTCGTATACCCGACGCGAGGCAACCTCGTTGGTGCTTTACACGCAGAACCGCAATGAATACAGCTGGGCGCTTTCGACGCGGCTTGGTCTTCCCTGGGAAACCCAATTCGAGCTGTCCTTGCCCTATAACCTGGTACAGCGGCAGGTTACGGATTCCTTTGTCTCGCCTGTCCAAGAGGTCTCGAATCGCTGGGGTAACGCTCTTGGCGATGTCACTATAGGTGTGGCGAAGACCTTTGTGCACGAAAGCGGTTGGATACCGGATCTCCTTGGCCGGATTACATACGAAATCCCGACGGGTCCCGAGAGCAACAATCGAGTAGTATTACCGAGCCGCATGGAAAATTTAAGTTTTAGTGGGACCGCCGTGAAGCGCCAAGATCCGCTTGTATTTACTGCAACTGCAGGGTATACGAAAGCGTTCCGAACGGGAACGCTGGATCCTGGGGATCAAATCAAGTTCCAACTCGGCGCATTTCTTGGCACGAGCCCTGAAACTACGCTGCGTAGCGTTTTGCAACAAAGTTTTTTTGACGACACAAGGATAAACAATGTCAGAACGCCCGGATCGGGGGGCGTCTCATCGGTGCTAAATTTCGGCGGGTCATCAATTGTTTACAGAAACATTTTAGTGGATTTACAAGTTGGTGTCGGTTTGACGGACGCAGCCCCCAAATATTCTGTAATGCTTTCTTCTACATATCGCTTTGGCGTGCCAGGAATTTAGAAATCGGCAAGACCGCTTGACTTATCAGCGTATATGGCCGAGCGGCTGCCACGCCGCAAAGTAAGTCTCCGAAATTACCGGGAGCTGACTGGTATTACTCGTGTGCATTTACGGCGCCATACACTCTTTTCGTGAGCGCGAGAAGGACATCGGCACCAGGACCTCTGTAGGGTGTTCTACCTAAGCTGCCGGGGCATAGTTAGAGTCCTGTGGACGACCAAATGTGTCTTTGTAATTACGCCCATGTGCCGAACCAATACGTCCAATGCGCGATTGTATTATGGAACAGTTAACGCAGACTGGTCGGCCCGGGTGAATCGTTTCCCCCCAACCCCGGTATAAAGGAGGGTGCCCAATGTCGAAACACCGACTATTCCTGTTTGTCGGCGCGTCGCTGCTGGCCCTGGCAGGAACGGCGAGCGCCGGCGGCATTTCGCTGACCGACAAGCAGATGAGTGTCGTCACAGCTGGCGCTCGTAACTTCGACTTCTCGAAGCAACTCAACAGCAAGTCGGACAACACGGTCAACTTTGACGCGCTAACAAATATCAAGGACACCTTTTCCAAGAAGGCGAATATCGACGTCAAATCCCATGTGATCGGCAATTCCGCGTCGCTGGGGTTCGACAATGAAGCCATTGGAAAGAACAGCAACACACAAGGCTCATTCAGCCAGCTAACCGTTGCCGGGCAGGGCAGCAGCCAGTCGGGGCTGTTTGTCTCCGCTGCGAACGGCGCCCAGCGGTCCAAGTACTAGTTGAGGGTTGGGGATACCGGGACGCGACGCGCGACCTGGTTCCTCAATTGGACACCCCGCCTAAAGCGGGGTGTCCTTTTTCTCCGGGCGCCCCGGGGCAACGGGAGGCGTAGATGAACAAGGCTGTTGCCGGCTGGACAGGCATTGCGATGCTGCTCACGGCGGGTGCCCAGGCGGGAACCCCGATCCAACTCACCGACCGTCAAATGGATATCGTCACCGCGGGCAGCGCCAAGGCGGTGAGCGCCCTGCAAACGAGCGCGAGCGGGCGCAGCACGGCGATGCAGACGTGGGTCGGCAATATTGCGGCAGCGCTCCCCGCGCGAGATTTCGCGCAGAGCCGTACCGCCGTATTGGGGAGCGGCAGGGGCAACGCATCGTTGGGCGCCGACACCTTCAGCCGCTCGACCGTGGACGGGCTGGGGCCCAGTGCGGCGAGCGCGGCAGCGGCCACCGGCGATCTCGCGACGGTGTATGACGTCGCCGGGACGACCGCCATCGGCACGCCAGCCGGATTGGGCGGCCGGATCGGCATCGCCAATTCATTGGCCGTGACAACGAGTTTCAGCGCCGGCAAAATGGCGCGCTGAATCTCGTTAGCACTTCTCAACGAGGGTGATAGCTCATCCTGAACGTAGTCAAACGGTTCGATCTTGCAGGGCAGCAGTCCTTATCATTTCTGCGAAACCTGCGTCAGCGCACCTGCGAGGACTGCCCTAAGATAGGAAGGGCCGATACCACGACCGAAATATCCACTCTGCTTTGGCGCTGTGCAGGTGTGTAGGATGTCCACGCGTTGCGAAGTTCGTTCGTGTACAGCCCCGTGGTTTTCTTAAGAATATTTGCGTCCGCTTTAGCGTCGGTATCGCAGCAAGCCGATGCAGCAATAGAACCGAAAACCACAATCGCCGATTTTGTGCTAATCCCATAGAGCTGTGTCGTCGCTTCCGCCCTATTTGATCCAACTCCATCCGCAAATCCATCGAGCTCAGCCGCCCCAACATTATTACTGACGGATACACTGCTCGACAGGCGAGTCCTCGCGATATTTTCACCGTGAGCGAACGCTTGCGCTTTGGAACTGGTATAGTCGAGAGTTGGCGTTATTCGCCCATTATCGCTATCTGCTGACGAGGTACCCCAAGCAATTGTAGAAGGTGCGCTGCCGAGTGCACTCGCCATCGCGTCATTGATGGCGGTAGACGACCCCGCTGTGAGATGCTCCATCTCCAAGCTCGTCAAAATTCTTGGTGCATACGATTGGCGTGGCACATTCGCTTGGCAAGCACTAAGGACACCCATAACCAAGACAACCGTCGTAATACCAGAACCTGAACTCATCCCCCGTCACACTCTATCGCAAAAGCTTACGCATGTTGTACGCCACCATTCCACCAACGGCATATCGACCAATGCATACTGAACATTCTTATTTTCGCTGAATTAACTAAAATTGCGATTACCTCCCACCAAACTTCCAAAAAATTAAAAATACTTTCCTTTAACCGTCGGAAAGTTTTCTGGTATGGTTAATAAAAAACAAACCGTAATGGAAATCAGGGATGCACCATTGTTTTGGGGGGAGATCAGTGAGATCATTGGGCACTAAACTGCGATCTACGACCGGGATTTCCAGTGAGGAACCTGATTTTCCGGGGCCGAGTTCCAGCGGAATAACGGGGGCTAATCACTACCCGCGTACGCGGGCCAAAGGATCATTGGTGTTGATCGATCCGAAACCGTTTACGCGTCTATTGATCGCCGACATGCTCTCCGAAACCTTTCCTGAGTATTCAGTTCTTGCGGTAGCTAGTTCCGAAGAGTTTCTTGATAAAATCAATAGACTACAACCTAATAAGCCGAATTTTGTGATCATCTACATACGAAACACTTCCTTTTCAAATACGTCGGTACAGCACTCGCTCGACCTGATCAACCAGGACATGCCCGGCGTGCCTATGATTTTTCTTGCTGATCACATTGATCCAATCGAGTTGAATGAAGCGTTCGTCCATGGTGTGCGGGGCTTTATTCCAACGACTATCGCATGCGATGTTGCCGTGGCGGCGCTGAAGCTTATCGATGCGGGCGGCACGTATGTTCCGGCCGATGCGCTTTGCCCAGGAACCGACAAAACGGATTCCGAGCGGAAATCAGACCTCACCCCGCGGGAACTCTCTGTACTTCGTCTCATACGCGAAGGCAATCCGAATAAAGTAATTGCATCACACTTAGAAATGCAGGAGAGCACAGTGAAAGTGCATGTTCGGAATATACTAAAAAAGCTGCACGCAACCAACCGCACGCATGCCGTCTCTGTCGCTAGTAGAGTACTGGCCGAGCCAGCGGAATGATTGAGAAAAACCAAGTTATGCTTCGAGCAGCCATTTCGGCCGGGCCTTGTTACGATCATTCGGTACGCGCTGCAGTTGCCCCATCGGCAGCAACCCCTCGGCCGTGCAGCGCATCGAGATAGGCGTGCGGAAACTAGCTTAAAATCCGCTGCTCGCTCGGGGGTGTGGGTTCGAGTCCCATCGTCCGCACCAGATTTATAATCAATTACTTAAGGGCACGGCTGCTGGCGTTATCGGCGGACCACTAGCAGGCTGTTGAAGAAGTCATTCGCGAC
>Ga0207646_10006548_pt1 | contig 12025 bp, 13 predicted proteins | sample KBSK5502metaG_FD_184343 | JGI IMG/M metagenome (GOLD analysis project Ga0207646, IMG submission 184343) | Corn, switchgrass and miscanthus rhizosphere microbial communities from Kellogg Biological Station, Michigan, USA - KBS K5-50-2 metaG... | ecosystem: Host-associated > Plants > Roots >...
CTTCGCCGACGTAATACTTCTGTCCCGAATCGATGCCGAGGTGTTTACGCACCCACTCGACGTCCTGCAGCCGGATGTTGTAATCCTTGCGCAACGGATATCCGACCCAGTCCTCCGGCAGCAGAATGCGCTTCAGGTTCGGATGATTGGCGTACTGCACGCCGAACATGTCATAGACCTCGCGCTCGAGCCAGTCTGCAGTCGTCCAGATACTCACAACGCTCTCGATCGGCTCCCATTCCTTGATGCGCGTCTTGATACGAACGTGCTCGTTTTTGGCGTGGGAATAAAGGATGTATACGATTTCGAATTCTTCCGTCTTCGGCCAGTGAACCGCTGTTTCGTCGACCAGGTAATCGAAGGGAGAAATCGTGTTGTCGCGGAGAAACGTCATGATCTCCGCGATCCGATCCTTCTTCACTTCGATCTGATTCTGCGTCAGGAAGCTGTATGACTTGATGAATTCGCCGCCGAACTTTTCTTTCAGCGCATCCACCAGCGGACTCGACCAGGGCTCCTGCTGCGGGCCCTTCGGTTTGGGCGGAGGGGCAGGCTTCGCGCCCGGAGGCGGAGGCGGCGGTTTTGGAGCAGCAGCCTTCGGTTCGCCTGCGGGGGCTACAGGCTTCGGAGCCTCAGGTTTCGGAGCCTCAGCGTTGGGAGCCTCAGGTTTCTTCTCTTCGTCTGCCATCTAAGTTCTCGGGAGGACTATAGTTTTGGGGAGCAGCACGTTACACAAAGACGTGGATTCAACCACATCGGTTGAACAGGTGTCAACGCCAACTCACGCCGAACAGGACATAGTAACGCAAAGGAGGATTGCTTGACTACAGGCATACGCGACGATGGGTGATTGACTCATCGGGATGAGTCACGTAGGACGGACGCGACGCAATCAAACCCGCGTTCGATACAGTCCTTGGAATCGTTGAAGAGGTGTATCCCATCGATCAGGATGACGTCGAGCGCGCGCGCAACTTGCTTATGTCAAAATCCAGGCTATCTGCGCGTGACGCACTCCATGCCGCCACGATGGAGCGGTACGGAATCCGGCAGATCGTCACCTTCGACGCAGGTTTCGATGAAATCTCAGGCATCCGAAGAATTTCGAGCTAAGCGTCAGCCGGCGATGCAGTTGGTGCGGATGTTGGAGCGGCGCGCTCGAAGAGCTTGCAAGCGTTCTTCGACTTTGGCGCGGGCCGAAGATGCCGGAAAGGCTCTCAGAAACTGGTCGAGTTCCCGTTCAATGGCCGCTGCATCGCCACACGCGCACGTCGATCCGCTGAGTTCTCCCACCACGGCGGAGGCTTCCTGATTTGCTGCGGCGGGATAACGATCGGGATATTTGCGCTGGAATTCGGACCAGACCCGATACGTTTCCACGAGGCTCATGCTTCCAAACCGCGTGCAGCCGGCATAATCCGTCTGTTGCTCGACGTAGGTCGGCCAGACCGATTCCGGATACGTTGCCTTTAGCGCCGCGAAGAAGGCGCGATCTGCGTCATCACCGCGAGCCGCAGCAAGTTTGGTGAAGTAGGCGACATCGGGCTTGATAAATACGATTTCCTCGCGATTGACCAGCAGACCGGGGAGTTCCTGCTCCAGCCGTTTGAACTCGTCATCAGTCAGAGACTCCAGTTTTTGTGTCAATGCCTTATCAACCGGACCGATTGCCGCGAACGCCGCTTCAACGGCTCGTGGCGATGCACCGGATTCCACCGACTTGATTGCCGATCGATACCGCTCCACCGCTGCCCGGTCCGGCGTTGATAACTGCGCCAGCAGCAAAGCAAAGATTAGACATCTGGCGATCATGACGAGCCCAATTCTAATAGCCGGTCTCGGATGATCGTATTGAATTCGGCCGGGCGCTCGAGCATTAACATGTGACTGCCGCCTGGAATCACATGTAAGCGCGCGCCCGAAATGGAGTTCTGAAGCTGTTGTGAGAGGGCCAGCGGGGTCATGACATCATTGTCGCCGCAGATGATCAGCGTGGGAATTTTGATCTCAGTAAGGCGGCTGCAGCAATCGAAGACATTGCAGGCACGAAAATCCGCGCGAACGATGTCGGGATCCACTTTGCGAACTTCGTCCCGAGCGCGCGCAAACAATTCCGGATCCACCGATCTGGAAAAACAATAGCGGAGGATCTTCTCGACCGTAGCCTCGTAATCGGTTTCCAGGCCCGTCAGGATTTTCTCCGATACACACAGCCTGCATCCGGTGCCTGCAAGGATCAGACGCTCGATCAAGTCCGGATTCGAAAGCCCCACCGACAGCGCGACCGCGCCACCCATCGAATGGCCGATAAGAACTGCTGGAGCCGGAAGGTAATTCACAAAATCGATCACTGCTTCGGCATACAGCTCGATGGATGGCTCTTCAATCGGGTGAAGACTGCCGCCGTGTCCGGGGAGATCAGGGAAATAACAGGTCGCCAACTCACGAAATGCCTGAAACTGATTTCCGAAAAGAGTGCCTGAACCGCCGGCGCCATGGAGAAACACGACCGGGGTCTTCGCTTCGTCGCGCCCGCCCGTCTTACGGTAATGAAGCTTCATCTGAGGCGCACTTCATCACAGCAGACCCATCGTGTCCATGCTAGTGTGGTGTCACGCGTAATTGTTTACAACCCGAAGCGCCGGCTAAGCGAGAACTCCCCTCCTCAGCCGAGGAGGGGTGGCTGCGCGGATCAAGAAAAAGCCGCGAAGCTACCTAAGCCCGCGCAGACGGGGTGGTGTTGGTCAACAACCGCATATTTTGTTTGACCAGCACCACCCCGGCCGCTCCTTTCAAAGGTTGCTTCGCGATATTTTCATTGATGTCGCGTCCACCCCTCGGTTGAGGAGGGGAATCGCGGGTCATTCGTTGATGGACTCTTCTTTATCCAACTGGAGGAAGATCTGGTCGGCAGCAGCGATTAATGACGCCAACTCTCGCTTCTCCGCTTCCGGGATCTGCTCGAATGTCTTGACGTCCATTATAGCCCGGCGACCTATGTCGTCGCCTTTCGCGCCACAACGATTAGTTCGCCCGGGTATTGCGAGCCATACGGGCTTTTGTCGAAGTTGGCGTAAATGTGCTCGATCTCGAATCCGCAGCGGGCGAGAAGGTGTTCCACCTCGAAACGAAACAGGTAGCGCATGCTGAAGGCGTGCACGAGGCGCTCTTCGCGTCCGTCCGGGTGAGTGACGTAATAGATGAGTTCGACGTGCATGAACTGGTTGAATCGGTCATGAGCCACGATCCTGTGGCGACGTATGACGCGGCGGCCATCGGGAGTGACAAACTCCGGTTCTTCTCCAACTTCTTCACCATGCTGCCGGCTCGCGAGAGCATCGAGGTTCGGATTGAATAGATCGAGGATGAGCCGGGCTCCATCGGCGAGATGGCGTCGAATCCTTTCAAGGCAGGAACGTTGGTCATCAACCGTGATCAGATGTTGAAATGGCCGAAACGGCACGGTGATCAAATGAAACGTTCGCTCCAGTTTAAAATTCCGCATGTCCGCCTGAACAAGCTGCACCCGCGATTGAACGGCAGTGTTCTCGTGCATAAGCCGTTCGCGGCAGACGGCAAGCATGTGAGACGAGAGATCGAGGCCGACGATGTCGACACCTGCGCTGGCGGTGGGAATCAGGACGCGGCCGGTTCCACAACCTATTTCCAGAACCGGCCCGCGCGCCTCCTTCGCAGCGTCGACAAAAAACGCAACGTCCTGTCGATCTCGATAGGGACGGACGAAGTCATACAAATCCGCGATGAATTCGCACTCGTCATAGCCGCCGGCGCCGCTCATGTTTCGACAGACCGGCTAATCCTGAAGACGTGCATAGGAGACCTCACGAACCGATGTGTCGATTGTAGAGTTTCTCGACGGTGTCCAGTGTATCAATCTCGGGAAGCGTTTTATCGTGGCGGATGCGGACGATGCGCGGAAAACGCAACGCGTAGCCGCTCGCGTGGCGATCGCTCTTCTGGATTCCGTTGAAGGCGACTTCGATGATCACAGTCGGTTCGACGAGACGGAATCGGCCGTAATCCTGGACGGTGTGTTGTTTGAAAAATTCGGTCATCTCGGCGATCTCCAGATCTGTGAGGCCGGAATACGCTTTCCCGATGTTCAACAACTTTCCATCCTTGTGAACAGCAAACGTGTAGTCCGACAGCACGTCACGACGCCGGCCATGACCGAACTCCACACCCGTGACAACAACATCCAGAGTCGCGAGCGCCTTCTTCCATTTCAGCCAGCTCATCCCGCGCTTGCCGGGCAGATAGAGTGAATTCGCGTCCTTCAGCATGAGGCCTTCATTGCGGCGGAGCGCCGCCTGTTCGAAGAACGGCTCCAGCTCCACACGCTCCTCGAGAAGCATGAAGGGCGCGACACGGAGTGATCCTGGCCAGTTGATGGTTTCGATCAGTTTCTTTCGCTCGAGAAGGGGCTCGTCGATGAGATTACGGCCTTCGAAGGAGAGCATGTCGAAGATCATCAGCGCAACGGGAATTTCCGCAATCAGCGCGGCAGGAGGGCGCTTGCGGCCCAGGCGCTTTTGAAGAAGCGCGAACGGCAGAACCCAGTCGTCTTTGAAGGCGACGACTTCGCCATCGACGATCAGCGACGCTGCGCTCAGGTTTTGAGCGGCGTCCACGATTTCAGGAAACTGGTGAGACACATCATCCAGTGTTCGTGAATAAAGCGCGGCCCGGCCGGCATTCGCATGGAGCTGCCCGCGAATGCCGTCGTATTTGTCCTCGACGTAGAAGGCGTTGGGAAACGTGGCGAAGATTTCGTCTTCCGTGTCGGCGGGCGTGGCCAGCATGAACTTCACAGGACGGAAGAGGCCGAGCGCGATCTGGTCGAGCTCGCCGCGTTTGGAAAGAACCGCGGTTTCGCCGATGTCGCCGAGGATCATGTTGGCGCGGCGGACGGCTTCGATGGGGCGATCGAACGCGCGTGCAACGGCCTCTTCGACGGTGTTTTCCTTCAGGCCGATGCGCAGGTCCCCCGTGATGATCTTGATGACGTACTTGGCTTCGATGGGCGAGAGGGAACGGAAGAGGTCGAGGACGAGAGGCATCTTATTCGATGCGCCGGAGAGCTTGACGAGGTCGGAGAACTTAGTTTGAATGACGGCAGGACCGGGATCCTCACTCTGCCCTCTCCCAGAGGGAGAGGGTAATAAGCGTTCGGCCATCTCGCCGAGATCGCCGCGATCCAAATAGATCTGGTGAATGTCCTCATCGGAAGCGGCGGAGATGTCCTGGACGGCGTTGATCAATGCCGACCAGCCGACGTTCAGCGTGCGAGCATCCGTAAGCGCGAACGGTCGGCCGGTGAAGAAGACCGCGGCGGCGCGAAGATCCTCTTCGGCGAGCGTACGAAAGTAATCGGCGAGGAATGCGATCTTCTTCAGCTTCGAAGTTGTGCCGGCGATAGCTTCGGCCGTCTCGGCGAATCGATGCATAAATGCAGACTCACGTCTTAGTTTGCACCAAAACCTTGAAACGCTCGCCCATGCTTCCCGGAAGGATGAGTCTCTTAATCCTGACCAGCCGCCGCATGGATGCGGCATCGCCGGCCGCGGCGAGTTTCTGCATCTCGTCGAGGATGCCAAGGCTGATGAGGTAATCCATCTGCCTGGTAAACAGGATGGTATCCAGCGAAGCCTCCTTTCCCTCGTCGATCAAATCGGAAAAGTTGACGTGAGCCGTAATGTCCTGCTCGCCGATCCGGATGTAAGGATCCTCGACAGCCTGATGCTGCCAGTAGCACATCAGCGTGCCACGCGGCTGAGCATGGAATTCATCCGCGAGATAGCCATAGTCGATTGCGAGGTGATAGCCACGATCAAGCGATGCTGCGATGCGGCGGATCCAATGCCGCGCTTCGACGTTGATCTCAGCATGGTGTCCCTCCTGTAAAGGAAGTGCCCATGAGTCGGCAGCGCATTCGATCTCCTCGAAGTTTTCGGTAACGTAGATCTCCTTCAACTCGCCGCCGCGTTGCACAACTCGGTGGACCGGCAGCGCATCGAAGAATTCGTTCGAGAAGATGCAGCCGGTCAATCCTCGTGGCAGTTCATCGATCCAGCGGACGTCGTAATCCTTCAACACGACTTCCTGCCGCGCGCGCATCGCGGGACTGCGCTCGAGGATTAGATACGGAAACCGGCAGTACCGGAGAATGTCGCGGGCGAGCAAACCTTTGCCGGCGCCTAATTCAACAATCGTGAACGAATCAAAATCCGTGGCCCATCGGGTGAACTGCCGGGCCAGCATTTCTCCGAAGACAGGATCCAGATCGGCCGACGTATAGAAATCCGCGTCCTCCATGCCGATCGGACTGCGTGGTGATGAGTAATAAACACGAAGGACCTCTTCCATGTAATCCCTGAATGAAAGAGGTCCTTGTTCGCGGATTCGCTTGCGGAGTGCTTCGACGAAATCGGCCAATTAAATCTTCATTCCAATCCGTTCCATCTCATCCCTGGCAGCCTGCGAAATGCGCTGGTCATTCTTCACATCGTCGAGGCGGACTTCAGTCGGCTTCTTTGCGATGGTCATGCGATCGATCTTGTCCTGAAGGCGCATGAGGCCGTACAGCAGCGCTTCGGGCCGCGGCGGGCAGCCGGGTACGTATACGTCGACGGGCACCACGTGGTCGACGCCCTGCAGAACCGAATAGGTATCGAATGGGCCGCCGACATTGGAGCATGCGCCCATCGAGATCACCCACTTCGGGTCGGGCATCTGGTCATACACGCGCCGGACAATCGGAGCCATCTTCAACGTCACGGTTCCGGCGACGATCATGAGATCGGACTGCCGCGGGCTCGGCCGAAAGATGCCGGCGCCGAATCGATCCATGTCGAAGCGGGATGCGCCGGTCGCCATCATCTCGATGGCGCAGCACGCCAGGCCAAACGTCATCGGCCACAGGGCCGACTTGCGTGCCCAGTTGAATACGAAATCCACCGTCGTGGTGATGATGTTTTTTTCGAAACGGTCTTCAATCCATGCAGGCATTAAAACTATCTCCCTAAAATTACGCCCAGTCGAGCGCGCCCTTCTTAATAATCCAGACGTAACCGACGATCAGAATACCGAGAAACACCAGCATCTCGATGAGGCCGAACAGGGCGAGCTGCTTGAAAATGATGGCCCACGGAAACAGAAAAATGGTTTCAACATCGAAGATCACGAACAGGATCGCGACGACGTAATAGCGAATCGCGTAACGCTGCCGTGCATCGGACTCCGGATCCACGCCGCACTCATACGGCGACAGCTTCCCCTCGCCGCCACTATGGGGCCGCACCAATTTCGCGATCAGCAGCGTCACGACCGGAAATGCGAACGCGAGCGCCATGAAAAGAAAAATCGGAATATATCCAGGCAGCGTATCCATTTACTCCCCACTACTCTCCGCAATTCAAAGATGACTGCTTCAAAACGTCCACTGCGTGCGACAGGATGGGACGCACCGCCGTCAGACATTCTCGCACGCCTTTAACACTTCCGGGCAAGTTGATTATCAGAGTCGATTGCCGGATGCCCGAAACCGCTCTCGATAATGCCGCGCGGGGCGTCATTTTCAGGCTCTCCAGCCTCATGAGTTCAGCGATCCCGGGAACGTTTCTGTCGATAACCGCCAGCGTCGCTTCGGGTGTCACATCACGCGGCGAAAGGCCCGTGCCGCCGGAAGTTACGACCAGCCGGAAGCCCTCTTCGCTTGCCCGCCGCAGGCGTGATTCGATCTCGGCGCGTTCATCCGGCAAAATCTCGATTGCGACAACCTCGAAGCCGGCCTCGGTCAGAATGCGTTTGGCTTCGGGTCCGGATAAATCTTCACGTTTGCCCGCCGCCGCCGTATCGCTAATAGTGAGAACTAAAGCACGCCCCAACATTTCAGGATTTGCCACAAAAAGGCACAGGATTCACAAAATCTTTTGTGCCTTTTGTGGCCCTCTTCCTCTTCTAGCATATCAAGTCTTGCGGACCCAGTGCCCGCTCTTGCCTCCGCTCTTCTCCAGCAGGCGGATGGGCCCGATCGAAATTCCTTTCTCCACCGCTTTGCACATGTCGTACAGCGTAATGGCTGCAAGGGATGCGGCAGTCATGGCTTCCATCTCCACGCCGGTTTCGGCCTTCGTCCTGGCGATTGCTTCGATTCGCGCTCCCGAGTCGATCACGTCGATCGAAATGTCGAGGTGGGTAAGCGGCAACGGATGGCAGAGCGGAATCAGCTCTGAAGTCTTCTTTCCGGCCTGGATGCCCGCAATCCTTGCCACCTCGAGAGGATTTCCCTTCGGCATGGCGCGATCGCGAAGCAGCTTCACGGTCTCCGCCGACATTTCAACAAAAGCCTCCGCGCGCGCGACGCGAACGGTTTCATTTTTTTCGGTGACGTCAACCATACGCGCACGGCCTTCTTTATCGACATGAGTCAGTTTTCGAGAGGCCATGCTTACTCCATGAACATGAACTGAGTGGTTTCACCCGGTTCGAGCGTTCCGTCCCGCCGTGGAATCATGATCAAGGCATTCGCGCGGGAAAGACCGACCAGATCCGAGGACCCTTTCCACGGCGCCGTGCGAATCCAGTACTGGCCTGCATCGAAGCGCACTAAAGCAGGCACGAGGGCCGCGCGTTCCGGATCGCATTTTGCAGGAGCCTCGAGCTTCGCGTCGAGAACTTTAGGTGCGGTATTTTCAGCCTTGAGCAGAAACAGAATCAAAGGCCGCACGAACATGTGAAAGGCAACCATCGTGGAGATCGGATTTCCCGGCAGGCCAAAAATATATGTCTGGCCGCGATGCCCGAACACTGTGGGTTTCCCCGGCTTCATTGCAATTTTGTCGAACAGCACTTCAACACCAAACTCCGCAAACACTGTCTCGACGAGATCGTACTTCCCCATCGAAACCCCGCCCGAAACGATCAGCATGTCGTAATCGAAACCGCGGCGAATCTGGCTGCGAAGATCATCCAGATTGTCTCGCGCGATGCCGAGCGAAACGGGCTCACCGCCGGCGTTCTTCACCTGAGCGCAGATGGTGTAGCTGTTGCTGTTTCGAATCTGGTCCGCGTTTGGATTCTCGTGGACATCCACGAGTTCATCTCCGGTCGCAATCACCGCAACACGGGGTTTACACGACACCAGCACCGCGGATTTTCCCACTCCGGCCAGCAAGCCCAGATCGGCCAGGCCGATGCGTCGACCCGCCTGCAAAATCTTATCGCCCGCGTGCGCTTCAGCTCCGCGCCGGAGCAGGCCTTCGTTTTCGCGTGCGCTTTTCAGAATGCGAACGGAAGCCGGGGAAACCCTTTCGGTGTTTTCCACCATCACGACGGCATCAGCACCTGGGGGCAACGGCGCTCCGGTCATGATTTCACAGCATTGGCCAGGCTTGATCGTGACCTCAGCCCCCGCGCCGGCGCGCGACTCGCCGATGATCGAGAGCGCGACCGGTACCTGTTTCACATCTTCGAAGCGAACAGCGAAACCGTCACGGATGGCTTTATCGAATCGGGGAGAGTCGGCATCGGAGAGAATATCTTCGCGAAGGATGCGGTCCATGGAATCGGCGAGCGGAACAGGCTCAGCGGACATCCAATCCGGGCGGTCCTTCGACTTCGCGACGGACATGACGATTTCGAGCCCGCGCTCAATCGGAAGCATTCTCGAATACTTCTCCGGATTCCTGCGGGTGGAACACCAGCTCGTGCTTGTAAACTCTGAGGTTGATCGGCAGACGATATTCGAACTCCACCGTGAATGAAGGCCCGCGTTTAGTAATATGAATGTCTTTCGCCGTCAGCGGAATACCGAGTTCGTTCGCTTTTTCGACAATATTGACGCGGATGTTCTCAGGAGTCTTCCGGTTCGTGACGGCGAATTTTACTTCCTGCCGGATGAAGTCGTTGAACTGGAATGCAGCGAAATAGGCCGGCACGTACTGTGTTCCCGCGAAAAGCAGCGCAATCAGCATCAGCAGAATGAAGATCTGTCTGCCGTTCAGGCCAAACATGATACAAAATTATAGCAAAACGAAAGCGAGGTCCGTGTGAACCGCATTCATGCCTCTCTTGAACAGGTCGACCCCGAAATCCATGCCGCGATCAAAAACGAAGAGCGGCGCCAGTCGACGGGACTCGAGTTGATCGCCTCTGAAAACTTTACCTATCGCGCCGTGCTCGAGGCCACCGGCTCCGTATTTACGAACAAGTACGCCGAAGGCTATCCCGGCCGCCGTTATTACGGCGGATGCGAGTTTGTCGACGTCGTGGAGAATCTCGCCATCGAACGGGCGAAAACACTCTTTGGCGCCGAGCATGTCAACGTACAGCCGCATTCCGGCAGCCAGGCCAACATGGCCGTCTATTTGACCGTGTTGAAGCCGGGCGACACGATTCTCGGCATGAATCTCTCTCACGGCGGACATTTGACGCACGGACATCCTCTGAACTTCTCCGGCAAGTACTATCGCGTCGTGCCATACGGCGTACGCAAGGATTCTGAAATCATCGACTATGACGAACTGGCCAGCCTCGCCCGCGAGCACAAGCCGAAGCTCATCATCGTGGGCGCCAGCGCATATCCCCGCACGATCGAATTCGAGCGCATCGCGAAGGTTGCCCGGGAAACCGGCGCGCTCATGATGGTCGATATCGCGCACATCGCCGGCCTTGTCGCGGCGGGGGTGCATCCGTCGCCGGTCCCCCATGCGGAGTTTGTAACGAGCACGACACACAAAACGCTGCGCGGCCCTCGCAGCGGGATGGTCATGTGCCGCGAACAGTTCGCGAAGGATCTGAATCGATCGGTTTTTCCGGAAATGCAGGGTGGTCCGCTGGTCCACGTGATCGCGGCAAAGGCCATCTGCTTCAAAGAAGCGGCCACAGATGAGTTCCGGAATTACACTCGTCAGGTCGTTACGAATGCAAAGACCCTCGCGTCAAGGATAGCGTCGCGAAAATTCCGCATCGTCTCGGGTGGCACGGATACGCATCTCATGCTCGTCGATGTCTTCTCAAAGGGCATTAATGGAAAGCAGGCCGAGCATGCTCTCGACAAGGCAGGCATCACGGTCAATAAGAATGCGATCCCTTTCGATCAGAACCCACCACTCACGCCCAGTGGTATCCGCATCGGCACACCAGCCCTGACGACGCGCGGAATGAAGGAAGCCGAGATGGAAGCCATCGGTGACTGGATCGCGGACGTGCTGGACCACATCAACGACGAAAGCGTGCAGAAGCGGGTCCGGAAAGAAGTCCAGGCGATGTGTGAGAGATTCCCGTTGTATTAGGGCACCGGAAAGGCCAAATGCCAATGGGTCAAATGCCAAATGTCAAATGCCATATCAAACAATTTCCTGTATGGCATTTGACCCATTGGCATTTGGATTTCTATTGCTGCTGCTTCGGGTTCGATAGCTTCTTGTAATACTCTTCAACGAGCTTCTGGTACCCCTGCGGAATCTCGTCTTCCTGCGCCGAGCGGATGTTTTCCTTCGACAGCAGGAGTTGCAGGTTCCGGCTCAGTTCCAGCTCGATGCCGCGCAGAGGATCGATGATCTGCGATGCCAGCCGGTCGATCGCCCGTGGATCCCCCACGCGAGGATCGTTAATAGCATTTCGCAGCGCACCCGCAACCTGGTCGAGCTCGCGTGAAATCGGATCATTGCGGCCCAGGCCGTTCTGAATGTCACGAAGGTCAGACTGCAGTTGCTGGTACTCCCGCATCCATTGCCGCGGATCGTAGGAACCGGGGCCGGTGGCATCGCCGCCATTTTGCACGAGGCCACCCGCGATTCCGCCTCGGGGCTGCCCCTGTTGCGCACCACCCTGGCCGCCCTGCTGAGCCTGCTGGCCTTGCTGGCCCTGCTGCCCTTGCTGCCCTTGCTGGCCCTGTTGCCCTTGCTGACCTTGTTGACCCTGCTGACCTTGTTGACCCTGTTGACCCTGTTGACCCTGTTGACCCTGCTGACCTTGTTGACCCTGTTGACCCTGTTGACCC
>Ga0207646_10006550_pt1 | contig 12024 bp, 7 predicted proteins | sample KBSK5502metaG_FD_184343 | JGI IMG/M metagenome (GOLD analysis project Ga0207646, IMG submission 184343) | Corn, switchgrass and miscanthus rhizosphere microbial communities from Kellogg Biological Station, Michigan, USA - KBS K5-50-2 metaG... | ecosystem: Host-associated > Plants > Roots >...
AATTTTGCTTTCTGGATCCGCGTCTATTTGTGTCCATCTGTGGCTGGTTTTTGAATCATGGCGAATGACGGGAACGAATAGAATCAGCCACAGATAAACACGGATGTCACAGATGAAGGCACGATCAATCACCCGTTTGAAATTTTGCTTTCTGGATCCGCGTCTATTTGTGTCCATCTGTGGCTGGTTTTTGAATCATGGCGAATGACGGGAACGAATAGAATCAGCCACAGATAAACACGGATGTCACAGATGAAGGCACGATCACTGACCCGTTTGAAATTTTGCTTTCTGCATCCGCGTCTATTTGTGTCCATCTGTGGCTGGTTTTTGAATCATGGCGAATGACGGGAACAACGGAAAACCGCTCAACGTCGTCGGCAAGCCCTTCCGCAAAGTCGACGCGCGGGCGAAGTGTATTGGCCAGACGAAGTTTGCCGACGACATTTTTCTGCCGCGCATGCTCTACTGCAAGATTCTGCGCACGCATCTGCCGCATGCTCTGATCAAAAACATCGACGTTTCCAAAGCCCTGGCGCTGCCCGGCGTCCTGGCGGTCATCACCGGTAAAGATCTCCCGATTCCTTACGGGATTCTTCCAGTTAGTCAGGACGAACACGCGCTTTGCATTGACAAGGTGCGTTTCGTCGGCGATCCAGTGGCAGCGGTCGCGGCCATCGACGAAGACGTGGCTTTCGACGCCATGAATCTGATCGAAGTCAGCTACGAGCCGCTGAACACGATTTCGTCGATTGAAGAAGCCGTTATGATTGACGAGCCGCGGATACACGAATACGGCGACGGCGGCAACGTGCACAAGAAAGTCTCGCTGGAGTTCGGTGAAGTTGAAGAGGGTTTTGCTGAAGCTGATCTGGTTCGTGAAGACATTTTCTTTTACGAAGGCAACACGCATTTGCCGATGGAGCAGCACGCGGCAGTTGCGCATTTTGACTCTGATGAGAAGCTGACACTGTGGAGTGCGACGCAGACGCCCCACTACGTCCATCGCGCTTTAACCAAAGTCCTCGAGATTCCGGCGAGTCACATTCGCGTCATCGCCACACCCAACGGCGGCGGCTTTGGTGGCAAGAGCGATCCGTTCAATCACGAAGTCGTTGTTTCAAAACTCGCGATGATTACCGGCCGTCCGGTGAAGTGCACGTTGACGCGCGAAGAAGTCTTCTATTGTCATCGCGGCCGGCACCCGGTCCTGATGCACGTCAAGACCGGAGTGAAAAAAGACGGTGCTATTACTGCCATGCACTTCAAATCGTTTCTTGATGGTGGTGCTTACGGCAGTTACGGCGTGGCCAGTACCTTCTACACTGGAGCCTTGCAGACGGTGACGTACGAAGTGCCGCGCTATAAGTTTGAAGGCCTGCGAGCTTTTACCAACAAGCCGCCCTGCGGTCCCAAGCGCGGACACGGCACTCCGCAACCGCGTTACGCGCTGGAAGTTCATCTGGACAAGATCGCCGAAGAGCTGCGCCTGGATCCGGCTGAGATGCGCAGCGCGCATCTGGTCAAACCGAATTCGGTCACGGCAAACTATTTGCGCATCGGCAGCATGGGTTTGGGCGCCTGCATCGATAAGGTCGTCGCCGGCTCTGATTGGAAGAATAAATTCTCAGGGTGGAAGCAGTCAGTACCGGGAGGGGTAGCGACCGGGTTCACTTCCAAAGAGAAGCTCTCGGATGGCATCGGAAATCGAAAGCTTCCTTATGGAAAGGGAATCGGGATCGCCTGTAGTTCGTACATCTGCGGCGCGGGTTTGCCGATCTACTGGAACAACATGCCGCAGTCGGGCGTACAGCTTCGGCTTGATCGACAGGGCGGAGTTTGCGTTATGTGCGGCTCGATCGATATCGGCCAGGGATCGGATTCGATTCTGGCCTATATTGTGGCTGAGATTTTGGGCATCGATCCATTCGACATTCGCGTGGTCACTGCGGATACCGATCTGACCCCGGTTGATTTGGGCAGCTATTCCAGCCGCGTCACCCTGATGACCGGCAACGCCGCCATTCAAGCCGCCGAACGAGCGCGAGAGCTTCTGACCATAGCGGTAGCTGAAAAACTCGCGGTACCCATCGAGAATGTTTCCTTCGCGGAACACCGTGCCTTTGATGTCGAGAATCCCGAAATTGGAGTTTCGTTTGCCGAGGCCGTCGTCCTGGCGGAATCAAAGTTTGGCACGATCGGCACGGTCGGCTCCTACACCCCACCGCGTTCGCCGGGCAAATACAAGGGCGCGGGTGTCGGACCATCGCCGGCCTACAGCTATTCCGCCGCAGTGGCCGAAGTTGATGTCGATCCAGACACCGGCATTGTGGTGGTCGAGCGGATTTGGATCGCGCACGACGTCGGCAAGTCGATCAATCCGGTGCTGGTGATGGGTCAAGTTGAAGGCAGCGTCTACATGGGTCTCGGCGAAATTCTGATGGAAGAGATGGCCTATCGAGGCAATCGGAATGTCGTTCACAAGTTTCCGTCGATGCTTGAATACAAGAGCCCGACGACGATGGAAATGTGTGACGTCAAGACTTACTTGATCGAAGATCCTGATCCAAACGGCCCGTTCGGCGCGAAGGAAGTCGGACAGGGTCCGTTGCTGCCGGTTCCGCCGGCCGTTGCCAACGCCGTCTACAACGCAGTGGGCGTGCGGGTTGATGAAGTGCCAATCACGCCAGAAAAAGTTTTGAAGGCCTTGCGGGAAAAATCGAAAGGCCGCGATGCGCGCTATGGTCCCGACTCAATTCCTGCGGTCGAGTGGCCAGAGCCTTTGCGCGTGCTTACTCCAGCAGAAGGCGGCGACGGCCGCGAGATGCCGCGCGTCGCAGTGCATTCGTAAACCTTCGTCCATGAGCTCATCCAATGTCTTTTGTCTGGGATCAAAAGAAAGAGAGAAGAAATCTCAGGAAGCATAAGGTCGCTTTTGATGAGGCTAGTACGGTATTTAACGATCCGTTCTTCGCTATTGCGGCGGATGACGATCACTCTTTTGACGAGAAACGGTTTATTATCTTAGGAAAATCAAACAAGGAAAGACTGTTGGTTGTTGCCTTCGCCGAGCGGGCAAAGATACGAGGATAATTAGCGCACGAGACGCAACACAGAGCGAGCGTAAGAACGATGAAGAAGAAATCTAACTATGAGATGGACGATGATCTGCGTCCCGAGTACGACTTCAGCAAAATGCGAATTGTGGCGCGGGGTCCGAAGCGGAAGGCGCCCAGGGCGAAGGTGATTCATCTTGAGCCCGATGTGGCAAGAGCATTTCCTGATGATGAATCAGTTAACGAAGCTCTTCGCTTGTTGATGCGGGTTGCGACAACACAAACTGAACGAGGCCCATCCAAGCGACGTGCTGGTTAGAGTCCGGATGAAACGATATCTACCATTCATCATCATCCTGATCGTATTGGCGGGCGCCGTGGGGATAACTCTGGCGCTGTGGCGACGAGGTGGAAACAGCAACGCTGAAAACACACCTTATGCGGCAACTAACCCGCCTGCGCAGCCCGGCAACAGCGGATCTATCACTCAACCCAACGCCAATGATCCGGGACTGACGAAGCCGAACGTTAAAGTGACCTCCCCCGTGGTGCTGGAGGAATACGGTGACTATCAATGTCCGCCCTGCGGCCAGCTCTATCCCGAGCTGAAGAAAGTCGAAGCCGAATACGGCAATCAGGTGCGAATTATATTTCACCATTTTCCTTTGGCGAAGATGCACAAGAATGCCATGGCCGCAGCCCGGGCAGCCGAAGCCGCGCGTGATCAAAACAAGTTTTGGGAGATGCACGACCGGCTTTATCTCAACCAGAAAGCCTGGGCTGAGGTGGATGACCCGCTGCCAGTTTTCACTTCCTATGCGCGCGAACTCAAGCTCAATGTCGAGCAATTCACGCGCGACATGCAGAGCAGCGAAGTCGAACAGAGAATTGAAGCCGACGTGCAGCGGGGCACGGCCCTCGGGGTGACCGGCACCCCGACCGTCTTCATTGACACGCACATGCTGAAGTACGAGGCCACGAACCCTGAGGGCCTGCGACGCGGCATCAACATCATGTTGGTGAAAAGGGCAGCGTCTTGATCCTCAAGGTCCTCTCCCCTCGCCAGCTCGAAGCCCCGCTTTGGATCCTCCAAGTCGTGCCGGCCGGGAACGGCTGATGGAATAAGCTCGCTCGTTTCCGCGACTTAAACTTCCTCGGCTCAAGTTGTTGTTGACATGTGGGCGACAGGCCTTTATATTGCCTCTGCGAAAAGTCGCTTTTTGATGCCCGTCACCCCCCGCATCAAATGACGGACACCAATGTTCAAGCTTAAACGCCTCGAAATCACAGGATTCAAGTCCTTCGCGGACCATACTGACCTCGTCTTTACAGGTGAAGGCATAACTGCGGTCGTCGGCCCAAATGGCTGTGGCAAGAGCAATGTGGCCGACGCCATCGCCTGGGTTTTGGGCGAGCAGCGGGTGAAGCACCTGCGCGGGGCGGAAATGAAAGACGTGATCTTTCAGGGTTCGCGCAACCGCCAGCCCAGCGGCATGGCCGAAGTCGTGCTGCATATGGTGCGCGACGAGTACATCGAACCCGAACCGGACATCGAAGACATTGATTCGACGCTCGAGCACATCGACGAGCAGACGGCTGTATTTGAGGAAGTGGAAGTTGTGGCTTCGGCGATCGAAACAGCCATACCAGATGTTCCGTCTACGGACTTAGCAGAGGCCACTGCAGGCAACGCGGAATCGCCTGAAACGACTCCTGTGGACGAGACCGCCTTAGTTCAAGCAAAGCCTGCCACACATCATCATCGCCACTGGCGTCGCCGCAATCTGGCGTTGGAGTTTGCTCCGGGCGAAGCGGTTTCGGTCACCCGTCGTCTCTACCGTTCCGGCGAAAGTGAGTACCTGCTCAATGATCGGCCGTGCCGGTTGCGCGACATACAAGATCTCTTCTCAGGCACCGGATTGGCCGGCGGGCATTACGCGATTATCGAGCAAGGGCGCATCGGCCAGATTCTTTCTGCCAAGCCGATGGATCGTCGCACCATCATCGAAGAAGCGGCAGGCATCACCAAGTTTCGCGTCCGTCAGCGAGCGGCTGAAGCGCGTCTGGAATCTGCGCGCGCAAATCTCAGTCGCGTCTCAGACATCATCGCCGAAATCGAGCGGCAGGTTAATAGTTTGCGGCGGCAGGCAGCCAAGGCGCGCCGCTATCGCATTCAGCGCGAAGAACTGCGCGAGCTGCTGCGTAGTGTTTATGTGGCTGAAGAGCGCAGCCTGGTAACTCTGCTGGATCAAACCCAAGCGCAGTTGGACAGCGCCACGGAAGACGACCAGCGCCTGGCGGCTGAATTATCTGAGCGTGACGACAAGAGCCGCGCCGCGACGCAGACGGCTCGCGCTCTGGAAGACGAACTGGCTCAGGTGCGCGCCGCGGTGGCCGATGCCGCGTTGCAGCGTGACCGTCGTATCCGCGAACGCGTCTATCAGGAAGAACAAATTGAGACACTAACCAGGCGGCGCGCGGAGATTGAAAGAGAAGTTGAGGCGTTGAGCGCCCGTCTGGTGGTCATCGAGTCGGAGCTGGAGCGCTTGCGCGGGCTTGATGCCACCCTCGAAGCCGAAAACCAGCAAGCTACCGTGTCGCTAAGGTCGGCTGAAGAGGCGCACGGCCAAAAGCTCGCCGAAGTAGCGCAGGCCGAGAACGAAATCGAGACTGCGCGGATTGAGTTGCTGACGCACACAGCAGCAGCCGAACGGCTCAACGAGCTGGCGCGGCAGCTTGAAAACGCGCTGGAAAAACTCACTCAGCAGGCAGAAGGTCTGGCGCGAGAGGGCGAACGCGCCGCCGCGGCCCACGCCCAAAGAACTGCGGAAGCCGCCAGGCTTAACCAGGAAATCGGAGTGGCCCGCGAGAAGTTGGCAAAGTTAACCGCCGAACGCGAGTCGGCTGTCCGGACGGTAATCGAAGGACACGAGCGTGTCTCTGATACCGACGCCGAACAACTTCGAGTTCGCGACGATTACTCACGCGCGCTGCACCGGCTGGAGAGCTTTAAGGAACTTGATCAGCGCCGCGCGCACTATTCTCTGGCGGTACAGGAAGCCTTCTCGGCTAACGAAAGCGAAGAGTTTCATCTGATTGGCACCTTGGCAGACGCCGTTTCTGTGGAGGCGCGCTGGGAGCGGGCCGTCGAAGGGGTGTTCGGTTCCTCGCTGCAGTCGATCCTGGTTCCCACGTCTGAAGACGCGATTCGCGCCGCCTCCTGGTTGAAGAACAATCAAGCCGGACGGGCGACATTTCTGGTTACCGGCTTTCACGGCGGCAGCGACGAAGCGGATGTGATCACGTTTATTGGGACGACGACCGCCACCGCGACGCACCAGCAATACATACCGGTGGGCATTGATGGTCCGCGCGTAGGCGATATTCTAAATGCGCCGCCGGAATTGCTCACCGTGCTCGAGCGCATCCTGCCCGAAAGAATGAACGCCCGCATTGTCGACACGCTCGACGACGCCACCGCCTTATCTTTGGCAACCGGCGACATGTTCGTCACGACTGACGGCGATTGGGTGGCCGGCGGGCAATTCGTCAATGCCGGTAACGGACGGGCGCTGGAAGAAGGCGCGGGCCTGCTCACTTTCAAACGCGAATTGCGCGAGTTGGAATCGCGCGCCGAAAATTTAGCTGCCGAACTCGCTGTGGCCGAAGTCGCGGTAAAGGACGCTCGCGGCCGGCTCACCGGACTGGAAGAATCGGTGGTGTTGCTCAATGCCTCGATCGCTCGCCAGGAGCGCGAAGTAATGGCGCGTGAACTTAACGCGGGAACCTTGCAGCAGGATGTTGAGCGCACAGAGCGCCACATGCGCGTGGTTATCGATGACTCAGCGCGTTTGCAGCAGGAGCGCCGCGAGTTGGAGGAAAGCCGAACGAGGACCCTGGGCGAGGCCGCAGCCGCGGAAACCAAGCGCCGCTCGACACAGGAGCGAATCGAACAGACAGGCCATGTCCTCGCCGGGATCAAACGCGAGGCGGAAGCGGAAAGCGAACTCCTCAACCAGCAACGTTCCGAAGCCGCTGCCGCCGCCGAACGCCGGCGCTCGACCGCTTCGGATCTGCGCCGTCTGGAAGCCGAGCGTGAAGAGGTCAACTCGCGGATCGTCAAACATCAACTGGAATTGAGCGAAGCGGCCCTGCGAATCGACGGGCTTACTAACTCGATCAGTGAGATAGATCGCCTGGCGGCTTCAGTCGACGAAGAGAAAGCCCGCGAGGAAGAACAGATTGCCGGCGCCACCGGCCGCTTGACGCAAGCGCGCGAAAGGGCGGATGCGCTGGCCGCCGATTTGGCGGAGCTGAATCGGACCGCGGCTGCCTCGCGCGATGCACGCGCAGCCGTCGAAGTACAACGCGCCGAAGCCCATGCGCGGGTAAACTTTGTGCGCGAGTCATGCGCCAACGAATTGAATCAAAGTCTGGAAGAGATCGCTCGGGAAGTCGTCATCGGCGAGGAATTCGATTTGGAAACCGAGCGATTACGGGTTGAGGAGTTGCGCGAGCGGCTGGAAAACTTTGGCGCCGTCAACATGATGGCGCTGGAAGAGCTTTCGGAATCCGATGAGCGGCTCGCTTTCCTGACCACCCAGCGCGACGATATCACAAAAGGAATTGCGGCAACTGAAGAAGCGCTGCGCGAGATCAAGCGCCGCTCGCGCGAGCGTTTCCGCGACGCCTTTGAGAAGATTAATCAAAACTTCAGCGAGCTTTTCAAGGAACTCTTCGGCGGCGGACGCGGAGAGATGAGCTTGATCGACACCGACGACGAGCTCGAGTCGGGTATCGACATCATCGCCCAGCCGCCCGGCAAGCGCTTGCAGAACGTGCTCTTGCTTTCCGGCGGTGAAAAGGCGATGGCCGCGCTGGCCATGGTCCTGGGCATATTCCACTACCGACCCTCTCCCTTCTGCCTGCTTGACGAAGTCGACGCGCCGCTCGACGAAGCGAACATTGGCCGCTTTACCAGCAAAGTCGTCGACATGGCGGCCAACACGCAGTTCATCGTGATTACGCACAACAAGCGCACGATGGAAACCGCGCGTGCTCTCTACGGCGTGACGATGGAAGAAGTAGGCGTGTCAAAACTCGTCTCTGTCCGCTTTGAATGAGCTGGGAGCGCGGACGTCCCCGTCCGCATTGAGCGCGCAGCGCGAATTGATCTATCCTGCCACGGTGAGAAAATCAAAACGATTGTTACTGGTGAGTTTGGTTATTTTTGGCGCTTCTCTTTGCCATGCTCAAAACGCGCCCCAAAACAAACGAAACGATCGGCCCTCGGCGGAGCCCAGCCCGACTCCGCAACGCCGTGAAGAAAACAAAAAGCCTCCCGATCCGACGCGCTACTCGTATGACTTCGCGCAGCCGCAATTCCTTATTCGACATATTCTAATTGAGCATGATGAGTCGGGCCGCGGCCAGATAAGTTTCGAGCGCAAAGGCGAGGACACACCGATTGTCGAACCCGTAGAGCTATCCATCGGCGCGCTGGGCCGCATTCTCGGTCTCTGGACTGAATTACGATTTCTCGATTCGGATGAAAACTACCAGGCGCCCAAACAGTTTCCCCACCTGGGCACCTATCACCTGCGCATGGACGATGGCCGGCGCAAACGAACGGCGGAATTCAACTGGAGCAATAACAAGCAGGCCTGGGCGCTGGCAAGTGAATATCGCCGCGTTGCCGATCAGGCCATCCTGATTTTCGACATCAAGCTGGCGCGCGAAATGCAGCCGCTGAACGCTCCGCAGCTTATGAAGCAGATGGATATGCTTCTGGCTCGGGGAGATCTATCGGATCCTCGACAGCTCGTCCCACTGCTAAAGGAATTGCGCACCGACGAACACATTCCACTGATCGCCCGCAATCACGCCGATCGCATTTTGAAGAAGATCGAGAAGTGAAGCCGGGGCACTAGCCCGACCGTGAGGGAGGGCTCCAGTCGGCGAAGCTGACACGATCTCAGTCGCCGCAGGAGACGGGGCAGTAGCCCGACCGTGAGGGAGGGCGCGCCAGTCGGCGAAGCCGACGCCATACAAGTAGCTCCATAACAGATTACCCTTGCCATAACTGCCAAGACTGTTAAGATTCCTTCGAGCCAGGCTCCTCCTGCTGATGGAAAAGCTTAACCTCAAACCAACACACAAGCCCGTCCAGAATTATTACGAGGCTCTGCGTCAGTTCAAAACAATCGGCGTCTCTCACGAAGGCGCGGTCCGCTCTGCTTTTCAGACTTTGCTGGAGCATTGCGGCAGGCAGTTTGGTTGGAAGCTCGTTCCCGAATGGCAAGTCAAACGAAACCACGGTCATCCTCTGCGCGTGGACGGCGCGTTCGTCGATGAATATCGGCTCACTCACGGCTTTTGGGAAGCCAAGGACACAGCAGACGATCTCGCGAAGGAAGTGAAAAAGAAGATCGCCGCTGGCTATCCGCAGAACAACATAATCTTTCAGGCGCCGGAGCGCGCAATTTTGATGCAGAACGGCCGAGTTGTTCTGGATGCAGACATCTCTGAAGCTGATGCGATCGTACAGTTTCTGAAGCGGTTCCTCGAATATGTTCCGCCTGAATTCGAAGAATGGACTGACGCGGTCGAACACTTCAAGGATCGAGTGCCGGAGCTTGGTGAGGCGCTCAAAGCGCTAATCGAGAAGGAAGAGAAAGCAAACCCGCACTTTCGTGAGGCGTTCAATACTTTCTTCGAGCTTTGTCGCCAATCGATCAATCCAAATCTCTCCAAAGAAGCGGTTGAGGAGATGATCATTCAGCATCTTCTCACTGAGAGAATCTTTCGCACCGTCTTTAATAATCCCGACTTCACGCGCCGCAACGTCATCGCCGCGGAGATTGAAAAGGTCATAGACGTGCTGACCGCGCAGTCTCTCAGCCGCGACGATTTCCTCAAGAGCCTCCACCAGTTCTACAAAGCGATTGAATCCACGGCTAAGACAATTGAGGACTTTACCCAGAAGCAACAGTTTCTGAATGCGGTCTATGAAAAGTTCTTTCAAGGCTTCTCCGTCAAAGTCGCGGACACACACGGCATCGTTTACACGCCCACGTCAATCGTGAATTTCATCGTGCGCAGTGTTGATGAGATTCTGAAAAAGGAATTCGGCAAGTCGCTTGGCTCGCGCGATGTTCACATCCTCGATCCCTTTGTCGGTACCGGCAATTTCATCGTGCACGTGATGGAGCAGATCAAGAAGAGCCAGCTTCAGCAAAAGTATAACGAGGAGTTGCACTGCAACGAGGTCATGTTGCTGCCCTACTATGTAGCCTCGATGAACATCGAACATCAATTCTACGAATCGACCGGGACTTATGAGCCTTTTCCCGGCATCTGTTTGGTTGATACGTTCGAGTTGGCCGAGGACAAACAGATTTCTTTCTTTACGACTGAGAACACGGCGCGTGTCGAGCGACAGAAGCGCGCGCCTATTCGGGTGATTGTCGGCAATCCGCCTTACAACGCGTGGCAATTGAATGAGAACGACAACAACAAGAACCGGAAGTACAAGGTTATGGATCGCCGCGTCGCTGGGACCTTCGCAAGAGATTCGAAAGCGACGAACAAGAACGCGCTCTCCGATCCTTACGTGAAGGCGATTCGTTGGGCCAGTGACCGCATCGGCGATGAAGGCATAGTCGCTTTCATTTCAAACAACAGCTTTGTTGATAACCTTGCCTTTGACGGCATGCGCAAGCATCTGGCTCAGGATTTCGACGAGATTTACGTTCTCGACCTGGGCGGTAACGTCCGAAAGAATCCGAAACTCTCAGGCACGACGCACAACGTTTTCGGAATTCAGGTGGGAGTGAGTATTAGTTTGTTTGTAAGGAAACGCAGTAGTGTGGGTTCAAACGGAAATGGCAAAGCGAAGATGCCCTGAAAGGGCAGAAGAAAGTAGCCAGGGGCAAGCGCTGTTTCAGCGCGCCGCCCCTGGATCGCGTTCATAAAAGGGTTAGCGCGCCCTGTAGGGGCGCGATGAGTTCTGGCACCCCTTCAGGGTGCGGTTGATTTGCTTATCGTTGACCAGGGGTGGCGCGCTGAAACAGCGCTTACCCCTGGCTACTATCTTTCACCGCTCCGCGGTGGTCCGAAGCTAATCGGGGCAGTAGCCCGACCGTGAGGGAGGGCTCAAAAAGATCATGGCAAAGATTCACTACGCCCGCGTTGACGAGTTCTGGCGCAAAGAACAGAAGTATGCCTACCTCGAAGAGAAGCAACACGTCGGCAATGTCGAATGGCAGGAGTTGCAGCCGGATGAGAAGGGGAATTGGCTAACGGAGGGTAGCCCGTCCGAGTTTGAGAACTTTCTTTCGCTTCCGACCGACAAAGGGCAGCTTCAAGCAGTTTTTGAAATAATCAGTAATGGTGTACAGACCAATCGAGACGCGTGGGTTTATAACTTCACCCAGACCGCGCTCAAAGAAAACGTCCTTCGGATAATCGATAACTATAACGAGCAAGTTCGTCGCTGGCATGAGCGCACTAAAGGCTCAGGAATAACGATTGACGACTTCGTGTCAGCGAGGGACAGTGAGATTAAGTGGAGCAGTCGATTGAAAGAACGCCTTGCGGCAAACGTAAGGGCTTCGTTTGATCCTGCGAATGTGCGGCGAGCGCTTTATCGGCCATTCACTTCTGAGTATCTGTACTTCGACTCCACACTGATTCATCGAAGAGGACAGTTCCCTCAAATATTGCCGACACTAAGTACCGAAGAGAATCAACTAATCTGGCTCAAGATAGGAAGCGATTGGCCGATGTTCGCTCTCGCGACGAATCGGATTCCGGACCAGCTTCCTCAAGGCGGCTCACAATGCTTTCCTTTCTGCACCTACAATGAAGACGGCACGAACCGGCGCGAGAACATCACTGACTGGGCGCTTGAACAGTTCCGCTCACATTACTCTGACAAGTCGATCACGAAGTGGGACATCTTTCATTA
>Ga0207646_10006551_pt1 | contig 12023 bp, 10 predicted proteins | sample KBSK5502metaG_FD_184343 | JGI IMG/M metagenome (GOLD analysis project Ga0207646, IMG submission 184343) | Corn, switchgrass and miscanthus rhizosphere microbial communities from Kellogg Biological Station, Michigan, USA - KBS K5-50-2 metaG... | ecosystem: Host-associated > Plants > Roots >...
CGCCAAGTAGCCCACCAGCACGCGGCCGCCAAGGCTGGCCACTAGCAGAGCCGTAAAGAATCGCGACGCCATGCTGGCGGAATAGCCTTCATCCTTCAGAAACAAGATGAAATGTTGGATTACCGCGCCGATGGCGCCAATGACGACGGTTGATCCCGCCAGGATAAGCCAAAAGTTCGTAGTGCGAATCGCAGACTGAACGTCGACCGGCCGTAAGGAAGAGTTTCCGTACTCCGCGATCGCTGGAGAGCCATGTCCACCAGTGGCCCCATCCGGTAAAAGGCCCAGATCGGCCGGGACGGAGCGCGTAACGAAAATGCCCACTGGAATCAGCACGATCATGACAAGCGAACCGACAAATTCCAGCGCATGGCGCCAACCGAAATTTCGAATGAGAGAATTGCTCAACAGCGGAGAAACAACGCCTCCCAGGCCCAACCCTAAATAGACGTAGCCCATAGCCCGCCCCCGGCGAGCCTGGAACCATCGAGCCACCAGCACTTGATTACCGATCGGTCCGGCCAGCACGTAGCCCAGCACTTCGGTTATGCATAGTAGTTCGTAATGCCAGAGATTGGTCATGGACCCCATAAGGACCAGGGACATGCCGATGAGTCCGACACCTGTGAGAATTACCCACCTTGCGCCGACGCGGTCGATTACTGTGCCGGCCACCAGCCCAAAAGGCAGTCCAGCGATCAGAAATCCCAGCAGAAAACCCTGAGTGAGCTGTGCGCGGCTGAATCCCAACGAATCGGCAAGCGCGGGATAAAAAACGGGAAATCCATAAAAAATTATGCCGACCGCGAAAAATAGATTGAGAAACGCCGCAACGACAATCCACCAGCCATAGAAGATTCGGGTTGATGGAATCGTGGACACGAAGCGCCGCTAACCCCGCTGGCAATGGAAACATATGCGATGCCCACAGTTTTGTCCAAGCTCTTTTCATAAAGTGATAGATTCGGTGCAAAGCACGATGAGTTTGCCTTGTTACTTTTGCTCCGGAGAAATTCGCGAGAGACAGGCTTTGGGAGTAAGGAGATTCCGGATATTACGCGCTTTCAGACGCCCTGCAATATCTCGGAAATATAGCCTCTCGTCAGCCGGTTCCGACCTACAAGCATTCTGCTGCGCTATTTCTGCACCGGGATTTCAATCCACCACTGCTTTTTAGTTCTTGAGAGGCCGCCTTATTGCAATGAGCGACATCTGCTCCAAGTCAGGGAAGTGTCCTTCGGCGTCGGGCGAGCGGTTAGAGGAGCGAATCTGTTGCACCACAGTTTGGGCCGGGAGGGGTGCCTTGAAGTATTCCGAATAAACCTTGTTGAAGGCCTCGGTGTCGGAAATATTGTCGAGGTAAACAGTTGTAGAGACGACTTGGCTGAAATCCATGGAAGCTTCTTCGAGGTTGTCGAGTTGGTTTCGCATGGTTTGCCGCAGTTGAGATGTGGTCGTAGCGGCATAGACGCCTCCATTTGGTCCGGGGATAAATCCGCTTTTCGCTGAGCAGTAAAGTGTATCGCCCGCGAAGACACACGGGCTGGCGGTCGGGCTCGGCGGCATGTTCTTCGGGCGTATTGCTTTTCGGCGGCCCAGATCGCGCACGGCCACTCCAGTGAAGACGATGTGTGTACCTCCGGGCAGACTGGACACTTCGATGGTGGCGCGAGCCGGCGTGTTTCCAAATTCAAACCGCCGGGCATATTGTTCGTTCATGAGGCGCGTCGACAGTTCGGGCGTGAGATAGGGATTCACAAAGACCATGTTGGCGTTGGTGAGGGCTGCGGCCTCTAGGACGGCGGTCAACCGATCGAGAGCGAGGCCGACCTGTGCTGCCGGATTCTGCGGCACGGCGTTGGTTGCAGGATCGCTGCCCGGCATGGTGGACACGAATAGCCGGTCATGGGTGAGCATGCCTGCGGAGTAGGCCTTATCAAGGGTCCAGCTAGGTACAGAGACCGGCTGCTTGCCCTTGAGGTCGCGAACCGCGACCGCGGTAATTTGTACCGAGGGCTCTGGTACTCGAGCGACACCCAAAACTCCGCGAGCGGGTGGGTCTTTGGGAAAGTAGGCCGAGAAAACTTCATTCAGCTCGCTGTAGTGGCTGGTGTCTTCGAGATAGACCTGTAGATAGACCACGTGATCCAAAGTAAGACCCGCCCTCTCGACCTGGCGTTTTACGTTATCGAGAGACTGGCGGACTTGATCGGCAAATTTTGTGGGAGTGGTCCCGTCCGCGAGACGGGGTCCCTGACCAGAAATGTATACGTAGTCCCCCGCATCGAAACTGGGCGAGCCCGGCGCTGACTGTGCGAGGGCGATAGGCAGCTGGGCGCTCAGAAAGGCTGCTGCGCAAAGCAGCTCGACGAGCAGGAATAAGCGTGTCATGCGGACTTCCCCTTGCGCGCTGCGCCGAGTATTGAGCGCAGGCGCTGTCCTACGATCATTTCTTCGCCGGGCTGGATGGTCATGGAAACCAACTCGAGGTGATTCTGCTCTCTGAGTTCCTTCGGATTTGGCTTCGGTTTATCGGCCCCTTCCTGCACTGCGGAAACCATACTTGGATTGTCAATGCTGAGCACCTCGATCACCGGATCGCCGTCGTGCAATTTCTGAACGCATTCGCTTACGTTGAAGCCCCAGGCCTGTTGGTCCCACGAAATGCGCAGGGTTGGATAGCGATTGCCGTCGTCGGGAATGTAGATCTGAGTTTGGACGCCAGGCACGGTTTCCACCAGCTTGGCGATGCGATCCACTCGTGCGCGCCATTCGTCGTAGAGCTTTTTGGAATCGATTTTCAGCCAGGTCTCTATGGCTGTCAGGCAACCGATGACCTCTTCTTTCCCGACTTTCATGGGGCGGCATACCGCACCTTCGTAGGGGCAAGAGTTACGCAAGGCGGCTTCGATCAGGTCCTTGCGACCAAGCAGCACGCCGCTGCACTGCGGTCCGCGCAGCCCCTTCCCTCCTGAAAAAGTGTAGAGATCGAGTTTCATTCTTGCGTAGAGCTTGATGTTATCAATCGGCGGAATACCTGCGGCATCGTCCAGGAGGAGCGGCACATTTTGCGCCTTCGCGATGGACACCTCGCTCGCCAACTTGTCGCCCAGATCGGTGGTATAGATCATGGCCGTATTGCTGTTAACGGCTTTTGCAATGTCGTCGGGCTTTTCGACGAGCACGAGCTTTGCACCGGCGAGCCGGATGGCGTTGTCAAAGGCGCTGCGCCCGCCGACCATAATGACTTCGTGCTTTAGACCGGTGGTATCCGGAAGCTGCCAGATCTTTTGCGGATCGTTGCCGGCCATGCAGGCCGCGGTCGCGGCAGCCATGGCGCCTGCGGCGCCGGACGTGATCAATCCGGATTCGGCGCCGGTCAATTCCGCCAGACGGCGTCCTACGGCGCGGTGCAACTCGACCATGTTCACAAATTGGCGGCTCGCTTCGGCCTGAGCGTCTTGCACTTCCGGAAATTGCAGCGATCCGCTTAGATAGGTCCAAGTCCCACGACAATTAATGACGGTCTTAACGCCCAAGCGACGGTAGACGTTTCCGCGCGGGTCCAGTCCCATGGCGGCAGCGGATTTTTCGTACAGGCCTTGCGCGGCAATCTGGGCCAATAGCGGCGAAGCAGCCAACATCTTCATAAATCCGCGGCGATTTGATTGCTGTTTTGAAGGCATGCAATTCCTCCCGAAAGTGCTCATTACTTGGTGAAGATCAATGTTCCAAAATGTTCAGGTACGTGGTTGGGATCGCGGTTGACGACACAGGTTGGTTGCCAACACATGAAATGGCGCTGTGGATCTTCGCCGAGGCCCTCAATGCGATAGAGGTTAGCACGCCACCTAGTGTCAGCGACCACCTGTTTTTCGCTCACAGAGCGCAGCGGCACGCGCGCCGCTGCGTACCATATGTGATTCTTTTCATCGATTCTTCCCATGCGCTCCCAGCCCGAATTCCAGTCGGCGCTGTAGGATTCTTTGTTAAGGTCGATCGCCAGATCGACCCAATCCCCGGTGGGGGCAATCTCAAACTCGCGATAGTGCTTGATGTCTGTCCAATCATCGCCGAGAAAAAACTCGACCACGTCACGGTCCCAGAGCTTGAGGCGGTCTTTGGTATTGTCCGCAGGCAGCCAGAGATTCAGTTCGGTGTATGGAGAGATGAAGAGTAAATACAAATCGGAGTCGGTCCAGAATCCACGAACCTCTGTTTTGATCTTTGGATAATCGATTTGATGACTGCAGTCTCTGGCGATCCATGTGGCCGACGCATGGGCCCACGTCGGCGAAAGGGGATCCGTGCTCAACTCTGGGGCTTGCGGAACATGAGGGACTGAAAAGGAGGCAGTCGGCGATGCAACTTCGCAGATCTTTGCAGCAGTGCGCTCCTTAGTCGTTTGTGCCGCCAGCCGTGGTGGGTGGCTAGCCAGAGTGGCTACTCCGCAAGCCTTCCAGACAATGACCATCATCGGTAAGAGGAGAAATAATACTAGATTCTTTGAAGGTAACATTTCTTAACGGCGAGGCGCGTTTCTAAGCTCCGGCGAAATTTCATAAGCTTTATTAAATTCCGCGCGCGACTCCGCCTCCTTTCCTTGTTGGTGAAGGGCCAATGCGAGGTTGTAATGCGCTTCGGCATAAAGCGGCTTGAGGCGCGGCGCCTCACGAAATTCCGAATCGTCTGCGCTGAGGTCACCGGCCTGCAATAGAAATAGTCCAAGATTCTGCCGGAAGTTAGCCAGACAGGATTCCGGGAAATGACTCAATACAGTAAACTGACCGGAGAAGTCGTCACAATTCATTGACACGGTGGAGGTGTGGGGTTTGAGTCCCCACGAGCGTACCATCCAACCGTTGCTTCCCCCAAGTCCTAACCGGCTCGACGAACATTTGAATCGACGCGTGAGTGAACACAGACTCCGTAATTCTTGCGGTACTGTCGCGGGCGCCGAAACTTCGAGGGAACGTCTGCCTACCCACTCCAGAGCCGCACAATCTGAGTGCTTGACTTCTCTCGATATAGTAAGTAAAAGAAGGAAAGCGTAAGAACTCGTAAGTATCCGGATTTCGCAAAAAAAAAGAGATCGCCCAAATCTCAAGGAGTTTTGCATGCCGCAGACAGTCCGCAAACTTCTTCCAATGTCGTTCTCGATTCTCTTTGTCCTGTTTTTCGCCGCGACCATTCCGGCTTCCCTACGCGCGCAGTCAGGATACAGCGCACAACTCTCAGGAGTGATCAGCGATTCGAGCGGCGGGGGCGTACCCGACGCCAAAGTCACGCTCGTCGATGAAGACACGGGAATAGCGCGAACCTACGCCACAGACAACCTTGGCATCTACGTGTTCACGGGTTCAGCGGAGTACGGCAACAACGAAGGCACCGTCGTAAACATTGTGCTGAAAGAAGGCAAAAACAAACTTCACGGCAGCGGTTGGTGGTTCGGCCAAAGATCCGCCATGGATGCCAACGAATTCTTTCGCAACAAATTTGATATCCCCAATCCGGATCACGCTCGGGATCAGTATGGTTTTTCGCTCGGAGGGCCGATCAAGAAGGAGAAGACATTCTTCTTCATTGATTTTGAAAAGACGCGGCAGAACGATCCCGTGAACATTGACGCGTTTGTTCCCACAGCGCTCGAACGAAACGGCGACTTCCGCAATACGCAAGTGATCTGCTCAGATAGCGCGAATGGCTGCACAGTCGGAGAAGCGGTCCAACAACGCATCTTTAATCCCCGGAACATAGACACCGGGGGGAATCGTCAGGATTTCGCGGTGCCAAACGTGATTGACTCCGGCTTGATCGACCCGATCGGCCAGGCGATTATCAGCCTTTACCCGCAACCTACGGTCGACGACGCAGGCCCGGGAGAATTCAACTATCACGCCGCAGTTCTCTCGAAATTTTCGGCGCGGCAATTCGATATCAAACTGGACCATCATTTCTCCGAGAAGAACCGTATCTCCGGGCGCTACAGCAACCATCACGACGAAGGCAGCATACCCACCATAGTCGGAGACGGCGATTTCAACGATGGCTTTGCATTTTCAACGGATGTGCACAACGCGGTAATCGAGCACAACTGGAGCCCCACACCGACGACCATTGGATCACCTCGTTTTCGAATTGCCGGCTTTTGATCGTGGAGCAGTGGTCTGGATAGAAGATACAAAGTAAACTCAGCGCGTTGGAATGTTGAATTCTCGGAGAAGATTTTGACTCTCTCGCCCGGCAAGCAGAAAAGATTGGCCGCCGTCGCGGATCACCGCGGCACGATCGCCGCATTGGCGATCGACCAGCGCAGCGCTCTTCGAAACCTTTTTTCCAAAGTCTCCGGCCAGCCACCCCAAAGCGTACCCGCGGATCTAATGATCCGCTTCAAGGAAGCCGTCAGCCGGATTCTTACACCCCACGCCAGTGCTATTTTGCTTGATCCCGAATTTGGCCTCTCTGCTGCTTCGCAGCGCGCGAAAAATGCAGGATTGCTGCTTGCCTATGAGAACACCGGTTACGACAAGTCAGTTCGGGGCAGGCTTCCTAACCTGCTGGATGGCTATTCCGTGGAGCGGCTCCAGCAAGAGGGCGCAGACTGCATCAAGGTTCTCCTTTACTACTCGCCGTTCAGTACCGCGGAAATCAACAGCTTCAAGCAAGATTGGGTCGAGCGCATCGGTGCGGAATGCGCCGCGGCGGATGCGCCGTTCTTTCTTGAGCTCGTCAGCTATCACGATGACATGGACGAGAAAGGCGCCGGATTCGCGCTGATCAAACCCGATTCCGTCACCCGTTCTATCGAAGAGTTTTGCAAACCCCGCTATCGCGTAGACGTGCTCAAGGTGGGGGTTCCGGTCAACATGGCTTTTGTCGAGAGCCCGACTACGCCCAGCTCCGGCGTGCTTTACTCCAGGAAGGAGGCCAAGACGCTTTTTCTTCGCGCTTCCGAGGCCGCATCGCTTCCCTTTATTTATCTTTCCGAAGGAGTTAGCAACGAAACCTTTGCCTTCGCCCTCGAACTCGCCGCTGAAGCTGGGGTGCGATTTTCCGGGGTGCTCTGCGGCCGTGCTACCTGGAAAGATGGTGTCTCGGTTTTTGTGCAACGCGGTTTTGCCGCTCTGGAGGATTGGCTTTACGTTCAAGGCGTCCGCAACATTCAGAACGTCAATGCCGGCCTTGCCGCCGCGCATCCATGGTTTGAAAGAGTTTCGGTTGCACGCTCCATGCCGGGAAAGGACTAGCTCGCTCGCCGCACCACTATGTTCCTTTGCGTCAGTCCCAATCCGGCGATGGATACGCGGGTCCTCGTGAAGGAGCTGCAGCCCGGCCAGATGCATCGTATAAAAAGCTCTTGCGCACGCGCAGGTGGAAAGGCGGCCCACGTCGCCATGGTTTTGCAAACGCTGGGACGGACGCCTCTGTGGATTGGTTTTGTCGGCGGTGAAACAGGTAAAGATCTCGTCTCCGGACTCGAACGCCTTGGAATTCGCGTTCACGCATGCTCGACGCGACAAAGAACCCGCGTCAATCTGGAGATCATTGAAGACGACGGACGCGTCACTGAGATTCTCGAACCGGGTGGTGCGCCCTCGCAACTTGAAGTCACCGAATTTCACAAAAGATGTGAGTCCGCGTTTGCCCAGGGCCGTGAACAGCTCACGGTGATTTTTTCTGGAAGCCTTCCACAAGCTCTAGAGGACGGCTTCTACGCATCTCTCATTGAAAGTGCGAACTCCTTCGGCTGCCGGACTTTTCTTGATACCAGCGGTGGACCTCTTCGCCTCGCCCTGGCCGCATTGCCTCATTTTGTCAAGCCGAACCGCCAGGAAGCGGAATCGCTGCTTGGCTGTTCCATCTCAGATCTACCCGCGGGAGCACGCGCGTTGCAGCAGCTGATTTCTCTCGGCGCGCGGACTGCGGCAATCAGCATGGGAACGCAGGGACTACTCTGGTGCGCGGGAAAAGGTGAACCTGTTCATCACGCTCCTGCGATCGCCCTCAAACCGCGCTCGACAGTCGGCTGTGGTGACGCCACGGTGGCTGCTTTTGCTCACGCCGCCGCCTTGGGCCTTGGTGTCGAGGAAACATTGAGACTGGGAACTGCCTGCGCCGCGGCAAACTGTTTGGCAGAGTCGCCGGGTGAGGCCCGGCTCGCTGACATCCAGAGTTTCCGGAATCAGGCCAGCGCGGAAGTTTTCTTAAGTGCCGGCTGACACGCTATCTTGTCTCGGTTGGTCAAGGTGCGTCAAAGTGATTGGAACGGAATAAAAAGAAGGTTGTCGAAATAAAACGAAAGAGCAGTTGCCCTTGCTGAACGAAGAGCGCCGCCGCCAAACCGTCGAACTCCTTCAAAACGAAGGCAGGGTACTTGTCCGCGATCTTTCCAAGCGCTTCCACACCTCTCTCATCACCGTCCGCAAGGACCTGGAGTTGCTTCATCATCAGGGCCTGCTGGAGCGCACCCATGGCGGTGCCTTGCCGGTCCGCACAGGCGCTCTGAACGACCGCTCGCTTCAGGAAAAGGAACGGCTCTTCCGCCAGGAAAAAATCCGCATCGCCGCTGCCGCCGTGAAAATGATCCAGCCCGGCCAGGTGGTCATCCTCGATTCGGGCACGACCACCTCGGCCATCGCTCGCGCCTGCGCCCATTTTCGCAGCCTGACGATCATCACGAATGCCACAAACATCGCAGCCGAGCTTGCCGGAACTGCCGTCGAGGTCATCCTAACAGGCGGCACATTGCGCAAGAATTCGTTCTCGCTCGTCGGTCCGCTTGCCGAGGAAACGTTGCGCCGGTTGAGCTCCGATCTCCTCTTCCTCGCTGTCGATGGCTTTGACGTGCGCTATGGCCTTACGACCCCTAACCTGCTGGAATCTCGGGTCAACCGCGCCATGGCGGAAGCGGCCCGCCGCACGGTTGTCGTATGTGATTCGAGCAAATTCGGCCGCCGCAGCCTGTCGCTGATCATGCCGACCTCCGCGGTTCACGAAACAATTACGGACCGTAAGATTCTGAAATCTCAATTGAAGGCTCTGCGTGATTCTGACGTTGAGGTGACCCTCGTCTAGAAAGTGCCTTTTCAAGAGCGTTTCATGAGGCGGAATGTGAGACTCTGTTTGAAATGAAGGAACTCGGCGGCACGATTATCGCCATTTGCGACCGCGCGAGCGAAGCCGTTCGCCGTTCGTGTGATTTCGTCCTCGAACTCGGCGTGACAGCGCCGGAGATTTCTCTTCTCACGCTGTTCATTGTCCCCGGCCAGCTGTTAGGCTTTCACACGGGAACCAAGAAAGGTCTCGACCCGGATTATCCGCGCCATCTCAGCCGTGTCGTGATTCTGGACGGAGCGCACTCCAAGACTCCGTGAGCAGCGAAACTCAGTTCGATCTCAGCGTCGTGGGCGAGCTCAATCTGGACCTCGTCCTGTACGGTCTTCCGGAACAGCTCGAATTCGACCGCGAGCATCTCGCCACTGACCTACGACTTACTCTCGGCAGTTCCTCTGCTATCTTCGCTCACAATTTTGCGCGGCTGGGCAACCGTGTCGGTTTCAGCTCTGCCATTGGAAGTGATCCGCTGGGTGATCTCTGTCTGGCTCGTCTCGCGGAGAGCGGCGCTGACCTCTCGCGCGTTCGCCACTTCGCCGGCAGACAAACTGGCCTTACGGTGATTTTGCCACGTCCCAAAGCGCGCTACATTCTCACTTATCCCGGCGTTATGGCCGAAATGCGCTTCGAGGACCTCGATTTGGACTATATTTTCAGAGCGCGCCACCTTCATCTGTCTTCTTATTTTCTGCAACGCGCGCTCCGTCCTCGTGTCCCGGAATTGTTCCGTCTTGCAAAACGGGCGGGACTTACAACTTCGCTCGATACAAATGATGATCCCGACGGCCGGTGGGAGAACGACGTCTTCGATGCGATCCAATTTGTCGATGTTCTCTTACCCAACGAACACGAAGCTTGCCGCCTCGCAGGTTGTGAGGATTCAATAGCCGCTGCGGAAAAGCTTTCGGAGAAAGTTCCACTCCTCGTCATCAAGCGCGGCGAAAAAGGGGTTCTCGCGCGTCAGGGAAAGGAATCGTTCGAAGCCGCTGCGCCCAAAATCGACGCTGTTGACACGATTGGCGCCGGCGACAGTTTTGACGCCGGATTTCTCCACCAATTTATTCGCGGCGCCAAAATCGAAGATTGCCTGCGCTATGGCAATCTCGCCGGCGCACTTTCCACCACTCGTCAGGGCGGGACGGAAGCCTTCCGCGACGCGGCGCATCGCACGGCATTCCTGAATCGCTGATCGTTCTGCGACGTTTCTTATTGCGCGGCAGGCTTCGCTTCGAGGAGCAAACTTCCCTTGAAATCAACCGCCAATTTCGCGACGGGACCGCTCACCGTTCCGTAGTCATGCTTATCGACATAGTCCACGACGCGGTAATTTTTCGGTTCAAGACCTCGCAACTCCACTTCGCCGCGATAGGTCCCCGATTTTCCTCCCGTTTTCCCGGGCGGCTCCGCCGCGTAGAACGCGAAGTACATCTCTCCATCCTTGGCGATTGCATACGCCTCCGGCGAATCGTATCCGTACACGTATAAATCCAAGAATGTTCCTTTGGAGAGCATCTTTTGGTTGTAAAGTGTGATCCACTTCTTCCACGTCGGTTCTTTTTCCGTATTCAAATACACGTTCTTGAACTTTGCCCCGTAGTCCGGCCACGTGAACTTCGTCCCCAATACTCCGCCAGTACCGAGCGTTGACGCGAAATCGCTGCCTGTATCCTGCTCGTCTCCGCCACTTGGATTTGAGATTTCCGTGAGCTCGACATGGTCGCCGTAGACCGCTCCGCTCGGCCCTAGCAATGCTTTGTACATTTTGATTCGCCGCCGCACTTGAACCGATCCCACGGGATCCGCCGTCACCGCCTGATCCATGTATCTGAGCCAAGCCAGGCTCGGCGGCGTTCCGCACGGGCAACTTTGCGTCACACTCTCCGGCTTGAGAGCCCGAGTGGTTTCGAAAATCGTCTTGTACACCTCGCCCATAGCATTTACGGAATCAAGCGGCGACTTGTGATGATGCTTTGGGTTGTAGCATTCCGGCGTTGCGTAAATGTTGTCGAGCTTGTGACCGTCGAAGTCCCATTCGTGGATAAAGCGTTCCGTCAACCTTTTGTAGTATTCGCGTACCTCGGGCACTGCTGGACAAAGCGTCGCCAAATTGCGGGTCATCCGCGCCGGTTTGCCTTTTTCGTCTAGCACCAGCCAATCTGGATGTTGCTTCGCCACATCCGACAGGACGTATTTGTGATCTCCATATTTGTACTTCCCGTCTTCCACGGCGAGCGGCAGCCACCAGATCTGAACTTTCACTCCCTGCGCGTGAAAATCCTTTACCATCTTTTGAATCGCGTCTCCACCGAACGTATCTGTTCTAGGCTGCCAGTCACCGTAGTTGTTGAACCAGCGGTCGTCCAGTGTAGCCCAATGTATTCCCAACTCTTTCAGCTTGGGAATCGTGTCCGTCATCTGCTCCGGCGTCACGTTCGATTCGTATCCCCACCCGCACCAGCTGACTGCGTAGTTCTCGTCGTTGTTCTTCGGCCGGGCCAATCCTTCGCGCTCGACCGCTTGTGACCACAAGCTTAGCGGCTCGAAGTAGTCCCCTCGATAGACCGCCAGGAAGGTCCGCGGCGTAGAAAAACTTTCTCCCCGCTTTAAAGTCACATCCGCGGGAATTTCGACAGACGTTTCTACTCGCCCATCCGCTACCGTTTGTGCCGGAATCGAGATTGTCAGCGGTAGCGTTTCCATATGCCCGATAGCCACTCCTAGATGCCTAGTCCAAAAAGCCACTACCGGTATTCCGCCACCCACTCGTCCCAAGTCGTCTTTCGTTTCCACCGGCGCTCCAAACGGATTTTCCTGCGTGAACTTTGCCGGAATCGACAGGACGTCATCCTTCCCCCACTTCAAGCTCGACCCGAAAAATGCCCACATCTCATGCGGCTTCGCGCTGGAAT
>Ga0207646_10006552_pt1 | contig 12019 bp, 10 predicted proteins | sample KBSK5502metaG_FD_184343 | JGI IMG/M metagenome (GOLD analysis project Ga0207646, IMG submission 184343) | Corn, switchgrass and miscanthus rhizosphere microbial communities from Kellogg Biological Station, Michigan, USA - KBS K5-50-2 metaG... | ecosystem: Host-associated > Plants > Roots >...
ACAGTATCCGAGGCCTGGACGAACCCTTCGAACAGCGTTCGGATACTGTCATAGAGCCGTCTGTTCTCCAGCGCGACGGCCGCCTGGGAGGCCAGCGAGGCGGCGAGGTCCCGGCGGCGCTCGGGGTAGGGCAGCGCCTCGCGCTCGGCGGCTTCCGCGGAGGAGAAGACCAGCCCCATGTCGCGCTTGCAGTTGATGAGCTGAAGCGCGCCGATGACCTCGCCGGCCGGCGTTTTCATCGGCACGACGAGCATGGACTTGGTGCGGTATCCCACTTTGTCATCGAAGTCGCGGTTGATGTGGAAGCGCGAGCCCTCGGGCAGCATGTAGGCGTCGTCGATCTGGAGGATCTCGCTCGTGAGGGCCACGTGTCCGACCACGCTATCCTCGTCGATGGGCAGCGTGAACTCGGCGAAGGGGACCGTCACCGAGTCGTTCTGAGTCAGCTTGAAGCGAAGCCGGCGCTGGCCCGGCTCCGGCTCCTCCACCAGGTAGATGGAGCCGGCGTCGCTGTGGGTGATCTCGCGCGCCTTGGTGAGGATCAGGTCCAGCAGCGCGTCGGTGTCCCGCTCCGCGCTGAGCCGCACGCCGATGGCGTTCAGCTCTTCGAGCTCTTTTCGCGTCTCCTCGATTTCTCGTCCGACCCGAAAGTGCTCGCAGGCATTCCGCAGGGTTTTGGCCAGGATGAACGGCGTGACGGGCTTGGCGACGTACGCGTAGGCCGCCGGCGGCGCGCCTGAAGCGGTCGCGTCCACGAGGGCGACGATGGGCAGCCCCGATCGTCGCGTGGCCACCTCGACGGCGGCCGGCGAGTCGCCGGCTACCAGGTCCAGGACGACCACCGCGCTCTCGTCCGCGACGGGCAGGGAGAGCGCATGGGCGGGTAGCGGGCGGGCCTCGAGATCATCGGGAAGCCGGGCGAGCAGAGACGCCGCCGCGGAACCGGGCAGGTACCAGACCACTCGGCGTGCCATACAGCGAGCGTAGGGCCCCTTTCGTGAGCGTGTCAAGGCGCGCCTCGAAGCCCGACTTGACCCTCTCCGCGCCACCCCGATAGAATCGTGGGCCTATGACGATGCGCGTGTCGACGGGCAGTGAGCGCTTGGACTCGATGCTTGGCGGCGGCCTGCTGCCCGGCACGCTGACGGTTGTGTACGGGGCGACAGGAATCGGCAAAACTCATCTCGGCCTGGCCTTCTGCCATCACGGGCGGCAGGCCGACCGACGCCCGGGGCTCGTGTTCGACATGAACGCCCGCGGCGACTCCCAGCAGCACCATGCCTATGCTGCGCGCCTGTACGGATGGGACCTCCGGCGCTGGTCCCACACGGTGACGCCCATGGCCCAGCCGTTTCCGCCTCCCGAGCAGATGGAGGCGTTCTACTGCGACGAGCTCTCGTGGGTGGGCAAACTCCGCGATTACCAGGTGCCGACGCCGGATGGATTCGAGTTCGACTGGAACTGGAAGGCGGTCTACGGCCACGCGCTGTACACCGTGCGGCCGTTCGTCTATTTCCATTTGGGCACCGGGAGCCGCCGCATCATGGTGGACGGCGTCGAGCCCATGGACGTCCCGGGCGATTACATCCAGCCGTACATCTTCGACGAGCTGTACCGCAAGGTGATACACAGGGACAGCGAGACCCTGGGGATGGAGATCTGTCTTCCCGTCTGGCAGCACCGTGAGTTCATCGACTCTCACCGGTACGACCACGCGACCGTCACCACGCTGTTGCTGGTCACCACCGAGGAGACCCAGATCGAGCACCTCGTCGCGCGGAAAGTCGCGACCGGCGACATCGGCGCGGTCGCGAACACCATCCTCGTCATGGGGAGCGAGCGCATGGGTAATCGGCTCGGTCGCTTCCTCTGCGTGGTTAAGCACCGGGGCAGCGCGATGAGCGATGAGATCGCCGAGTTCCGCGTCGGCGAGCGCGGCATCGAGTTCGCGTAGCGGCTCCGTGACGCCCGGCCCGCTCGAAGAGCGGCGGCGCGAGCAGTTCCGGCAGCGGCCCGCCCTGCGGCTGCGCTCCGAGCGGGCGGCCGTGGCCTTCGTGAACGCCGTCGGGTTCTGCTCCACGTTCTACCGATTCCCCGAGGGTGCAGCCTGCCTCTGGGAGGCCGTCGCGGGGCGCGCCAATCCGCGCTGGCCGCGCCGGTCCCACCACGACGCCGGTATCGGGCTCACGTGGGAGCTCAAGGACACGCTGCCGGCCCGCCGCCGGGTGTACTACGGCAAGCTCGTCAAGGGCCGGCCGGTGCTGGTCGCGCTCGATCTCTTTCCGGCATTCTATGCGCTCGTGCGGGGCACCCAGCGCGCGCGGAACTACGCGACCGAGTACGAGGCCGGACGGTTGTCGGTCACGGCCAAGCGGCTCATGGAGAGTCTCGTGCGGGAGTCGCCGCAGTACACCCGCGGCTTGCGGGCAGAAAGCTTCATGCTCGAGCCGTCGAAGACTCGGGAGTTCGAGCGCGCGATGGCGGAGCTGCAGCAGGGACTCTGGATCGTGAAGACCGAGGAACGTTACGAGCCCACCTTCTCGTATCGGTGGGATCTCCTCGAGCGATGGCTGCCGGACGCCGCGGCCGAGGGCCGGCGCCTCGCCCGGGCGGCCGCCCTCGATCGGCTGCAGGATCGTTACCTCCGCGGTGCCGTGTACTCGACGCCAGCCCGCCTCGCCCGCCTGTTCACCGTGCCGCGAGGCGAGGTGGAGGCCTCGCTCGCCCGCCTGGAGCGGCGAGGAGCGCTGCGAACCGGAGTCGAGGTCGCGGGCTGGCCGGGTCATTGGGTTGTCAGTCGATCATGACCGTTCCGCCGGCGGGATTTCGCTACATCGACGTTCACACGCACCTGCATCCCGACTGGCTTGCCCGCGCCATCCGTCGGTGGTTCGCCGAGCGCTCGAACTGGAAGCTCGAGTACCCGACCGATCCCGAGTGGGTGGCCGCATTCCTCAAGGCGCGGGACGTGGAGCGGTTCGTCTTTTTCTCCTACGCGCACAAGCGCGGCATTGCGCGGGAGATCAACGCGTGGCTGCACGCCACGGCCCAGCGGCTGCCGGCCGGCATTCCCTTGGGCACGCTGCATCCCGACGATCCGGACATGCCCGAGACGGCGGAGCGGGCCCTCGGCGAGTACGGGTTCCCGGGCTTCAAGTTCCACATCAATGTCCAGCGCTTCCACCCCGACGACCCGAGGGTGCTGCCCGTGTACGAGCGGCTGCTCGAGCGCGGCCGCTTCCTGCTCATCCACGTGGGCTCGGCCCCCTGGCCCAACGAGTTCGACGGCTTTCCCCGCTTTGCCCGCGTCATGGAGCGCTTCCCCGACCTCAAGGTGGTGGTGGCGCACATGGGATCGTGGGAAACGCGGGACTTCCTGCATCTCATGGAGCGCTGCCCGAATCTCTGCCTGGATACCACCATGGCCTTCGCCCCCTTCCGGCCCGAGCATCAGGGCATCACGCGACTCAACGAGATCGACGTCGCGAACGAGGATTTGATCCGCTGGCAGGATCGCATCCTCTTCGGCAGCGATTTTCCGAATCTCCCATACCCCTACGAGGACGAGCGGGAGGCGCTCTGGCGGCGCGGGCTTCCCATGCCGGTATACCGGAAGATCTTTCACGACAACGCCGCCCGGCTTCTGGGCTTGGGTTGACTTCCTTGGGCGGCCGCCTCGGGCTCGACGCGCTCGCCCCGTCGGCGCGCGATACCATGCGCCTCCTGCACGCCCTGCTGGGCGGCGCCCCTGCCTGGCTGGTTGGTGGCGCCGTGCGGGACGCGCTCGAGGGCGCGACGCCGCTCGATCTCGATGTGGCCGTGCCGCGTGGGGCGCTGGCGCTGGGTCGCGCCCTCGCGGCGCGGCTCGGCGGCGCCTTCGTCGCCCTCGATGAGGCGCGCGGAGCCTGCCGCGTCCTGCTGGGCGACGAACCGCCGGTCCAGGTAGACCTCACCGATTTCCGGGCACCTACACTGGCCGACGACCTTCGGGCGCGCGACTTCACCATCAACGCCCTGGGGGTCTCCGTGTCCGACCTCGTGGAGCGGGGCGCCGCCGTCATCGAGGATCCCGCGGGGGGCCTTGCGGATCTGGGCGCGCGACTGGTGAGGCCGTGTGGTCCGCGCTCCCTGGAGGAAGATCCCGCGCGCGCTCTCCGCGCGGTGCGGTTCGCGCTCCGGCCGGGCTGGCGGCTCGACCCTGCGGCCGAGCCTGCCGTGGCCGCGGTGGCGCCGCGCATCGTCGAGGTCTCGGCCGAGCGGGTGCGGGACGAGATCGTCGCCATTCTGGCGGGGCCAAAGGCTGGGGCGGGCCTGAGAACACTCGATCGCCTCGGCGTGCTCCCGGCGCTCCTACCAGAAAGCCGGGCGATGCGCGACACGGCGCAGCCCGCGCCCCACCGCTTCGACGTCTGGGAGCACTCCCTGCGCGCCGTCGAGGCCGCCGACGCCCTCCTGGAGAACCTGACGGCGCTCGCGCCCTGGGGCGAGGCTCTCAGCGCTCACCTGGCCGAGGAGCTGGGCGACCGTCTCACTCGTCGCGAAACGCTCAAGCTCGGAGCGCTCCTTCACGACGTCGCGAAGCCCGAGACGCGAACGGTTACCGAGGGGCGCATCAGGTTCATCGGCCATGACGCGATCGGCGCCGCGCGCGCAGCCGACATCGCGCGCCGCTGGCGGCTCTCACGCCGGGCCGGCGAGGTGCTGGAGCGCCTGGTCGGCGAGCACCTGCGCCCCATGCACCTCGCCCAGTCGGGCGGAGTTAGTCGGCGCGCGCGCTATCGCTTCCACCGCGCGCTTGGAGAGGAGGCGCCGGATCTGCTGCTGCTCGCCCTGGCCGACGCCGCCGCGGTGAGGGGAGAGCCGCCCCTCGCCGTCTTGATGGGGGCCGGCGGCGCGATCGTGCGCGATCTCATGAGCGGGGTGGAGGAAACGGCCGCGGCGGCGCCGCTGCTCAGGGGCGAGGACGTCATGCGGAGCTTCGGTCTCGCGCCCGGCCCCGAGGTGGGCCGGCTGCTCGAGCGGGCCCGCGAGGCCCAAGCCCTGGGCCTCGTCTCGACGCGCGAGGAGGCGCTCGAGCATCTGCGGCGCGGCGGGGCCCTTGACACTTCACCGGAAGGCCCCTAGAGTGTTGCCACTTTCTCCGCAACGTGCACCTCTCCAAGGAGGATTCCTATGGTCTTGAGACGTCTGCTTGCGGTTCTGACGGCGCTCCTGGTCGCGCCCGCGCTGGTCTGGGCCGCGCCTGCGGGGAAAGTCGTCATCGCCCAGGGCGTGGACCCCAGCACGCTGGACATCATGAACCAGCAGGAGTCGCCGGCGGGCATCGTCGGCAGCCACATCTTCGAGGGGCTCGTGACGCGGGATCCGAACCTCAAGGTCATCCCGGACCTGGCCGCGGAGCTGCCGAAGCTGGTTTCGCCCACCGTGTGGGAGGTCAAGCTCCGCAAGGGCGTCAAGTTCCACAACGGCGAGGAGTTCAATGCCGATTCGGCCAAATTCAGCCTGGAGCGCGTAAAGACTCCGGCGCTTCGGGCCAGCTCAAACTTCCGCCCCATTGATCGCGTCGAAATCGTGGACCCATACACGATCCGCGTCCACACGAGCAAGCCCTGGCCCACCTTCATCACGATCATGACGTTCGACCAACCGGCCATGTATCCGCCCAAGGCCTACGCGGGAAAGGACAGCGCCTTCATCTCGAAGAACCCGATCGGCACGGGGCCGTACAAGTTCGTGCGCTGGAGCAAGGATGAAGAGATCGTGCTCGAGGCCAATGACCAGTTCTGGCGGGGAGCGCCGAAGATCAAGACGGTAGTCTTCAAGCCGATTCCCGACGACGCGGTACGTGTGGCGGCGCTGCAGAACGGTGAGGTGGACGTGGCGGTGAACATCCCGCCTCACCTGGCCAATATCATCGCCAATCACCCGAAGGTCTTCCTCTCAACGGCGCCGTCGATCCGCACGCTTCAGCTCATGTTCGTCACCCACGAGTACGACGCCCAGCACAAGCTGGTCGGCCCCTACAAGGGGGTCACCGTCGACAAGCGGGTGCGTCAGGCGATTGCCTATGCGCTGGACGCCGACGAGATCATCAAGACCGTGCTGGACGGCCGAGCCATTCGGACCGCGACCATGCTGACGCCGCTGCACTTCGGCTACGACGCGGGCCTAAAGCCTATCAAGCAGGATCTGGCCAAGAGCAAGAAACTCCTGGCCGAGGCCGGACACGGCGGGGGGCTCGAGATCACACTCAATAGCCCGCAGGGCCGCTATGTGAGGGACAAGGAGGTCGCGGAGGCGGTGGCCGGCCAACTCACCAAGGCTGGCATCAAGACCACGCTGCGGACGTTCGAGTTCGTCAATTACCTCAACAATTACGTCTATCCGCACAAACCCGGTCCAGTGTGGCTCATCGGCTGGGGCACGCCGACACTCGATGCCGAGACCGTCTATGCGCCGCTGTTCCGCACCGGCAGCAACCTGGGCAACTACCACAACCCGGACTTCGACGGCATGGTGGACCAGGCGCAGACGATGATGGACGAGAAGAAGCGGCTGGAGATCTATCACCGGATCAATAAGCTCTGGATCGAGGAGATGCCGGCGGTCCCGCTCTACCAGCAGATGGACCTCTACGGCGCCAGCCGGCGGCTGAACTGGAAGGCGCGCAGCGACGAGCGGATCCGCGCCTACGACATGTCGCTCAAGCAGTAGGGGGAGCGGGGCGCGGAATTTGACAATGAGGCGCCCGACACTAGAATAGGGAGCACAGGCGGCCGTAATTCAGTGGCAGAATGCCAGCTTCCCAAGCTGGACGTCGCCGGTTCGAATCCGGTCGGCCGCTCCAAATGTTCCAAGGGGTTGCGGGCATTCCCGCAGCCCTTTGGTGTCTTTACTGCCCAAAATACTGCCCATGTGAACGGCGGCGCAACGTTTCATAGGCCCGCCCGGCTGATCAGCTCCGCCACCGCTGACCCATCGCGCCGGGTCAAGTTGGGAATGAACTTGTGGTAGTGCCGAATGACCATTTCGGTCGAACTATGCCCCAGTACGCGGGCGATCCAGCCGATGTCTTCTCCGCTCGCCAACGTGACGGTCGCGAACGTGTGGCGGGTTTGGTAAAGCGTCCGCTCCCGAAGCCCCGCCCGGCGTAGCGTCGGTCTCCAAATTCGCTCGCGGAGGTTCGTAATGTCTAGATGCCCGCCACGCTCACTGGGGAATGCCCACTCGCTCCGGAGCTGGCTGTCCGGCCGCTGCGCCTGGAGTGCGCGCTGGACCAGGGGCAGCATCGGGACCTCGCGATACGAGCTGTCGGTCTTTGGTCGGCTGACGCCGCCCCGGCGTGTGACCCCACACCGAACAATGAGATGAGGCGGCGCAGTCGACCAGTCGATCGCCGTCCACCGTAGTCCAATTTGCTCTGATGGCCGGAGACCAGTGAAGAACGCGACGGTGAAATAGCGCTGCCATCTATCATCGGGCACGTGCGCGAGGAAGGCCTTGACCTCCTCGAGCGACAGCGGATCGATCTCTGTCCGGCCTTCCTTGAGCTTGGCGATCGCGCGAGCCGGGTTCTCCTTGAGCCAGCCGTGCTGGACCGCGCGATCCAGGCAGAGCCTCAGCACCTGAAGAATCATATTGATTCGTCGATTGGAGAGCAGTGGCGCCTTTGTGCCCGGCCGCTGCTTGAGAATCCTCACGAGACCCTCAATGTCCTCAAGCCGGATTGCGGACACCGGGCGCTCGGCAAACTGGGGGATGAGATGAAGCTCAAGGATCCGTTCGTAGTCGTACTGGGTTCCTCCCGCCAGCCACGGCCGCCGGTTCTCGAGCCACCTCCGGGCGTGCTCGGCAAAGGCAGGCGGCGGAGGTGGTCCGGTTGACGAAGGAGAAGGTGGGGCGAAGACGTCTCGCCGCGACCCATTCGGGAAGTGCTTGGCGTAATCGAACGTGCCTCCGGCTATTTCACCGTCGATCCGGCGGACGAGCTTCTTGAGGTCCACGCGGTTTCCAGGTGTATCAGTCTTGCCCGTCCACTCACGACAGCGCACACCCTTCCACCTGAAGTCGAGGAAGAGGTGTCCGCGTTCCGCCCGAATGGACGCCATCCGTTAACTCCTGCTGCTCACATCCGTTTCGAGCCAGCACTGGATCGCTGACCACTTGAAGAGAATGCGGCCCCGAGGCTTCACATAGTGTTCGCCGAGTTTGAAAATGCCGGCGCTCATCATGTTCCTGATTGTGCCTTCCGCGTATCCTGTCCGATTGCCCACCTCGCGGATGGAGAGATACTCCAGTTCTGAGATTTGGTCAACCGGAGTGCTTCGAAATTGGCCGTGGACTGCGATAGGTTGGCCGCTAGTGTTCATCTGATCGCCTGAGAGCTTTCTCCATGCCTGCGCCTTCAGTCTCTCCAGTTCGCCAATGAAAGCGGGAAGTACCTCGACGGGCGCCCCTGCTATGGCCTTGTGAAGGCGGGCGATGGGCTTCGCCAATGGAGGAGCGAGGCTCGCACCGCCTAGTTTCTCGCTCACGGCATCACCCGACTAGCCAGGGCTGCCCTTTCTGGTCATACCCCCACAATGCGCCGGGAAAGATGGGGCGGACCCGCTCCTCGGGGATATCCAGAAGTTTCTTGATCTGGCCCAACGGGATCAGCATCGCCTTCGTTCCGCGCTTCTCGACCGGACGAAGCGTCCCGGCTCGGATAAGCCGGTAGATCCAGACCCGCGATTTTCCGAGCAACTGCGAGGCTTGTGTTGGCGTCACGAGACCCTTTGCACCGATGTGTTGTTCCCCGGTTCGAAGCCCGAATGTCACCCCTTGCGATCGACCGGGCGGATTATCCCAGACGAATTCGCCGGCTCTAAGTTTTGGTGGGCGATCGCCCTTGAGCACCACTTGGGGTGCCCGAGGCGATGCGTTTGGCAGGACCCGCAGGCCTCCGTTTGGGAGTCCGTACAGTCCAATACCTATCTTAACGGGATGCTTCGGATGCGTTCGAGTTGACCTAGTCTTCATGGTTATCACCGACCGTAAACATAGTTTACAGGTACAGTAAACTTGGCATTGAGATCTGTCAAGACCTCTTTCCTCCGGGTCAGGCGGCGCATATCGCCAGGCTCTACTAAAAACGCGCGTTCCGCTCGCAGCGGTAGACCTCTCCCGTCTTGGATCCTGCATAATGATGACGCCCGTGGCGCAATCGGAAACAGTCTAATACTACATATATATTAGCTACTTATACGAGTGCAGCTTAATCTACACAACGAAGACGTTGTGTGGTAGTATTTTTACGGCTATGGGACACTACGAAACAGATGTGTTAGAAGCGTGCTAAATGAGCATCCCGGATCTCGACCCCAACGGTCTGTTGCCACCGGGGATACATGACACATCGCTCGACGAGATCCGAGAAAGGTTCGGTTTCACTCTTCGGAGAATCCGGCTACTTGGTGGGCTTCAACGTGCGCTCCAGAATCTAGCTGGCGCGGGGGTGGACGTGGTGTTCCTCGACGGCAGTTTCGTAACACGAAAAAGGCAGCCGGGTGATGTCGACGGTTGCTGGGAGGTGAATGATCACATCGACGAGGCGGTTCTTGATCCGGTGTTTCTCGATTCTGACAGCCACAGCACAGCGATGATGAAGAGACGTTATGGTGTTCACTTCTTCATCGCCCAGGACATTGAGGGGCAATCAGGGGTGCCGTTCGTCGACTTCTTCCAGAAGACACTTGATGATCAACCAAAGGGCATCCTGCGTATCAAATTAGTTGGGGGTGATCTCACATGATTGAAAATGAACGTCAGTACAAGAGCACGCGGTCGAAGCTCGCTGAACTTGAGCAAGCGCGTCCCAGAGTGCGCGAAGGTTCTGAGAGGTATTCTCCCCGAATCGGTAAAGCCCTTCGGGCCGCAACCGAAAGCCAAATCGAGGACCTGAAGAGAGAGATCAGAGAATACGAAGAGCTCTGTCAGCGTAGAACTGCGCGCCTCACAATGAAGTCGCTTGTGGAGCTCGGCGACTGCCTAATCAAAGCACGACTGTTCCGCGGATACACACAGGCGGAACTCGCAGAGAGGCTACATTTGCACGCGCAGCAAATCCAACGGTATGAAGCGTCAAGATATGAATCTGCGCGACTAGCCCGACTCGTGGATGTAATGGAAGCCCTGGAGATCGAACTGAGAGGCGTTATTGACTTGGACAAGAATGCTGACAATCTCGAGCGATGTAATGAAGATAGGTCGCACGTAAAGCCATTCGCGAATTGGTCTGCACCGGAGGGAGTTGATTGCGGATCTGGATCGCTGTCGACGCCTGCAGCTAGCCGAGCGCAGGGCATCATCAGAGAGTATGGTTTGTGGGGCTGCAAGTTGGCGGGGCACAAGTAGTATGCGAATTATCACTTTCTATTCCTATAAGGGCGGGGTCGGGAGGACGCTAGCTGCAGCGAATTTCGCCGTCTATTTGGCGCGCCTCGGCCAACGAGCCGTCATTCTTGATTTTGATTTGGAGGCTCCAGGTGTTGATTCGAAATTTCCGAATGTGTCAATTCCTGCTGATCATCGAGGAGTACTTGACTACATTCTCGAGTACCAAAGCGGGGCCAGCGACCTAGGCCCGGTCCGTGACCTTGCGATAGAAGTGGTTGACGAGACGATGGGCCCAAGGGCTCCATTGTGGCTTCTGCCCGCCGGTGACTACCTATCTCCGACATATTATCGTCGGCTGAGCGAGCTTGAATGGAATGTGATTTTCTCTAATGATCGGAACGGAGTGGCATTTTTCCAAGATTTCGTGAAGCGAATCGAGCGCGAGTTTGAAGCGGACTTCTTGATCATCGATTCGCGAACTGGCCTAGGAGAGATCGCGGGGTTGTGTACCCAGTTACTGCCCGACGAGGTGGTTATTCTTTCGTCGCTCGCATTCGAAAGCATAAAGGTTACGAGGCATATTGAGGAGCTTATCCGGCAAAGTAGCATTGCAGAGGCGCTCGGTAGATCGATCGACGTTAAGATCGTGGTGTCGAGAGTTCCGAAACCCGAGAACTTCGAACGGCTAAAGGAGCGATGCGCCGAGATATTCAGCATGGATCCTACGAAGCTTTTCTTCCTGTTTTCGTCGGCGACGCTGGAAGAAGAGGAGTTTATTGCGCTTGCGTCTCCACAACGCGATGAGGAACTCGTCGCGGGATATGTCCGGCTATTCTATGGACTCAACGTAGAGGTTGCTGACGAGGGTATCAGGGGGGAGATTGAACGCACAACTCGAGGTTTGTTGTCTAGGTCTCCGGCAGAGTCCGAAAGCGCTATCACGGAGTTGGTGGCTCTGTATCCGCATCCCGAAGCATATAGAACCGCGATGCGATTTTTTAGATTGGTTAAGAATGGAGAGCGAATGCGTACGGTGGCATGGAGACTACTGGATTTTGCTCCGGATGATGAGGAGGCCCAGCAGCTGTTGGCCGCCAGTTACTTAAATGATCGGCAAGTCGACGTACGGGAGAAGAGGCGCGCCGTTCGGGCGCTTGAGCCCCTATGGAGACGGGGCCAGTTGTCGCCGCAAGAGAAGGTGCGGTTCGCTGACTGGCTGGAAGATGTCGGTCGCTTTAGCGAGGCGATGGAGATTGCCAGGGCTTCCGTAGATGAAGAGAACCTAAGTGCGGAGATGCGAGTTCGGGCGTGCTCCATCGCAGCGAGATGCGCTTTGCAAGTGAATAAGATCGACATAGCCAAGGAACTGGTCGCAAAGATTCCCGCCCAGTCGCTCTTTGGAGCGCTAGCGCGGTTAGCGGTCGAGTTGCGACGCGACGCTGGTGAAGAGGGAGCGGCGTTTGATCTAGCGTTACAGATTTTGCATCAGAGTTTGGATCCGGAGGTGATTCTGTCGGCGGCGCGACTCGCGAAGTCGCTGGAGCGGACAGCGGAACTGGAAGCTGCGATTCGGGACTCGGAGGAGTTCGGGGTACTGCGGGTACGGCGGCCACAGGCAGTAAGAGAAGTGAGCCAGGCTCTG
>Ga0207646_10006554_pt1 | contig 12015 bp, 10 predicted proteins | sample KBSK5502metaG_FD_184343 | JGI IMG/M metagenome (GOLD analysis project Ga0207646, IMG submission 184343) | Corn, switchgrass and miscanthus rhizosphere microbial communities from Kellogg Biological Station, Michigan, USA - KBS K5-50-2 metaG... | ecosystem: Host-associated > Plants > Roots >...
CGCTGTCGGTGGGGATGTCGGCCGATCTCGAGGCCGCGGTCGCGGAGGGAGCGACGCTGGTGCGCGTCGGCACCGCGCTGTTCGGCGAAAGAGCAAGCACAACGGAGCATGCAGCGTGAACATCACCATTATCGGCGGCGGCAACATGGCACGGGCGCTATTGGGCGGCTTGATCGCACGCGGCCACGGGTCCGACGCGCTCGCGGTGGTCGAGATCGACGCCGAGGCGCGGGCGACGGTTGCAGCTCGCTTCGGCGTCGCCACATTTCCGGCGATCGAACCCGCCGCAGTCGGCAACGCCGACGTCATCGTCATCGCGGTCAAGCCGCAGAACGTGCGCATCGTCGCCCGCGAGCTCGCCACGCTGCTCAAGCGCCAGGTCGTGCTGACCATCGCCGCCGGCATCCGGCTATCCGATCTCTCGCGCTGGCTCCTGGGCTATCGCCGGCTCGTGCGCGCGATGCCGAACACGGCGGCGCTGATCGGTGCCGGGGTTGCCGGGCTGTACGCGCTCTCCGGTGTCGACAGCGAGGGCCGTTCGCGCGCGGCCGCGGTGCTCGACGCGGTCGGCAGCACACTGTGGTGCCAGCGCGAGGACGAGCTCGATGCGGTGACCGCGGTCTCGGGCAGCGGCCCGGCGTACGTCTTCTATTTTCTCGAAGCGCTCGATCAGGCGGCGCGCGAGCTGGGTTTCACGCCGGCGGAGGCGCGGCGGCTCAGCCTGGCGACGTTTTCCGGCTCGATCCGCTTGGCCGAGCAGAGCGATTCCGAGCCGGCGCTGTTGCGCGCGCAGGTCACCTCGAAGGGTGGCACCACCGAGCGCGCGATCGCGACGCTCGACCAGGCTGCGGTCAAGGCGTCGGTCGTCGCCGCGGTCAAGGCGGCCGCGGAGCGCGCCAGGGAGCTCGGCGAAATCTTGGGCAATGAAACCTGATGCTCTACGACGCGCTGCGCTTCCTGATCAACATCGTATTCGGGCTGCTCGTCTACGCGGTGCTGCTGCGGTTCCTGATGCAGTGGCTGCGCGCACCGTTCAGGAATCCTCTCGGCCAGGCGGTAAGTGCGTTGACCGACTGGGCGGTCAAGCCGGTGCGCCGCGTCGTGCCCGGCTATCGCGGCTACGACTGGGCTTCGCTCCTGCTCGCTTGGGTCTTGCAGGCGCTGTGGCTGGCCGCGCTCATGACCATGACCGGCGGCGCGGTGTCGGGTGCGCTCGCCGGGCTCGTCGCCGTGCTCGCCGTTGTCGAGTTGGTCAAGGCGACGCTCTGGATCATCATCATCGCTGTCTTCCTCCAGGCGCTGCTGTCGTGGGTTGCTCCCGACGGACCTCTGGCCGGCGTCCTCAACGCACTGACGTTTCGCGTGCTCACGCCGGTGCGGCGCGTCGTGCCGCCGCTCGGCGGCACGCTCGACCTCTCGCCGCTCATCGTGATCGTGCTCGCGCAGCTCGTGCTGATGCTGCCGGTGGCGTGGCTGGAGCAGGTGGTTGTCCAGCTTTTCCGCTGATTCTGCGCTTCCGCGGCCCTGGCGACGCGTCGGCGCCGACGGTTCGATCACGCTTACGATTCACGCCCAGCCGGGCGCAAAAAAAACCGAGGTCGCAGGCGTCCATGGTGACTGCCTGAAGATCCGCCTTGCCGCACCGGCGGTCGAAGGCAAGGCGAATGCGGGGCTGCGACGTTTCCTTGCCGACGCGTTCGGCGTCCCGCTGAAGAATGTCGTGCTCGTCCGCGGTGAGAATGGACGTCGTAAGACGCTGCATCGCATCTCCCGCTGCCCGGCCCGATCGTGATTGGGCGAAGCTGGGTGGATCCTGAACGCGTATTCGGGTGCGTCGCGCCCTGAAGCAATAGTCGTACAGGTCGTACTGAACAACTAGGTCGTCTGAATCGGCAGTGATAACGATCTGGCGCAACTACCTGATCAGCGAATCCCTAGGCTTGGGGTAATCGAGCCGCACGAAATCAGCGGCCTACAGGGCTTGCTGCGCGCACTGCTTGACGAGTCTCGCCGGCCAATCGACGCTCTTACGCACACCGTCGAACCGCCGGCCGATTATCCCTTCCAGGTTAGGGGAGTGCCACGACGCCGATAGAACGACTGCAACGCTTGACGGCGCAAGCTGGGTCGCGCAACATTCGCACCTCCGCGCCGCCAAGAGCAGGCGCGGCTTCCCACAACACTCCCCACTTGACGCTATCCGCGTGTATCGGGGCCTCTGGAGGACCAACAATGAATTGCAACGAGCGAACGACGCGACAAATGCTCAACAGCCTTGTCGTCGCCGCAGTAGCGGCATTCGGCCTTGTTACCGCTGGCACACTATCGGCGACACCCAACGACGACGCGAGCCCTGCGCAGGCAAGTCAGGACACGAGCTCGGCGCTCGTGCAGCTCAACGGCGATCCGCTTTCGACATACGTGCGCACGAAGCCGGCGCAGGGCAAGAAGATCGATTTCAACAGCAACACGGTAAAGTCCTACCGCGCGCAGCTTTCCGCGCTTCGCAATGACTACAAGCAATGGCTGAAGGCGAACGTGCCGCAGGCGAAGGTCACCGGGGAATTCGACATTTCGCTGAATGCCGTCGCGGTGCAACTGAACGGCGCGACGCTCGCGCAGGTGGCCGCGGCGCCACAGGTCAAGCATGCGGAATACGAAGGCTTGTATCACCCGACCGTTGTCGATCCCGATTCAGCGCTGATCAGCGCACCGCAGGCATGGGCGGCGGGAGGCAGCAAGGGCGACGGTGTCAAGATCGCCATCGTCGATACCGGCATCGATATCACGCATCCGTGCTTCAGCGATGCAGGCTATACGGCGCAGACGCAGCTCGGCGACCACAGCTTCACGAACAACAAGGTGATCGCGGCCAAGGTGTTCAACAACAAGACACCGAGCCAGAAGTACACGGCCGAAGCGCTTCAGGACCACGGCACGCACGTCGCCGGGACGGCTGCCTGCAACGAGAACACGCCCGCACCCGTCAACGGCGTCACGACGTACAACATGTCCGGCGTCGCGCCGAGAGCGCTGCTCGGCAATTACAATGTCTTCCCGGACAACGTCGGCAACGCACGATCCGAGGACATCGTCAACGCGCTCGAGGCGGCGTATGCCGACGGTTTCGACGTCGCGAACATGAGCCTTGGCGGCAACGCATCCGGCATCCAGGATCTGCTGACGATCGCCGTCGACAACCTCGACCAGGCGAACATGGTCGTCGCGGTCGCCGCGGGCAATTCCGGACCCGGTCATTTCACGATCGAATCCCCGGGATCGGCCGCGCGTGCGCTGACGGCGGGCGCTTCGACGGTAGGGCATTTCATCGGGGCGCCGGTGACCGTCGGCGGAAACACGTATGGCGCCGCGGCCGGCGGCTTCGCGACGGTCAGCGCCGACCTGACGGCTCCCCTCGGCGTGGTTTCCGGAGGCGGCGTCAACGCGCTCAGCACTGCGTGTTCAGCGCTGCCAGCGAATAGCCTGACCGGCATGATCGCGCTGATCGCACGCGGCACCTGCACGTTCTCGACCAAGATCCGCAACGCGCAAGCCGCGGGCGCCGTAGCGACCCTCGTGTCCAACAACGTTCTCGGCCCCCCGATCGCGATGGGACAGGACGGCACGCCGAACCAGCCGACGATTCCCGCCTACATGGTAACGCGCAGCAACGGCGCGGTGCTCGCGACCCTCAATGGCGCATCTACGACCATCGGGGCAACGCTCGCGTACTTTCAGGATGCGACAGACAACGACTTCATGGCCGGGTTCAGCAGCCAGGGTCCGACCGACGTCGACTTCCGCGTCAAGCCGGACGTGGTGGCGCCGGGCGTCAACGTGCTGAGCTCGATCCCGCACCAGTTCTGCGAGACGCCGCCGTGCTTCGCGTTCTTCCAGGGCACGTCGATGGCCACACCGCACCTCGCGGGCTCGGCCGCCGTCGTTCGCGGCGCGCATCCGACGTGGCCGGCGTGGCAGATCCGCTCGGCGGTCGTCAACACCGCGGATGTCGGCGTGCTGAAGAGCGCCACGAAGGGCAGTCCGGTGTCGGACGTCAACCTGATCGGAAGCGGACGCGAGAATCTGCTCTCGGCCGTCGGCGCAAGCGCAGGACTGGATCCGGTCAGCGTGAGCTTCGGCGCGGTACCGTCGGGAAGCGGCCAGACCCTGAGGTTCGACGTGACGGTCACCAACCTCGGCGGCGCAGCCGCGACGTTCCCGGTGTCGGTTGGTGCCGGCGGTGGAGGCGTGGCGTTTTCGGTCTCACCCAGCTCGGTCTCGCTCGCGCCAGGCGCATGGACGGTGGTGACGGTGACGATGAACGCGGCCAAGGGCGCCGTCCCAGGCGACCACCAGGCGACGCTCACCGTCGGAGGCTCGCACGGGGCAGTCTATACGTTCATCAAGTAAGGCCCCGCGGCGGGATGGGCCGCCGCAGACGCAACGGCCGGATGGGCCCGCGAGGGACCATCCGGCTTCTTTTTCGCGCTGGCGGTCGGTCGCCGCCGTCGCAGGAAACGGTCGCGCAACTCGCGTCCGCACACTTCCTGGGCCGGGCGTGCGTCGTCCAATGGAGTCAGACGCACGACGCCGATTCCACTTTCGGCGCCGGACGCAATGCGCAAAATCGCGGTCGATCTCGATGACCGCGAGCCGCCGGATGCGCTCGAGCAGCGCAGCCGTGAGCGCGCCCGATCTCGACCAGGTTGTCGTCCGACCGGGGATCTATCCGGGTGTGCTCTCACGCGATCGTCTGGACCCCGAAGCGGAAACAGACTATGATGCATCGCATATGCGATGCATTTGCCCATGTAGTAAGAGGAAGTCATGAAAACCACTACCATCCCGCCGCTGCGTGTGTCCCCGGAGCTGCGCAGGCAGGCCGAAGCGGTCCTCGAACAGGGAGAAACGCTCTCTGGTCTCGTGCTCGACGCGCTGACTCGGAGCATTGAGTATCGTAGGACCCGACAGGAATTCATCGCTCGCGGGCTGGCGAGTGCCGCCCAGGCGAAGAAGACCGGCAAATATGTCCCGGCCGACAGGGTAATCGGAAAGCTCGCGCGCAAGCTGGCCAGGGCGAAGCAACGCGCAGCCTAGTGAAACGCTACAAGGTCCGATTCACGCCGGAGGCGGAAGACGACTTGCTGCGACTCTACGATTTCCTGCTCGAAAGAAATGTGAGAGCGGCGGAGCGTGCACTGGATGCGATCAGACGAGCCGTGGAGTTGCTGCGTTTCTCGCCGTTTTCCTGCCGCAAGGCGCTCCCCGACAACCCATTTTTGAGAGAGCTCATCGTTCCCTTTGGTTCAGCGGGATACGTGATGTTGTTTGAAATCGAGCCAGGAGGTGTCGTGAACATCCTCGCAGTGCGACATCAGCGCGAGGAGGATTACCAATGAGGAATGTTGCATCAAGCGTTCCGAATGGGTGTATACCGAATGGGGCGCCATAACGGAAACCGAACGCGGTCTCGTCGACTACGTGAGGAAGTGCGTGATACGTAGCTTGTGGTGGAGCTCTGGGCTATCCTCCGTGACGGGGCCCCGATGCGAGAAAAGCGCCATGTGGGGAAGATCGCTAGGATGCGTCGTCGCGGCTGCTTTGATTCTCTCGAGCGCGCCCATGGTTGCGTATGCTCAGTCGTCGGCGAAGATGTACCGGATCGGCTGGCTCGGGCAGAGCAGCCCTCCAGCGGTCGCCGATCGGAACGCGGGGGAATTCCAGCAAAGCCTGCGCGACCTTGGCTATGTCGAAGGGCGCAACCTCGCGATCGAGTACCGATACGCGAGCGGCAATGTGCAGCGGCTCCCCGAACTGGCCGGCGAGCTGGTGCGCCTGAAAGTCGACGTCATTGTCACGTCGGGCGAGCCAGCCGCCCTTGCCGCCAAGAGCGCGACCAATGCGATACCGATTGTCGCGACCGAGTTCGGGGTGGACCCTGTCAAGGCCGGGTTGGTGACGAGCCTTGGTCGGCCGGGGGGAAACGTTACGGGGCTGGCGGCCAGCAGCGAGGAGCTTTGGCCGAAGCGACTGGAGCTATTCAAGCAGGTCGTCCCCAAGCTGTCCCGCCTGGCGGTGCTCTGGAATCCTGCCAATGCAGGCAACGCATCCTGCGTGAGCGAGATCCAGACTGCGGCCAGGACGATGGGTGTGCAGCTCCGCTCGATGGAGGTTGGCGATAGCAGGGCGCTGGAGCGCGCATTTGCCGATATTGCGAAAGAAGCTGCCGACGGTCTGGCCACGTGTTGGGACAGCGTGACCTTGGAGCACGCAAGGCCGATCGCGGATTTCGCGCTGAAGCAACGCCTGCCGACGGTTGGTTGATTTCCCGGGCGCCTCCTAAGCGAGCGCATTCGCGAGCCGCACGAAATCCGCGACTGACAGCGTCTCGCCGCGCGCGCCCGGTGCGATCCCTACGCGCTCAAGATCGGCTTCGCTCGCGAGCATCTTGAGTGCGTTGCGCAGTGTCTTGCGGCGCTGGCCGAAGGCCGCAGTGACGATACGGGCGAACAACGCTTCGTCCGCAAGACTCGGGCGCGCCTCCCGCAGCGGAGTCAGGCGCACAACCGCCGAGTCGACCTTGGGCGCCGGCCGGAACGCGCCTGCGGACACGCGGAATAGTCGCTCGATGCGAAATCGAGCCTGCAGCATCACCGATAGCCGCCCGTATTCGCGCGTCGCCGGTGCTGCCGCCATGCGCTCGACGACTTCCTTCTGCAGCATGACGGTGATGTCGCGCACCGTGGCGTCGTACTGCGCGAGATGAAACAGCAGCGGCGAGGAGATGTTGTATGGCAAGTTGCCGACCACGCGCAGTTCCGACCCGAGCGAGCCGAAGTCGAACTCGAGCGCGTCGGCGATGTACAGCGTCAGACGCTCGGCGGGATGCTCGGCCGCCATTCGCGCGGCGAGATCGCGGTCGATCTCGATCACGGTCAGCCGCTTGACGCGCTCGAGCAACGGACCCGTCAGTGCGCCCAGCCCCGGACCGATCTCGACCACGTTGTCGTCCGCCCGGGGATCGAGCGCGGACACGATGCGCTCGATGTAATGGCGGTCGACCAGGAAATGCTGGCCGAAGCGTCGCCGCGCGAGGTGACCGCCGGCGCTACGCCGCCCAGTCGAGGATGACCTTGCCACTCTGGCCCGAGAGCAGGGTCGCGAATGCGTCCTCGTACTGCTCGGCGGCGTAGTGGTGGGTGATGATCGGCGAGAGATCCAGGCCGCTCTGCAGCATCGCGACCATCTTGTACCAGGTCTCGAACATCTCGCGGCCGTAGATGCCCTTGATCTCGAGGCCCTTGAAGATGACCTGGTTCCAATCGATCGCCATGTCCGCCGGCGGAATGCCGAGCAGCGCGATCTTGCCGCCGTGGTTCATGTGCTCGAGCATGTCGGCGAAGGCCTGCGGCACGCCGGACATCTCGAGCCCGACGTCGAAACCCTCCGTCATCCGCAGATCGGTCATCACGCCGCGCAGATTCTCGCGCTCGACGTTCACCGCGCGCGTCGCGCCCATGCGCCGCGCCAGTCCGAGCCGGTACTCGTTGACGTCGGTGATCACCACGTAGCGCGCGCCTACGTGGCGGGCAATCGCCGCGGCCATGATGCCGATCGGCCCCGCACCGGTGATGAGCACGTCCTCGCCGACGAGGTTGTAGGTGAGCGCGGTATGCGTGGCATTGCCGAAAGGATCGAAGATCGAGGCAAGGTCGTCGGAGATGTCGTCGGGGATGCGAAATGCGTTGAACGCCGGAATCACGAGGTACTCGGCGAACGCTCCTTCGCGATTGACGCCCACCCCGACCGTGTTGCGGCACAGGTGCCGCCGGCCGGCGCGGCAGTTGCGGCAGAAGCCACAGGTGATGTGACCCTCGCCCGAGACGCGGTCGCCGACCTTGAAGCCGCGCACTTCCTGGCCGATCTCGACGATCTCGCCGACGTATTCGTGGCCGACGTGCATCGGCACGGGAATGGTCTTCTGCGCCCACTCGTCCCAGTTCCAGATGTGCAGGTCGGTGCCGCAGATCGCCGTCTTGCGGATGCGGATCATGACGTCGTTGTGCCCGACTTCGGGCTTTTTTACCCGCGTCAGCGTCAGGCCGGGTGCGCGTTCGAGTTTTGCCAATGCCTTCATATGCGTCAGAGTTTATTCAATTCGCTGTCGGCCGTTCGTCCTGAGCTTGTCGAAGGACGATGGGTGACTGAGCAGCCTTTCAGTTTGCGGGGCCGTTCATGGTTCGACAAGCTCACCACGAACGGACTAGTGGATCACGCCCAAGGCCTTCCCGACCTTGGCGAACGCCGCGACTGCGCGGTCCATCTGCTCGGCGGTATGCGCGGCGCTCATCTGCGCGCGGATGCGGGCCTTGCCCTTGGGCACCACGGGATACGAAAAACCGATCACGTAGACGCCCTCGGCCAGCAGCGCGTCCGCCATGCGCGTAGCGAGCGCTGCATCGCCCAGCATGACGGGGATGATCGGATGCCCTCCCGCCACCAGCTCGAAGCCCAGCGCCGTCATTTCGCGCCGGAAGCGCTCGCCGTTCCGCCGGACCTGCTCGCGCAACGCCACGCCCTCGTCACTGCCGAGCAGCGCAAGGACCTTGAGCGATGCCGCGGCAATGCCCGGCGCCAGTGTATTGGAGAAGAGATAGGGACGCGAGCGTTGTCGCAGCAGCGCGACGATTTCCTTGCGGCCGGCGGTGTAGCCGCCCGACGCGCCCCCGAGCGCCTTGCCCAGCGTGCCGGTGAGAATGTCGACTCGTCCCTCGACGCCGCAGTACTCCGGCGTGCCACGTCCCGCGGCGCCGACAAAGCCGACGGCGTGCGAGTCGTCGACCATCACCAGCGCGCGATGCTTGTCGGCGAGGTCGCAGATCGCGGAGAGGTTGGCGACGATGCCGTCCATCGAGAATACGCCATCGGTCGCAATCAACTTGAAGCGCGCTCCGGCGCTGCCGGCTTCGCTGAGCCTGGCTTCCAGATCCGCCATGTCGTTGTTGTGGTAGCGGAAGCGCTTGGCTTTGCACAGACGAATGCCGTCGACGATGCTCGCGTGATTGAGCTCATCGCTGATCACCGCGTCCTCCTCGGTCAGCAGCGTCTCGAACAAACCGCCATTGGCGTCGAAGCAGCTGGTGTAGAGGATGCTGTCGTCGGTGCCGAGGAAAGCGGAGAGCTCGGCCTCGAGCTCCTTGTGCACGCGCTGAGTGCCGCAAATGAAGCGCACCGAGGCCATTCCAAAGCCCCATTGGTCGACACCGGCCTTGGCGGCGTCGGTGAGCCGCCGATCGTCGGCGAGACCGAGATAATTGTTGGCACAGAAGTTGAGCACCTCCTTGCCGTCGGAGAGCCGGATCAATGGCGATTGCGGGCTGGCGATCACGCGCTCGGTCTTGTAGAAACCGTCGGCACGGATGCCGTCGACGACCTGGCGCAGGTGAGAAAGATAAGCATCGTTCATGATGGGGGTCTTGTGGAGCTAGATGTCGATCTCGCGTCAGGTTTCGCGGCGCGAGAGCTCGATCGCCAGCCCGACGGCGGCGAGCAGACTTCCCGGATCGGCCGCGCGTGCGGCCTTGCCGTGGGCGGCCAGGTCGAGCGCGGTGCCGTGATCGACCGATGTCCGCAGGATAGATAATCCCAGCGTGATGTTGACGCCGTGTCCAAAGCTCACGTGCTTGAGCACCGGCAGCCCCTGATCGTGGTACATCGCGAGGACGCAGTCGAAATTGGAAAGTTGCGCAGGAACGAAGACCGTGTCCGCCGGCAATGGTCCGGCGATGTCGAGACCTGTGGCGCGCGCCGCGGCGATCGCCGGTTCGATCGTCTCGATCTCCTCGCGCCCGAGGTAGCCGCCTTCGCCGGCGTGGGGGTTCAAGCCGCACACGGCGATCCGCGGTCGCGCGACACCGAACTTGCCGACGAGATCGGCGGCGACGATGCGAAGGATTTCCTCGAGGTTCGTGCGCGTGATCGCCGCAGGCACCGCAGCGAGCGGCAGGTGCGTCGTCGCCAGCGCGACGCGCAGCATCTGCTTCGGCGGTCCGCCGACGAGCATCATCACCGCGCGTCTGGCGCCGGTGCGTTCGGCGAGGAATTCGGTATGGCCGGAAAACGCGATGCCGGCATCGTTGATGACACTTTTCTGCACCGGCGCGGTCACCATGGCCGTGAATTCGCCCGACAGGCAGCCGGCCACGGCGGCTTCGAGAGTCGCCAGTACGAGCTTGGCGTTGGCGGGATCCGGGCGACCGGGCGCGACCGGCGCGGCGACCGGGTAATGCGCGACTTCGAGCGTGGCCGATGGCGGCGGACTGCGGCGGACGTACGGGCCGAAGCGAATGCCGGCGCCGAGACGGCGAGCGCGCTCGCGCAGGAGCTCGATATCGCCGACGAGGACCAAGCGCGCGGGCCACGTGCGCTCGGCCAGGCGCACGCACAAATCAGGCCCGATGCCGGCAGGCTCGCCGATCGTGACCGCGATCGTCGGTCGCGACGTCATGAGTCGGGCAGGGGCTCGACGCGAATGCCGACCGAATCACCGAAGGTTTCCAGTTTCACCGCCGCCGCCGCGGCAACCGCCGCGGGCCCTTCGCTCAGCGTGATCCGCGCCTGGGAGAAGCCGTCGAGCGCCTGGGTGGGCTTGCCGAACAGATACAACGCGGCGAGCGGTCGCGTCACGTCGATTTCGCCGGTGTGCTGCACGACAGGCCCCAGCGGGAGCGCGTAGCCTTCGCGCCCGAACACTGGAAACTTGTCGAGTGGGGCGCGGTAGCGGACGACTTGCCGCCCGGCAAGCCGCTGGCGGCTCGCGAGGTCGTACCAGGCGCCGGGGGGGAGCGCGACCTCGACCTCGCCGCCCGGCAACACGATCGGCGCGATGAGCAGTGCATCGCCGCACATGAACTGCGTCTCGTAACCGCGCGTCAGCGCGATGTTGGGGAACGCCAGCGGCATCGCCCGCATCACCGGCATTCCGGTCGCCGTCGCCTGGGCGATCACTGTTTTGAGATAAGGCAGCAATCGGTAACGGAATTCGATCCACTGGCGCGCGATGGCTTCGGTGTCTTTGCCGAACGTCCAGGGCTCGCGCGGGCCCAGTCCGTGCATGCGCATGTGCGAGCTGAACACGCTCATCTGCAGCCAGCGCAGATACAGCTCCGGGGAAGGCTGCTCCGACCCGTAGAAGCCGCCGATGTCGCTGGCGTGATACGGTCCTCCGCTCATGCCCCACGACAACGCGCCGCGGATGCTCGCGGCGAGTCCTTCCCAATCGCTCTGCGGATCGCCGCCCCACTGGATCGGATAACGCTGGCTGCCGGCCCAGCCGGCGCGGCTCCATACGACCGGCGGCTGCGCTTCCGCCGGCGTGAACTTCTTCGTCGCCTCGAAGACGCAGCGGTTGTACAGCAATGGATAGACGTTGTGCAGCCGCGCGCCACGGTCGCCGTTGAATGCGAGCGCATCGTCGGGAACCTGTTCGCCGAAGTCGCTCTTGATCACGTCGACCCCGGCTCTGAACAGCGCTTCGTGCGCATCGCGCCACCATGCGTACGCGTCAGGGTTCGTGAAATCGACGATGCCGGATGCAGGGAGCGGAGTGAGCGCGCCGGAAAACGGCGAGGTCGCCGGCGCTGTGTCCCATTCAAAAACGTAGGGCTCGCCGGTCGCCGTCGTCAACAGGAAATGCTTCGTGGCGAGCTCGTTGAACAGCGGGGAATGAACCGACACGTAGGGATATTCCCAGACGCAGATCTTGAGCGCGTGCCGCTTCATGCGCGCGAGCGTCGCGCGTGGGTCGGGGTAGCGGTTCGGATCCCATTGGAAGTCGAAGCGCGTGCGCACGTCCCACACGGCGCGGCCGTCGAGGGTGAGCACATCGCAGGGAATCTTGTGCTCGCGCAGATCCTCGGCGACCGCCATCGCCTCATCGGCGGTGCGGTAATACGCGCGCGACATCCACAGCCCCAGGCTCCACAGCGGTACATCCGGCGCGCGGCCGGTGAGGGT
>Ga0207646_10006555_pt1 | contig 12014 bp, 11 predicted proteins | sample KBSK5502metaG_FD_184343 | JGI IMG/M metagenome (GOLD analysis project Ga0207646, IMG submission 184343) | Corn, switchgrass and miscanthus rhizosphere microbial communities from Kellogg Biological Station, Michigan, USA - KBS K5-50-2 metaG... | ecosystem: Host-associated > Plants > Roots >...
AACTGTCACATGCGTTCCACCGCCGTCACCCCGGCGAGGTCCAGCGCGCTCCGCAACACTCTCCGCGTCGCGTCCGCCAGCACCAGTCGGGCGGCCGAAAGCCGCGGGTCGTCCGTGAGCACCCGGCACTGAGTGTAGAAGACATGCAACGCCTCGGCCAGCTCGCGCGCGTACGCGCAGAGACGCTGCGGTTCGCGTTTGGTGCCGGCCGCGTACACGACCTCCGGGAAGGTCACGACGCGCTTGGTCAGCACCCACTCCTCCGCCGTTACAAGCGGGGTCAAGTCGGCCTCCTCCGCGCCGGGGAGGGCGATGCCGGCGCGCTCGGCCTCACGCAGGATGCTGCAGATCCTGGCGTGCGCATACTGCACGTAGTAGACGGGGTTATCGGCCGACTTGCGCTGGGCGAGCGCGAGGTCGAAATCCATCGGGGCGCTGGGGCTCGTCATGATAAAGAAGAATCGGGCGGCGTCGCGCCCGACCGCCTCGAGCAGATCCCGCAGCGTCACGAACTCCCCGCTGCGCTTGCTCATCCGCACGACCTCGCCCTCATTCCGAAGGCGGACGTGCTGGTGGATCACGAACTCGATCGTCGCCGGGTCCTTGCCGAGCGCCTGCAGCCCCCCACGTACACGAGCTAAATCCCCGATATGATCCACGCCCAACACGTCAATCAAGTGATCGAACCCCCGGGCGTACTTGTCGAGATGGTAGGGAATGTCCGACGCGAAGTACGTCGGCCGACCATCGCTCCGAACGAGCACGCGGTCCTTGTCGTCCCCGAACCGGGTCGCCCGAAACCACAGCGCGCCATCCTGCTCGTATACGAGATCGCGCTGGCGCAGCATCTCCAGCGTTCGCCGGACTGCGCCGCTCTCGTGCAGCGTGCGCTCGCTGAACCAGGTATCGAAGGTGATGCCGAACGCCACGAGCGTCGCCCGAATGTCGTCCAGCATTGCCCGGAGCGCGATCTCCTGAATCTGGGAGAGGCGTGTCCCCTCGTCCATGTCGGCCAGCGCGGACCCGTGCTCGGCTGCGATCCGCCGGGCGATCTCGCCGACGTACTCGCCGCGATATCCATCCTCGGGAAACTCGGCGGCGCGGCCGAGCGCCTCGAGGTATCTGGCCTCGACCGATCGGGCGAGCGTTTCCATCTGGTTTCCGTAGTCATTGACATAGTATTCGCGAGACACCCGATAGCCCAACGCTTCGAGCAGGCGGGCAATCGTCTCCCCGACCGCGCCGTTCCGTCCCGACCCGACGTGCAGGGGCCCGGAGGGATTCGCGCTCACGTACTCGACGAGCACGCGCCGCCCCTCGCCCACGTCCGCGTGCCCGAACCGCCGGTCTTCGACCTGGACCCGCCGGAGCCACCCGTGGAGGTAGGCCGGCGTCAGGGTCAGGTTGAGAAACCCGGGTCCGGCCAGGTCGGCTTTGGCGATGAGTTCGGACGGGAGCTGGAGGTGGCGAAGGATCACCCCGCCGACTTCGCGGGGCGGGCGGCCCGCGGCTCGAGAGACAACGAGCGCGAGGTTGGCGGCGAAGTCACCGTGGCGGGAATCGCGCGGAGGCTCGACCTCGAAGGGCGGCAGCGGCCACACCGATGACGGCAACTCTCCGGCGGCGACGGCACGTTCCGCGGCCTGGGCGATCACCGCTCCGAGTTCCTGGGTGAGCACGCTTAGAGTCTGACGACGCCGACCCGCGGCATGTCGTGGATGTGGATTGCATCCACGAACCGGATCTGGTGCGCAGACGCCGTCATGACGATGGAGTGCGTCCGGACCCCGCCGCCGAAGAGCCGCACGCCGCGGAATAGATCGCCATCGGTGATGCCTGTGGCGGCGAACACGAGGTCTTTGCCGCGGACGAGATCTTCCGTTCGGTAGACACGATCGGGATCGCCGACGCCCATCTCCTTCGCGCGCAGGCGTTCCCCATCGTTGCGATACCAAAATCGACCCTGGATCTCGCCGCCGAGGCAGCGGAGCGCTGCGGCCGTGAGCACGCCTTCCGGGGCCCCGCCGATTCCCATCACGGCGTTCACGCCGGGCCCTGAGACCGCCGCCGAAATGGCCGGGGCGACGTCCCCGTCGGAGATCAACTTGATGCGCGCGCCCGCTTTGCGGACTGCCGCGATGAGATCGGCGTGCCGCGGCCGGTCCAGGATGACGACGGTGATGTCGGAGATCTGCCGCTGGAGCGAGGTCGCCAGCACCTCGAGGTTGCGCTCGGGCGACCATCGGAGATCCACCTTCCCGGCCGCCTGTGGGGGCACCACAAGCTTCTCCATGTAAATATCGGGCGCGTGTAGAATACCGCCCTTCTCCGTCACCGCGAGAATCGCGATCGCGTTGGGGAGGCCTTTGGCCACAAGGTTCGTCCCTTCGAGCGAATCGACGGCGACGTCGACAGCCAACCCGGCGCCGGAGCCGACCTCCTCGCCGATGAAGAGCATGGGAGCCTCGTCGCGCTCCCCCTCGCCGATCACGATCCGGCCGTGGATCGGCAACTCGGCAAGGGAGGCGCGCATCGCCGCGACCGCCGCCTTATCCGTCTGCTCGGTATTCCCTTCTCCCATATGACGGGCCGCGGCGATCGCCGCGGCCTCCGTCACTTTCACGATCTCGAGCGCGAGGGTCCGTTCCATCGTGCCCGGCATGACTAGCGGGACTCTGCCGGACGTTCGGTCAGCACCACGGGCATCGTGCGCGTCGTGCGGTCTCGCACGACGGTCAGTTTGATCGTCTCCCCCACCTTCTTCGTCACGACGGCATCTCGGACAAAGTCGTTCCAGCTTTCGATGCGTGTCCCGTTGACCGCGGTGACGATGTCACCCGGCTGAACCCCGGCGCGCGCGGCCGGTCCCCCGGGCTCGACCTCCCGCACAATGACCCCGTGGTCGGTCCCGAGATTGTACGCGCGCGCGGACTGCGGATCCACCTCGCCGCCATAAACGACCCCGACCCTGGGCCGGATGACCCGGCCGTTGGTGATCAGTTGCTCCATTTCGCCCCGGACCACGTCGCTGGGGATCGCAAACCCGATCCCCTGCGCGCTAGGAATGATCGCCGTGTTGATCCCGATCACCCCTCCCGAACTGTCGACGAGGGCGCCGCCGCTGTTGCCCGGGTTAATCGCCGCGGAGGTCTGGATCAAGTTTTCCACGGCGATGTTCGGAAGCTGGATGTTTCGGTCGAGAGCGCTGACCACGCCGGTGGTCACCGTGCTCCCCAGCGCAAATGGGTTGCCGATGGCGATGGCCAGTTGCCCGACCTGCAGGCCGCTACTGCTGTCCAACCGCGCCGCGGGGAGTGGGTCTTTGGAATCCACCTTGATGACCGCCAGGTCGGCCAGCGGGTCGCGCCCGACGATCCGGCCGGTCAGCGTCTTGCCGCCGATCAGCGTCACCTTGATCGTAGTCGCGCCCTGCACGACATGGTTGTTCGTAACGATGTAGCCATCCGGGCGAACGATCACGCCGGATCCCGCGCCCTGCTGAGGGAATACCCCGAACATCGTCTGGACCTGCGACTCCGTGTCGATGTTGACGACGGTCGGACGAACTTGCTTGACGACGTTGATGATCACCGACTCCTCCGGCGCGACGCGCACCGTCCCGCCCACAGATGGCGGAGGCGCAGGGGACGGCATCGCCGCGGGCGCGGGTGCGGGCTGGACCGGCTGTGCCGAAAAGACCGGATGGAGCCCCAGATATTGGGGCAGCACAACGGTGCCGAGCAGAGCCCCGACGGCCACGACTATCAAAATAGCGAGGGTCCCGGCAAGGTACCCTGGACCACGACGGCGCGGCGGCGCGCTCGGTGTGTGCGTAGCCATGACACGATCCCTCCTTGTCCTTCCTCTGGCATTTCCTATTATAGCATCCACCTTTTGCCGTCTTTATACCCAGCCACTTTGGCCGCCCGTGCTCCCCCCCTCGATGCCGCGCCGCCACGAGGCCTGTCCGTGATGGACTGTTTGCCGCACGTGGACGCCTACGGTATAATCTGTGCGATTGAATCTCCGCGGCAGCGAGAATGGAGCGTCCGTTCGGTGCTGAACTGGATCCGACGGCCGAAGTATGCTTCCGTGGAACGCCGGGACGTCCCGGCCGGGCTGTGGACCAAGTGTCCTCGATGCGCGGCCCTCGTCTACCGCAAGGAACTGGAACGCAACCTCCGGGTATGTCCCCGCTGCAACTACCACCATCGACTCTCTGCCGCCGACCGACTGACCGCGGTCCTCGACGAGGGGACCTTCGTGGAGCACGACGAAGGGCTCGTCCCGGAGGATCCACTGGAGTTCGTCGACGAGAGACCCTACCCTGCCCGGATCGACGACGCCCAGCGCCGAACCGGGTTGCCCGAAGCCGTCATCACCGGAACCGGCACCATCGAGGGCCGGCGGGCGGTCGTGGGAGCAATGGAGTTCGGATTCCTCGGCGGCAGCATGGGAACGGTGGTGGGGGAAAAGGTAGCCCGAAGCGCCGAGCTGGCGGGTTCGCTGAGCAGCCCGCTCATCGTCTTCTCGGCATCGGGGGGCGCACGGATGCAGGAAGGACCGCTCTCGTTGCTGCAGATGGCGAAAACAAGTGTCGCGCTTGGCCGCCTGTCCGACGCCGGGGTACCGTTCATCTCCGTCCTGTGTGACCCCACGACGGGCGGGGTGGCGGCGAGCTTTGCCTTCCAGGGGGATGTCATCCTGGCCGAGCCGGGAGCGCTGATCGGCTTCGCCGGGCGCCGCGTGATCGAACAGACCATCAAGCAGAAACTGCCGGAGGGGTTCCAAACTGCGGAGTTTCTGCTCGAGCACGGGTTGATCGATGCGATCGTCCTACGGGGCGATCTCCGTCCTACGCTCGCACGGTTCCTCCGCTTATTCGGAGCTCCGGAGGCCCCAGAACCGGAGACCGTCCTGGCCCAATCCCCGAGCGCCGGTGGCGGCGATAATGGCCGTCCCCTCTGACCTCGCCGGCGCAGCGTTCAGGGACGAGGCGGCCGGCGAGCGCCTCGAGCGCGAACTCGAGACCGTCGAGCGGGAGATCGCTGAGCTCAAACGCATCACTCAAAGCAACCAAGGCCTCGACCTCACCCGCCAGATCGGCGTGCTCGAGCAACGTGCGGAGGCGCTACAGAACGCCATCGCCCGCAACCCCACCCCCTGGCAGACCGTCCAGATCGCCCGACACGCGGAGCGGCCGAAGATCGGCGAGTACGTGGCCGCGCTCACTACCGACTTTGTCGAACTCCACGGCGACCGGGCCTTCCGGGACGACCCAGCGATCGTGGCCGGGCTGGGTGTCGTCGACGGACGCACCATCGCGGTGATCGGTCACGCCAAGGGCCGCGACACACGGGAGAACATCGCCCGGAACTTCGGGATGCCGAACCCGGAAGGGTACCGGAAGGCTGTGCGCATCATGCACCTGGCCGCGAAACTCCGCGCGCCGGTCGTCACGTTGATCGATACCCCAGGCGCGTTCCCTGGGAAAGAGGCCGAGGAACGTGGCCAAAGCGAGGCGATCGCGAAGGCGCTCATCGAGATGGCGCGGCTCCGTACCCCGACCATCGCGGTGATCACCGGCGAAGGCGGCAGCGGTGGCGCGCTCGCCATTGGCGTGGGCGATGTCGTCCTGATGCTCGAGCGGGCTGTCTACTCTGTGATCTCTCCAGAGGGCTGCGCGGCCATCCTGTGGCGGGACGGCTCGCGCAGCCGGCAGGCCGCCCGAGCTCTCCGCCTGACCGCGCCCGACCTCGTCGGGTTCGGCATCGTCGACGAGATCGTCCCGGAGCCCCAGGGAAGCGCCCACCGGCACCCCGACCAGGCGGTAGCCGCCGTCGCCTCCGCGATCCGCCGGCATCTGACGACACTGGCCGCCCGGCCGGTGGAGACGCTGCTCCAAACACGGTACGAGAAGTTCCGCCGAATCGGCCGTCTCCGCGACCTCGGCCAGGTCTCGGAACAGTCCCCACGCAAGCACCACGCGCCCGGGTAAACGCGCCGCGGCCGGCGGCGCGGGGGATCGCGCATTGGCGAGAGGGGGCTAACGGGATGAGCCATGAGCGCAGGCTGGACCTCGAGGAGATCCGGGCGCTGATCCGTCTGGCGACGGAAGCCGACATCACCGAACTCGACGTCGATGCCCCCCACGTCAAGGTACGGATCAAGAAGGCCGCCCGGAACTCGGCGGACCGCACGGTCGTCGAGGTCCCCCATCCGGACGGCGCGCCCGCCCAGCCCCAGGGCCGCCTCGTGCCGATCGTGGCGCCGATGGTCGGGACATTCTACCGGTCCGCCAAACCCGATGCCCCCGCCTTCGTCAACGAGGGCGACGAGGTCCACGTCGGGCAGACCGTGTGCATCCTCGAGGCGATGAAGTTGTTCAATGAGATCACGAGCGAGGTAGACGGTCGCATCGCCCAGGTGCTCGTCGACAACGGCGCGCCCGTTGAGTACGGACAACCTCTGTTCCTCGTGGATCCCGTATAGAACCCGCTAAAGAGATCCCGTGTTCAGCGCGTCGACCAGCCGTGGATATGCACGCACCAGGGCGTCGAGCAGGACCTCTTTCGTGCGTAGGTCGCGCTCGAGCGGGGAGACCACGGACGCAGATTGTCGGGTCTCCGCCACAATCCGTCCCTGGGCCGCATCGAAGATCTGCAGTCGTAGATTGGTATCGACACTCGCGCCGGGTGGGGTCCTCCCGCCATCGAGATTGTCGAGCAGGAGAATCTGTCCCACGATCAGGGCATTCGCGCCCACGGCCCGGGCTAGCGCCCGCAGCCTGTCGAAATGGAGCACGTCCACGCCTTGCCAGCCCAAGGATGCCTCCGCGCGCTCCATCGAGTCGCGTGAAACTACAGTGAACCGACCCGCCCCCGCGGTCAGCAACTTGGAGAGGTCGTCTGCGGCGAAGCGCTGAGGCGCGAAGCCGAATGGACCAAGCGGCGTCGCAGCGTAAAAGTCTACGACCCCCACCATCCCTGCGGCGGGAGCGGCGGCGCCGGCTTGTCCAAACAGGCTCACGGCCATCATAGCGGACAAGAGTACAACGATACGTTGCAGCTTCATCGACGGCCCTCCGTGGAGGAATGCCTTATCATTCCAAAACGTCCGTATCGCCTCCTTCGTTTCCCCGCCCATCCGCATGCAAGGATTGGTCCCTCAGGCGGTGTGAGGTCACGGCAGGGTAGCTGCCGTATGGGCAGCGAACATTTGTCCCGTCTTCATGGTGCGGTCAAGGATCCAACAACCTTAGGATATCGGGGCGATGTTTTCTAAAGTGCTCATCGCGAACCGGGGGGAGATCGCGGTCAGGATCATCCGCGCCTGCCGCGAATTGGGTGTGCGGACCGCGGCTGTGTACTCGGACGCGGACCGCGGATCGCTGCACGTCCGGCTCGCCGATGAAGCCTTCTGCATCGGGCCTGCGCCCGCGCGGGACAGCTACCTCAACATCCCCAGCATCATGAGCACCGCCGAACTGCTGGGCGTCGACGCGATCCATCCCGGATACGGCTTCCTCGCGGAGAACCCGCACTTCGCAGAAGTCTGCCGCGACATCGGGATTACGTTCATCGGGCCGTCACCCGAGGCGATCGGAAAAATGGGCGATAAATCGGCGGCCCGTGCGATGGTTCGCAAAGCCGGCGTGGAGATCGTGCCGGGCAGCGACGGCCCCGTCCGCGACGAGGGGGCGGCGACCGTCGCCGCCAGACTCCTCGGCTATCCGCTCATCATCAAGGCGGCCGGCGGCGGCGGCGGGCGAGGAATGCGGGTGGTGCACAACCGGGACGACTTGCGCCGCGCACTCACCGAAGCCCACGCGGAGGCCGAGGCCGCGTTTGGGAACGGCGAGGTCTACATCGAAAAGTATCTCGAAGAGCCGCGCCACGTCGAAGTGCAGATCCTCGCCGACCACCGCGGCACCATCTCGACGCTGGGTGAACGCGACTGCTCCGTGCAGCGCCGGCATCAGAAACTCATCGAGGAGTCGCCTTCCGTCGGCGTCACTGGCAAACTGCGCCGGGTGCTGGCCCGGGCGGCCACCCGCGTCGCAGAGGCGGTTGCGTACACGAACGCGGGAACGGTCGAGTTCCTCGTTGACCACAGCGAGCGGTTCTATTTCGTGGAGATGAACACGCGGATCCAGGTTGAGCACGGCGTCACAGAAATGGTCACCGGGGTCGACCTGGTGAAAGAGCAGATCCGGATCGCCGCGGGGGAGCGCCTCACCATCCCCCGCGAGGTCGAGGCGCGGGGGCATGCGATCGAGTGCCGTGTGAACGCCGAGGACCCGGCGCGAGGGTTCCTCCCCTGCCCGGGGCCGATCACGGCATTCGTCCCGCCCGGGGGGCCCGGGATCCGCGTGGACACCCACGCCTTCGCCGGCTACGTCGTCCCGCCGCATTACGATTCCCTCATCGCCAAGGTCATCGCATGGGGGCAGCACCGCGACGAAGCCATCGTTCGGATGCAGCGAGCGCTGGGCGAGTTTGAAATCGCCGGGATCCAGACAACGATCCCCTTCCATCAAGAAGCGCTCGACAACGCGTTCTTCAGGCGCGGCGAAGTGTACGTCAACTTCGTGCAGCGCCGGATGGACCTGAACGCGCTTCGGGCCTAGCCGCACGATGGTCTTGACGCCGATGGGCAGCGTACAATAATATATCAAGTAAATCTGATTGATGTCATGAAATATCGGGTGGGGATATGTCCAGCACCGTGGTGACCGTCGCGCACGCGCTTGCCGATCCGATCCGGCTCGCCATCTTGGAACGCCTGATGAAGGGCCCGGCGGCGGTCTCTGAGCTTGTGCTGCTCAGTGGGGAGGGGCAGTCCAAGGTCTCCAATCACCTAGCTGTGCTTAGGGACCGCGGGTTGGTCAACGCGACGCGGCTGGGCCGGCAGCGACTCTACACGATCTCGAATGCATCAGTCGGGCAGTTGATGGAATCCCTGATCCTCATTGCCGGACGCGGCCACGCGAGACTCGAGAAGTCGCCCTCACTTGCCAGGGCGCGCACATGCTACGATCACCTCGCCGGGCGGCTCGGCGTGGCGATTTTCGATTCCCTGGTGGCGCGCCGCGCGATTGCTCAGCCCGCCGCGCGGTACCGGGGGCCGGTGAGCCTCGGGCCCGCGGGTCCGGAGGTGTTTGGTCACCTGGGGATCGATCTCGATGACGTGCGCAAGGAGCGACGCCAGTTCGCGACGGCCTGCGGTGACTGGACTGAACGGAGGCCGCACCTGGGCGGTGCACTCGGGGCGGCGCTGTGGGCCCGGTCCTTGGAACAGGGATGGGCGGTACACAAACCCGGCACCCGGATCGTGGTGGTCACGGCAAGCGGCCGGAGAGGCTTCCACAAGCATCTCGGGATCCGTGACGACCACATCCTGCCCTCGGCATAGTCAGCGCGCCGAATGATCAGTCTCCCGCTGCCGCGCCCATTTCACGTCACTCGCACGCTCTCGTTCCTCAAGAACTCGTCGCTCAGGACCCCCTACCATTTCATGGATGCGCGCCGCGTGCGCCGGCTTTTCCACCTGAACGGGCGACGGGCCGTCGTGGAGTTTGGCTTCCCGGCCGCGGCAGGCGCGAGGCTCCGGGTAGCCGTTGCCCGCGCTGCGGCAGACGGAAGACGACGAAGGGATGAGGATCCGGCCATGACGGCCGCACTCCGGCGGCTCGCGGCCACCGTGTGGAGCCTCGGTGACGACCTGCAGCGCTGCTATCGAATCTTCAAGAGCGATCCGGTAATGGCGCCGCTGCTGGGACACTGTCGGGGCCTGCGCATGATCCGGACCCCCGATCCCTATGAGGCACTGCTCATCGCCGTCGTGAACCAGCAGGTCAGCGTGGCGTCTGCCGAATCGATCCGCCGCCGAATGAACGCGGCCCTAGGCGACCGGATCGTCAGCGACGGGATCACCTACATCACCTACCCGTCCCCCCGCCGATTGCTGGCCACACGCCCCACCGCCCTGCGCGCGCTGGGCCTGAGCCGCCAGAAGGCGCGCTACGTCCGGGAGATCGCCGCGCGGGCGGCGGCCGGTGCGTTGGACCCCGCGCTCTTTGATGCGCTCGATGATGAGGCGGTGATCGCGAGGTTGATGGAGATTCCCGGGGTCGGCCGGTGGACCGCAGAAATCGTGCTGATGCGAGGGCTGGGCCGCGCCGATGTCTTTCCGGCCGGCGACCTGGGGCTCGCCGTGGCGGTCCAGCGGGTCCTGGGGCGGAAGGACCGTCCAACGGAAGACGAGATGCGCGCGCTGGCCGAGCACTGGAAGGGCTGGCGGAGCTACGGAGCGCTGTATCTGTGGCGTTCATTGGGCATCACCGCGTAGCCGGCGCGGCCATCGCGAAGCCGTCGCGGCGCGCGCTTACGTGGGCCCAGCCGCGCGGTCCGCGCTTCCGAGGTGGACCAAAGCAGCCGCACCGATGATCCCGACGTCCTCTCCCAGCGCCGCAGGGGCCACGACGACCTCTAACGCCTGCCGCGGGTAGACGCGCGCCCGCATCGCGGCGCGAAGGGGATGGAACAGCAGGTCGCCGGCGCTGCTGACCCCGCCGCCGACAATGATCATCTTCGGGTTGAGAAGCGCAACTAGGTTCCCCAGCGCAACCCCGATTCGCGTGCCGGCCTCGCGGTAGAGACCCGCCGCGAGCGCATCCCCATCGCGCGCGGCGCGCGCGACGGCTGCGGCCGTGATCTCGTTGGGGTGTGCGGCGAGCGCCTGTAACGATGTCGGCGCCCCCCGGCCCACGGCCTCTCGAGCCTGCCTCGCGAGCGCGGTCCCCGACGCGAACACCTCCAGACACCCGCGATTGCCGCAGTGACACTGCGGCCCATCCGGATCGACGACGACATGCCCGATCTCTCCCGCCGTGCCATTGGCTCCCCGGTGCAGACGCCCGCCAAGAATGAGCCCGCCTCCGATGCCGGTCGAGACGGTGATGTACACGAGGTCGGGCACGCCGCGCCCGGCCCCGACCCACGCCTCTCCAAGCGCTGCCGCGTTGGCGTCGTTCTCGATCTGAACCGTCTCCTCAAGTTCGCGCGCAAGGAGCGGGCCAAAGGACGTCTCCCGTCCCCACCCTGCGAGGTTCGGCGGATGGTAGACCACGCCGCGCTCATGATCGGTGGGCCCGGCCACTGCCACGCCGGCGCCGGAGATCGTCGCACCCGCTGCGCCGGCGTCCGCGCGCAGCGAGCGGGCGAGAACCCGGATCGCGCGGGCCACAGCCTCAGGTCCCCCCGGCGGCGTCGCGATACGTTGTCGGGCCAAGACACGCCCGTTGGGATCCACCAGGCCGACGAGGAGCTTGGTCCCGCCGAGGTCGATCGCGAGCGCCGCGTCGCGCATCGCCCGAACGCGATCGCAGGCCGCGCCGCCGCTCACCACTCACCCGTCAGGCCGGGATCGTGAGGTCCTGGAGCGCCCGCGGGTAGTAGGTCAGAAATTCGATGCCGTCGTCGGTCACCACGACGGTGTCCGAATGGCGGAATCCGGCGTACCCAGGGATATAGATCCCGGGTTCGATGCTGAATACCATGCCCGGCCGAATCGGCGTTGGATCGCCGATGTCGAAGAACGGGGCCTCGTGAATCCCCAGGCCGAGCGCGTGCCCGGTGTGGTGGCGCCAGTGTGTCATCAAGTCGTGGGAGTCGAAGTACCGCATCACTGCCTGGTCGACGTCGCAGCACCGCGCGCCCGGCCGGATCGCCGCGAACGCGGTGTCCTGGGCCCCCAGCATCAACTCGAAGTACCGCTTCTGCCGGTCGTCGGGCTGTCCGATGATCATCGTCCGCTCAAGCTCGCTCCCGTACCCTCCGATTGATGCCCCCGCTCCCGTCACCAGCACATCCCCCGCGCTGAACACGGCGTTGGTGGTCAGCGAGTGGGGGATCGCGGAGTCTCTCCCGATCTGGCCGCGGTAGCCGGCGTGGGCCCCAGAGCGGGTCCAGGAAAGCGAGCGGTAGGCCGGACCCAGGGTGCGGATCATCGCC
>Ga0207646_10006556_pt1 | contig 12012 bp, 9 predicted proteins | sample KBSK5502metaG_FD_184343 | JGI IMG/M metagenome (GOLD analysis project Ga0207646, IMG submission 184343) | Corn, switchgrass and miscanthus rhizosphere microbial communities from Kellogg Biological Station, Michigan, USA - KBS K5-50-2 metaG... | ecosystem: Host-associated > Plants > Roots >...
CGACTTTGGGATTGCACGTTACTTTAAGCCTGGACAGGCTAAAGATACTATTGCCCTCGGTTCACTTGGGTATGCTGCTCCGGAGCAGTACGGTAAAGCGCAGACCACTCCACGTGCCGACATCTACAGCCTGGGGGCAGTATTGCACCAGTTGCTCACTGCGAAAGATCCATCAGAAGCACCATTTCGCTTTAGAAGGTTGCTTGCGAACCGCGCTCAAAGCTCCTCTGACCCTGGCTCGCTTTCCACAAGCATAGTAGATATACACCTGGGCAAGCTTGAAGCGCTTATTGCAAGTATGCTGGAAATGGATGTGAACTTAAGGCCAGCCAACGTAACAATTATCAAGCAGGAATTGCAGTGTATTGCCAATGTTTGGTCCGAGGTCGTTAAGAGCTATTGGCGACCGAGACTGGGGCAAAGGAAGCTCCAACCCCAACAGTCTTAATTTCTTGGCAATCTTAAGCTGAATTGTTATGCTCCCGATAAAGGGCGGCAGGCTCATCATTTACTGTCTGTTTGGGGCAATGGTTTGCGTCGTCGTGCATGGAGCCAGTTGAAGAGATAGGCAAGCGTCAGCAGCACGAAGAGAGTATTACGCGCGGTGACGGATTGCATGAAGCCGGGAACAAATGGCGCCTCAAGCCCGTTGGTTGTGCGTGTATAGAAGTAGGGATAGATCATAGTGGTTAGGATTGAGATAGCCCCCCAGGTAACCAACCAGAAAGCGTCAAAGGCCCCACTATAGGCCAGCAAGGGTATGATCCATATGAGATATTGAGGACTGAATACTTTACCCGTGACGATAAAAACGAGCAACAGCACAATAAATGCTTGCACGATGTCCAGTTTTCCGCGCCACTGGAGGAAAATGGCATAAATATACCCAAGCACGAAGAGCAGTTCAAAGACGAGAGCAACCGGTCCTCCCAGCGCGCTTACGAAGTTAATTGATCCATAGGTGTACACGGATTGTACGGGGTAACCGAGGAGGGTTCCCAGCCAGAGTAGTGGACTAGCGGTTGCTTCGACCTGTACAGGGCGGTTCGCAAAATAACTCAACTGGCTCAGAACTGCACCATTGAAGTCAAAAAGCGCAAAGAAGCCGGTGACTACTAGAATTATACCGAAGAAGATGAGTGTGTTTTTCCAGCGCCAATGACGTATGCCTTGCAAGGTGTGCCAGATTTCTCCAGGTAATGATTTGAGCGTAAGCGGCTCTTGTGGATTGTAGAAACGTTGCGCATCTTGTTGTTCTGCGATGAAAAGTGCGGGTAGTAGCAAGAGCGGATAAATTTTCAGCAGGAAACCGAAGGCCAGCGCAACATATGCGGAGGTCCAGTGTTTGCGTTCGGCGGCAATGAGACAAAGAAGCGTAAGTGCTACAGGAACCAGGTCAAAGCGTCCCTCGGCAGTTGCCGCTGCTCCGATGAGCATATAGAGGGCAAATGCCAGCCCAGCTCCACGTGGCCCATAACGTAGCAGCAACCAGTAGATCAGCACCCCGGCGAGCGCCATGAGCACAGCAAAGACGATCTGGTAATAGGCCAGCGGAGCGAGGAGCGCCAGCGAGAATATTACAAGTGTGAAGGGCGGATACTCAAGCGGGAGCATGTGGAATGGCGGCTGGGGCTGAGCCAGGTTGGAGACATTTAGGAACGAGCACTGGACAGTAGGTAGATAGTGCACTGCGCTGCTGCCCAACCAGTATGTCAGAGCATAACACTGGTAACGTGCTGCGTCGGTATGTAGCCAAAAAAACTGCCACGATGCGCCCCAGAACATAAGCATCGTTGCCACAATGATAGGTAAGTAAGCTACAATACCTTCTCGTGCTAGCAGGGCATTCCAAAGGGTAATCAGCGGCTTTTTTGTCTCGACAGTCTTTTCGTGTGGAACCTTTTCTCGTAACATTGTATGTAGAGCAAAGGTGAAGTGATACCCGTGCTTCCTGTCTCCCGTCTCAAAATTTGACATGCCTTACAGCCCGGTGCTAAAATCCCAGCCGGTGGGCTTTCTGCGCAGCTTGTATATTTTTCATGCCTGTAACATATACCTTGCAAGACGATTGGCTGACTGAGCCAGTAACGTTTGGGCGTATTAACAAGTGTGGTATGCGCAGAAAATATTTCGAAAGGATACATTCTGATGCCTAGTAAGAGTCATGCTGAAACGAAGACCTTGAAGGTCGGGGACATCGCCCCTGATATTACTCTACGTACGGGAAACAGGGAAGAGTGGCACCTGGCAGGCTTTCGTGATAAGAAAAATGTCGTGCTGGCGTTCGTCCCATTTGCCTTCAGCTCCGTTTGCTCGACGCAACTTCCCTCGTATGAGACTGAGCTTGAGCGCTTTAGAGATTTTGATACCGAGGTAGTTAGTATCAGTATGGATAGTGGCTACGCGTTAAATGCCTGGGCCAAATCGATGAATACATCATTCCCGTTGCTCTCAGACTTCTACCCGCAGGGCAAGGTGGTTGACCTGTATGGCCTGCGTCACCAGGCGGGCATGTCGAACCGCGCGGTAATCGTGATCGACAAGCAAGGCGTGATTCGCTATATCGAGGTACTTGACAGCCCTGGAGATATGCCGGATAACGAGGACCTGTTTGAGGTGTTGCGCAAGCTCTGAGCAAGCGCAGGTGAAATCACAAGTGGGTGGTGCACAAGACGAATGCAGGCAGGGGCGAACAGGCCCTGCCCTGCTGTTTGCTTCGTGTTTTACTTGCAATCCTTCTTGCAGGTCAATTGGCTGCCATGCGCTACTATCATACTCTGGTTGGTGATCAGCGGAAATACGACCTGTAGCCGAATGCTCACCTATCCAGGTAACAATATCATCATCTAGCAGCGAGCGATCATGTTCAAACTCGCTATCGTGGCTGTAGCCGGGATAGCTTTTCCATGTTTTATCGCTTGCGGTCAATGTCTCATACAATTTGTGTGTCGCTTCAGGAACAACAGACTTGTCAGCCTCAGCTTGCATTACGAGTGCGGGAGTGGTGATAGTGCTGGCTCTTTTGAGAATAGCTAAGCGCATGAGGAATATTTGGAACAAAAATGAAGCGGTTTCCTTCCTGCGCCAGAAATGATCTGCCTGCAGCATGCGTATTGCGTCCGGGTTGGTGGTCATCACTTCGGTTCCACCAGCAGGCTGCCAGTAGCGGTGAGACTTAAAGAGACCACCTAACAGGATCGCTACTGTGGTTAGCAGAGGAATACGTGCAGTGTCTTGTACCCAGGGATTAAGGAAGAGAACGCCTCCGAGCATATGCGCGTATTTCGCAGCGAAGTGTGCTGCAAAGATACCTCCCATGCTGTGCCCAAGTATATGGATTGTGGCTTGAGGATGGCGCCTGCGGATTGCAGTAACAATGAAATGGATATCTTCAACATAGGTATGGTAGTCATCGATATGGCCTGGGATGCCATCTGAGCGGCCAAAGCCACGATGATCCATAGCGTAGACAGTTATGCCGCGTAAGGCCAGTTTATTGCCCATATCCATAAACCAGCCGCTGTGCGCACCCAGGCCATGTAGTATGAGAAGGACGTCGGAGCCACGCGTCCTCCAACTGCGTAGGAATAATTTACATGCATCTGCCGTGGTGAGTTCCTCGGCTGCTGTTATGATGTCAGGTGTTACCTGCATGCGGCCCCAGTCTCCTGGAGCATCCGGTTGGTAGCTCATGGTGATCTCCTGGCCGGTAAATCTTCTCGACGCTGCAATTTGAGGGATGAGTTACACTCAAGAGTAAGTATACCACCATCTTGATTTGCCTTTCTACATAATGCTCCTTGATACCACTTGACAAACGAAATAACAGCGTGCTATATTTATTATAGCAATTCGTTATGAAATAGGGCTCTATGATTCTCAAAGTTATACTATGCCGGTTACTACTACGAAAGCGGGAAATTTAGTTATCGTGTTTGTGTCTTGCTTATGGTATGATAACCATATAAATTGGTATCTGTGTAATAGGCGCGTTGTTTAACCAATTGGAGGTAAATTGCCATGTATTCGCGCCATGCTCGTCGCAAACCATATGTACTGTCTCTACTTCCCGTGTCGATCATCGTGGTTGTACTCGTCCTGGTATCTTTATCTTTGACTAGCAGAACCGTCTCCGCAGCATCGCCACATGTCGATGTAATGAATCTGAACAGCGCGATCAACCCTGCTTCTTTGCGCTATCTCACAAACTCGATCAGCACCGCGGAGTCGGATGGCGCGCAGGCACTTGTGATTGAGATCAACACTCCTGGTGGTGATCTTCAGTCGATGGAGTCCATGAAAGTAGCGGAACTGAATAGCACTGTGCCCATCATCTCCTATGTTTCCCCCCAGGGCGCTTACGCTGCCTCTGCCGGGGCATTTGTCACGCTGGCTGCTCAAATTGCTGCCATGGCTCCTGGTACCACGATAGGTGCATCCAGTCCGGTGGACATTAACGGTGGCGATCTCGGCGATACGCTCAAGGCAAAGATCGAAAGCGTGCTGGTTTCAGATATGACAAATATCCAGACCAGGTATGGACGTAACATCGATGAGGCGATAAAAATGGTCACCGAAGCTAAGTCCTATACCGACCAGCAAGCAATGGCCCAGGGAATTATCGATTTGCGAGCCGCGAACCTGGGCGATCTCCTGAATCAAGTCAATGGCCGATCAGTCACACTTGTCTCCGGTCACTCTGTCACCTTGCAAACGGCGGGGGATGCGGTGCTGGATATCAACGCCGGTCCGGTCGATGCCCTCTTTAATCTTTTGCTGGACCCTAATGTGGCATTCCTGCTCTTCATTGTAGCTATGGTAGGCATTTTTGTGGAGATCTCGCATCCTGGCGCAATTCTACCGGGAGTAGCAGGTGGCATAGCACTGTTACTGTTCTTCTTCGCGGCGGGATCACTTTCTCCAAATTGGGTGGGATTGGCATTGATGGTGCTGGCGTTTGTGCTGCTTGTGCTGGATGTGCGCTTACCGACACATGGCGTATTGACGGTGGGAGCTGTGATCTCCCTCATCTTCGGTGCACTGCTCTTTTTCAATAGTGGTGGTCCTTATCAAGGGGCACAGGTGAACCCCATCCTTGTCTATGCGATGGGTGGGCTGGTCGGCCTTGTGGGTATATATGTTGTCACTATAATTGTGCGAACCAGGCGGCGACCCGTTAGCACAGGCAGGGAGGGTATGATCGGCGCTACCGTGATCGCCACGACTCTGCTGCAACCTGACGGGCGGGTTAGCTATGGTGGTGAAGACTGGGCTGCTGTGCTCGATGAGCCGTCAGCTTCCGTCGACCCCGGTACTGAACTACGCGTTGTCGCTGTCGAAGGATTGGTGTTACATGTTCGACCTGTTTTTGACAGGCTCTCAAATTCTACCCCTAAATACATTCAGGGGTCCTAAAGGAGGAGGCGTTCCATGGGTCCAGTTATAGGTATCGTAATCGGTATCATTGTAGTTATTGTGTTGCTGTTGCTCTTGTCCGCCATCCGCGTGGTGCAGCAGTACGAGCGTGGTATAATTTTTGTACTTGGGCGTCTGATCGGTGCCAAAGGGCCAGGTATATTCCTGGTGCCGCCGTTTATCACGCGCATGATCAAGGTCGATCTGCGTATTGTGACATTAACAGTCCCACCTCAAGAAGTGATTTCGCGCGATAACGTGACGATCAAGGTCACGGCCGTCGTGTACTTCTACGTGGTAGACCCCGTACAGGCTGTTGTGAACGTGATGAATTACATGCAGGCGACAACGCAGATTGGTCAAACAACGTTGCGAAACGTGCTGGGCCAATCAGAACTGGATGAGTTGCTGGCGCAGCGCAACAAGATCAACCGCGAACTGCAAACCATCATTGATGAACACACGGAGCGCTGGGGCGTGAAGGTGACTGCTGTGGAGATCAAGGATGTTGAGTTGCCGGCTACGATGCAGCGTGCGATGGCAAAGCAGGCAGAGGCAGAGCGCGAAAAGCGTGCTAAGATCATTCATGCTGAGGGCGAATTACAGGCTTCTGCGCAACTGGCGCAAGCAGCAAGTGTGATTGGTTCGCAGCCCGCCACCTTGCAACTGCGCTACCTGCAAACGCTCACAGAGATCGCCGTTGAGAAAAACTCAACCATCATCTTCCCACTTCCTATTGATCTTATCGAGCCTTTGCTAGGAATTATGAAGAATCGGGAGGCAGCCAGCTCTGTTGATGGCCATGATCGTCCCCCTGTGTATCCTAACCCGCCTGTGCCACAACAGCCGCGCTAGCTGTAAATCTGAGGCCAGGGTAATTGAAAAGATTACCCTGGCCTCTTTATGGTAGCAGCGGTGTGCGTCTTGTTTGTGCGGGAAGGAAAATCAAGTGCATAAACTCATTTTTTGGCGGGTACACCTGGCAAGGTGTCAATAGGCTGTGCCGTCGGACTTCCCTCTATCTGCTGTGCTGCCGTGCCTCAGCGAACTCGTAAACGTCTGCTAATCCGGTACCCCCTGTTTGCTGCGTAAATACTCGGCGCTTATATGGTAGGTCTCCTCCGAGATCAGGCCCCTGGACATGTAGTGATTAAGCATTACATCAAGTTTCAGAATGCTGATCAAGTTGTATCCTCGCGCTCTTAAGCGGTTTGTCGCGCCATGTTCGCGGTCGACCAGAACGATAACATCCTTTACTTTCAAGCCATTCTCTTCGAGCATTTCGGCTGTTTCTAGAATGCTGCTTCCCCTGGTGATCAGGTCGTCGATAATCAGGGCAGTATCGCCAATGTTAAAGTGGCCCTCTATACCGCGTTTGCCCGTACCCTCTGGCCGAATGCGCGCATAGATGAGGGGAATATTGGTTTCCAGTGAATAGGCTGTTGCCAATAGCAGACCTCCCACGGGGACTCCAGCCACCACGGCAAAGGGATGAACGCGTGCGCGACGCAGGGATTGAGCCAGGTTGATTTCTTGTTGCATGAGTTTGCTTGCAACGCGTAATGCGGTTGGGTTACTGATAAGTACCTTGGGGTTAACGAAAACGGGGGAGCTAACTGCCGACTCGCTGACTGTAAAATTGCCGAATTGCACTCCTCCAAGATCGAACAGCGTTTGTGCCAACCACAAATTGTCCAGGGTCTGCTCTTTCGCCACCTCTCAGCATCCTTTCTCTTATAAAGTGAGGGAATATGTTTACCCAGTATATCATAACTTGTTCGGACGTCAACGACCTGTTCCCCGAAAGGTGACAGGTTTGTCCCTACTCCGAGGAGTGAGACGATACGCCAGTTGGCGGTGACGCACCAACGAAGGGTATACCGACGTTGGCAAGAGAAGCAAGATGCTTGTCTCTGATGTTGTACGCGCCGTTGAGGTCAGCATTGAGACTGTATCCACAGGAGCGGCATTTGAAGAAGGATTGGGAGCGACGATTCGACCGATGTTGGTAGCCACATTTAGAGCACATCTGGCCGGTGTGACGGGGGTCAACCTTGACTACATCAATACCACACGCTTCGGCTTTTTTTCGCATGAGCTTAAGGCATTATACCGGCACGTCAAGCTAGGCTGGTCAAGTCCGTCAGCCAGTATCACGACTACCTTCGGACGGAATTATGGAAGAGACATGGTACAATGGTAGCGTGCTGAACAAACTGATTCAATGTGCATAAAAAATATACAAGTATGCGGGTGAACATATATGCCAATAGTTAGTGTTATACAAGTGGGGAAATCGTACGGGGCTGAGCGCGTTTTTGCAGGGGTAAGCTTTCAAATAGAAGCAAATGATCGGATTGGCCTTGTTGGTCCAAATGGTGAGGGTAAATCAACTCTGCTCAATCTCATAACGGGTCGTGAAGAACCCGATGAAGGTTCCATCGTCATTGCACGCAATGTGCGCATTGGTTACCTGACACAGACGATAGACTTCCAACCTCAGAATTCGCTGCGTGAAGAAATGCGCACCGTGTTTGCTGAAGTACGCGCGTGGGAGCATGAACTGAGCGAACTTGCTCTTGAACTGGCAACCCCGGCAGCGCAAGCTGATAGCGCTCTGCACGAACAACTGTTAAAACGCTATGATGAGCTACAGACCCGCTTCGAACTCGCAGGTGGATACACCTACGAGAACAGAATAGACCAGGTGCTCGATGGCCTTGGTTTCACGCGTGAGCAACAGGCTGCTCCGGTATTGCATCTGAGTGGCGGTCAACAAACGCGGGCTGCGCTGGCGAAACTGCTATTACAAGAGCCAGACCTGTTGCTCCTGGATGAGCCTACAAACCACCTGGACCTGGCTGCACTCGAGTGGTTGGAAACCTACTTGACGAGTTGGAAGGGAGCGATGGTGGTGGTTGCCCATGACCGTTATTTTCTTGATAAGGTTGTGGCACGTACCATTGAAATGGCCTTTGGCCGCATCGAGGAATATCCCGGCAATTACACTAAATACCTCCGTTTACGGGAAGAACGCATAGAGCGGCGCATGCGTGAATACGAGGCACAACAGGCGCACATCGCTCATACAGAAGAGTTTATTCGTCGTTACAAGGCTGGCCAGCGCAGTCGAGAAGCGCGTGGCCGTCAGAAACTGCTAGACCGGTTGGAGCGCGTTGAGCGTCCACAAGATTTTCCTGAAATGCATTTCGAGTTCAATGCAGTCGTCGATAGTGGACAGGTCGTACTTTCAACTCAAAAGCTTGCCGTTGGCTATACTCCTGCGGACCGGCAGAGCGAGCCAACTGTGCTGGTGCGAGTTGCTGACCTGGAACTGTTGCGTGGGGATCGTGTTGGCTTGTTAGGGCCCAATGGAGCGGGTAAGACAACTCTCCTGCGCACGATCATTGGCGAGATAGCTCCTGTGAGCGGACAGGTCTATCCCGGTCATAATGTACGTATCGGATATTATTCGCAGACGCACAGCGGGTTAAATCCCAACCGGACAGTCGTTGACGAAATCCGGCAAATGAGCACCTTGAGTGAAGATGGTGCACGCAGCTTCCTGGCTCGTTTCCTCTTTTCGGGCGATGATGTATTTAAGCCCATTGGTGCATTGAGCGGCGGCGAACGGAGTCGCGTGGCGTTAGCGAAATTGACGCTGCAAGGTTCGAATTTTCTGGTACTGGACGAACCGACAAACCACCTGGACTTGCAATCGCGCCAGTTTCTTGAAGAGGTGCTGGGTGAGTTTGAGGGCACTTTGCTCTTTGTCTCACATGACCGCTACTTTATCGATAAACTGGCGACCAAGGTATGGGTAATAGAAGATGGTATCTTGATTCCTTACCTGGGGAATTACACCGAGTACCGTACGCGCAAGCGCCCAATCGTGCTCGATTTCCTTGCCGCTCTCCAGGTAAAAGGTACTGATAAAGAGCCACCGGGCAGGGCTAAACCAGCTGCACCCGCTTCTCCCTCCAGGGCAGGTGGCAAAAAAAGTGTAAAGACCAAAATCCGCACTGTCGAGGACGTGGAACGCGACGTCGAGAAGGCTGAGGCACATGTAAAGGCACTGGAAGACGAACTGAATGAAGCTGCACTCAATGCCGATGCAGCACAACTGACACAGCTTTCGGTGGACTATGAACAGGCGAAGTCCAGGGTGGAGGAACTGCTTGTTGAGTGGGAACAACTGGCAGGCGCCCCAAGTTAACGAGCTATGTAGGTGCATGATTTATCGCGCCTTACATATGGATTGGATGTCGCATCCTCAGTGTTTTCTTCGCACACCTGTGGCACTGCCGGCAATTATTCCTCCCAGGGCCGCGAGTAGTGGCAGGATAGCAGCCGCTACAAGCCAGAAGCCTAGAAAAAGTGTAGGGACGATAAGCGGTGGGAACGCGATTACTTTATGCGTCAACCAGGTGTAGCCAAACTTGTACAACCCGCCCAATATGCCAGCTGCCAACAGGCTGATGACGAAAGTGAGCAGTAAACGCGCCGCGCCATACAGGTAGGTTCCTCGGGCAGCGTTCACACACAAGACAGCCAGCGCTGAACTTTCTAATAGGAAAGCCACGATGATGGGTAATTGTGGACGTATGACGAGTATCGATGCGCCGATAGCCCCAACAATCAGAGCGAGGATTTGTATGCCAGCGCTAATGAAGAAGGATTTTGGGTCACCACGGTTTGCAAGTTGGGAGGATTTTTGCCCATTTTCGACCTGAGCAGCGCTTTCCAGAATCGTTGCTCTGATCGCTTGCGACTCTGGATTGAGCGGATCGAGGGCAAGCGATCGATCGATGGCCGACTTAGCTTCGTGCAACTGTCCCATATTTGTCAGTATAGCGGCGCGCATGCTCCAAACCAGGGCGCTATCGGGATCGAGCTGCATCAACTGGTTGACAACAGTCAAAGCTTCTTGAAAACGACCTGTTGCACCCAATAGCTGTCCTTTGAGAATAAGTGCATCGACGAAGTCAGGCTCCATCTGGAGTATACTCTCAACAACAGTAAGTGCTTCAGAAAAATTGTGCATCTGAAGCAGTTGACGCGCTTGATTCAGTAGTTGCATGCACTGTTGTTTGCGGTCCTGATCAAGTGTCGACAACGAAATTTGTCCGGAAGTTGATGGTGACATCTGCGCACTTGCTATACCTGCAAGCTGACTGCTCATCGATGGTTGTGCTCTCCCTGAATTGGATGCAGCGACTGCAACATTAACATATCCTTGTTCTTGCGGCGAAAGGGGAGCAAAAGACGGCATATCGCCTACGAGCACAATAGGACGCTGATCCCAGCCAAATAGTTGTGGTTGGTGCTGTTGATCAAGAGAACTGGAAAGATACGTATGCAGTTGTTGCAGCGTAATCTGCCCTGAAGCGGGATCGGCTGCGCGTCCACTAAGGCCCAGAATCATACGATAGAGCAGGGTACCTAATTTTTTTTCGCTTGCCTCAGGCACATATTCATTCCCCCGGCACGAACAATACAGCACGCGGCCCTGCGTTTGTTGCAGGCCGCTTTGCAAGGTTGGGCCAAGCAGCGGTTTGAAATCGAACGGGGAAGTTCGTCGCATACTCCAGATGGGACCTGTTTGGAAGCAATCGAGTATCAACACTATCTGGGCGGCGCGGCTGCGCACCAGAGCGTGGCGCACAAGTGACATGAGGTGCATACCCGTTGCCGGTTGCTCGTAGCGTGTGTTGGCAAGAGCCAGGTAGCCGTCTCCACTTGCTTCGTCGACGAAGGCATGTCCGCCGAAGTAGATAAAAACGAGATCGCCTGGTTCCGCTACATTCACACATACCTGCTTAATAAGCGCTTCGGCTAGTTCGGAGGTGGCCTGAGATCCTAGAACAAGCTGCACGTCAGAAGGAATCCAATTGCCACCACGGCTATTCACTAGCCATTGCGCGAGCGCCTTCGCATCGTTTTCGGCAAATTGCAATGGTAGAAAAGCTGAATGCTGGTATTGGTTAATGCCTATAAGTAGCCCCAGGCGTCTACCCACGTTATATCTCCTTAAGAGCTGCATCATTGTAATTGCATGAGTATATTGTACGCTAGGTTGGTGAAAATGGGGTAATCACTCAGCAGAAACAGGTACTTTTGGAGGAGCCGTCAATCGTCAGCGATTGCTCACGACCGTGTGATATACTCTATCAACTGTTTCAGATCAAAGCCTGTAGGCGAGGGGACATACTGCGGATGCCACGAATCATAGGAATCACCGGTAACATTGCCTGTGGCAAAACTGCTGTGGGTCATATGTTGCTTGAATTAGGGGCTGAACGCTATATCGATGCGGATGCAGTAGTCCATGAACTCTACCAGAGTGGCCAGCCCATTGCAGTCAAAGTAGCAGGAACGTTTGGTCCTGCCGTAGTTGCTCCTGATGGCAGCATTGATCGCAAGGCATTAGGTGCAATTGTGTTTCAGAATGCTGAAGCGATGCAGCGCCTGGAGGCAATAGTGCACCCGGCTGTTGGCCAGGCATTGAGCAACGAACTGGCTACAGTCAGCCCCTCCGGTATTGCGATCATCGATGCGGTGAAGTTGCTCGAAGGAGGCTCGGCAGCGTTATGCCAG
>Ga0207646_10006559_pt1 | contig 12008 bp, 9 predicted proteins | sample KBSK5502metaG_FD_184343 | JGI IMG/M metagenome (GOLD analysis project Ga0207646, IMG submission 184343) | Corn, switchgrass and miscanthus rhizosphere microbial communities from Kellogg Biological Station, Michigan, USA - KBS K5-50-2 metaG... | ecosystem: Host-associated > Plants > Roots >...
CCCTACTGCCCCCGCCGCCGAGGAGGTCGCCGCTCCCGACTACTTACAAGCGAGATGGATTCCGGCGGCGGCGGCCAACTTCTCGGTGGCGAACCGCCCCCACGATTGCCCGGTCGACATGATCGTCATCCACGACACTGAGGTTCCCCTTGCCCAAGCAGTCCAGATCTTTCAAGACCCGACCAAGCAGAGGTCAGCGAACTACATCGTGTCTGCCAGCGGGCAAATCATCCAGACGGTGCATGAAAGAGACATCGCGTGGCATGCGGGGAACTGGGACTACAACACCCGCGCAATCGGCATCGAGCACGAGGGCTACGCGTGGACGCCGGGCTCGTTCACCAGAGCGGAATACCAAGCCAGCGCGCATCTGGCCGCTTCGATCTGCTCGCGATGGGGCGTACCGATGGATCGCACCCACGTCATTGGTCACTACCAGGTGCCTGACGATCACCATCCGGGCCTGTTCGGAGGCGAGTCGCACCGCACCGATCCGGGCCCCTACTGGGATTGGAGCTACTACCTCTCCCTAGCGGCGTCCGATGCCAAGGCTCTTCCGAGCCCGCCGCGGATGATGGTCGATCCCGTGGCGATAAACGGTTTAGACAGCGCAACTGTCACCTGGGAACCGGCGCGCTCGTGCCGCCTCCCAATCCTCGGGTACACCGTCGTCGCCGAGCCCGGCAACCTCAGCTCGTACCTGCCGGCAACCGCAACCTCGGCGACATTCAACAACTTGCAGCCGGGCACGATTTACACGTTCACCGTTACCGCCATCGACGCCAATGGCCAGGACAGCCTCACCTCGAATGCAGTCATACCCGGACGCTGCAATGCGGTCGAATTGAGTGTCTTGGGAGACTCGCCCCAAGCGTATGGAAGCAAGGTGCTGCTCAATGGCGCTGCGACGGGCTGTAGCACACCGCGCTACGCCTTCGCGTTGTTGTCGCCTGGGTCGGGTACATGGACATTGGCGCGGCCCTATTCGAGTGCTCCGGCCTTCTACTGGCGCACCACCGGTTATGCGTCAGGGACGTATTCGATCAGGCTCATGGTCCGTGACGCCGGCAGCCCCGGGACCTACAGCAGTGTCCTTGGCAGCTTTGACGGTTACCGGGACGCGATGTATACGGTCACCGCGACCGCCAACGGCTCGGTTGCCGTTTGTACCGTCTGCCTCCGACGCCTTGCGGCCTGAGTGTCATTCACCGACTCAGTCGAGCAGCGACAGCAATGAACCGCCCGCCAAAAGCTCCAATTTGATAGACGTCACCGTGTCAGGTTGTATAGGTCGTCGCCCAGCCGGTGCAGCGCCCGCTTGGCGCTATCGGCTTCTCCGTCCGACGGGGCAATCATTGGCAAGTCCATCAATCCACCCATCCCAGGAACAATCCTGTGTAAGCGCTTTATCGACTCACGTTTAGCGTCGTCCGAGACGTGTTCGTCGCGTAGTAAGGAGGCCTCATCTTCAATCCAATCGGCTTTGTCTTTATGGCCATATCGTGCAAGCAGCGCTGCGATCTCAGCGATGACCACTAGTAGCCTGGCATTCAATCTAAGAGTCTCGTTCCCACCCATCGGAGGACACTCCCTGCACTGGTACCGCTGGGAATCCGTGCTTGATGGCCCTCGCCGCCTGCGGGTTAGCCTCGCTCGCTTTGGCGCTGGACCCAGCTTCTCCCGCCGAAGCAGGTTGCGGATCGCGGTGGCCGATACCCGGCGCCCGACCTTCAGCAGCTCGCCGCGTATGCGCACGCATCCCCAATTCGGATTCTCGCGGGCCATCCGGCCAAATCAGCTCCCTGAGGTTCGGTTCCAGCCGCGGTCGACCGACGCCTCTCCGGCGGCCGAAGGTTGCCCACTTCCTGCAGCCCAACTCCCGATGCCAACCCAACACGGTCTCCGGCTCGACCAGCCCACCCAAGGCCGGCGGTGAGACCATGCGGTGGAAGGCAGCCATGATCAGCCGGTCGGCAACTGGAGCGATCCTATCGAGCGCTGCACCTCAGGCGTGTAGCCAGCCTCGGACGAATAAGTGTGCCCCTCACGCCCATCGCTACCGGGGCTTATGGCTGATGACCAGCTAACCGGACCTGAGAGACGGCGGGGCGGCAGGAGTATCTCCTGCCGCCCCAAGACTTCCAGTAATCGGGCTACGGCGTGGGATCCGCGTATGAGCCGCCGAAGATATCGCTGTTTCCGAACGTGGCGGCGCAGTCGCTACCCGGTGCCGGCCGGGGTACTGACGTGCCGAGTCGCAGCGAAAGCCTCCAGGCGTCGATCGCAGGGCAGTCGGCCGCGTTGCGAGCGTCGTTCCACACAGCCGCGCCATATGTGCGCGTCGCGACAGCGTAGACATAGTCGCCTAGGAACTCGCCGACCAGATTATTCTGCGACGTGCCGCGGGCGTCTCCAGGCGCGCCGCGATTTAGCTCCGACCAGCTCCCCAACGCGCCTCCGGCGCCGACGTCAGCGTGCTTAACGACGCCAAGGAGCGGCCGCGGGTTCGAAGTATCGGTCTGGTACGGGGCGGTGAAGGCGTTGTAGACGAGGTACACGTCTGTCCCGTTCGGTGAGATCGCGATTGCGCTATAGAGCGGTCGATCTCCGGCCGACTGAATTGCAGCCGGAGCCGACCAAGTGACGCCCCGGTTGGTCGACACCTGTACGAGCGCCCTCTCATGGTTGAGCCCGAGACTCGCGTCGTTGTACGTAAGCACCATCTCGTTGGTCGCGTCAGCACCAGTAGGGGCGCCGTTCGCGATGTCGACGCTGGGCGCGTCGAAGAGGTCGTTGCGTGCCCCGGCGATGCCGTCCATCACGGGCCGGCCGAGGACGGAGTCGAAGACGCCGGCGTCCTTGACAGGCGCGATGAGTTGGAGCGCGCTGCTCCAAGTCATGCCGCCATCGAACGAAGGCTTCATCGTCTCGAAGGCCTGGCCGAGCCGAGTCGCCACGCCGAACACGTAGACGGCACCGTGGCTGTCGGTGCGGACCGTACAGCCATCCGGCTGGGTGTTGATGCCGTTATCGGTCGCCGGGGTCACCTGGTGGACCGTCCACGTGTCTCCACCGTCCGACGAGACGGCGATGTTCAGCGGCGTCGGGAAGGCGCGGCCAAGACTGTCACTGCGGAAGTCGGCCCAGCAGACGTATACGTGGCCAAAGAACGAGCTGGTCGCGGCGTTGTCGACCCAGACCTGCTCCTTGTCGCTGAACGTCGTGGCGCTCTGCCGGGAGATCAATACCGGCGGCATCCAGGCTACCTTGACGCTGGCTGCAGCCGCCAGAACGTCGTCGGTGCGGGAGACGCCAATTGCCTCGAAGCCCCGAAAGGCGCCGGAGAGTGACGAGGTCAGGTTCGCGTAGTACAGCCGCGAGCCGTTGGCCCACGCGAAGCTGCCATCTCCGCCCGGCCGTGGCCCGAAAGCGAGCGCCGGATCGCCGTCGGCGACCAGGCCATTCTCGGCGTACCAGGGCAGCGTGCCGATCAGACCGGGGTGGGCGGTGCAGGCGGCCGGGCCGAGGCAGTCACGCGCGGTCAAGCCGGTGTAGGTCGGTTGGGTCCAGCTGCCGCCGCTGTTGAACGAGAAGTAGACACCCGACACGCCGACGTTGGGGGTGAACGGACATCTCGTCGGGTCGCCTGCCGCGCACGCCTCCTCGTCAATCTCGTCGTTGGAGCCCGCGGCGAGAATTCCCGGGTGGTTCGGGTCTACGGCGATGGCCGGCTCGTTCTGCTTGTTCTGCGAGAACGGTGTCGGTGGGCTTCCAACGCTGACAAGGGTGTCACCGCCGTGAGTCGCACCGACCGGGATTGCCGGCCCAACGGCCGCGGCGCTGACCGCGAATGCCATCGCGAACACGATGCGAAAAGCTCTCATGGTTACCTCCGTACATGGCGAACCACCGGCACCCGCTGCTAATGAGGCCAAGCCACTACGGCCCGAAATCGGGCCGGCTCCGGTTGCACAACTTGAGGCCGTTGCTGCTGTGCCTTTTTATAGCACCTCGCTTCTTCAGGAAGGGGCAGCTGTACATCACGCTGCCGATGCGGATTGTCAGGCGGGCGCGATCTCGCCTCCCGCCTGGGGGTGCTTCAGGCGTCGGATGGCAGCGGCCCCTTGCGAAGCGGCCGGCCATCCGACGTTGGAGGGAAGCTTTCAGGCGTGGCTGTCGAGGCGCATGACGACCGAGGTGCCGAGGAAGTCGGCCTGGGCGATCCCACTCGACTGATCCACGACCATCCGTGTTGGTGCAGGGCTTTCACTTCCACGTGCGTTTCTCCAGACTGCATTGCGAGGTCCCCTGGTGTGGCGTTGGGCGTGACACCCGTAGCCTGCCAGGGGATCTCATTGCTGACGGCGACTCCGAACCGCCCCGGCCCTGCCCGGAACCTGTTCAGATTTCGCGATCAGGAGTGTTCACATTTCGTGATCACCAACAGGCTGCAAATAGGCTGCAGAATAGGCTGCAAACCTCGGTCGGCCCGTTTTACGCCTAACGAACGGGATGCAATTTCGAGTTCAAAAATTTTGGTGGACCCGAGGGGATTCGAACCCCTGACCTTCTGAATGCCATGCCGTCGGTAACCGGTCCACCAGAGTCCACCAAAGTCGTTTTCGAGTTCAAACCGACGGTATTTACGGCCGATTCGTCCGCCAACGTCCACCGAAGTCCGCTGGATAAGCTGTCAAATCGCCCGATCTCAATCAGTCCGGCCGACGAGAAGTAGACACCCTACCGAGAGCTGCTGCTAACGGCGTCTTGACAGAAATGTTCCAGAGCAGCACCGACATGTAGATTGACGCGTGCGAATGCAGCGAGGCCCGTCGCCCGCCAGTTCGACTACTCAAGCCGGCGGACGTTAAAGATCTGAGGACGGTGACTACCCACTCTGGGCGCACTCTGGCGGGCCGGTCCTGCGGCCGGCGATCCATTCTCCCCGTCACAAGATCCCGATCAGAGCGAGGGGGACGGGGTCTCGACGACGAGCGCGGTGAGTCGGGGCCAGCAGGACACACAAACAGAATCGTGGAGACGGTCATTTGTTCGAGGGCCATACTGATTCGTAGTTTGTCTTTCTTCGAACCGCCCCGTCGCTCCATACCAGCAGATGCTGGCGGGTATTGCCCCCAGTGCGGATCGCAGATCACTGGTCGGTTCTGTTCGGCATGCGGTGCACCCACTTTTGCCGATCCGTCGCCTGCCTCAAACCAGCTGGCAACTCCAACACGCGTGCCATGGCATCGGAATGGAAACGCCGCGTTAGGCTTGGCCTTGGCACCGCTCTCCAGCACTATTCTCTGGATCGTCGGGGTGCCGATCCCGCTTGTAAGCGGATGGTTGGCGGTTGCGGGCGCGATCTTGGGTTGGCGCGCTAGGGGCACAGCTAGCAAGCGCCAAGGCAGCTGGGCAGTAGTTGTAGCTATCGCTACGATCGCCCTTGTAATCACCGGCCCCGACCTCGGCAGGGCTGCGCCAGCCGCCCATATTGTTGGGTCGGCCGAATTCCAGATAGAAAGGGCGGGGCTCGACGGCCAATGCAGCTACACCTGCCCAATGCGCGCGGTCCTACTGAACATCGGCTCGGGCCGCAATGAAGTCAACGCGTCAAGCGGAGCGACCGTCGTTGACGCGGTTTTTAACGCCTTTGACGATGGCTCTCCTCGAATCCTGGTGGCAACGTGTACTATCCGCGTTCCTCCGACCGATCCTGGCGCCACCGTCAGCGTTGGTTGCATCGGTCAAGTGATCCACCCACCCGGGTCGCCACCTGGCTTTGGGGGTTGGCCTGTCACTTCAGTCGAGGTGCATCTCAACTAGGTACTAATGCACGGCGCCCGCATCCACTTTCAGAGTCAGTCAGGCTCAACTTCGCCGGCGTTCAGGGTGGGCTAGGAATACGGGCTAAGGGTTGTCCCACATGCCCCTGGCCATCGGGAGAACAGTGCCGTATCGCTCGACCCGGCCGGATATCCTCACCGGGCGGCTCGGCACACCAGATTCACGTGCACCATCGGATTCCCGGGGCTAGGCTTGTCGCGCAATGCCGCCGGCCGAAACCTGGATGCCCGAGGTGAGTGATGCGCCACGACTGATTTCATCGATGGCTACGAGCGTCCCCGGTCCTATGGACAGGCCAGCGAACCTGACGGATGTCCAACGCCCGCGCGGTGGGCCGAGATAACCAATGCCTTGGCGCATCTATCGAAGGAAGAGCATCCTCCCGGGCGTACGGCTGAACATGTCGAGGTCCGGCCCAAGCCTAAGCCTTGGGCCGCGAGGAGCCCACATCACCGTCGGCCATGGACATATTCGGGAAACCGTCGGGATTCCGGGATCAGGCATCTCCTGGACCAAGACCGTGGGCGGAAGCCGACAGACACGCACCGTGGCGCGGCGCCCCGTGCGAGCAAGAGCGCCTACCTACGCACGAGGCGCGGCGGGCGTCGCGGCTACGACCACGGGCTCGTCGAGCCTGAAGGGCTGCCTTTGGGTCATCGGCATCATCGTCCTGGTCGCGGCCACGATCGCGACCTATGGGATTGCGCTCGTTGTCGTGCTGGTCGTTTGGTGGTTCTGGGCACAGCGCCGGCGGAAACAACCGGATCAGGTTGCCAAGCGCCTCATCAAGCAGGCTGATAGCTTGCCCCAGGAGCAAGCGGTTCACCTGCTTCACGAAGCTCTCGATACAGACCCCGACGGCGTCGCAACTACCTGGTCATGTGCCAACTGGTTCTTCGCGCATCAATGTTGGCCAGACGCGGCCGACGCTTACGCAAGCTATCTCCACCACCCGCACCAGGTGTCGGTGGAGTTGTCGTACGCGCAAGCCCTACTCCGCGGAGGGCACCTCGATGAAGCGGTCGCGGAGCTGCAGACGTTGCGGTCCAACCCATCGGTCGCGGAAGACACCCAGTTCAGCGCGCTTGCTGAACTCGCCGAGGCTTTCTATCTCAAGGGGGATTTCGGTCAAGGCTTAGCCGTTGCGAATACGGCTCCGCTCCAACGCCGAAATATGAGTGGCCCACTCCAGGGATGCCTGTTGACCCGAGCTCTCGGTAGATATCTCGCGGGCCAGCGCAGCCAAGGAATAGCCGACCTCGAGCGGCTTTACGCGATGAGCTCGCGACCCGAGGTGCTGGAGATGAAGCAGAAGATGTCCAGCGGCACCTTCACGATGGATGCGGTCAAACCGTATCCGGATTGGTACCCCGAACATGTTCAGCTTCGCGAAGGTCCGCCGGTCGAAGAGTCGTCAGACCAGTCGAGCGATGTGCTGGAGTCGGGACAGATTTCACCCGACGGAAGATGGCAGTGGGATGGCCAAGCCTGGTTGCCAATCTCGATCGTGGCCCCGAGCGACACCGTTGGAGGGACGCTCGCGGAGGCCCCGGCGGCGGCATCGACTGCGCGCATGGGTGAGCCCTCGATCACTGTGGCGGACGTCCCCCAAGCACCGCCGGCCGTCTTTCCTTCAGTTGCCAGCGTTCCGAATGCAACGCAAACGACGCCTGCGACTGCGACCGAGGCCAACGCATTTGGTCCAGTTATCGAGCCGAGTCCGGCTCTCAAGTCGGTACCGACTGTACTCGCGGCGACTGCGTCGCCCTCAGGTACGGCGCCGCAGTTTTCGCCGGATCAGAGTTGGTGGTGGAACGGCCGCGAATGGGTGTCGGCGATTTCCGACGATGGTCGCCATCGGTGGGACGGAGACCGTTGGATCGCTGCGGACGGTGCGAAATGAGCAACGCACTGCACGCAATTGCACTGCCTAGCTTTCTGCGGAGCCGCAAGGCGATCTACTTTGTCGGCAGCACAGCGATCGTTGCTATCTACGCGATGATGGCAGCGGGCCTTTTGGCTACCCAGGACTTTTCGTCCAGTGGCCCTCTGGCGTTTACCAACTCACCTCTTAGCGAGGCGCTACCAGGGACGGTGAACCTGTCAACGGTACTCGACAGTTGTTTCCCCAAGAACCAGCGCGACGACAGCAGCTACGCGTACAAGATCGTCGGGGGATCGGTGCACGGCCAGCCCTATTACGCCTGCTATCAGATAAGCAAATCGAGCGGCTCTGTTTTCGACGGGGTCGTGGTGGACGGTGGTGGCATTCCCACCGGTGACCCTTCACTCATCAAAGCGGGAGGCGCCTGGCCATGGATCGGGGTGGTCAAGAATGGCCAGGATCTGACTTTTGGCGGAATTGGCGTGTCTGCCGTGCTTTTCTACGGATGGCTCTACTACCGTCGGGAACGGCCTGCCGCGCCGACTGACGAGGCGTGGTATCGCCAGCACTGGCTGCTGGTACTGGTCTCGTCCACATGTGTCGGGCTTCTGGCTTTGATCTTCTGGCCGCGCGTATCGCGAGCGCGGAAGGTGCGCATCGGAATGGAGATGTTCTTCATCGTTGGCGGCTTCTGGGTCGTGTTTCCGCTGCTGCTCGGCGCCACTCGTCAGGATCCTTGGGCTGAGGCAGTCGGCGCTGTCCTCGTTGTGAGTCTTCTCTGGGCGATTCTCGGCGGGCGCCGATTCCTTGCCCCTGCTGGGTTCGGTGTGCCTGAACCAGCTGCATGGTTTGCACCGAGCCCTCCAGCGGGCGCGGTGTCTCTGCCGGTTCAGGCCGCACCACCCATGGGTGTCCGGTCGCCGGTGTCGGCCTCCACGCCCGCAGGGCAGTCGACTCAGACCGCTCCCGCAGTGCCGCCGGCCGTTAATCCAGTGGTCCCGGTGTTCGCTCCAGGATCGCTACCGTCATTCCGCGCTGTGGGCGGAATGTCAGCCTTGAAGAAGGAACTCCAGGACACGCTTGGATTAGAACTCGCTTACCCGGACAAGGCAGACGAGTACCGGATCACTTGGAACGGCATTCTGATGTATGGCCCACCTGGGGTGGGCAAGACTTTCATCGCCAAGGCGGCAGCCGGAGAATTCGGCCTCAACTTTCTGCCAGTTCCAGCTGCAGCCATTGCTTCCTCCTTCCGCGGTGAGTCGCCAAAGAATATCGAGCAAGCTTTCCAAACTGCAGTTCAGAACCTTCCGTGCATTCTCTTCTTCGACGAATTCGACGGTATCGCCCAGCGCCGGGACGACTTCCCCGATCAAGAGGCGCGCCGCACTATCGACCAGTTCCTTCAATCCCTCGAAAAGTATCGATCGATCCGGGAACTGGTGGTGATGGCCGCCACGAACGACCTCAATTCACTAGATCCTGCTGTGATTCGCGCGGGTCGATTTGATCGACACATCCGCGTCGATTTTCCGGACGCTGATGCTCGAAAGGCCATTCTTGGCGTGCAGCTTGCGAAGCGGCCAGTCGACGACGGCCTCGACTTGGAAGAACTGGCTCGTCGTGCCGAGGGACGATCTTCAGCCTCAATTGGCCAGGCGGTCGAGGCGGCGGCGCTGGAAGCGTTCCAGCGCGCAAGCCGTACAGGTCAGGACGCGAAGATCAGCCAAGCAGATTTGGTAGCGAGTTTGATCGGCATGGGCGGGAAGGATCGTCCAACCGTTGAGGACTGGTCATGGGAGAAGCTGATCCTGCCCTCCGCAGTTAAGACCGAACTCCAGCAATTGGTTGCCATCATCAAGGACCCCGATGAAGCCCGGGCCTTTGGCGTCGAGCCGCCGACTGGACTCCTGCTAACGGGACTGCCCGGAACCGGCAAGACGACCATCGCCAAGGTAATTGCCGCACAATCCAAATGCTCCTTCTACCCAATATCAGGGGCGGACATCACGAGCAAATGGGTTGGCGAGTCTGAGCAGAACATTTCGAGGCTGTTTCAGCGAGCCCGAGACAACCAACCTTCAATCATCTTCTTGGACGAGATCGATGCCGTTGCTTCTAGGAGGGGCGACTACGGCAGTTACGACCAGCAGATAGATCAACTGCTCCAGGAAATCGACGGCATGAGTGGCCAGAAAGGTGTGTTTGTCATTGGAGCCACAAACCGGCCAGACAAGCTCGACCCCGCTCTTCTTCGTGGCGGCCGGCTGTCCCGCACGATCAACATTCCTCCTCCTGACCAAGCTAACCGCCTGGAGATGCTCCACCAGTTCGCGGCTCGCATGCCCCTGGCCGGCGTCGATCTTGATGACCTTGTCGCCAGGACCGACGGACTGGCGGGCGCGGATTTGAAGGCAATTTGCCAGCAGGCCGGTGTCGTGGCCATGATGCGACGAAATCGTGAGAGCGGGGCCGCCGAGCCGCCAACCGTGACCCAGGCGGATTTCGAATTGGCAATCGCCGATCACGCCGGTGTGACGCCCGAAGCAGGCGTTCGGCCGGCATAGGGAGAATCAACACATGCCTTGCATCTTCTGCATTGCGGTATTCATGGTCGTCGCGGGCACCATTGCCGCCAGTGCGATCGATCAGATGCAGAGCGCTCTCCAGGCGAAGTCGGGAGAGCCGGTGACAAAGACAGTGGACAGCGACTCGGTCGCGAAACTCGAAACCTCATTTCGAGTCGAGGGAAAGGTAGCGCCCGTCGCCGTGACCATCTACAAGACCAGCGGGCGGGCACGGATCCAAGTTCTCACTCACGATCTCAGTCCGCAGGGCGTCCGAGGTCTGCAGGACGAGATCGCTCTCGCCTTAGGTGCTCGAATTGTCGACCGATCAGACCTCTCGGGGAACAGCCTCGTGAGGGAGACGCCGCCAGCACCGCCAATCGGCGAGCCTGACGATCGTCTGGGCGCGCAAGCGTGGCCCAGTGAGCCAAGGCCGCGGCAATGACTGTTTCCCGCGGGTGGCGGCGTGGAAGTCTGACGCGTTTCGTTGCCACGCATGAGTTCAGATGGGATCTCGCGATGGGCATCCTCACGGTTGTCTACGTTGCCTTGGCGTTCCAGGAGGATGCGCCAGTTGGTTTCGTCTACGCAGTCTGGGGGCTGGCCTGCATCTTCCTCATCGAATTTGCCACCCGCTGCTACGACTCGCCAGATCGATCGGCGTATCTGCGGTCACACTGGCTAGACCTCATAACCGCAGTGCCAGTACCCGGCATTCCAGGCCTACGGATACTCCGGCTGCTGCGTCTTCTCCGCCTGGGAAAGGTCGGATACCTGGTTCGCAAGTGGATGCTCCGACATGGATGGCATGAAACCGGGCTGATCTGGCCAACTTTGTTCCTCTTCTGGATCGGCTCGGCCCTCGCGCTGTTCTTCACCGAACACGACGCGCCGGGGAGCAGCATCACGACGTTTCCCGATGCAATGACCGCGGCTTTCCTGACCGCCGCCACTCTTGGCTTCGGGCGGCATACCGCGCCCATAACCCAGGACGGTCAGATTGTCGCGGCGATCATCGTCTTCTTCGCATTGGGGCTATGGGGGTTCGCATCTGGCCGACTTGCCGCAATGTGGCTTCACGTCCGGCAGGGAGACGCAAATGCTGAGCTGGGCTTTGTTCGCGAGGAGTTGCGGGCGATTCGCGACGAACTGACGCTCTTGGCTAAGGCGATCATGCCCGTACCGGACGAAGTCGAGTCAGACTCAGAACGGCCAGCGGCAGTTAGCGCCAGGGATGGAGCGGAACGCGCTGCTGTTCCGACGGCAGCGCTCTCGGAGGTGGAGGCATAAGGCACTAGGAAGGCGCCCGCCTCAGGCCAACAGCTACGACACCATCGCCCGATGTCGAGGATCGATGGGCGGGTGTGTTCCGACCCTTACGGGGTACAAGCCTGCGAAATGTCGATTCGCGATGTATCGGGAGGTACAACGTCCCCTTGAGGGGCGGCAAGACGGACCCAGCACCTTCCGTCGGCCGTCTTATACGCCTCTCGAACCGACTCGACAGCTCTGAGATGGAGCTTCTAGTGACGAGTAGTGCTCGTCGATTAGTCCCGTCTGCCACCCGCATCGCGCCGGTCCATAACCGGGCGAGCTAGTTCCATCTTTGGCGCTCTCCGGAGCAATCGGGGCCGCCGGATCAGGCTACGACAAAAGGTGCGGACGCCGACACCGTCTGGCCCTGATAGGTGCACGTGGCCGTGTGCGTG
>Ga0207646_10006561_pt1 | contig 12007 bp, 14 predicted proteins | sample KBSK5502metaG_FD_184343 | JGI IMG/M metagenome (GOLD analysis project Ga0207646, IMG submission 184343) | Corn, switchgrass and miscanthus rhizosphere microbial communities from Kellogg Biological Station, Michigan, USA - KBS K5-50-2 metaG... | ecosystem: Host-associated > Plants > Roots >...
TGTCCTGTCTCAGGACATCGTGCACGCCTGTTGCAAGACATTGTGCATTGGCCAGCGGCCACCGAGAGGCTGGTAGTTGCGAGTCGGGTCGATGGTCAATGCCCGGATCAACTCCCCGTCCTCGGCGAGGATGCGAACGTCGGGGCCGGCGACGAGGAGACGGACCTTTCGGTTCTTGTGTTCGACTCCGACGGGGATGTGACGCAGCTTGCCGAAGTAGCGGAGAGTGACCTTGCCGAAGGAGTCGATTTTGTCGTGGCGGACACGGTGGTCGAGGCGAGCCGGCTGCAGTGAAGGCTTGGCCTTGAGGCGAGAGTTGAAGACTGCGAGCGGGGTCTGCCGGCCGAGGGCTCGATGGGGCCTGCGGTTGTTGTAGTACTCGCGAAAGCCGTCGAGCTGGAACTGGAGCTCGGTCAGGGAGCGTGCTGGCGTCTGCTTGCGTAGGAAGCGCTTGAGGGTTTGGTGAAAGCGCTCGACCTTGCCGCAGGTCTGGGGATGGTAGGGGGTGGAGTGTTTGAAGACGATGCCCAAGCGCTCCAGCTCGAGCTCGAGCAAGACCTTGCCTCGGCGAGACCTGCCGGTGAAGACGGCAGCGTTGTCGCTGAGCAGGGAAGCTGGCAGGCCGAACGTATTTGAAGCTGAATGCAGGACGTGCACAGGGTCGGCGCCGGTGACGGTCACCAGGGCCTTGGAAGCCACGGCGACCCGGGAGTTGTCGTCGAGGAAGTTGAGAATCTCGACCGCGGCACCATCGGCGAGCTGCCAGGGGGTGGCGTCCAGCTGCCAGGTCTCATTGGGGAGCTTGGCCTCGAAGCGGATGAACGAAGCCTTCGGACGCTTGTGGGGCTGAGGGGTGATGAGCCCGTTGCGTTTGAGGATCCGCCATACGGTAGCCACAGACGGCACTTGGTCGACCTGGCCTTTGAGGTGATGGGCGATGGTTTCCGGTCCAGCGTCGTGTCCGGCAGCGCTCAGCTCACCGCGGAGGTCGACGATGAGCTCTTGGACTTTGGCCTCGACCTGATGTCGGCACGACTTGGGTCTCCGGGAGCGCGGCTCCAAGGCGGCGTAGCCGCCTTCCTTGAATCGCCTGAGCAGCTCGAAGACCCAGCGCTTCGAAATGCCATTGTCGCGGGCGAGCTGGGTGGGGCTGCGGTGCTCCAACACGACTGCGTCGACGATGTAGCGGCCGAGACCCGACATGCGCCACCTCCGAGATTGGTGGCGTGCACTATGTCTTGCGACAGGGCTGAACTATGTGGTGAACTCAGACACCTCTCTTCCCGCCATTTGCGCGCATCAGTGGATCACTAACGTCACCACCAGCGACAGCATCCACAGGGCCAGGCCGACCGCGATCAGGTTGATCTTGCGGTAGCGCCAACCGATCGCCGCCGCCACGAACGCCACCACGGCGAGCAAGAGCAGGATCGCGCTCAGGTTCAGGTTCGACAGCCTCTCGATCAGGCTTGCCAGCGCCCACAGCGCAAGGCCGGCCGCGATGAGGTCCGTTTTCCTGAAGGCCCACCCGATGGCCGCGAGGATGAAGAGAACCAGGGCAACGAGAGTCAGAAGCGTGCTGAAGCTCATGGCTCGTATTGTCCACCGCAGACGATGAATACGGCGCTTGCACTTGCGCTCGCTGTGATGCTGGTGGTCACGAGCCTTGTCCAGATCGTGCCGAGCCTCAGGTGGACAAAGCAAGCGCGCTTTTTGCTCATCGCCCTCGTCCTCTGCGCTCTGGCGCTCACGATGACTGCGTCGACAGAGCTGATCACCAATCCAGGTCCCTTCCAGATCTGGGGCCTGGTTCCAACAACAGAGTCACTGTAGGCGCGGGCCAAGGGCTGGTTTCTCAGGGTCGTCTTATAGACTCGAACTCCGTGTCCCATCGAATGGCCCCCGCGGTTGCGCTGCTGCTCGTGCTGGTCACCGCCTGCACGCGCAGCACGACCGGCACCCCTTCTTCGCCCACACCCATCCTGCCCACACCGTCTTCGGTCGCCTGGTCCGACTGCGGCAGCGGCCTGCAATGCGGATCGCTAACCGTCCCGCTCGACTACTCAAACCCTGACAAGGACACGATCAAGCTCGCCCTCATCCGCAAGCGGGCCACCGATCCAACCCGCCGGATCGGCTCCGTGCTGACCAACCCGGGCGGCCCTGGCGCCTCCGGCATCGACTACCTGCGCCAGGCGGCCGGTTCCATGACCAGTCTCAACAAACGCTTTGACCTGGTGGGATTCGATCCCCGAGGCGTCGGCCAGAGCGCGCCGGTGCGATGCTTCACCGCGGCGCAGGAGGACGCCTTCAACGCCCTCGATCCCGTGCTCGACGATCCCCAGGAAAAGCAGGCCGCCATCCAGGCTGACAAGGATTTCGCCGCGGCTTGTGAGCAGAGGAGCGCCCAGATCCTGCCTTTCGTCGACACCGCGAGCGCGGCCCGCGACATGGACGAGATCCGCGCCGCGGTCGGCGACCCCAAGCTGACCTACCTCGGCTTTTCGTACGGAACGTATCTGGGCCAGATGTACGCCCACCTCTTCCCCACCCACGTGCGCGCGCTTTCGCTGGACGGCGTACTCGATCCGACCCTCTCTGCCAACGATCTGCTGCTCGCCCAGGTCGGCGGTTTCGAAGCCAACCTTGAAGGCTTCGCGGCCGACTGCAAGGCCCGGACGTCCTGCCAGTTCGGGCGGAGCGGAGATCCTGTCGCGAAAGTCAACGCGCTCCTGAACGGCCTGGACAGCAACCCGATGGCGGTCGGCAACCGGCAGCTCACCCGCGCGCTTGCGATCTACGGCATCGGCACGCCGCTCTATGACCCCGGAGCATGGCCGTACCTCGACCAGGGCCTGACCGCCGCCGAGCAGGGTAACGGCCGGCTCCTGCTCGCATTCTCCGACCTCTATCTCGGCCGCCAGGCCGACGGCAGCTACGACAACGAGACCGACGCCAACTTCGCGATCAATTGCCTGGACCACCCGGTGCCGTCCGACGTGACCGCCTACGACCAGCTGGGACCCGCCTTCGTCAAGGCCTCGACCGCGTTTGGGGCCGCGTTTCAGTATTCGAACCTCCCGTGCGTTTACTGGCCGGTGAAACCGACCGGTCACGACGGGCCGCTGACGGACGACGGCGCGCCGCCGATCCTCCTCGTCGGCGGCACCCACGATCCCGCGACCCCTTACGCGTGGGCGGTGTCGGTGCATCACCAGCTGGCGAACTCGGTGCTGCTTACTCGCAACGGCTACGGCCACGTCTCGTACGACAAGAGCTCGTGCGCACAGCTGGCCGAGGATGCCTACCTGGTCAACCTCACGCTGCCCGCGGACGGCACGGTCTGCACCGACTAGCTGAGCACCCCAACGTAATCGCCGGCGAACCTGAGGTCTTCGATCGTCGCGTGGCCGCCGTTCAGCCGCGCCAACGCCGCGTCACCGCTGCCCTGATACGGGTCTCCGATTCTTCCGAAGATCGTCGTCGAATCGATCCAGCCCTCCGGCTGAAAGTTCACGGGCAGTGTGCCTGAGCCGGCGCCGTTTCGCCACTGGCCGGTCACCGCGATCATGCCGTTGGGGCCGACGGCAACGTCAGGCACGCCCGGGACGGTAAGCGGCGGCACCGCCACTGCGCCGGTTGAGCTCAAGACCGAGATGGCGACCGACTGTCCGTCGCTCGATGGCGCGGCGCATGTGATGTCGGCTCGCACCGAGACCTGCATCGGGGTGCAGGTATTGATGGCGATGGGAGCGCTCGGCATCCCCTGCGCATCGAGGTGGGCGAGCGAGCCGCCGAAGAAGTCCGGGTTGTCGATGAACGCGGAGGCCTGGGTGCCAAGCGGTGCGTCGAGGACCACCAGTGGTCCCGTCGAGTCCCAACCGACGACCGTCACGTTGTGAAAGCTCCCTTGTCCGCCCGGGTAGGTCGTGCCGGTCCAGGTGTGGAGCACGGAAGCGTTGCCGCCGGCCGCCGACTCCATCGTGTCGAGCTTCCAGGTGCCGCTGACCGTTGGAAACGGCGCGCTTGAAGCAGGCGGGGCTTTCGGCGGGATCGTCAGCACCGCCGCAGCGAACTGGCAGCCGTCGGGGCTGACCGCGAACGACACCTCCTGCTGAGTGACGCCGATCGGAAACCTGGCCACGGTGACCGGCTTGCCATCCGCGCCCATCGACCAGACCGTCCCGAATCCGTCGATGAAGTAGACGGCGCCGTTGACCACATACGCCTCATGCGGTCCGAGGAGCGGAGCGGCGTTGCCTATGTAGGGCGGTATCCGTGGCTGGAATCCCGCCTTCGCGACCGCGCTTGCATTGAGGCCTGCGATCACGACCGTGTCGTGGATGGAGAGCGGACCGGCCGGGAGCCCGTGCGTATTCGCGCCCTTGGCTTCGAGCACGACCATCAGCGCCGAGGAGCCCGCCGGCGCCGAGCTGGCGCAAGGGGTCGGCGATACTAAGGGCGATGGGCTCGCCGACGCGCTGGGTGACGGACTTGGCGATGGGCTCGGCCTGGCCGCGCTCGAAGTCGAGCCGCAGGCAAAGGTGGCCATCACGACCGCGATGCCGAGTGCGCCCCGCCATGGCATCCGGCCATGGTAAGCCGAGCCGCGAGGCCCGGCCGTGGCCTCAGGCGACTGAGGCCGCCGCCTTGGCTTTGGCGAAAGTCAGCTCGCCGTCCTGCGCATCCACCTCGACTGTGTCGCCTTCGCCGAACTTGCCCGCGAGCAGCTGCATCGCCAGCGGGTCCTGCACCAGGCGCTGGATCGCGCGCTTCAGCGGCCGCGCTCCGTAGACCGGGTCCCAGCCCCGCTCGGCCAGCAACTTGCGCGCAGCGTCGGTGACGACGAGCGACACCCGGCGCTCGGCCAGCCGCTTCTCGAGCCGCTGCAGCTGGATGTCGACGATGGCCCCGATCTGCTCCTGAGTGAGCGAGCGGAAGACGATGACCTCGTCGACCCGGTTCAGGAACTCGGGCCTGAAGTGGTCGCGCAGCACCGCCATGACCGCGTCGCGCACTTCCTCGAACCGCCGGTTCGCCATCTCCTGGATGAGCTGGCCGCCCAGGTTGGAGGTCATGATCAGCACGGTGTTTCGGAAGTCGACCGTGCGGCCCTGGCCGTCGGTGAGGCGGCCGTCGTCGAGGATCTGCAGGAGCACGTTGAACACGTCGGGGTGCGCCTTCTCGATCTCGTCGAAAAGCACGACCGAGTAAGGCCGGCGGCGTACTGCCTCGGTCAGCTGCCCGCCCTCGTCATAGCCGACGTAGCCGGGCGGGGCGCCGATCATACGCGCCACCGTGTGCTTCTCCTGGTACTCCGACATGTCCAGGCGAATGAGCGCGGCCTCGTCGTCGAAGAGGAACTCCGCGAGCGCGCGAGCCAGCTCGGTCTTGCCCACGCCGGTCGGGCCCAGGAAGATGAACGAGCCCACGGGGCGGTTCGGATCCGACAGGCCCGATCGCGACCGGCGCACCGCGTTGGCGACGGCGCTGACGGCCTCGTCCTGGCCTATCACCCGGTCGTGGAGCCGCTCCTCCATCTGGATCAGCTTGGCGATCTCGCCTTCCATGAGCTTCGAGACAGGGATGCCGGTCCAGCGCGCCACGATCTCCGCGATGTCCTCCTCGCCGACCTCCTCCTTGAGCAGGGCGTGCCCGCCCTGGAGCTCGGTGAGGCGCGTATTGGCCACCGCGAGCTGCTTCTCCAGCTCGACGGCCTGCCCGTATCGAAGCTCTGCCGCCTTGCCGAAGTCGGCCGCGCGCTCGGCGCGCTCCGCCTCGACGCGAACCTCCTCCTGCTTCGCCTTCAGGGAGCGGATCTTGGAGATGACCTCCTTCTCCTGGTCCCAGCGCGAGCGCAGGGCGGTACGCTGCTCGGCCAGCTCGGCGAGCTGCTTGTCAAGCGCCTTGAGGCGCTCCTTGGAAGCCTTGTCGGTCTCCTTCTTCAGCGCCTGGCGCTCGATCTCCAGCTGGCGGATCTGGCGCTCGAGCTCGTCGAGCGGCGCCGGCAGCGAGTCGATCTCGGTGCGCAGCCTGGCCGCGGCCTCGTCGATCAGGTCGATCGCCTTGTCGGGGAGGAAGCGATCGGTGATGTAGCGGTTCGACAGGACGGCCGCGGCGACGATCGCGGTGTCCTTGATGCGCACACCGTGGTGCACCTCGTAGCGCTCGCGCAAACCGCGAAGGATGCTGATGGTGTCCTCGACGGAGGGCTGGTCGACCATGACCGGCTGGAACCGCCGCTCGAGCGCGGCGTCCTTCTCGATGTGCTTGCGGTACTCGTCAAGAGTGGTGGCGCCGATCGCCCTCAGCTCCCCGCGTGCCAGCGCCGGCTTGAGCAGGTTGGCGGCGTCGATCGCCCCCTCGGCCGCGCCCGCGCCGACCAGCGTGTGCAGCTCATCGATGAACAGGACGACCTGGCCGTTCGAGCCTTCGATCTCCTTCAACACCGCCTTCAGGCGGTCCTCGAACTCGCCGCGGAACTTGGTCCCGGCGACCAGCGAGCCGAGGTCGAGCGCGATGACCCGCTTGCCCTTGAGGCCCTCGGGGACGTCGCCCTGCGCGATTCGCTGGGCGAGGCCCTCGGCGATCGCGGTCTTGCCGACGCCGGGCTCGCCGATGAGCACCGGGTTGTTCTTGGTCCGCCGCGAGAGGACCTGGATGACGCGGCGAATCTCCTCGTCGCGGCCGATGACCGGGTCGAGCTTGCCGTCGGCGGCGAGCTTGGTGAGGTCGCGGCCGTAGCGCTCCAGCGCCTGGTACTTGGACTCGGGGTTGGGATCGGTCACGCGCTGGTTGCCGCGGATCTGACGCAGGGCGCGCAGGAGGGCGTCGTGGTTGGCGCCCGCGTCCTTGAGCAGCTTGCCGTCGGCAAGCGCCAGGACCAGGTGCTCCGTCGACGTGTACTCGTCCTTGAGGGCCTCGGCCTCTTTCTCGGCCTTCTCCAGCACCTGGTTCAGGGCCGGGCTGATGTAGGCCTGGCCGGCCCCGCTGACCTTGGGAAACCGCGCGACTGCGGACACGAGCGCGGGCTCGAGCGCCTGGATCGATACTCCGGCGCGGTCCAGCAGCGTACGGCCCACTCCTTCCGCTTGGCGGATCAGGGCCAGCAGCAGGTGCTCGGGCTCGACGGACTGCTGGCCGCGCTCGCGGCTCAGCTCGGCTGCCTCCTGCAGGGCCTCCTGCGCCTTCTCAGTGAATCTGTCGAGTCTCACGTTCTGAAATCTACCCCGGCCCTTCCGGGCGTCAAACCGCCAGCCCGTATCGTGACGCCATGCCCGAACTGCCCGAACTGGAGGCGCTGCGGATCCGGATGGCCCCGCGCCTCGAGGGCAAGCTGATCACCGCCGCCTCGGTCAACCCGAAGAAGGCGCACATGCTCCGCTACCCCGTCGAGGAATTCGCGCGCGAGCTCCCGGCCCGGCGCATCACGTCGCTGACGCGGCGGGGTAAGCACCTCGTTTTCGCGACCGAGCTGGGCGGCGGCGGCTCGCCGCGCTGGCTGGTGATCAACCCGATGCTCGGCGGCCGCTTCCAGCTGGTGGACGGCGAGGCCGCGGTGCCGGCGACGCAGGTCTTCACGATCCGGGTCGAGGGTCGGCTGGAGCTCCGCTACCTCGACTTTCGAGACATGGGGCGGATCTACTGGGTGGCAGACCGGGACAAGGAGGTCCCGGGTTGGGCGGAGCTGGGACCGGAGGCGGATTCGGTTCCGGAGATGGGGTTGGAGGCCTTTCGGAAACGGCTGCGCCGGTTTCGCGACGAGTTGAAGGACCTGCTGCGCAACCAGGAGTTCCTGGCCGGGGTCGGCAACGCCTACTCGGACGAGATCCTGTTCGAGGCGCGGCTGCTGCCGCTGCGCCGGCGCGCGTCGTTGAAGCCGGCCGAAGAGGAGACGCTGTTCGCGGCCATTCCCGTGGTGCTGAAGCGAGCGGTCCAGGCCATTCTGGCCAACCCCAACTACGAGGAGTCGAAGCAGGATCGCTCGTTCATGGCCGTGCACATGAAAGGCGGCAAGACGTGCCCGCGGTGCGGCCACCGGATCAGTCAGCTTGGCTCCAACCGGGAGCCGTTGAACTTCTGCCGGGGCTGCCAGCTCTAAAAACAGGCCCTTGGCCGGGCCCTCCCTCTCCCGCCGGTGCCGGCTCCCTCCCCCGCGCCTGACTCACCTTGGGACGAATTTACGCACGCCGAGGTCGGACGACAACCCAGGTTGTTAAGACGCCGCCGCCTTCGTTCAGGACGCCTGCTGCACACGGTGCGGCAGGTTCCCCGCGATCGCCTCGAGCAGGCGCTGCGAGGCTTCGGCGATCTCGTCGACCGCGCCTTCGAACGCCTCCTGGTGCCGCCCCGAAGGCTCGCGAAACCCGCTCACCTTGCGCACGAACTGCCGCGCCGCGGCGCGGATCTCGTCTTCGCTCGCGACCACGTCCGCCTGGCGCAACGTCTTGATGCTTCTGCACACGCCGACAAGGATAGGAGGCGTCAGCCCTCCCGGTGCGCGGGCAGCTCCGGCAGGCTCGACGGCGCAAGCCGTGCCGGGTCGAGACCGGCACGCTTCAGCATCGCCGAAGCCAGGCGCTCGTAGCGATGCTCGGCGAGGTCACCAACCGGATCCGCGCTGGCCGACATCAGCTGGCGGAAGCTGAGCGTCGTCACGGCCCGAAACGCCAGCACGGCCCGTGCCTGGTCGGCGCGTCCGGTCATCGACGCGACCCGAACGAAGGCAAGCGCCGCGCCCAGCTCCTGCATGTCGCGCCACCGCCACATGCCGTACGGAAGCAGCACCAGCAGGATCGGAGGTACCGCCACGAGCAGCGCCAGCACGATGGCCAGCTTGATGATCGCGTCGTGGATCTGGGACCCGGCCGACAGGAGCGAATCGCCCGAGTACCTCTGGAGCGCGTTTGCGGTGTCGATCAGGAACTGGGTCAGGTAGGGGATGCCGCCCGGGATGGCATGTCGGAACGAGTCGATCCAGTCGTTGAAGGTCTTACCGGTGCTCGTTATCCCGTCAGCGATCACCTCGAGGCCCAGCACGGTCTTGTAGATCAGCCATCCCAGGAGGCCCCAGCCGACCGACCACAGCACGGTGAGCAGGTCTCCGACCACCCTCATCAGGGCGGGCCAGGTCCGGTCTGGATAGGGCTTCAGCACGCACCGACCATAAGGCACTTAAACGCGAGAAGAAGGCGCCTACTGCGATGACTTCGGCGGCGGGGGCGGATCGTGGCCGACATTCGGCACCGAGCCGGTTCGCCAGTAGATCGACCGGTTGCGCTGCATCAATTCCTCGTCGACGAGGTAGCGCCGCAGGGCGGCGAAGTCGGGATGGCGCCGCGAGATGATGCGGTTGACCTCGGCCTCGGCGTAGCGCCGTCCGGGTTGGAAGTCCTCGACGAGCCAGCGGAGGACGGCAAGTCTGCGGCTGCGGCGGGCGGGGATGCTGAGCAGGCGGCCGCCCTCGACGAAGTTGGCGACCACGTCAGCATCGTCGTCCGCGGCGGCTATCGGCGCTGCTTCGACATCTCCTCGGCGGCCGCCTCGGCAGAAGCGTGGTCGGGATAGGGGCCGTCGAGGCGAACGCCCTCGGCCCGGCCGGACTCATTGATCTCGGCGCTGACCACATACCACCGCTTGCCGAGGTGCATGACGCCGTGGTGGAGCTCGGACGTCCAGCTCTTGGGCGTGATGCCTACACGCTCGCTGTCGGGCACGGGTCGAGTCTACGTCGGCGAGGAGCGCGTGACCACGGCCTCGTCAATCTCGGCCACCGATCTCAGGATGAAGCCGTGGGCGAAGCCTTCGGCGTCGATCTGCGCCATCGAATCGGTCATCTGCTGGTGATGGAGGCGAACCACATCGGCGGGCACTGTCCGGTTTGCTCGCCCCGCATTCCACTCCAGGCACAGTTCCAGGGGCAGGTCGAAGGCAATCGCTACGGCGGGCCGGCCGAACTTGCGTGCCATGGCGATGAGCCTTTTGCGGGAGCTGGCCTTTACATTCGTCGCATCGATCAGGGCCAGGCGGCCCGCGCGAAGCCTCTCCCTCGCGATCGCGTGCAGGATTCGGAATGCCGCCGGCGTGACGGTCATGTTGTTCTGGTCGTCAGAGACCAGGGCGCGACAGAAGTCCGACGACACGACCTCGGTTCGCGAGAAGTGCCGCGCCGCGAAGGTGGACTTGCCGGCGCCGGATGGTCCGATCAAGACCACCAGCGAACGTTCGGGAATCGCGATGTTCAGGTCAGGAGGCGTGGCCTAAGGCGCCCTGAACGTAGTTGATCCCGACGCCGATGGCCGACCCTGCCAGCGGGCCCACGATGTAGATCCACAGGTCCGACCAACCGCCGCCGGCGAACAGCACCGAGCCGAGCGTCGCGCCGATGCCGACTGCCGGGTTGTACGCGCCGCCGGAGATCGGACCGCCCACGAATATGGCGGCGGCGATTGTGAAACCGATCGCCACAGCGAAGTAGGAATTGCCCTCCGTCGCCTTGGTGAACGCGACGTTGAGGATGACGACGACGAGCGCCGCCGTGAACACCGTCTCCACCGCCACGGCCCGAAGCACCTGCACGCCGGCGCCCGGATGAATTCCGGCCGAACGTCCAGTCATGAGATAGGCGATGGTGAATGCGAGGATGGCTGCAGCGAGCTGCGCCGCCCAGTAGACGACCAAGTCGGTCGCGGAAAGCTTCCTTCGAAGGAAAACGCCGAATGAGACCGCGGGGTTGTAATGCCCGCCGGATATGTGGCCGCCCATGTAGATCATCGCGGTCAACGCGAGCCCGATGGCCAGCGGGGCGAACACGCTGGCCCCGCCTGACAGGGCGATCACGGTCAGGAAGAAGAAAGTGCCCACAAGCTCCGTGAAAGCCTTGGCCATACGGGCGCTGATCAGGCGGCCTTGCGCAATGCGGCGACGGTCCAGAAGATTCCTTGCTGATCGAGGGTGAGTTGTAGGCCCTGGCGTGTGGTCGTGCTGAAGATGCCGGCGGGCGAGTGCAGGAAGATCTGGAACTCGCGGCGCGAGACGCGCAGCCCGAAGTTGCCGATTGCCAAGCCGGCGCGCGTCCACCACGTTCGCTTTGGGAAGCTCAACACCATCGTCTGCTGGGTGTGCTCCGCGGCCGCGGCAACCAGCTTCGGCATGTCCGGGTAGCAGCAGACCACTCGATTCATGATCACGATGTCGGCAGGGGCCACCGTACGAGCAGCCTCGGCGAAGTCCATAACCCGCCGCTCGACGCGGCCCTCGAGCCCTGTCTCCCTCAGAAGTTCAAGCGCCGCCTGCTCGTATGTGGGAGTCAGCTCGATGCCCACTGCTCGGGCCGCGCCGGCCTTCAGCAGCTCGATCTGAATCGCGCCGACGCCGCCACCCACCTCGAGCACAGTGCGGCCCTCGACGCCCTGCTCCTTCAAGAAGTCGACGATGCGTCGAGAGGTTGCATCGAGGCCCTTTCGCCGATAGCGCTTCGCGTCAGCGGCGGCGTTCCTCTCGCTGAAGATCCAGCGATACCCCTTGGGCGAGCAGCAGTCGCTCACCGACGAATTATCGCGCTCGGATCCTCGACGCAACCGCTAGGATGCGGGCCACGCGATGGGTTGGTTGCTCCTGGTAGTCGGCCTCCTTCTATCCATCGAGGGCATCGTGTGGATCGCCTCGCCGCAGCTCATGTTGCGACTACTGCTGCGCGGGCGACCGGCGTCTTTCCCAGCGCGGCAGATACGGTACTTCGGGGCCATACCGCTGCTGATCGGGTTGGTGGCGCTGATCTACGTGCTGGTGTCGCCCCAAGGCAGCTTGTTCTAGACCTATCCCCGCCGCGAGTGGCGGCGGCCAACAACTTCATCGCGCAAGGGCGCCTGGCGGAGGGGCAGGTGTGTGAGTTCACCACATAGTTCTCTGATGTCGCAAGACATAGTTCTCGCCACCAAGCTCGGAGGTGGCGCATGTCCGAACTCAGTCGCTACATCGTCGACGCAGTGGTCTTGCAACGCCGCAG
>Ga0207646_10006563_pt1 | contig 12006 bp, 8 predicted proteins | sample KBSK5502metaG_FD_184343 | JGI IMG/M metagenome (GOLD analysis project Ga0207646, IMG submission 184343) | Corn, switchgrass and miscanthus rhizosphere microbial communities from Kellogg Biological Station, Michigan, USA - KBS K5-50-2 metaG... | ecosystem: Host-associated > Plants > Roots >...
ATGCAGGCGCAGCGTCCGCTGTCCCTGTCGCGCTCGCTCGACTATCTGTTCGCGCACCCGCAATTCAGCGACCACGTCGATGCGGCGCGCGTCGGCGGCTTCGGCGCGAGCCAGGGCGGCGAGTCGCTGCTGCTGATGACCGGCGCCAAGCTGACGATCACCGTGGGCATGTCATCGAAGCAGGTGCTCGTCGATCCGCGCGTCAAGGCGATCGCCGGCTACGTGCCGTACCTTGGCCAGCCCTTCCTCCCCGCGTTCGGCCGCGACCAGAACGGGCTCGACGGCATCGCGACGCCATTCCTGGCCATCGCCGGCGGCATCGATACGACCGCGCCGCTGGAGACGACGCTGGAAGGCGTTGACCGGCTCGTCGGATCGCGCGATGTCGTCGTGCTGGCAGGCGTCGACCACCGCTTCGACTACCCGAGCGCCCCCGACATCTTCACCTGGTCGATGACGTTCCTCGCTGCGCACGTGAGCGACGATCGCGCGGCGCGCGTCAAGATCGCGCGCATGACCAGCGTGCGCGGCGGCGGCGATGACTTTCTGGTGCGTGACTACACAGCGCCGGCGCTGCCGTATCTTCCGGGCGAGGCCGACGTGGTCGAGTATTACCGCAGCGTGACCGGTCACTACTTCATCACCGCCAATCCGGCGGAAGCTGCGGCGCTCGACGCGGGTGGAGCGTGGTTGCGAACCGGATTCGAATTCAAGGCGTTCGTTCTCGGATCGGGCCTGGGGGTCGGTGCCTGCCGCTTCTTCAGCGCCCCGGCGTTGAGCCCCGACACGCATTTCTTCACCATCAACGCGAACGAGTGCGCCATCGTGAAATCGAGCCCGCTCTGGATTTACGAAGGGCTCGCCTTCGAGGCGCAGCCTCCGCAGGCCGACGGCGATTGCGCGCTCGACCGCGTGCCGGTCTATCGCCTCTACAACAACGGCATGAACGGCCAGCCCAACCACCGCTTTATCACCAGCAAGAGCGAGGTCGCGGCGACGCAGGACGACGGCTGGGTTCTGGAAGGTACGGTGTTCTGCGCGGCGCCTTAGCAGGTCGCGTACGGCTACTGCGCGGGCCGTCTGCTGCGTTGTTTCCTCGCTCGGCCCTCGCTGTACTTCACGTGTACTATCTCGGGCCTCGCTGCGGGCCGCCTTGCAGCCAGCCCTGCTCGTCACGCCGTGCGCAGACCTGCTCGACTTTGCGGCGTCAATCGGCGTCGAGCGCCTCGACCCAGAAGATTTCGCAGGCTCCGTCGCCGGTATCGGTGCGGGACAACGAGGTGTTCCAGGCAAACCCACCCGGGCCGAGCACGTCCACGAGATAACCGCTGGCCGTCACGATCTGGCCGGGACGGAGCTTCTTCAACCGCGATTCGACATCCTTGTCGGCCGGGATCACGTGCATCTGCGACATGTGACTGATCAGCACCGCCGTCGGTAACGGGAAATCGGCTTTGCGCGGTCGCCAGTAGAAGAACCGGCCCATCTGTGAGAACTCGAGCCCTTCGAGCATCGCGCTATCCGACAACGGGCCCCAGCCGACGCCGAGATCGACCGGTGCGAGCGCCGCGCTGCCGTCGAAGCGATAGGCCTCCTTGCGGAGCAGCCGCGCCGTGATGTCGAATTTCGCGCGCTTGACGAAGGTATAGCCCTTTGCCTCGAAGCGCGGAGACGGTTCGAGATTCACCTGTACCGGTTCGTCCGGCGCGACGATGCCTGGCGGCCGATGCACCGCCCGCTCGGTGCTCCACCAGTGCCAGCCGCCATACGCCGCGACGGCAAGAGCGACGATTGCGAGCCTATGCATGGCGTTCTGGCAGGTCAGCGCGCGAGCGTGAGCCGCTCGAGCGCGTCGAAGATGCCCGGCGCCGCGGCGATGACCGGTCCGCCCGCGACGAGCCCGCCCGGCCCCGGGTAGGGATGGATGCGACCTCCCGCTTCTTCGACCAGCAGCAACCCCGCCGATGCATCCCAGGGATGCATGTGCGGCTCGAGGAAGGCGTCGTAGCGGCCCGCCGCAACGTGCGCGAGCATGAGCGCGCCCGCACCCATGTCCTTCACCGCGGCGCCGGCTTCGTGCAGGCGGCGCTTGAGCGCCAAGTGCTGCTCCAGCGGGTGCCGCGGCACGTAACCGGCACAGACGAGCGCATGATCGAGCCGGTCGCGCGGCGAGACGCGAATGCGCGTTTCGTCGCACCACGCGTTCTCACCCTTGGCCGCCCAGAAGAGCTCGTCGAGCGACGGGTCGTAGATCACGCCGATCCTGCGTTCGCCCGCGGCAATGAAGCCGATGGCGACGCACCAGTAGCGCACGCCGTGCACGAAATTGAGCGTGCCGTCGATCGGGTCGACGACCCAGAGATTGCGTCCGGGCTCGCCGCCGCCTTCCTCGCCGAGCACCGTATCCGCGGGAAACGCCTTCTGCAATCGTTCCCGGATCATGGCCTCCACGGCGTGATCCGCGGCGCTGACGAAATCCTGTGGGCCCTTGGCCTCCGCGACGAAGTCGATCTCACGGCGGAAGTAGCGCTGTGCCAATGTGCCGGCGTCGCGCGCAAGGCCCCTGGCGAGCTGCACGCGCGCAGAGATCTCCGCGGCCGTCATGCGGGTGTCGCGCCGGCCGCGATAGCCACGACGCCGTGGTTCGCGAAGCGCAAGCCGACCTCCGCGCCGGCGGCTCGCGGATGATCAACTGCCATATCGATCACGAACAGATCGCCGAGCGCTGTGCCGATCGTGTACTCCATCAATCCGCCGAGATAGGCGGACTTGCGGACGGTGCCGGCGAGGCCCGAGGCGTGCTCGCCGATGACAATCGATTCCGGCCGGATCGCGACGTCGACTTCGCCGGCCGGCAGCCCGCGGTGAGCCAGCGTGAGGGTGAGCGGGCCCAGCACGACCTCGCCAATGCGGTCGTCGATGCGCCGCAGCGTTCCGCGAACGCGGTTCGCCTCGCCCATGAAGCCGGCGACGAACACGTCTTTCGGTTGCTCGTAGAGTTCGCGCGGCGCGCCTTCCTGTACGACGCCGCCCTTGTTCATGACGACGATCCGATCGGACACTGCCATCGCCTCGGCTTGATCGTGCGTCACATATACGACGGTGAGCGACAGCCGCCGCTGCAGCTCGCGGATTTCCTCGCGCATCTGCCGCCGCAGCCGCGCATCGAGATTCGACAGCGGCTCGTCGAACAGCAACACCGCGGGCTCCAGCACCAGCGCTCGCGCGACGGCGACGCGCTGCTGCTGCCCGCCCGAGAGCTCGGAGGGAAGGCGCGCGTCGAAACCGGACAGACCGACCGTCGCGAGCGCGGCCTGCGCCTTTGCCGCGACCTGAGGCTTGGGCAGGCCGGAAACGACGAGGCCGTAACTCACGTTCTCGAGCACGGTCATGTGTGGGAACAGCGCGTAACTCTGAAACACCATCGACACGTCGCGCGCCGATGCCGGTACGCGGGTCACGTCCTCGCCGCCGATCCGGATCGTTCCCGCCGTCGGGAGCTCCAGCCCCGCGATCATCCGCAGCGTTGTTGTCTTGCCGCAGCCCGATGGCCCCAATAGGGTGACCAATGTTCCGGCGCCGATAGCGAAGGAAATATCGTCCACGGCGGCGATATCGCCGTAGTGCTTGCTGACGTGCGCGAATTCGATGGCAGCCGCTTTCATGATGGCGTGGTCATTTTTTACGTCAAGACGCGCCCAATTGTCCCATGGCGGCACCGGGAACGCCCGCGCGCCGGCCGAGACGCGTTTCGCCGACGAGGCGCTGGATGAGCCATATGACCGCAAGCATCAGCACGATCAGCACCGTCGAATACGCGATCGCGACGCCGTAGTCGCCGTTGGTCACGCGATTGATGATGTACGTCGTGGCCCAGTCGTACTCGGCGGAGATCAGAAACACGATCGCCGAAAGGGCCGTCATGGCGCGCACGAAGCTGTAGACCAGCGCCGCGACAATTGCCGGCTTGAGCAGCGGCAGCAGCACGCGGCGCAGGGTCGTGAGACCACGCGCGCCGAGCGTCGTCGAAGCCTCGTCGAGACTCCTGTCGATCTGGGACATCGACGCGATTCCCGCGCGCACGCCGACCGGCATGTTCCGGAACACGTTGCAGACGATCAGGATCAGCGCGGTTCCGGTGATCTCGATCGGGGGCACGTTGAAAGCGAGAATGTACGACACGCCGATCACGGTGCCGGGAATCGCGAACGAGAGCATGGTGCAGAACTCGAATGCGCCCTGGCCCTTGAACCGGTGCCGCGTCAGGATCCAGGCGGTCAGCAGCCCCAGTGCCGCAGTCGCCGGAGCGGCGACGGCCGATAGCTCGACCGTGGTCCAGAACGAGCTCCAGGCGGTGCCCACCCACAGCAGGCCGTGGGGCCCAAGCTCGATCGCGAAGGCCTTGCTGTAATGCTTGAGCGTCGGGGCGTAATTGCGACCCCATTGCTCGACGAAGCCGCCGACGAAGACCATGGTGTAAATCACGAGGGTCAATGCGATCCAGGGCACGACCACGGCGTAGCACGCGCGGCGCACCCCCTCAGGCAGGGGCGTCGGCAGCCCGGAATCACCCCTGCCCGAGAGCGCGGTATAGGCCTTGCGCCCGAGCATCCAGCGTTGCATGAAAAACGCCGCGAGCGCGAAACCCAGCAAGAGAATGCCGAGCGCGGCTGCGCGGCCCTGGTCGAGCTGCGCGCCGACGACGGAGAAAAACACTTCGGTGGAAAGCACGCCGAAGTTGCCGCCGAGCACGATCGGGTTGCCGAAGTCGGCGATCGATTCGATGAAGCCGATCAGGAACGCGTTGGCGAGCCCGGGGCGCATGAGCGGCAAAGACACGTCGGCGAAGGTTCGCCAGCGGTCCGCACGCAACGTCTGCGCGGCTTCCTCCATGCTCGGCGAAACGGCCTCGACCACGCCGATGAGCACCAGGAACGCGACCGGAGTGAACGAGAGCAGCTGCGCGACGAGCAATCCAGGCAGACCGTAGAACCAGCGCGCGGGCTCGACGCCGAATGCCGACTCCAGCATCTGGTTGATCAGGCCCGAGCGACCGAAGATGAGGATCAATCCCAGACCGATGACGAAGGGTGGGGTGATGATCGGCAGGATCGACAGCGCGCGCAGGAGCTTCTTGAAGCGGAAGTCGGTGCGCGTGGCGATCAGTGCGAACGCGAGGCCCAGCGCGGTCGTGCCAGCGCCCGTCAAGAGAGCGAGCAGAAGCGTGTTCCACGCCACGCCGCAACTCCGGCCTTCAGCAAAGCAACCGAAGCCCCAGACCTTGGCCGTGAGCAACCGGCCGAAGAACGCCGATGCAGACCAGGCGCCGAGGCCGTCCTGAAGCGCGCTCGAGAGGATGCGCAGCACCGGAAAGAAGATGAACGTCGCGGTGAGGACGGCGATCGCGACGACGCAAGCGGCGATGAATCCATCGCCGGCGAAAAGCCCTCGCTCCGCGAGCCCCAGCGCGAAGAGCATCGCGAACGCGGCGGCCACCAGAAGCGCCCCCAGGCCCATCCCGTACTGCCCGCCGGCAAGCGGGCCGAGCGCCTCGCCGAGTATCGCGAATGACCAGCCCCGCGGGTCGATCGCGAAACCCTGGAGCGGAACGTAGAGGAAGCCTGCGGCGCCAAACGCGAGTAGCCCGCGCGCGCGAAGCGCGCGCTCGAGGCGAGGTGAAAGCAGCGCCAGGCCCGCGAGCAGCAAGCTACCCAGCGGCAGGAGCCAGATCCGTCCGTGACGCAAACCTTGCACCAGCGCCGGTCCCGTCTCCTTGCCCGCATAGTCGCGAATCCAGTCGGTCGAGAAGAGCGAACCGTCGAGCGCGTACCATGGAACGAGCAGAAAACCGACGGTGCCGACGGCGAGCCAGAAGGCAATGGCCTTGCGCTCAGGCGTCATGACGCACTGCGCGTCAACGTGCGACTGCGTTGATCTCCTTCTCCCACCGCTCGAGCAGGCGCTTGCGCTCCGCGGCCGACCCGTACTTGGCGGTGTCGTAGTCGATGAGCTTGATCGCGGCCAGATTCGGCACCTGCGGCGGCAGTGCCACGTTCTTGTTGGTCGGAATCGCGAATTCCTTGATGTCGAGGCCGATCTTCTGCGCTTCCGGGGTCAGCGCCCAGTCGAAGAATTTCTTCGCGTTGTCGAGATTGCGCGCGCCCTTGATGATCGCCATCGAGCCGACTTCGTAGCCGACACCTTCGCAAGGCAGAATCGGCTGCACCGGGAAGCCGCGCATGATCTCGTTAATCACGCCGTGCAGCACGGTGCTGCCGATGGCGGTTTCGCCGCGCGTCACCGCGGCCATCGGCCCGATCCCCGAACGCGCATACTGATTGACGTTGGCATTGAGCGCCTTCATGTACCTGAACGCTTCGTCCTCGCCGAAGATCTGGACCAGCGACGCGAGCATCATGTACGCGGTTCCGGAGGAGTTCGGGTTCGACAGCATGACTTCGCCCTTGTAGATGGGATCGGTCAGGTCTTTCCAGCATCTGGGAACCGGCAGCTTCTTCTTGGCGAAGATCTCGGTGTTGTAGCCCAGCGCCAGAATGCCTCCATAAACGCCGACGACTCGATACTTCGACAGCTCGGCTTCGCGCTTTGCCCAATCCTGCAGCTGGCCCAGGTTCTGCGACTTGTAGGTCTCGAGCAATCCTTCCTCTGCGGCCTGCAGAAACGCGTCGCCGGGACCCGCCCACCAGACGTCGCCTTTGGGGTTGTTGGCTTCGGCCTTGATCTGCGCGAAGAGCTCGCCGGTCGCCTTTTGCGTGACAGCGACCTTGACGCCGGTCGCCTTTTCGAAACCGATGGCCATGCCCTGGCACCACGCCGTGTTCGGTGAACTGCAGTACACGGCGAGCGTGCCTTGCGCAGAAGCGACGCCCGGATACGCGAGCACGGCAACGAGGGCAGCGAGGCGGATGAATACGTTGTTCACAAGGTTCCCTTCGGTCGCCAGGATGAGCTGGACTTTTCCGGCAGGATTTTACGCCGGCGGGAAATCGGATGAAGAAATCGCGACGCATCGGCCAAACGTGGTCGCCATGCGCGAACAGGGAGAAGCAGAATGCCGGCTACTACAGCGCCCTTGGGCTCCGGCACGCCCGGGCAGTCTTTGCGCTATGCTTGTCTCCTTAGCCTGAACGGGGGAGAAAACGATGGAATCGCGCCACTGGCTTGCAAGCATTGTTGCGGCGGTCGCCTTCGCGGCACCCTTGACCGCCGCCGCACAGGGCGAGCTCGTCGTTTACTGCACGGTGCAGGAAGAATGGTGCCGACCGATGGTGGCGGCGTTCGAGAAGGCGACGGGGATCAAGGTGCTCATGACCCGCAAGAGCTCCGGCGAGTTTTATGCGCAGATCAAGGCCGAGGCGGCGAATCCTCGCGGCGACATCTGGTGGGGCGGCACGGGCGACCCGCACTTGCAGGCGGCCGAAGAGGGGCTGACCGAGCCGTACAAGTCACCGCGGTTAGCCGACTTGCAGGACTGGGCGGTGCGCCAGGCCGAGCAGTCGAAATACCGGACGGTCGGCGTGTACGCGGGTGCGCTCGGTTACAGCTATAACGTCGAACAGTTGAAGAAGAAGAACATTCCCGAGCCGAAGTGCTGGTCCGACCTCATCAAGCCGGCGTTCAAGGACGAGATCCAGGTCGCGAACCCGAATTCTTCGGGCACCTCGTATACGATGCTCGCGACGCTCGTGCAGCTGATGGGCGAGGACAAGGCCTTCGACTACCTCAAGGCACTGCACAAGAATGTCAACCAGTACACGAAGTCGGGTGCGGCACCGGCGCGCGCCGCGGCGACCGGCGAGACCCTGGTCGGCATCACCTTCCAGCACGATGCGGTGGTCCAGGCAGTCGGCGGCGCGCCGGTCAAGATCGTGTCGCCATGCGAAGGGACGGGCTACGAGATCGGCAGCATGAGCCTCATCAAGGGCGCCAAGAACCTGGAGAATGCCAAAAAGTGGTACGACTGGGCGCTTACACCCGAGGCGCAGAGCATCGGTGCTCAGGCGAAGGTGTCCTACCAAGTGCCATCGAACAAGAACGCGAGCGCGCCGCCGCAGGCGCCAAAGTTCAGCGAGATCAAGCTCATCAACTACGACTTTGCCAAGTACGGCTCGTCGGCTGAGCGGACACGGCTGCTGACGAAGTGGGACAAGGAGGTCTCGGCGCTGCCGAAGTAAGGGACGTAGGTTCCTGAGCCGTGGCAACCGCGCTCGCGCCAGCCGCGTTCATACCGTCCTCGCGCGACCGCGCGACCATTGTCGTCGCGGCACTCGCGCTGGCGGCGCTCGTTCTCGCGCCATGGGGTGCCGGCGGCGGTTCGGCGCTCATGCGCGCGCTTTCCGGCGCGACGTCGCAGTGGCCGCTCATCGCAGCGGCCGCTGCCGTGCTGCTCTTCGCGTGGTGGGGCCGCGACGCCGGAATCGCCGCCGCGGCCGCGCTGGCGGTGGCATGGAGCTTCGGCGCGGGATTTGCCGCCGGTGCCAGCGCGCCGGCGTTTGGCATCGGCGCCGCGCTCGCCCTCAGCGCGCTCACCGTCTGCCTGGCTCGCGCACTCGCGCGGCTCGGCATGTTCCGCGGCGACGCGGCGGTCGCGACGATTGTTGTCGTGATCGGCGCGCTGCTCATCGTCTTCATCTTCTATCCGGTCACTCGCTCGCTTGTCGCCGCGGTGGAGGACGCACAGGGCCGCTTTGCCCCCGGGCTGATCAGCGCGCGGCTGCTGACCCCTGACATCTGGGGGCTCGGCTGTTTTGGCGGCGGGACGCGCTGCGGCGTCGCGATCAACTCGGCATTGCTCGCCGCGATCGTGGGTCTCTTGTCGACGTTGCTCGGACTCGTGCTCGCGCTCGTGGTGCAGCGCGGCGGGCAGCGCTACGCCGGGCTGCTCAAGCTGATGTCGATCCTGCCGATCATCACCCCGCCGTTCGTCATTGCGCTGGCGCTGGTCGTGTTGTTCGGGCGAACAGGCCTTGTCACCGGCTGGCTCGACACGGCGTTCGGTATTCCGCGCTCGCGGTGGATCTACGGGCTCCCCGGCGTGGCGCTGGCACAGCTGATCACGTTCTCGCCGATCGCGTTCATGCTCCTGCACGGCGCGCTGACGGCGGTGAGCCCTGCTCTCGAGGAAGCGGCGCAGACGCTGCGCGCAACACGTGGCCGCGTCTTTCTCACCGTAACCTGGCCGCTGCTGCGCCCCGCGCTCGCCAACGCGTTCCTGCTCGGCTTCGTCGAGAGCCTCGCCGACTTCGGCAACCCGATCGTGCTGTCGGGCAACTTCGAGGTGCTCTCGATCAAGATCTTCTTCGCCGTCGCAGGTGCGCAGCACGATCCCGGCCGTGCCGCCGTGCTCGCCATGGTGCTACTCGGCTTGACGCTGCTTGCATTCTGGCTGCAGCAGCGCTGGGTCGGGCGCGCATCGTATGTGACCGTGAGCGGCAAGGGCGACGGCGGCGCGCCGGCGAAGCTGCCGCGCGGGCTGTGGCGTACCTGCTTCGGAATCGCCGCGGGGTGGATCACGTTCACGTTCGTCTGCTACGCCGTGATCCTCGTCGGCGGCTTCGTGCGCGACATCGGCCGCGGGGACATGACACTATCGCTTTCACATTTCGCGGCGGGGTTCGGCGCCGAGTGGGGTCCGCGCGGCCTTTTCTTCAGCGGCTCGGCATGGGACAGCCTGTTCACGACGCTCGAGGTGGCGGCGGTCTCGGCGCCGTTGACGGCGGTCGTCGGGCTGCTGGCCGCGTACGTGATCACGAGGCACCGCTTCGCCGGCCGCCGTGCTTTCGAATTCCTGACGCTGGTGAGCTTTGCGATTCCCGGCACCGTGATCGGCGTCTCGTATATCGTCGCGTTCAACGTGCCGCCGCTGGAATTGACCGGCGGCATGGCGATCCTCGTGCTGTGTTTCGTGTTCCGCAACATGCCGGTCGGCGTGCGCGCCGGCGTCGCGGCGCTCGCCCAGATCGACAAGACGCTCGACGAGGCGTCGGCGACGCTGCGGGCATCCACGTTGCGCACGTTGAGGGAAGTCATCCTTCCGCTCCTGCGACCGGCGATCCTCGCGACGCTGGTGTTCAGCTTCACGCATGCGATGACTGCGGTGAGCGCGGTTATCTTTCTCGCCACCGCGAAGTACAATCTCGCGACCGTGTACATCATCAACCGCGTCGAGGCGGGCGAGTATCCGCTCGCGATCGCGTACTCCTCGGTGCTGATATTCCTCATGCTCGCCGTGTTGCTGCTCGTGCAGAAGGCCGTGGGCGAAGCGCGACTCGGGCGTCGCGCGACCGCCGTGCTCGTGACGGGAAACTAAAGATGGACAAGAGCTCGGATGGCGTCGTATTCGACCAGGTTACGAAACGTTACGGTGATGTGCTTGCAGTGGACGACGTGTCATTTCGCGTCGAGACCGGGGAGCTCGTCACGCTGCTGGGGCCCTCCGGATGCGGCAAGACGACGACGCTGCGCATGGTGGCCGGACTCGAGCCGGTGTCGCGCGGGAGAATCCTGATCGGCGGCCAGGACGTGACGCTGCGCGCGGCGAACGAGCGCGACGTCAGCATGGTATTCCAGTCCTACGCGCTGTTCCCGCACATGACGGTGCTGGAGAACGTCTGCTACGGTCCGCTGTCGATGCGCACCAACAAGACAAAAGCGCGCGAGCTCGCGCATGCCAAGCTCGCCATGCTGGGATTGGCCGGCCTCGAACAGCGGCTGCCGTCGGAGCTCTCGGGCGGGCAGCAGCAGCGTGTCGCCGTGGCGCGCTCGCTGGTGCTCGAGCCGGCGGTGCTGTTGTTCGACGAGCCGCTGTCGAATCTCGACGCGAAGTTACGCCGCCGCGTGCGGCAGGAGATCCGCGAGTTGCAGCAATCGCTCGCACTGACGGTCATCTACGTCACGCATGATCAGGAAGAAGCGCTCGCCGTCTCCGACCACATCATCGTCATGGAGAGCGGGCGCATCGCGCAGCAGGGCACGCCGCAGGAGCTCTACGAGACGCCCGCGAGCCGCTTTCTTGCCGATTTCATCGGGGATGCCAATCTGATCGACGGTGAGCTCGCCGTCGGCCCCGGCGGTGCGACATTTACCGCGGGCGGTGCGAGTGCTGCGGTGCGCGCGGACGGCGTTGCGCCGGGTCCGGCCACGCTCGCGGTGCGGCCGCACCGCCTGCGGCTCGTCGCGGCAGGGCAAGGCACGCTGCCCGGAGCGTGCATGCGTGCCGCCTATCTCGGTAGCCGGATCGAGTACGTAGTGGCGACCCCGTGGGGCGAGCTGCTCGTGTTCGACAGCGAAGCGCGTACGCCGCGCGGGCGCGACGAACCGGTGGGGGTGACGTTCGACCCAGACGCCGCGATCGTGCTGCGGCGGTAGGACCGGAGCGCGAACGCGCGCAGCCTCTGTCGGAATAGCGACCAGGCTGTGCATGTTCGCATGACCGTTCGTAGACAAGGCGCTTTCCAATGCTGCATTCCGATACGCCGGGCTTGAAGAGGAACGCGAATGCGCATGCGGCGCCCCAGATTGAACACTCGGCTCGCCGTCGCTGCGCTCGCCACCGTTGGTGCGATCGCCGCGGCGCCGACCGCGCGATCGCTCACGAACGGCGATCCGGCGCCGGCGTGCTCTGCGCCGCTGCTCGACGGCAGTCGCTCGGTCAGTCTCGCGGACTATCGCGGCCAAGTCGTGTACCTCGATTTCTGGGCGTCGTGGTGCGGTCCATGCCGTGAATCGTTTCCGTTCATGAACGAGCTGCAGCGCGAACTCGCCGGCAAGGGCTTGCAGATCCTCGCGGTCAGCGTCGATAAGACACCAGAGGACGCCCGTCGGTTTCTGGCGCGCTATCCGGCGCAATTCACCGTCGGGCTCGACGTCGCGGCCGCATGTCCCGCCGCGTTCCAGCTGCAGGGCATGCCGAGCTCCTACATCATCGACAAGGGCGGAGTCGTACGCGCGGTCCACGCAGGATTTCGCAACCGCGACCGTGCGGAG
>Ga0207646_10006564_pt1 | contig 12005 bp, 7 predicted proteins | sample KBSK5502metaG_FD_184343 | JGI IMG/M metagenome (GOLD analysis project Ga0207646, IMG submission 184343) | Corn, switchgrass and miscanthus rhizosphere microbial communities from Kellogg Biological Station, Michigan, USA - KBS K5-50-2 metaG... | ecosystem: Host-associated > Plants > Roots >...
CGCTTCCGCCCCGGACCATCATTTCTATTACTTCTCGGCATCGCTCCGCGACCGCTACCCGGTCCGCGCGTGGCCGCCGAACGTGACGCTCGTCGACCGCCGGCTGCCCGTGCGGGCCCTCAACTTCGCCTGGAACCGCCTGGGGTGGCCCTCCCTGGACATGCTGGCCCGCGCCCACTTCGACCTCGTCCACTCGCCCCATCCGCTGCTCGTCCCCGCGCGCAGGGCGAAGCACATCGTCACGATCCACGACCTGTTCTTCCTGAAGCACCCCGAGATGACGGAGGCGGAGATCCGCCGGGACTACGCGCCCCTCGTGCCGAAACACGTCCGCCGCGCGGACGGGGTGATCTGCGTCTCGGAGCACACCGCGTCGGAGGCGCGCCTGCTGCTCGACGTTCCTCCGGCGAAGATCGCGGTCATCCCCAACGGCGTCGACCCCGTGTACCGGGCCCCGATCGCCCCCGAGGCGGTGGATGCGGTGCTGGCGCGGCGGCGGCTCCCGCGGGGAGCGATCCTGTACGTGGGCTCGGAGGAGAAGCGGAAGAACCTCGTCAACCTGGCCATGGCGTACATGGGGCTGGCCCGGAGACGGCGGAAGCGCACGCCGCCGCTCGTCCTCATCGGGCCCGGCTCGTGGTGGGCGCAGGGCGGCACCGACGTCGGTCCCCAGATCCGGGCCGTGGGCTATCTCGAGACGAGCGAGGTCCGGGCGCTCATGGCCGCCTCGGCCCTCCTCGTCCTGCCCTCGCTCGAGGAGGGCTTCGGCCTCCCGGTCGCCGACGCGATGGCGGCCGGGCTTCCCGTCGTCTGCTCGCGCGGCTCCGCGCTCGAGGAGGTGGCGGGCGGGGCGGCCACCCTCGTGAACCCGCTCGACACGAAGTCGATCGCCGACGGCATCGAGCGCGTGCTGGACGACCCCGCCCTCGCGGAGGACCATCGCCGGAAGGGGCTGGAGCAGAGCCGCCGGTTCGACTGGGACACGACCGCGGCCCGCACGCTCGAGTTCTATCGGCGTGTCCTCGGGTGAACGTCGGCATCGATGCCAGGGAGCTGCAGGGAACGCCCACCGGGGTCGGGCGCTACCTGCGCAACCTCGTGCGCGCCTGGACGCGCTCCGGGGACCGGCTGCACCTCTACTTCAACGGTCCCGCTCCCGCCGATCCCGTCCTCGAGCATCCGGCGATCGTGGCGCGGCCGCTCGGTTCCGGCCGGGCGCGGGGCCTCTGGTGGCAGGAGCGTGTGCTGCCGGCGGCGGCCCGCGCGGACGGCGTCGACGTGTTCTTCTCTCCCGCCTACGTCTGCCCGCTGCGCCTGCGGACGCCACGGGTGACCACCGTCCATGACCTGTCTTTCTTCGCGCTGCCTCGCGACTTCACGCTGCGCGACGGCTTCCGGCGCCGCTTGCTGGTCGCGGCCAGCGTGCGCGCCTCCCGAACGGTGCTGGCGGTGTCGGATTTCACCCGCCGGGAGATCCTCGCCCGCTTCCCGGAGGCGGAGGCCAAGACCGTCGCCATTCCTCTCGGCGCCGATGACGACCTGCCTCCGGCGCCTACCCGCGAAGAGGCGCGGGCGCGCCTGGGCGTGACCGGTCCGCTCCTCCTGGCGGTGGGGGCGATCTTCAACCGCCGATGCCTACCCGACCTCTTGCGGGCGGCGGCGAGCCTGCGACACCGCTGGCCGGACCTCGAGGTCGAGATCGTGGGCGAGGATCGCACGCACCCCGCGCTCGACATCGTCGGCCTCCTGCGCGGGCTGGGGCTCGAGCCCCACGTGCGGCTCTCCGGCTTCGTGGGCGAGGCGGCGCTCGCCGCGCGCTACGCCGCCGCGGACGTCGCGGTGGTGCTCTCGGAGTACGAGGGCTTCGGCTTGCCCGTTCTCGAGGCGATGGCCCGCGGCGTGCCGGTCGTGACCAGCACGGCTCCGGCCCTGGGCGAGCTCTTCGGCGAGGCGGCGGTACTCGTGGATCCGCACGACGTGCCCGCCATCGCGGCCGCGGTCGATCGGGTGCTGAGCGAGCCGGGGCTGCGCGCGCGGCTGGCCGAGCAGGGACGGGCGCTCGCGTCGCGGTACTCGTGGGCCGACACGGCCCGGCGCACCCGCGACGTTCTCGCCGCGGCCGCGCGCGGGTGACCTCCTTGCCCGCCTCGGCTCGTCCCCGCGTCACCGCCGTGGTCGTCTCCTACAACACGCGCGAGGACCTGCGCCGCTGCCTGGCCTCGCTGCGCGCCCATTCCGGCATGCCGTGCCAGATCGTGGTCGTGGACAACGCCAGCGCCGACGGCTCGGCGGACCTCGCGGAGAAGGAGTTTCCCGAGACACGCGTCATCCGCAATCGCGAGAACGCCGGCTTCTCCCGAGCGAACAACCAGGCGCTGCGGGAAGCGACGGCCGCCTACGTGCTCATCCTGAACAGCGACGCGGAGCTGACTCCCGGCGCGCTGCCCGCGCTCGTCGCGCTCCTCGAGGCGCGGCCGCGGCTGGGAGCGGTGGGCCCGCGGACGCTGAGCCCGGACGGCACCGTCCAGGTGTCGTTCGGCCCCGCGCTCACGCCGCTGGCCGAGTGGCGCCAGCGTCGCCTGGTGCGGGCCGTGAAGAGACGCGACCCGGCCGCGCAGAAGGAGGCGGCGGCGAGCGCCGGTGTCGAGCGCGAGCCGGACTGGCTGTCGGGCTCGTGCCTGCTCGCGCGCAAGGACGCCCTCGACGCCGTCGGCGGCTTCGACGAGGGCTTCTTCCTCTATGAAGAGGACGTGGACCTCTGTCTCCGCCTGCGCCGAGCCGGCTGGGGCGTGCTCTTTACGCCGGCGGCGGAGATCGTCCACCATCTCGGCCGCAGCATGCAGACGGACCCCGCCCGGGCCCGGCTCGAGTACCACCGCTCGCACCTGCGCTTCTATCGCAAGCACAACGGGCCCGCGCTGGCGGCCGCGCTGCGCGTGTTCATCGGCGCGGGGGCCGCGGTGGGGTGGGTGCGCTCGCTGGGGCCGGGCCCCGCCCGCGGGCAGCGCCGCCGTGAACACTCGCGGGTTCTCCGCGAGGTAGCATTCTCCAGATTTTGATATTATAAGGGCGTGAAGAACCCGTTGAGTGCGAGGGCCGCGATCCTCCTCGGCCTCAGCCGGCCGGCCTACGGCTTGCAGATCATCGACCGCATCCGCGACCAGACCGGGGGTCGCGTGCGACTGCGCCTGGGCAGTGTCTACCCCGCTCTCCGCGATCTGGAAAGGCAGCGTCTCGTCAGAAGCTGGGAGGTTCCGGGCGCCCGGGGCGGGCGGCGTCGTCGTTACTACGAGCTCACGCTGAAAGGACTCGCTGCGGCCACGGCGCAGCGCGAGGTGATCGGAGACCTGCTGGGCGGTCGGGCCGAAGTCTTGCCGCCCGAGACAATCGAGCGGATGCGTGACCGTCTGGGTGAATGCGCGGCGGTGAGCGCTTTCGTCATCGATCTGCGCCGGCGCATGATCGAGGCCGAGGCTGGCGGAGGCTGATGGCCAGGGCTCCCGACCTCCGGAAGGCCGCCGTCCACCTCGCCCAGCTCCTGGGCCCGGAGGACTGCCTCTTGGTCGGGGGCATGGCCGTTGGCGCCTACGGTTACGTACGTGCCACGAAGGATGTGGACTTCGTCGTACGGGTGAAGCTTGACGAAGTGCGTGCTCGGCTCGAACGGCAGGCGATCCGCGTGACGTTGACTCGGGGGGATCCGCTCGAGGGAGACTTCCCATGCATCAAGGGAACGCTCGACGGCGTTCCATTTGACGTCATGCCCGCGCTCGTACCTCTCGACTGGGAGCGGGCGGTCCAGATGCCCATGGGGAGGGGCGCCACGCTCCAGGTCGTGAGCCTCGAGGGACTCATCCGACTCAAGGTGCGTGCCCAGGGCCCGCGAGATCTCCTCGATGTCGCGGCCCTCGTCCTGCGGCATCCTGAACACTTGCATCTCGCCCGGGAGCTGGGCGCAGCCTACAGGGTTGCGGACAAGCTCGAGATCTGGTTGAGCGATCCTCGCTTGAAGGCAGAGATGGAGCCTCCGCGGCGGGCAAGACCACGAAAGGGCGGACGCAAGAAGTGAGTCGGAAATCGAAGAGTCGGACGCGTGCGGCCATCCTCATCATCCTCCTCGTGGGGCTGATCGGCGCCGCCGTGGTCAGGCTCCGGCGCCATGGCAAACACGCCGTCACCGTGCACCGCGACCCCGGGCTCAGCGTGCTGCTCGTGACGGTCGACACGCTGCGCGCCGACGCGCTAGGCTCGTATGGCAAGGCCGACGCCGGCACGCCGACGCTCGACCGTCTCGCCGCCGAAGGCGTGCGGTTCGAGCGGTGCCATGCCCAGAACGTGGTGACGCTCCCTTCCCACGCGAACATCCTGTCCGGCCGCTACCCCTTCGACCACGGCGTCCGCGACAACGCCGGCTTCCGCTTCCCCGCCGGCGCCGACACCCTGGCGACGCTGCTCAAGGCGCGCGGCTTCCACACCGGGGCCTTCGTGAGCGCGTTCCCCCTCGACTCGCGCTTCGGCCTCGACCGCGGCTTCGACGTTTACGACGACCGTTTCGGCGACCGCGGCTCGCACACCGCCTTCCGCATGGAGGAACGGCCCGGCGGGGAGACCGTGGCCGCCGCGCTCCGGTGGCGGAGCGCCCAGGGCTCCTCGCCCACGTTCCAATGGGTCCACGTCTACGAGCCCCACTTCCCCTATACGCCCCCGGAGCCTTTTGCCTCCCAGCATCGCGACGACCCGTACCAGGGCGAGGTCGCCACCGCGGATTCGATCCTGAAGCCGCTGCTCGATCCCATCCTCGAAGCCGGACCGGCCGGCCGCACGCTGGTGGTGATGACCGGCGACCACGGCGAGGCGCGCGGCGAGCACGGAGAGCAGACCCACGGCATCTTCGCGTACGAGGGAACGCTGCGCGTCCCCCTCGTCCTGTATCAGCCGTCCCTTCTCTCTCCCCGAACGGTGACGGCTCCCGTGCGCCACGTGGACCTCCTGCCCACGATCCTCGACGCGCTCGGGCTGACTCCCCCGCCCGGTCTGCCCGGTCGCAGCCTCCTTGCCCTCGCCGAAGGAGGAGAGGTCGACGCGGCCGAGAGCTACTTCGAGTCGCTCTCGGCGTCCGTCAACCGCGGCTGGGCCCCGCTGCAAGGCGTCGTGCGCGACGGCTTCAAGTTCATCGACCTCCCGCTGCCCGAGCTTTACGACCTCGGCCACGACCCGAAGGAGGAGGTGAACCTCGCCGCCTCGCGTCCGGACCTGATGCAGGCGATGCGCCAGGAGCTGTCCCGCTTCCGCGCCGTGGACCGCGGCCTGCAGCGAAGCGAGGAGAACGCGGAAACGTTGGCGCGGCTGCGCAGCCTCGGCTACCTTTCGGGGGCCGCGCCCACGGCCCGCAAGCACTACACCGCGGACGACGACCCCAAGCGGCTCATCTCGCTCGACGCCCAGGTCCAGGAGGTGATCGGGCTCTACACGAAAGGCGATCTCTACGGAGCCCTTGCCCTGTGCCGCGAGGTCGTGCGGCGCCGGCCGGACATGTCCCTCTCGCTCGTCCATCTCGCCTTCCTCGAGCGGGAGACCGGAAATCTCGGCGAGGCGGTCAGCGCGGCCCGGCGGGCCCTCGCCCTGAATCCCGACGATACCGACGTGGTCGGGCTCCTCGCCGCGTACCTCAACGAGTCGGGCCGGCCCCGGGAGACGCTGCGTCTCGTCGAGCCGTACGCAAAGAAGAAGGACCCCGACCTGGACGTGCTCGTGGCGCAGGGCGTCGCTCTCGCCTCGATCGGCCGGCCGCAGGAGGCCCTGGCGACGTTCGAGCGCGTGCGGCAGATCGATCCGTCGAGCGTCATGGCCCTCGTCAACATCGGCACCGTCCACCTGATGACCGGCGACCTCGACCGCGCGCAGCAGGCCTTCGAGGCGGCGCTCGACCTCGACCCGGGGACGGCGCGCGCCCACAACAGCCTGGGCGTGGTGGCGGCCCGGCGCGGGCGGATGGAGGAGGCGGCGGCCCACTGGCGCAAGGCCGTGGAGCTGGACCCTCGCGACTACCAGACCCTCTTCAACCTCGGCACGCTACTGCTGCGCCAGGGTCACGTGGAGGAAGCGCGGAGCTGCCTCGAGCGCTACGTGAAGGAGGCGCCGGTCGCGCTCGAGGGGCGCGACATCGCGCGCGTCAAGGCATGGCTCGCGCGACCGTCCGGGCGAGAGCTACCCCCCGCCTCCGACTGAACGGCGTTGCCGGGTGAACGGGTCCCGTCAGGAGCCGGGCCGCACGCGGAGCAGCGAGTAGGACTCGAGCCGCTCGCCGCCCTCGGCCACGCTGATGCGCAGCGTGTAGTCCCCTTTCGCCAGGGCCTCCGGCGTGTACGCGAGCAGGTAGGTGCGCCGTCCGTTCGCGTCCCGCTGCACGCGGTCGATCCTGATGAAGCCCGCGGGAACCGTACGCCCCTGCTGATCCACGAGCGAAGAGCGGATCTCCAGGCTCGCCGCCGGATCTGCGGGCCGCGCAGACTCGTAGGCGATCAGCACCAGCTTCTCCGGAGAGCCGCCGCTCACCTCCAGGCTGGCCCGGGGCAGGAACGGCTTGCCCCCCATCTGGAATGGAAACGCCGCGCCCGGCCCCGACCGGCCGCGCGCCATCTCCACCTTCAGCCAGCGGTCGAGGTCCTCCATCACGACGGGGGGCAGGAGGAAGCCCGACCGCGCGTCGTAGGGAGGAACGGTGACGTCCACGAACTGCACGCCCTCGGTCCCCGCGTCGCGATCCTGGAGGAGAAGGCGCACGGTGTGCTTCCCCGGCGGAACGCTCAGCGTTCCGAAGAAGGAGACTCCCCGCGCAAGCCCGTCGGGATCGGCCTGGCGGGGATCGATACGCACGAGCTGGGCGAGGTGGTCCTGAACGGTCCCGTCCTCGGCCACCGCATAGGCGTATAGCTCCAGGGCCAGCGGCTTGTCGCCTCCCCACGTCAGCGCGTCCTTGGGGACCTGGATCACGATGCCGAGCGTCTGGCGATCGCCGGCGACCGGGAAGGGCAGGCAGAGGCTGGAGAAGTGCAGGTCGTTGACACCGGCACCGGTGACCACGAGCTGCGCCGCCTCGAACTGACGCTGCAGCACGGTCCGTCCCCGGGCCGGCGCGCGCTCGTAGAACCCCGCGCGGTGCGAGAGCTTCACGCCCTTGCGCGCCACCTTGACCTTGATCTTGTGGAACGCGCCCGCGCCCTTCTCCTTGACGGGCTGGAAGCCCAGCACGTAGTAGCGGCTCGTCATCTCCGCCATCTCGCCCAGCACCGCCTCCAGGTCGTTGGTGTCCTTGAAGAAGCGCCCTCCGGTTTCCGCCGCGAGGTAGTTGAGGGCCTCCCGGCCCGACGTGTCGCGCGGGGCGTCGACGGTCACGGTCATCTGGGTCAGGGAGCGGTCGGAGCCGAGACCGGTGACGTCGATCGCGTGGACCACGGCGTCGGCGCTGGCGAGGCTCCGCGTCATCCCCCCGAGAAGGTCGCGCACCCTCGCATCCCCGTAGCGCACGTTCCCGTCCACTTCCCAGATGGCGCCCCGGGCGATGGACTCCGACGCGTTCTGCTGCTCCGAGCCGGTCTGGCCCACGAGGAGGCGTGAGTCGAATCCCGCCGAGAAATAGAGGATCTGCTTCCGGCCCTCGACGCCCCGCAGGCCGCGCGCGAGATCCTCGAAGCTGGAGATGAGGGTCAGGATGTTGCCGCGGTAGGCCTCCTCCTCGGCCGCGCGCATGCGGCGCGCGAGCACGGCCAGGACGTCGCCGAGCACGGCCTGGGAGTTCAGCTGGCCGCGGTTCACGCCCGGCGTGGCGACGTCCGTCACCGTGAGGTCGGCGGCCAGGCTGAGGGGATCGCTGATCCGAGTCAAGCTCGGGATCCCCAGCGTCTCCACGGCGTGGACCAGCAGGGCGCGGTCCTCGGTGAAGTTCGCCACGAGATGGAAGCCGCGGTTGATGTCGAAGGTCGCGACGGCGGCCAGGTCCGACTCGGCCAGCCGACGGCGCACGAAGTCCGCCGCCGCCCGCTGCGCCCGGTTGAGGCCCGCGGGATCGGTGAAGGACTTGTCGAAGAGGAGCAGGAAGCGGCGGCGAGCGGCGGAGGCCTGTCGGATGGCTTCCTGATCCTCCGCCGAGGTCGTATCGACGTACCGGAAGGAGACGACCTTCGCGGGCTTGCCGTCCTCGTACAGCTCGAAGTCCTCCGCCGCGAGCCCGCGCACGGCCCGCCCGGCGTTGTCCACGATGAAGACGGGGAGGAGCACGAGCGAGACTTCGCTCGTGAACACGGGGGCCCCCGCCGCTTGTCCCGCGGGAGAGGCCGGAAGGGTCACGCACAGGAACACTGCCGCCGCGACGGCACCGGCCCGGGCCGCGCTCTTCATGGGCACCTCGTTCGACTGGCTGCGCCCTCACCATACACCCAAAGGTGCTCGCGAGACTCTCCCATCGTGGATCGCACTCGTGCTCCGCCGGACGGCGGCTCGAATTAATCCAACCAGTTGGACGATGCGGTAGTCTTGATTCACATCCTTGAATTGTGGCCTCTCTGCGGTGCGTAGCCCATTCGAGTAACTCGTTCTAGAAAATGGACTTCAACTTGCCGTACGTCCGGCTGACGACGTGGCACCACACTTGCTCCTATCACACCGTCTTTCAAGCTCTTAGCCCTGTCGCCGCCTTGTCGCCGACACATATGGAGGACTTGAGATGAAGAGATCCTTGTTCCTGGCCCTGGCCCTCCTGCTTGGCCTGCTGCCGGGAGCGTTCGCCCAGATCGCCACGGGCAACATCTACGGAACGGTCATCGACCAGTCCGGCGCCGTGCTGCCGGGCACCGCGGTCTCGCTGACGAGCGACTTCGGCAACCGCTCCACCACGTCCGGTTCGCAGGGCGAATTCCGCTTCCTGAACCTCGACGCCGGCCGCTACAAGATCAGCGTGGCCCTCGCCGGGTTCAGCACCGTCAACCGCGAGGTCACCGTCGTCACCGGCGAGAACGTGAACGTCTCGTTCCCGCTCAAGGTGGCCACGGTCGAGGAGACCCTGACCGTCACCGCCGAGGCTCCCCTCGTGGACCCCAAGAAGCGCGGAACTTCCACGACGATGACCGCGGAAGAGCTGAAGCAGGTTCCGAACGCCCGTGACCCCTGGGGCGTTCTCGCGCGCATCCCGGGTGTGCTCGTCGACCGCGTCAACATCGCGGGCAACGAGAACGGCCAGCAAGCCGCAGTGGCCGGCAAGGGCTCCACTTCGGGCGACAAGACCTGGAACATCGACGGCCTCAACATCACCGACATGTCCGCCACCGGCGCCTCGCCGACATACTTCGACTTCGACGCCTTCCAGGAGTTCAACGTCACCACCGGTGGCAACGACCTCACCATGGCGACCGGAGGGATCGGCATCAACATGGTGACCAAGCGCGGCACCAACAAGTTCCATGGCGGCGGCCGCTACCTGATCACGAACCACAAGCTGCAGTCCGGCAACTTGCCCGACGCCGTCAAGAACGACCCACGGCTCAAGGGGGGCGACAAGGCCGACCACATCGACCAGATTGGCGATTATGGCTTCGATCTGGGCGGCCCCCTCGTCAAGGACAAGCTCTGGTTCTGGGGTAGCTATGGCAAGCAGGACATCCGCCTCGTCAACTATACCCAGACCAAGGACAAGACCCTGCTGACCGGCTACAACGGCAAGCTCAACTGGCAGGCCACCAGCAACACGATGGTGTCGGCCTTCTACTTCCAGGGACGCAAGGAGAAGTTCGGCCGCTCGCCGGGCACGGGGCTCAACGAGAGCGACGACTTCCTGTGGAACCAGGTGAACCTCGGGACGCCGGGCGGGCTGCCGCTGGGCCTCTGGAAGGCCGAGGTCAACCATACGTTCTCGCCGAACTTCTTCATGTCGGCCAAGGCGGCCTACTACGACACGGGATTCGGCTTCGCCCCCCGCGGTGGGACGGCCCAGAGCTACACGCTCGACTATGCAGCCGGCCAGGCCTTCGGCTCGAACAGCGGCTACAAGGCCCTCCGGCCCCAGAAGACCCTCAACGTGGATGGCAACTACTTCTTCGCCGGGATGGGCGGGAACAACGAGCTGAAGTTCGGGTTCGGCTACCGCAGCGTAACGACCAACAGCGTCACGTCCTACAACGGAAGCCAGCTCGTGGGCATCATCAACGGCCCGACCGACAAGATCGCCCAGGTGCTGCGCGACGGGGTCGTCAACTACGGCGGCAAGTACGCGAGCGGCTACCTCGGCGACGTCTTCACGAAGGGCCGCTTCGCCCTCAACGCGGGTGCCCGTTTCGACCGCCAGACGGCCAAGAACCTGCCCTCGGAGGTGGCCGCCAACAAGTCGTTCCCCAACCTGCTCCCGGCCCTGAACTATCCCGGCTCCAGCGAGAACCTCATCAAGTGGAACGACGTGTCGCCGCGCGTGGGGTTCAGCCTGGCCCTCGACGAGAGCCGCAAGACGGTGCTGCGGGCCAACTATGCACGGTACGCGTCACAGCTCTCCTACGGCGACGTCACCGACGAGAACCCGGTGGCGGTGAGCCTGCTCGCTTACAGCTGGAACGACGCCAACGGCGATCGTATCGTCCAGCCCAACGAGGTCAACCTGAACGACTTCCAGTACAACACCAACGTCGATCCCGCCAACCCGGGAGCCGTCGGCAGCACGGTCAGCAAGATCGACCGGAACTACAAGGCCAAGCACGACAGCGAGTTCATCGTAGGTCTGGACCGCGAGCTGGCCCAGAACTTCGCCGTCGGCGCCGCCTACACCTGGCGCAAGGGCATCGACTGGGCGTACCGCCCGCGCATCGGCGGCGATTGCGGCGCCACACCGGCCTTCGCGAGTTGCCACATCCTGGGCCCTGGCGATTACACCCGAAACGCTGCGGTCACCGCCAACGGGTTCACTGCCTTCACCTACTCGCCCATCGCGGCGCTCGTCGACGCCGGCAAGGGCGGCCGACTTCGCGCAAACCGACCCGGCTACGACACGATCTTCAGCGGGATGGAGCTCACGCTCACCAAGCGCCTCTCCAACAAGTGGATGGGCCGAGTGGCGTTCTCCTGGAACGACTGGACCGAGCACTTCTCCGGAACGCCAGTCGCGGGCAACTCGACGGCCGCGGGCGCGGCCCCCGGCAACCCCACCCGGACCGACCGGGACCCGCTGGTCGACGGAGGCCAGGTCGCGTTCCTGTCCGGCGGATCGGGCAAGGCCAGCTTCTACACGAGCGTCAAGTGGCAGCTCTTCGCCACCGGGCTCGTCCAGCTTCCCGGTGACTTCGACTTCTCCGCCTCGGCTTTTGGCCGCCAGGGCGGTCCGTACCCCGTATCCCTGCGGCTGAGCGGCGGCCGCGACGGCACGCTGCAGGCCCTGGCCGTCCCGGAGGTCGACAGCACACGTCTCGGCACCCTGTGGGACGTCGATCTGCGCCTGGCGAAGAACATCAAGCTCGGCAGCACGGCGGTCACGCTCAGCGCGGAGGCCTTCAACGTGGCCAACAACAACCTGGTGCTCTCGCGCTTCCGTTTCGCCAACTCGGGATCGTTCACCTCGGCCATCGCTGGCGCCGAGCCGGGCCTGGGCCGCGTCGAGGGCGTCGTCAGCCCGAGGATCGTGCGCTTCGGCGCCCGTTTCAGCTTCTAGGCGTCTCGCGTTCGGAAAAGCCTGCGGCCCCGGGGGCAACCCCGGGGCCGTTTTTTTTTGTCAAGCGCGATAATCGATCCGATGCTCGGCCTGCTCCTCGTCCTCGGTGTCGCCGCGCCGCCGCCCGACGTCCTCCTCGTGACGATCGACACCCTCCGCGCGGACCACGTCGGCGCGTACGGCTACGCGGCAGCGCAGACGCCCGTCCTGGATCGACTGGCCCGCGAGGGTGTGCTCGTCGAGGAGGCCGTGGTCCAGATCCCGCAGACCCGCCCATCCCACGCCTCGATCTTCACCGGCCGGTATCCGTTCGAGCATGGGA
>Ga0207646_10006565_pt1 | contig 12004 bp, 9 predicted proteins | sample KBSK5502metaG_FD_184343 | JGI IMG/M metagenome (GOLD analysis project Ga0207646, IMG submission 184343) | Corn, switchgrass and miscanthus rhizosphere microbial communities from Kellogg Biological Station, Michigan, USA - KBS K5-50-2 metaG... | ecosystem: Host-associated > Plants > Roots >...
ACGACCGCAAACCCGAGCTGCTCCTGCAGTTCCTTGATCTGGACCATCAGCGAGCGCTGGCCGACGACGTCCAGCGCGGAGGTCGGCTCGTCCATCAGGATCAGCTCCGGCGTGAAGAGCAGCGCCATCGCGATCATCGCTCGCTGGCGCATGCCGCCCGAGAGCTGGTGCGGGTAGCTGTGCAGATGCACCGGGTCGATCGAGACGAGACGCAGCACCTCACGCGAGCGCGCTTCGATCTCCCGTTTCGACATGTCGGAATGGGCCTCGCAGGCGTCGCGCATCTGCGCGGCGACCGTCAGCACCGGGTTGAGCGCGTTCATCGCGCTCTGCATCACGACCGAGTAGTCGCGCCACCGGATGTGCCGCAACTCCCGTTCGGCGAGCGTGACCATGTCACGGCCTTTGAACAGAACCTCGCCGCGCGTGATCTCGCCGGCCAGCGGCGCGCCGAGCAGCCGGGCGATCGCGTACACGAGCGTCGACTTGCCGCAGCCCGACTCGCCGACGATCCCGAGGAACTCGCCCGGAGCGAGGTCGAAGCTGACGCGGTCGACGGCGACGACCGGCCCCTCATCCGACGCGTACGCAACCGACAGGTCCCGTACCTCGAGAATCTTCGCCGGGTCGAGCGCGAGCGGAGCCGCCTTCGACTCGCGGCGCAGGCTTTCGCCCTTGCGCTCGAGCTTTCGCAGCCGCAGAGCCGGGTTGCTGATCTCGTCGAACGCGTAGTTGAGGAGCGCGAAGGCCGCGCCGAGCAGGGCCACGCAGACGCCCGGCATGATCGCCCAATAGACCATCCCGGCGCCGAGCGCCTCGTTGTTCTCGGCCCAGTAGAGCATCGTTCCCCAGCTCTGGCTGTTCGGGTCGCCGAGGCCGATGAACTGGAGGCCGGCGGCGAAGAGGACGGCGTATAGCGCGGCGCCGAGGAAGCTCGCCACGATCAGCGAGGTCATCGTCGGCAGGATCTCGAAGAGGATCACGTACAACCGGCGCTCGCCGCGGGCACGCGCGGCTTCGAGGAAGTCGCGCGTCCTCAGCGAGAGCGTCTGCGAGCGCAACTGGCGTGCGCCGTACGACCAGCCGAGTGCGCCGAGGACGATGATCAGCGTGAACAGGCCCGAGTTCTTCTCGTAGGCCGCGATCACGATCACGAGCGGGAAGATCGGGATCACGAGGATAACGTCGGTGATCAGCGAGAGCACGCCGTCGGCCAAGCCGCCGAGGTACGCGGCGGAGACGCCCACCAGCACCGCGATCGCCGTCGCCAACCCGCCGACCGCGAACGCGATCACGACCGACTCGCGCGTCCCCCAGATCAGCTGCGAGAGCACGTCCTGGCCGTACGCCGTCGTCCCGAACCAGTGGTGGGCCGAGGGGCCGAGCGCGCGGCCGTAGATCTCGGCGGTCGGATCGTCCGGCGCGATCTGCCCCGGGAAGATCGCGAGCACGAGGAAGAACAGGAGCAGGCCGAGCCCGACGAGCGCTTTGCGGTTGTGGGCGACCGCCCGCCAGAGGTCGGCGCCGACGCCGCGGTGGGTCGCCTCGATCGGCGGCCCCGAGCCGACGGTCGCGCCGCTCGGCTCGAGGGGCTCCGTGACAGCGGGCAGACTCACGAGCGTTCCCGCGTCCGGGGATCGAGGATCGCCGTCGCCACATCCGCGACGAGGATCGCCACCAGCACCGCGAGGGTGATCATCAGGAAGAGCCCCTGCATGAGGGCGTAGTCCTGGTTCTCGACCGACTGGAGGAACATCCAGCCGACGCCCGGGTAGTTGAAGACGAACTCGACGAGAATCGCTCCGCCGACGACGAAGCCGAGCGACATCGCGAACCCGACCAGGTTCGGCAGGATCGCGTTTCGGCCCGCGTAGGTCCACATGATCCGCCACGGGGTGAGGCCCTTCGCCCGCGCCATCCGCACGTAGTCCTCGGTCAGGACCGTGATCGTGTTGTTCCGCATGGTCAGGATCCAGCCCCCGATCGCGGTGACGAGGATCGTCGCCGCCGGGAGGATCGAGTGGCGCACCACGTCGACGGCGAAGGTCCACGTCCACCCGACGGTCGTCGTCGTGTCGTAGCCGCCGCTCTCGGGGAACCAGCCGAGCTTGATCCCGAACAGCCAGATCGCGAGCAGCGCGAGCCAGAAGTACGGGAAGGCTGAGGTGATGACGAAGATCGGCGGCAGCAGACCGTCGAGCAGGCCGCCGCGCCGCCAGGCGCCGGCGAGTCCGATCAGCGTCCCGAGGACGAAGGCGAGGATCGTCGTCACGCCGACGAGCCCGAGCGTCCACGGCAGCGCCTGGAAGACCTGGTGGGCGACCGAGTCCGGGAAGAACGTCAACGACGTCCCGAAATGCCCCCGGAAGACGTTGCCGAGGTACGTGAAGTAGGCGCTGACCAGGCTCTGGTGGTTGTTGACGCCGAACGCGACCTCGAGCGCGTGCAGCGCCTGCGGGTTCAGGCGTCCCTTGAAGCGGGACATCATCGCGATCGCCGCGTTGCCGGGCATGAGGCGCGGGATGAGGAAGTTCAGCGTGACCGCCGCCCACAGCGTGGCGACGAAGAACGCCAGCCTGCGCAGGACGAACCTCATCTCTCGCGCCTCATGCTTCCGTACGGCCTCTCAGATCGCTAGGCCTTCGGCTTCAGGTGGAGGAGCAGAACGCCCCAGTCGGGCGGGATGTAGGCGGCCGGTCGTGCGAACGGGTCGCTTTGCGTCACCCAGCCCGTCAGGTTCTTCGTGTTGTACTGGTACCAGTCGACTCCCTCCGTGACCGGGATCACCGGGATGTCGTCGACCATCGCCTTCTCGAGCTGCCGGACGATCGCATGCTGCTTCGCGCTGTCCGTGGTGGCCGAGTACTCCTCGATCAGCTTGTCGACGGCCGGGTTCGCGTACCGCTCCCAGTCCTCGCCCGCCGACTTTCCGATCGGAGCGGAGCCCTTCGAGTAGAGGAGCGACCGAAGCTCGTAGTACGGCGACGGTCCCGCGGTCTGGTTGCCGTCGTACGAGAGCTGGTACTTCCCGTTGTAGGTGTCGGCGTCGTAGGTCTGGCTCGAGAGGTTCTCGGGCGTGATCTTAATCCCGACCTGCTTCAGCTCCTGCGCGACGATCTGGGCCGAGGCAACCCAGTCGGAGTAGCCGCCGATGTTGATCATGGTGAAGGACAGCGGCTTCCCGTCGGGCGTGTAGAAGAGGCCGCCCTTCTTCTTGAAGCCCGCCGCCTGCAGGATCGAGACGGCCTTCGCCGGGTCGTAGTTGACCTGCGTGGCGAGGGCCGGGTCGAGCCAGCTGCTGAACGTCGGCGTGACGATCCCCGTCTGGTTCGACGCGGGCTCGTAGCCGTACTCGCCGATGCTCGCGACCTTCTTGCGGTCGATCGCGTACGCCATCGCCTTGCGCACGGCGAGGTTGGACAGGACCGGGTCCTTCTGATTGATGTAGATGCAGACGTTGACGACGGGCGGGAACCAGATGTGGTTGTCGGAGCTCTTGGAGAGGTAGAACGCCTTGATGTTCGGGATGAACTGGCTCCCCCACTGGGCTTTGCCGCTCGCGAGCTGCTGGTTCGCCGGGTCGTTCGAAGTGAACGCCGGGTAGTAGACGGTGCTGATTTTCGGCAGGCCCTTCTGCCAGTAGCTCGAGTTCTTCGTGTACTTGATCACCTGCGGCGAGCAGGAGCTCATCTTGAACGGGCCCGTTCCGATTGGGTGGGTGTCCTTGTAGGTGGTGGGGTCTTTGATCGACGCCCAGACGTGCTTGGCGACGATCGGCGTCTGATCGGCGATGTAGTAGAAGTACGGAACCGCTGCCGTCTTGAAGTCGAAGACGACCTTGTCGCCCTTCTGGGTGACGTTGTTCAGCACCGACCAGTTCGCGTTCAGGTCGAGCGCCGGATACTTCTTCAGTAGCTGAAACGTGAAGACGACGTCGGCTGCTGTGAGGGGCTCCCCGTCGCTCCACTTGACGCCCGGCCGGATCGTGAAAGTCAGCGTCCTGTTGCCGTTGCCCCATGCGTACGACGAGGCGAGCCAGGGCGTCGTCGCGCCGCTCTTCAGACCGTCCACGTAGGTGAGCTCCTCGTATTCGGTGCCGAACGAGAGGAAGTTCACGCTCGCGTTGAACGGGTTGAAGCCGCAGGTCCAGGTCGTCCCCTGCTCGTTCGAGATCGTGAGGGCGTTGCCCTTGCCGCCCGATCCTGACTTGTGGCCCCCGCAGGCCGCGGCCGTCAGGCCCACCGCCAGCAAGAGCGCCAGCACACGCTTCATCTTCGACTCCTTCCCGGTCGCTTTCGACCGTCGCCGTCGGGGTTTTCGACTCCTGGAAACACTTCTGCAAGCTCGCGACGCAGCCGCTGCTGAGCCTCCTCGCCCGCGCCGAGCTCGTCCAGACCGAGCAGGGCGGCGCCGACGATCGGCGGCGAACTGGTCACGTGCACCGTCGCCGCCGGCGCGACCTCCTTGACCCCGGCCTCGATCGCACCGATCAGACCCGGGTCGCCCGATTGCATCAGCCCGCCGCCGAGCGCGACCTCGACGGGCTCGCCGCTCAGCTCGAGACGTTCGAGCGTGACGCGGATCATCGTCACGACCTCCTCGGCCAAGCGGTCGACGATCTCGGCCGCGACCGCATCGCGAGGCGCCTCGGCGAAGACGACGGGCGCAAGCTCGACGACTTGCCGCTCCGCGATCCGACCCGCGTGGAACGCCTCGGCCAGCGCGGACGGCGTCGCCTGGCCGAAGTGCGCAGGCACCGCCTGCTCCAGCGTCGTCCGCTCGCCGCGCCCGTCTTCGCTACGGGCCGCGGCCGAGACGGCTGCGATCCCGACGTCGTGGCCACCCCCCCAGTCGCCGGTGATCGAGCCCAGCGCCGGGAAGCGAGCCTGTCGGCCGTCCGGAGCGACGCCGACGCAGTTGATGCCCGCGCCACAGACGACACCCACCCCCCAACCGCGCTCGGTCCCGGCGCGAAGCACGGCGAAGGTGTCGTTGCCGACGGAGATCCGAGCCGCGAGCCGCCGCGAGCTGGCTGCGGCCTGCATCTCCTCCACCTCGGCGGGAAAGTCGACGCCTGCAAGCAGCAGCTGCCCGACCTCCGCAACCGGCCCGTCGCCGTTCGGCAGGCCCGCCTCGTCCAGCGCCTGGGCCAGCAGATCGCCGAGCACGAGCAGCGAACCGTCCAGGCCGAGGTGGTGAGGCGAGCTCTGAGGGCCGCGAACGAGCGCGAGGACCTCGCCGTCGGCTTGAACGAGCGCAAGGTCGGTCTTCCAGTTTCCACCGTCGATCGCCAGCACGAGCGGCCGGCTCATCCGACCGGCTCCCGCGATTCGAACTGCGGCAAGTGCTCGCGGCCGGCGACCAGGAGCTGCTCGGTCAGCTGCTCGGCCTGCGGCACCTGGCCGACGAGCGGGTGTGAGAGCAGCGCCTTGTAGACGAGTTCGCGATCGCCGGTAACCGCCGCCTCCGCGGCGAGCCGCTCGTAGGCCGCGACGTGCTGGACGAGGCCGAGCAGCTCGGTTGCGAGCGGCGGCTGCGGCAGCGGGGCAGGACCGTCGGCGCCGATCCGCGCCGGAACCTCGACCGCGTCGTCATCCGCGAGCCCCGGGAGCGTCCCGGCGTTCCGCACGTCGACGACCTGGACGTCGCCGCTTCCGGTCGCGAGCCCGGCGACGAGCTGGGTCGCGGCTTCGCTGTAGTACGCGCCGCCGCGCCGCTCGAGCAGTGCCGGCTTCGTCGTCAGCGCCGGGTCGCGGTAGAGCTCGAGTAGCTCGCGCTCGATCTCCGCCACCTCGGCCGCCCTGGCCTTCCCGGTGCGCTGCTCCTCGAGCACGTCGTCGTGGAGGTAGAAGTAGCGCAGGTAGTACGACGGGATCGCGCCCAGCCGCTCGAGCAGCGACACGGGCAGCTCGACATGCTCGGCCAGCTCGTCGACGCGCTCGGCGAGCAGGTCCGGCAGGATGTCGTCTCCGTCGACGTGGACGGCCCTAACCCAGGTGAGGTGATTGAGGCCGACCTGGTCGACGAGCACGCGTTCCGGCTCGACGCCCAGCATGCGAGCCAGGAACCGCTGCAGCCCGATCGCGACGTTGCAGAGGCCGACGGCGCGATGGCCAGCGTCGAGCAGTCCGCGCACCACGATCCCGACCGGGTTGGTGAAGTCGACGATCCAGGCGTCCTCGGCGGCGAGCTCGCTCGCGCGCTCCGCGATCTCGAGCACCACGGGCACGGTACGCAGCGCCTTGCCGAGACCGCCGGCGCCGGTCGTTTCCTGCCCGATGCAGCCGCACGCAAGTGGGATCGTCTCGTCCGTGAGCCGCGCGGCCTGCCCGCCGACCCGCAGCTGGATCAGGACGAACGAAGCCCCGTCGAGGGCTCGCTCGAGTTCGTCGGTCACCGAGAGCCGGCCGTCGTAGCCGGCCGCAGCGAGCATCCGCCCGGCCAGCCCGCCGACGACTTCGAGGCGCTCCGGGTCGATGTCCTGCAGGACGAGCTCGCTCAACTCGAGCCGCTCCCGTTCGCGTGCGAGGCCTGCCACGAGCTCCGGTGTATAGGTCGAGCCGCCGCCGATAACGGCAAGCTTCATCGCGGAGAATGGCTGCTGGGCATCTCGTTAGGAACCTAGACGAGATGACTCTTTCAGTTCGGCGGCCTTCCGTCAAGTGCTGGGAAGTCAGACCCGATTGCGTTAATGTCCTTCACGAGATGGCCGCCAGCAGCCGAGCCACGCCCACGCTCCTCCGCGACCTCAACGAGCGCACCGTGCTCGAGACGATCCGGTCAGGCTCGCCGATCTCCCGGGCCGAGATCTCCCGCCGATCGGGCATCTCGAAGCCGACCGTCTCGCTCGCGCTCGAGTCGCTGCTCCGAGCCGACCTCGTCCGCGAGGCGACGGAGCGCCCCGACGGCCCCGGCTACGGGGCGGTCTACTTCGAGCCCGTCGCCGAGGCCGCGGTGGTTCTGGGGCTCGACCTCGGCGCGCGCTTCGTCCGCGGGGCGGTCTGCGATCTCGCGGGGGAAGTTCGGGCGCGTCAGGACGTCGAGCTGACCGTCGCCGAGGTCGCAGGAGCGGTGGATGCGATCGAGCGCCTGCGCTCGTCGCTGCTCGAGACGTCTGGACTCGATCGAAACCGCATCGACGGGGTCGTGATCGGCGTGCCCGGCGTGGTCGAGCAGGGCACCGGGCTGCTCCGGCTGGCCGAGAACGTCGCGGGCCTCGAGGGTCGAGCGTTCGCGAGCGAGCTGCAGAGCGCCCTCGGCCTGCCGGTCACGCTCGAGAACGACGTCAATCTGGCAGCCCTCGGCGAGCAGTGGCGGGGGGTCGCACGCGGCGTCGACGACTTCGTCTTCCTCTCGATCGGCACCGGCATGGGCGCGGGCGTCGTCCTCGGCGGCGAGCTACACCGTGGCCGCCACGGCGCCGCCGGCGAGATCGACTTCGCCTTGATCGCCTTCGACGGCGTCGATCCCGCCGCGCCGCGGGTCTCCGAGCTGGCGACGGAGCTCGTCGGCCGCGCCGAGGACCCGCGGACCGTCTTCGGCGCCGCGCGCGAAGGCGATGAAGGCGCGCGCGCCGTCGTTGCCGAGGTCGCGCGCCGGATCGCCCTGCATATCGCGCCGTTCGCCGCCGTCGCAGACGTCGAGCTGGTCGTGCTGGGAGGCGGCATAGGGGCCAACGGCGACCTGCTGCTCGACCCGGTCGGGCGTCAGCTAGCCGAATGGCTTCCGTTCCCGCCCCGGCTCGAGGTCTCGACCCTCGGCGAGGCCGCCGTCCTGACCGGAGCTCTTGCGGTCGGTGTGCAGGCTGCGCGCGAGAACGTGTTCAGTCGCCGGAGCCGCGTCGGGCGCTGAGCCGCTATCACCCCGCGAAAGGGCACGTACGGTATAGGCCGCGCCTACGAAGATGGCAGACAACCCCTTCGACTTCAGAAGCCGGAACGCGCTCGTCACGGGCTGCGGCAGCGACAAGGGGATCGGCTTCGCGGCGGCCCGGTTGCTCGTGCGGCTCGGCGCGAGCGTCGCGATCACATCCACCACGCCCGAACGGATCGAAGCGCGCGAGACGGAACTGCAGAGCGACGGTGCCCGCGTGTTCTCGAAGGTCGCCGACCTCACCGATCGCGAGCAGGCTTTCGAGCTCTTCGCCGCGGCCCAGGAGGCGCTCGGTCCGGTCGAGATCCTCGTCAACGCCGCCGGCATGGTCCAGAGCGGGACCCCGGCGGTCGGCGCGCCCTTCGGCGAGCTCAAACCGGAAGACCTGCAGCGGGAGCTCGAGATCACGCTCAAGACCGCCTTCCACACGACGCAGGCAGTGCTCCCTTCGATGGTCGAGCGAAGGTTCGGCCGGATCGTGATGGTGTCCTCGGTCACCGGGCCCTACGTGACCGCGCCCGGCTCGGCGGGATACGCGGCGGCGAAGAGCGCGATGGACGGGTTGATGCGGACGATCGCACTCGAGTACGGCCGGTTCGGGATCACGGCGAACTCCGTCGCGCCGGGATGGATTGCCACGGCCTCGTCGACGCCGGACGAGCTCACCGCCGGACACCACACCCCGATCGGTCGCCCGGGAACGCCGGACGAAGTGGCCGGACTGATCGCGTATCTCGCGTCCGAGTCGGCGAGTTACGTCACCGGCCAGTCGGTCGTCGTCGACGGCGGCAACATAATCCAGGAGCCGCACGGGGTCGACCTGTACGACTCCGACTAGGCTCGCGCCTGTGCCAACCGAAAGCGTGCTCGAGGCGCCGCCGCCGCGGTTCACGGCCGAGGAGATCGCCGCGATCGCCGCCGAGCTCTTCGGGCTTCGCGGCCGGGCCAGCGACCTCGGCAGCGAGCGCGACCAGACCTTCCTGATCGACGACGGCGGCGCGGGTGGCGTCCTGAAGATCTCCAACCTGGGCGAGGACCCGGCGGTGCTCGACCTCGAGACCGAGGCGATCCTCCACGTCTCGGTCGTCGATCCCGAGCTGCCGGTCGCGCGCCCGCGGCCTTCCGTCCGCGGCGACCACCGACCGACGTTCGAAGGGCCCGACGGCACGCATTTCGTCCGGCTCTTCGAGCGACTGCACGGCCACGCCGGCGGGCCCGAGCTCGACGACCGGGCGCTTTTCGGCTACGGCGCGACGCACGCGCGGCTGAACCTCGCGCTGCGCGGCTTCTTCCATCCGGCGGCGGCCCGGAACCTGCTCTGGCATCTCCAGAGCGCCGCCGAGCTGCGGCCACTCGTGTCGTCCATCCCGGACGGGTCGCGGCGACGACTCGTGGACAACGTGCTCGACCGCTACGAGGAGCGTGTGGTGCCGCGCTGGCCGGCGCTGCGCGCGCAGGTCGTCCACGGCGACGTGACCCTCGACAACGTGCTGCTCGACGAACGGGGCGGGATCGCGGCGATCGTCGACTTCGGCGACGTCGGCTTCAGCGCGCAGGTCGCGGACTTCGCGATCGGACTCGCATCGCTCGTGCGAGGCCGCCCCGACGACGACGTCTTCCGTGCCGCGCGGATCGCGATCGACGGCTACACGTCCCGCATCCCGCTCGAGCCGCAAGAGCTCGACGTCCTCTCCGACCTCGTCGCGGCGCGTCTGGCCGCCCTCGTCACGATCAGCGCCTGGCGCGTCGCGCGCTACCCCGAGAACGCGGCCTACATCCAGGCCTGGGACGACGACTCGTGGAAGCTGCTCGAGCTGTTCGACGCGACCAGTGCCGACGCGGTCACGCACGCGCTAGGCGGCGCGCGGCCGCCGACGCCGTCCCGCGAGCTCGCCAGGCGCCGCGGCGAGGTGCTCGGCCCGGCGCTCACCGACCTCACGTACCGGCGGCCGGTCCATGTCGTCCGCGGCGAAGGGGTCTGGCTCTTCGACGCGGACGGAAATCGGCTGCTCGACGCCTACAACAACGTCCCCGTCGTCGGCCACTGTCATCCGCGAGTGACGGAGGCGGTCGTACGCCAGACGCGGCTGCTGAACACCCACGCGCGCTACCTCTACGAGCCGCTGATCGAGCTCGCCGAGCGCCTGACAGCCTCGATGCCGCCGGGCTCGGGCCTCGACACGGTGATGGTCGTCAACTCCGGCAGCGAGGCGAACGAGCTGGCGTGGCGGTTCGCGCTCGCGGCGACCGGCGGCCAGGGCGGGATCCTGACCGAGCACGCCTACCACGGCGTCACGACGGCGATCGCCGATTTCTCGCCCGAGGAATGGCCCGCCGGCTACCGGCCGGCGAACGTGGAGACGATCGCCCCGCCGACGACCGGCGGCACAGACATGCAAGCGGCGCTCGAGCGGGTACAAGTGCCGCTGGCGGCGACGTTCCTGGACGGTGCTTTCACGAGCGACGGCATCCGGTTTCCGCCGCCCGAGGAAGTGGCCGCGATCGTCGACGAGACGCACGCGGCAGGAGGCCTCTTCGTCGCCGACGAGGTGCAGGCCGGCCACGGCCGCACGGGCGACCACCTCTGGTCGTTCGTGCGCTACGGGATCACGCCCGACCTCGTCACGCTCGGCAAGCCGATGGGAAACGGCTACCCGGTCGCTGCCGTGATCACGCGCAAGGAGATCGCCGACCGCCTCGCCGAGACGACACGGGTCTTCAGCACCTTCGGCGGCAACCCCGTCGCCGCCCAGGCGGCGCTGGCCGTGCTCGACGTGATCGAGGACGAGCGGCTCGTCGAGAACGCCGCCCGGGTCGGTTCGCGGCTCATCCGTTCACTGGAGGAGCTCGGTCCCGAAGTTCGTGGCCGAGGCCTGCTCGTCGGCGTCGAGCTCGAGAGCGCGAACCTCGCCGAGCGCGTCGTCAACCAGCTTCGTGACGAAGGAATCCTGATCGGCCGCACCGGCCGCGACGAGAACGTCCTGAAGATCCGGCCGCCGCTCGTCTTCGCCGACGAGCATGCCGATGTCCTCGTCGCAGCCATCGCCCGCGCTATCGCCCCCGGGACGAGTCGCGTGTAGCTTGCTCCGCCTCCAGGTCGAGCCAACCCTCAGCCGCGCAGAGAGTCACGCGAAAGAAGCGGAGGAACCCCTCTTGCCCGAGCAGGTTGAACCCGAAGGGCCACGGGTCGCAAAAGCTGATGGGGGCGTCATAGCGAAGGCCCGCGATCGTAAGGTCGGCGCGAGCATGGCGGGCGGTCGTGGTCACGCCACCGATGTTGACCGCCGTCTCCGGCGCGCCGGCGAGATCGACCCCGGTTGCCTCGGCTAACCAAGCGCCGAAACGGTTCGCGGTCGAGCCTGTATCAACGAGGCAGAGCTGCGGCGCTTCTTCGAGGTCCTCGAACTGGACAGGAACGACTGGCCGGAAAAGCGTACCGGCTTCGCCGGGAAGCTCCAGAAATTCAAATCTCACGCGGGCGCGGCGCCCTCGGCCTCGGCGAGCGAGGCGGGGACCCGAAACATTCCATAGGCCGCTCGGCGCTCATGTTGGGCAAGCCAGCCGAGCACTTCCTGTGGGGTCTCGGCAGCTACGAGCACTTCCGTGGGGCCGGCGAGCGCGACCCATTTCCCGATGTATGGCCTCAGAGCTGCGGCTTGCCTGCCGCTGCGGGACCCATCTCCTGTTTCCGCCTCGCTCGCCTGCCGCTCGCGCGCGGCACGGGCGGCGACGAAGCCGAGACGCTTGAGGATCCGGCGAGCCTGGTGGGTTGTGAAATCGGCCCGGTCGAGTCCCGTCGCGCATGCGATTACTTGTTTGGGTGGGAAACGGCGCCCTCGTACGACGACGTAGTGCTCATGCACCGGGTCCGGCAGGCGGTCCTGCAGGCATCGCTCGACGCCGCTCTGGTCCAGCTCGAACCTGTGTCCGGAGATGGTGAAACTCGGCATCCTCAGATTGTATTCTCTGATCCGTCTTTATTCAATTGTCTCTCGCGGACAGCGCCGCGAACTACCGCGAAGCAGTCAGGACGCGGATGCCGGGCAGCGGTCGCAGCTCCGCGTAGTTCCGGGCGTGCCTCGACTGTCCGTCCGCGCTTAGCCTCCAAGACGAAGTAGACCAACCTTTGTAA
>Ga0207646_10006566_pt1 | contig 12002 bp, 9 predicted proteins | sample KBSK5502metaG_FD_184343 | JGI IMG/M metagenome (GOLD analysis project Ga0207646, IMG submission 184343) | Corn, switchgrass and miscanthus rhizosphere microbial communities from Kellogg Biological Station, Michigan, USA - KBS K5-50-2 metaG... | ecosystem: Host-associated > Plants > Roots >...
TTCGCAACATCCCGAAAAGGGTCCGCAGATAGAATTACGGGCCGCGTGCCGAGGTAGCTCAGCTTGGTAGAGCACTTGACTGAAAATCAAGGTGTCGCCAGTTCAAATCTGGCCCTCGGCACCAACCCGTTTTTTTCGCGAATTCCTAAACGCCTGGCGTGGGCGTTGCTGGCGCTAGGTGTTTTGCTCCTCTTCTTCGTGCTACCGCACGACATCGAAGGTGATGGCCGGCTGCGATTCGAAGCGATTCAAAGTTTGCTGGCCGGCGGCGGAATCCCTGGCACGAAGTACCCCCTCATCGGGTCGATCCCTTCCATCACACTGTGTCTCCTCGGCCGCGTCGTCGGCACGCCTGAGTGGTGGGTGTCTCGCTACAACGTCATCGTTTATGCGGCGGGCCTGGTTCTCTTGTACAGGCTGCTGCGCGATCGATTGGACCACGACATATTGCTCGCGCTGTTGTTAGTTCTCGGCACGACGGCGATGATCCCCGGCTCGCTAACCGGCTTCGGCGCCGAGCCCTTCACGGTGATGGCGATTGCTACAGGTCTCGCGGCATGGTCGTCCGGCCGGTGGAAGACCGCGACAGCTCTGCTCGCACTAGGAGTCGCCAACGTGCCGGCGAGCATCGTTGGCGTTGCGCTCGCCATGGGTTGGTGGGCGTGGCGCTACAAGCGCGTTCGGGCGCTTGCGCCGCTCGTGCTCGGCGCTGGTCTGTGGCTGCTCGAAAACCTGGTGCGCCGCAAATCGGCTCTCGTAACCGGGTACGAGAACGACCACGGCTTTCAAACGCTCCTTCCCTACTCGGGTCTGGCGGGCTTCAGCTATCCCATCTTCTTCGGCGTGGCGTCACTGCTGGTGTCGTTCGGCAAAGGACTACTCTTCTTCGCGTCTGGGCTTGTGCTGGCGTTCGGCCGTGGCCTGGAGGCGCTGCGATCCGTCAGCGAGGTCCTGGTGTTGTGGTTTCTCTATCTCGCAGGCCTGGTGCTGGGGTACGGCTCCTGGTGGGCGTGGTACGGCGGATTCACGTGGGGCCCGCGCTTTCTCGTCTTCGCTTCGTTGCCGGCGTCGCTCCTGCTCGCGGCCCAGGTCCGCCGTCCGCCTCGGCAGGTCATCGCGCTCACCATCGTGGTCGCGGCGGTTGTGCTCTCCGTGTGGGTCGGTGTCGATGGTCAGGTGTTCGGGCGCTTCGCCCAGGAACCATGTTCGGCCAATCACTATTCGTTGGAATCGTTCTGCTGGTACGTCCCCGAGTTCAGCGTGCTGTGGACCCCGTTTGTGTTTGGCGCGCACGTGCCGTGGTGGGGCTTCGTGCTGATCGCGTATGCGGCCGGGGTTTCGGCCTACGTCGCCAATCCTCTTATCAGAGGGTGGGCAAGCGCTCTTCATCGAGACGGGATGCTTGCGTGGTCAGCGTACCGACGTCGACCGGGCTGGAGACTGTGATCCCCAGAGCTGTTGGGCCCGAACGCCCAATCCGTGTACGACGGCCGTGAACGCGTCCCGCTGCTCGAGACGATCCTCGCCGAATGTCGCGGCAAGGTCGGCCCGGAAGGCCGGGATGTATGCGGAGCCGCCAGTCAGGAGCACGCGGTCAACATCTCGAGGTTCGATCGCTGCCGCATCGAGCGCTCGCTCGATCGCCTCGCGGACAATGTCCAGCTCGGGTCGGATCATTGCCTCGAACGCTGAGCGGTGCACAGGCAGGCGGAGATTCAGTGGAGCAAACTGCAGCTCGGTCTCATCTGAGCTCGAGAGCGCGATCTTCGCCGACTCGATCGCCTTGTAGAAGTCGTACGCCTGTCCTTCGTAGAGCAGCGCGTGAACCACCCCGGACGCGCTGCCGCCGATCCTCGCCAGAATGGCGGGAATGCCGGGATCGGCCATCAAGAGCCGCACCGAGCTTGCGGTGCGCAGCTCGTTGAACAGCCAGCTGGGCAGCCCGTCCAGACCCAGAGCCGGCCCAATGTAAGTCTCGAACAGGACCCCGTCCAGCATCTCGCCGCCGATCGCCACGCCGGTCGTGCTGGCGATGCGCGGCTCTGCGGCGCGCGAATCCATGACAGCCACATCGAAGGTTCCGCCGCCGAAGTCGACCGCGATCTCGACTCCGTGGTGCGATGGTTCTCCGATGACCGCGGCGGTTGGCTCCGGAAGAAAGGCCACCTCGTCGAAGCCGGCCTCGAGTGCCGCACGCTCCAGGCGCCTGAATGCCTCCGCGTCCGAGGCGACGCGATCGTTCGGGTCCGCGCCCGCAAACACAACTGGATGGCCGACCACCACTCGCCGCGCGGCCTCGCCGACTGATTTGTCGGCCTCATGCTTCAGTCGTCGCATCACGACCGCAACCAGCGAGCCGACCGTGAAGTCCGTCGCCCATGAGTTGGTCCCGGCAAAGCCGAGCTTTGCGAGCTCATGCTTCACTCCGGACAGCAAACGGGCGTCGTTGCAGCCACCGCCTTTGCGGTACTGACGGCAGTCGGTGTCCCAGCCGTAAGGGGCCAAAGGGCATTTCCAGCAGTCGGTCTTCTCATGCCCGGACATGAGAAACGTCCTCACCGCCTCGTCACCAGCCGCGCGACTTCCGGTTCGATGGAGGTAGACGAATGAAGGCAGGGTCATCGCGGATGCCGATGGTCCCAGCGGGACTACCTCCACTCGGTCCGTAAAGGCGACTGCAATTGCGCTGTTGCTGGTGCCGAAATCGATGCCGCAGCCCAGCGGCTCGGAGGTCGAGTTCACCACGGAACTATATCCGCGGCAAGGCGGCTGCTAGCTTTGGTCGATGGGCAGCACTGAATACGATCCGTTCGCGGCGGGGCACCATGAAATCGCCGTACGGACGATCGAGGCGACCGATGCGGCGCGCGAACGGCGGTTTCCAGTTGAGATCTGGTGTCCCGCCGTCGCTGAGGCGAAACCGCTAATCGTCTTCTCGCATTACAGCGGCGGGCACCGACGGACGGCCACATACCTCGCTACCCATCTGGCCAGTCATGGATATGTGGTCGCCGCCATGGATCACTCAGAGGTCGGCGCGCCGGAGCTGGCGCGCCCCGATGGCGAAACGGCATCCGAGCGCGCAGCTCGGATCGCTGACATCATCGCGAGCCGCGTCCCGGACGTTCGTTTCCTTCTCGACCACCTTCTCTGCGGTGCCGTGGATATCGAGCTCGACACTGCGCGGATCGGACTGGTCGGCCACAGCTTCGGTGGGTGGACGGTGCTGGCGGTGCCCGAAGTCGAAGCGCGCGTGGGAGCGGTGGTGGCGCTAGCGCCGGGCGGAAGCTCAAACCCGAAGCCAGGCATCCTTCAAGTCAAGCTCACATTCGCGTGGGGACGCGACGTGCCGACGCTCTACCTTGCCGCGGAGAACGACGTGCCGATACCACTTGCCGGCGTCTACGAGCTGTTCGACCGTACGCCGTCGTCGAAGCGGATGTTCATCCTGCGGCGAGCCGACCACCAGCATTTCATCGACAACGTCGAGGAAGTCCACGAAGCGGTCCGAGCAGCCACGTTTCCTAGCGAGGCGGCGTGGATCCCGGCGGCGATGCGACCGATCGCGGAGCTGTCATCGGGTGAGCAGGCGCACACGTTCGTACGAGGTCTGACCCTGGCTCATTTCGACGCAACGTTGCGGCAAATGAATACGGCTGACCGGTTCCTATCAGGCGACGTCGAGGCCACACTGGCCAGCCGCGGAGTAGACGGACTGGCCCAACCTAGTGGGCGGTGATGGAAAGGAGTCACCGCTGACAGGCTCCCTTCGTCTGATCATTTAGCCTGCCTGCAAGGCTCCCGATAGGCTCCGCGCGAATTATGCCCTTGATGCGCGACTGATCGCATTCGCGATCGTGCTCAGCTGACTTAGATCCTCCGCAACCAGAGTTGCGGCAAGGACCTTGGCAACATCGCGCTTTCGACACATAAGTAGTTGGGGATCCGAACCCGACCGTAGCTTCGCCAATTCATCCAACACGGTTGTCTTCTCCAAACCAGCCCGACGGTACAGTTCCTCTGGCAGATAGGTCTCTAAGTCGGTCGAGTCCAGTACGAACAACCGATCGCCCAAGATGCGGCCAAGTGCGTCAACTTTTGCCTGTTGTCCCGCTGATGTAGGTTGGTCAACTAGAGCAACCACCCTGTTCTTATACGGAGAGTCATCAACGACAAGGGGTAACAATGAGCTCTCGACCGCTTGGAGCCTTGCCTTGACGTTGCCAATTCCGCCTGCGGCGAGAACTTTTACTTCTGAGGCACGGATTCCATTCAGTTCTCTAATTCGATCGACGATTGTCTGGTCGGAAGCCCCTTCGACGATCAGATAGTTCCTCGGGAAGAATAAGTCTTCGGTGTCGTTGCCGAGCAACTCGAACGCTAGGTTGTACAGCTCCTCTCGACTGGCAATCGGTCTTGCCTCAAACTTGTTGTCCCGCAAAGAGACCAGGTGATTTAACGCGATGTTATGCTCGCCACGGTTTAGGAAAAGGTGCGAATGGGTGGCCACAACAATCCGCGTGGAGGCGGCTTTATCCACGAATAGATCTCTCAGAGCCTTCTGTCTGCGAGGCTCCAGCGATGTCTCCGGCTCGTCGACAATGATGAGCTTCAGTCGTTCGTCTGTCAGGGCGCAGACCGTGGCAAATAGACTCCGAAGGCCAGATCCCTGCATTTGCACGGCAACATCATCGAAATATGCTTGCTGGTTGTCTCTCAGGATCAGATCTGGAAACCCCAGCCGGCTCAAGTAATAGTCCACCTTGTCTGCTTGCCTGCGGAAGTTCGTGTGGTTGATCAGAAGCCTGGCCAACTCGTTCCCGATCGGTCCTGATTGCGAATCGTAGGTCTGGGGCGCGTTTAGGATGAGGTTACGTAGCTCGCTGTTGTAAGAGCGAAGGTTTCGTCCCCCAGTTTCGGTGGTTCCTGCGACGAACGCACGGTCAGCCCTAATCAGCACCAGACCGTCTGGGCCAAACTCGGGATTGTCGATCGCACGCGCGAACATCAATTGAAGCAACGACGACTTGCCCATGTTGTTCGGTCCAGTCAGAACCGAATAGCCGTCGCGAAGCACAAACCGGAAGCCACTTTGTAGTCTTCCATACTGGTTTCCAGCCTCGACTACAAAGTCCGCCATGGCGTGTACCTTAGGCGTCGGGACGTTTGAAAGCTACGCCTTGCAGCCCGTCAAGGATTACCGACTGATCGCCGGCCCGGGTGGGCGCAGTGAGGGCTCGGACGTCTCGTTTCGGAAACGAGGCGTGATGTCAAGGGCCTACTGACCGATCCTTGCGATAAGACTTCGATGCTGCCAGGCTTCGACCCTGAATGCGATTTTTGCCGCATAGTTCGCGGACAAACGGAGGCCAGATTCGACGGCACGCGTCGTCGGTTCGTTTCCGATTGACGGCGTAATGGGGCGGATTGCGATTCACTGAGGTCTCCGATGGCGACAGGCTACGGCCAAAGCTGAGCGATTGGAGCGCAGATACGAAGATCGTCGTCGAGGTAGCGAGGGCGGTGCACCTCGTCGGCCGAGAGATTCAGGCGGCTCTCAGTCCGGACGATATGAACCTAATCACCTCAGCTGCAAGGGCGCTTCCCAGGCCGTGTATCACCTAGGTCGGAAACGGAGAGTCAAGAGTCCGTTGGGCCCCGCGAACGCAGTCCGAGCGTCGCGAATCCGGCGGCGTCTGGCAGGCGCCGAGGCAAGAACCATCGACAAGGCCGATTGGAGTGTCTAGCCTTACCGAGACGTGAACCGATGCCGCAAGCGTCGCACCGTAGTCCCGCACAAATGATTCGCATAGTTGAAACGACGGCACAAGGCCGCGGCGACTTGTTCGCACGGCTCATGTGCGATTTCTTCCGAGCCCTTGGATATGAAGGCTTTCGTCTTTCTATACACAAGAGTGGCCGAGAGGTTGACATACAGGGACGCCACCGATTCGAGGCCAGGTTGTTGGTAGCCGAGTGCAAGGCCGAACTCAAGGAGATTGGTGGCGCAGACGTAAACAAGTTCGGCGGCGTGATAGACGCTGAGCGGCGCACCGCGAAAGGCGTGGATGTCGCGGCTTACTTCGTATCGCTCAGCGGCTTCAGACAAACCGCCATCGAACAAGAGGAGCAACTACCGCAACCGCGCCTGTCTCTAATCGGGCCGTCAATGGTCGTCAATACTCTTATCAGCGGTCGAATCCTATGTAGTCACGAAGCAGCTGCGGAGGCTGCTGGAAGAGTAGTAGCAAATGCCGCTAATGGCCTGTCGATAGACGCCGGCAGCGATGTCCTGGCTACGCAGTACGGCTGGCTCTGGGCAATATATTTCAAGACCGGACTGCTGCGTACCCACGTCGCTTTGGTCCACGGAGATGGCGAAGTATTGGACTCGCGGTCAGTTCGGTCGGTCGTCAGTCAAGACAACGGCTACCTGACCACGCTGAAACGTGTCCTCCCCGCGAAAGTAGCAATCCGGTCCGACAAGGAAGCGAAAGCGGCCGCCAAGGTCTATAGCGAGTATCTGAATCGCGAATATGGATTCTTATCACTTGAGGGTATGCCTCAGGATGCTGAGCTCGGGGCGCGCCGATTCAGGCTAGAGGCCCTATACACGCCACTGAGTCTGGTGCCCGCCGACATGGTGGACGAAGGTCCCCGACCTCAAGAGGCGCCTGAAAGTGGGCGTGTACCCATTGCTGATCTGCTACTCAACGAAGGCATTAGGTTAGCGATCCTGGGGCCACCCGGAGCGGGCAAGTCCACCCTCCTTAAGCGACTCGCCACAGCCTATGCATCAGAGGAGAGGCGCGGGTTACTGCCAGATAACCTTCCCCGGCGAAAATGGCTTCCCCTCATCATTCGATGTCGGGATCTTGGTTCTCTTGCCCGCGAGCCACTGCAAGAGGCGATTGCGAATGTCGCAAGGCGTGCTGAGTTGAGTGACATGCGCGCGGCATTCGACGAGATGTTCGGTGATCGCCTGCGATCAGGTCGCGTCCTTCTGTTGGTGGACGGAATTGACGAGATCGCAGCGGTCTCGGATCGTGTCGCCTTTGCAGAGCAACTCAGGACTTTCATGTCCGTCTATCCACAAATAGGTGTCGTGGTGACCTCCAGATTGACCGGGTTCCGGGCTGTGGCCCCAACGATCGCAGAGGCCTGTCAGCTTTATCGCTTGACTGAGCTCAGTGAATCGGACATCGAAAAACTGGTGCGGGCGTGGCATCGAGAAGTCTTAGGCGGAGCCAGCCCAGCAGGACTCTCCGCGGACAGCCTTATTGCCGAGATACTTCAGGCTGAGCGGGTACGCCGACTTGCTGCCAACCCTCTTCTACTGACCACGATATTGCTGGTGCGGCGCTGGGCGGGAGAGCTTCCACGCCGCCGGACAGTCTTGTACGGCAAAGCTATCGAAGTCTTACTCATGACGTGGAATGTCCTTGGACACGTACCAATCGACATGGAGGAGGCCCTGCCTCAGCTTGGCTATCTCGCATATGAAATGTTGGCAGCAGGCGTACAAAGATTGCCTTACCGCACGATGTGCCAGATCCTCGCACGGGCGCGCGAAGAGCTTCCGGAGCTTCTCGGGTTCACGCACATGAGTGTTGCGGATTTTATTAGGAGCATCGAGGATCGGAGCAGCCTGCTGCTTACTACAGGGCACGATGTCGAATCAGGCGAACTCCAGCCTTTCTACGAGTTTCAGCATGTGACCTTCCAGGAATATCTTGCCGCTCTTGCGATTGCGCGAGGCTACGTTCCCAATTCAAGGACCACCACCGTCCCCGAGATCCTAGAGAAGACCCTGTATCTGAGCACGTGGCATGAAGTAATACCTCTCGCAGTCGGATTGAGTGGTAAGGATGCGGGCGCGCTTGTGGGGACGATGATGAGACTGCTACGCGAGGTTCAGCCACCGCCAGACAATCCTGACGATGCGGCCCCAATTGAACTCATAAGTCGTTGTCTAGCAGATGACATTCCGCTCCCTCCAAACATCGCAAGCGAGGCAATCGACGAATTAGTGGACTGGGGATCGCCGTTCGGCGTCGGAGACGACATGGACGCGATTCTTCGTAGTCGTTATGGACTCCTCTTTCGGGAGCGCCTAGCAGTAGCAATCGAGGCATCTGGAGCCAATGACGACAACGCCATGAGCGCGGCCGATATGGCGGCCGAAGTTGGCCGTCTAGACATCCTGGGAATAGAGTGGCGTGAAATGCAGTTCAACGATATCGACTCGAACTGGCAGCCACCCCTCGAGTTGGTTTTGGACTTTTGTAGATCAACGGATCGATACAAGCAAGCGACGGGCACAGGCGCTTTCATGTTCGCCGCGTACGCCAGCTATGGCAGACAACTTTCGGTTGCCACGGAGCGCGCATTCCAAAAGGGTGGCCACGTTCTGCTTGGATTAGTGCAAAGCCAGTGTTCGGTTGTCCAGGCTTTAGCCGTTTGGGCTGTCGCGTGGCTAGGTTCACGGGACAGCATCCCAGCCCCTCTCGGGCGGGCACTGTTCGACCCCCTCCTTCAGGTCTGGATGCACGCTGCTGATTCGCGTACCCAGTTCCAGGCCGTGCGCGCGGTAATCGGCCTTCCATACAGTGGTCGCCGCATCGTGCTGGTCGAACGAAATAGGGAACTTGACGAATTCCTCCGCAATCAATTGGTTGACGAGGGTTCCGAACGCAAGCAAGCGGCCGTGCTCACGGCGTTCTATTCGTCTCCCCGATGGCCCTCGACCGATCTAATTCGAGTGGTGAAGGAGAACCCGGTGGCGCCACATAACTTGACGGGCGGCTATAAACGTGTTGCGCGTCACCTTGGATTGAATCCATCACAGATACCCCGGCTGGTGCCGGCGGACTAGGCCGAGTCCCGTGCCTTATCCCTTATCTTGTTACGCCAAACGGCGTCGTTTGTCACCCCACATGGGACCGTTTGTCCCCCGCTTTACTGGGCTGGAACCCGCGCCGCAAACCGAGGGACAGCGTCTGTTAGGAAACCATGGTGGCTCGCCTACGTTCTTTGCCTAGCCGTGAATGAATGCTGCCAGAGCTAGGATGCCAACAACAATGGCGACCGCCGCATATGGCCATGGCAGGCCGTAGCGGCCGAACAAGGCACGGGGCATAGTCCTATATCGCCTCTTTTCTCCTTCAGCCGACGAGCTCGCAGGTAGTACCAAGCCACCAGCACCATGACGTTCACCGAGACAACGACGACTCCTAAGAGTGAGAAGCGCACGCCGTCCGGCATGGCGAGAGACTATCCGACCCGAGTACGTCGAGCGCTCGGAGGTCCCGTTCATGGCCTTCGCGGTCCGCTCCAGCGCGTCGGCTTTCGCTTGTCACGTTCCTGGCGACACTCTGGCTGTCCGCGGGACAGCCGCGGGATGGCGTCCTCTGAGCGTCCTCTAGGCGTCCTCTGGCGTCCGCTGCGGACAGCGGCGCTGAATTGGGCAGCAGCACAACGGATCGGTCAGCGTCCTCTGCGCGTCCTTTCTTTGAAAAAGGACGCCACCGGACGCTTTTTCGCATCTAGTCGCTGTCCTTTAGGGGAGATATGAGGACTTCACATCGCCACCACGTCAGACTTGCGCCCGACGTTGCTACCGAGCTCGAGGCCTTCGCTCAAAAACACGGCCTCGGTTTGAGTTCCGCTATCCGGCTACTTGCTACCAAAGGCCTCGAGGCTGAGGGCTCGGGTGTCGATAGCGGCGCCAAACGCGAGACACCTGCCGCCCTCGCCGCGCTTGTTGCGTCAGAGCTCGTTGTCCTGATGGTGGCTTCCGTCCTGCCAGAAGGTGAGCAACGAATGCGCTCCTTGGCCCAGCGTGCCTGCCAAGCCGCGGAGGACCGCCTCGCGATGTTCTCCGAACAGCCAACGGGGCCGGACCAATGACGGTCGCTACCCGCAGTCGGACTTCATCATCGACATCCGGCCCGTCGTCAGGTGTGGAAAGGGGCCGGATGCTTCTCTAACTCTTGCCGCCTCGCATCGCGCTGCAGCTACGAGGGCGGAGCCTGAGGTCGATGACGCGCTCTGGGATGATCTTGCGCGAGTGATAGCCGCTGCGCGTATCCGGCGTCGTCGCGGTGGTCAAGGATCTTGACGCCAGCCGGATCCCGCTCCATGCTGCAACGTCAACCCGTGCCTCAGTCCAAGCATTCGCCCCGTCCCACAGCCGCCCTCGTCTACGTCCGGCAGTCGCGCCACAAAGAAAGCGAACGCACCGTGTCGCCCGAAGTCCAGGAGCAGCAGTGCCGCGCCTTGTCCGCTGTCGTCGACTGCGACGAGATCGCAGTCTTCAGCGACCTGGACATCAGCGGAGGCAAGCTGAAGGGCCGCAAGGGATTTCTCGCCTTGGTGGACAGGATCAAGCGTGGCGGCGTTGACGTCGTCGCTGCGTACGACCAATCCCGCGCCTTCCGGAACACCTCCGATGCCCTGGACTTCTACGCCCTAATGGAAAAGCACCCTGATATCGAAGTTGTCTTTGTCCATGGGCGCTTCGATCGATCGCCGGCTGGAGAGTTCACGTACACGACGCTGGCTGCAGCACATGCCATGGAACGCCGGATGACGGGTGAGAAGATCCGCGACGCTTATCGGTACGCCACTGAGCGCGGCGAGATGGTCGGACAGGTTCCCGGTGGCTACGTCCGCAATGCCGATGCGTCCATATCCATCGACGAGGCTGTCGCGCCCATCGTCCGCCGCATCTTCGACCTCTACGCCACAGGCCGCTTCACTGCTCGCGATATCGCCCAACGTTTCAATGCAGAGCGAGTCCCCAGGCTCCCGCGATCGCGCGGAGCAGCCTGGCATTGGCACAGCATCGCCGAGATCCTGCGCAACGTCGCCTACGCCGGTTTGGCTTTCTCTGAGAGCCGACGGCGCGGCGGGCGAGGTAAGTTGATCCAGGCCGCCTGGCCACCAATTGTCAAAGAGAGTCTGTGGAGGTCGGCCCGGTACGTCTCGGGTCGGCGGCACGATCGCGGCGGGAACCGAGGGCGAGGTATCTCGGAGGCCCCGTACGCGTTCAAGGGGCTGCTTCGATGTTCTTGTGGCGAGCGGCTCCACGGCGCGGGCAAAACCCGCGGCAATCGGATTTATTACGTGTGCCAGCATGGGCGCGACAAATTGATTTGCAAGGAGAAGTGGGTGCGCGAAGACGACATCGCACCCTGGGCACGGGCCTTGCTTGTCGAGCTCGAGGCTTTGGAGCCCACGGATTTCTCGCAGCGGATCGATCGGGCGAGCCCAAACCTAGCCATTGACTCCGGTAGCGCGGCCGAGTCGATCGACCGAAGCCTCGAGCGCCTCGACCAACTCTTCCTCTGGGGCCACTGGACCGCTGCGAAATACCGCGCTGAACGGGAGCGGCTGGAGGGTATGCGCAAGGAGCTGACTGAGCCGGTGGCCGAAGGGCAAGCTGAGGAGCCCTTAACAGACCTTGTCGCCACCTGGGACAGCGGCGACGCGGTTGGCCGGCGTGAGCTGCTCGCCCTGCTGTTCACCGATATCCACATCGTGAGTGGGCGTGTCCAGGGCTACTCGCCTCGCCCTGACCGAGCTCCAGACCTCGTTCGCAAGATCGATTCGATCGTGAAAAAGCTGTCTGTCAGCGTGGGCGGTGATGGATTCGAACCAACGGCCTCCTCGGTGTAAGCGAGGCGCTCTGCCAATTGAGCTAACCGCCCGTAGCGGATGCTCAGTCTACCCAGCGGCAAGCACGCTCAGGGCTGCATTCAACTGCGTATCCTTCGCGTACCCCTGAGACGGGTCCTGCACATTGAACTGGTCGCTCGCATTGGCCAGCGTGACCGCCACGTCAGGCACCAAGCCCTTTTTGTCGATCGTCTGCCCGTTCGGCAGGTACCACCTCTTGACGGTCAGGTGAATGTCGGCCCCGTCGCTCAACGGGAAATCCTGCTGCACCGACCCCTTCCCGAACGTCACCGTGCCCACCAGCTTGGCCCGCTGGTGCACTT
>Ga0207646_10006568_pt1 | contig 12001 bp, 14 predicted proteins | sample KBSK5502metaG_FD_184343 | JGI IMG/M metagenome (GOLD analysis project Ga0207646, IMG submission 184343) | Corn, switchgrass and miscanthus rhizosphere microbial communities from Kellogg Biological Station, Michigan, USA - KBS K5-50-2 metaG... | ecosystem: Host-associated > Plants > Roots >...
TATGCGCCCGCTTATTGACCGTCAAGCAAACCGCGGACGATCGGCCGCAGCCGTCGCAACGCGCGGTCGAGCAGAATCCGGTTTTCCGGGGCATTCAGCCAGCGGCTCGCACCCGATGGATGCGGCAACGGCACGAGCAGGGGACGGCCATGGGTCGGCGACCATACCTCCTCCCCGGAGAGGGTGAAGACGCGGCCGACGAGACGATCGAGCGCGCGGCCGGGCAGGAAGCGCTCGTGGGCCAGCCCGCCGACCGCGATCACGAGGTTCGGCTTGATCAGCGCGAGCTGGCGATCTAGATGCGCACGGCAGAGGTCGACCTCGACCCGGCCAGGGCGCCGGTCTCCGCCACCTACGCCCTTCCCCGGAAAGCACTTGGTGATCGAGGTCATGTAAACGCGCCGCCGGACCTGCTCTTCCGATGCAAAGCCAGCCCGTTCCATCCATGCCATCAGTACCTTTCTCGAGCGTCCCTGGAAGGGGAGCCGCTCAACGGCCTCAACCGCGCCCGGTGCCTGCCCGACCAGCATGATGCGGTTGTCGGGATATCCACTGAGCACCGGCGCGGCCGCCTTAAGGTACCCGGCCGCCACACAGCGGGTGCACGACAGGATCTCACGATGCAGTCGAGCGAGCGTCACCCGGTTCGCCATGACACAGAGTGTGCCCGACCGTACCGGTTGGTCCTCGCCTGCAAGGGGCTCGGGCCGGCGGCCGTTGCATTGAGGTGAGGAAGGCGATCCCGCTCCTGCTGCTCGCCGTTTCCCTGTCTGCCTGCGCGGCCACTCCGGCGACAGCTCCCGGAGGGCCGGGAGGGCCGGCGGCCGACCGCAGCTACAGCGCCGCCGTCCTTATGGATGCTCCCGCGGCCTACTGGCGCTTGGGCGAGTCCTCGGGCACGACCATGACCGACGCCACCAAGAATGGAAACAATGGCACCTATTTCGGCGGCATCACCCTTGCGCAGCCCGGCGCGCTCGCGAGTGACACGGGCACGGCGGTGGCGTTTGATGGTCGCACCGGTGGGGCGACCGTCGCGAGCTCGCGCAGCCTGCAGGTCAACCGGATCACGATCGAGCTCTGGCTCAAGAAGACCACCGACTCCGGCGCCGGCATCTATGTCGCTAAGAACTTCGTTGGCAACGGCGGTGTGGGCACCGGCTGGTTCCAACTGTTGAACAACGATCGCTACGCTCGGCTCGAGTTTCGTGTGACGGGAGACACTCATCCGGTGCTGGTCTCCTCGACGACGCTGGCCTTGAACACGTGGTACTACGTGGTCGCGACCTACGACGGCGCCGTCGCCAAGCTCTATTTCAACGGCAAGCTCGACAGCATGCTCCCGCTGGTGGCGGCCCCGGCTCAGAATGACGATCCGCTCTATATCGGCCGGCGCGCCGACGGTTTTTTCAACAACGCCGTGCTCGAAGAGGTCGCCATCTACCCGACCGCGCTCTCGGCGGACCGCATCGCCGCGCACTGGCGCGCCGCAACGACGAACCCATAGCCGGCGCGCCTCTAGATCCTGGCGGGCGATGCGGCGAGCGTCCTCGGCGGCGGGAAGCTGGCTGGAAGGTCATCAGCCTCCACCTGGAAGATCGCCTCGGGCGCCGGGAGTCCATGGAACTGATGCTGACCCAGGTCTTTGAAACGAATCCCGGCCGGTCGGGCGCCTGCCACGGCTTCGACGACCGCGCGCGACAGCAGGATCTGGCCGCCGTGGCTTGCGAAGCAGATCCGGGCGGCCGTGTGAACAGCCAACCCGAGGTATCCCGTGTCGGTCAGCGTCGGCCGTCCCGCGTGCAGGCCGATTCGAATCCTGACCGGCAGGCGGTCCGGCCAGCTACGGGCGAGAGTGTTGCGCTGGATCGCGACCGCGGCTTCGACGCCGGCCGCTGCCTGCTCGAAGACCGCAAACATCTCGTCGGCCCGGACTTCAACCTCGCGACCGCCGGCTGCCGCAATTGCGGCGCGCAGGAGGCGTCGCACCTCCGCCAGGAATCGCTCGTATCGCTCCCCCAGGCGTCGGACGAGTCCGGTCGAGTCTTCGATGTCGCTGAACAAGAAGGTGACGAAGCCGGTCGGGAGCGTGCGCGCCTCACTGGCGCGAGCCTGGATCTCGCTGTGCATCCACTGGTTTTCGATGGCGAGCTTGACCGCGGCGGTCACCGACGTGGCCAGGTCGGGATCCTTGAGCACGGCCCGGTCGTGGACAAGGGCGGTCATCGGCTGGCCGAATCGATCGAGCAGGGTGACGGTGCGGCTATCCCGGTCGCCGGGAAGGGCCGCCGCTTGCCCGGTCCTGTCCAGGTAGGCCCCGACCGACTCGGACCAGTACAGCACCGAAAGCGTCGGGTCGCCGAGCACGGTGCGCAGCCGCTCTTCCAGCTGTTCGGGCGTGCCAATCGCGCCCAGCTCGATGACGGCCTGACCGGCGGCCGCCTGCCGGCTCTGCGACCGTAGCTGGCCGGTCATGAAACCGATGGGCACGATGCCGTACTTCTTGGCGGCCCTTAGAAGCCTGGTTCGCGCCCGGTCTCGCGCCGCTTCGTCCTCGAAGCTCGTCTGGTTGAAGCGCGCGAGGGCGTTGCGGACATGCGCCTCGTCGTTGATCGGCAGACGCCGGCGGCCTCGTGCATCGATATACGCGAAAGCACTGTCCGGTAACTCGGCACGGGCCTTGCCGTCGAGCTGGGGCATGTCCACATTATTGTCAGCCGTGCGGCCAAAACGCACCGAAACGCCAGCCCGCGATTCCCAGATCTGACTCGTCGCGGGTATCGGTGTGAACGGTCAGGGTGCGAACGAGGTCAGGACACCGGAGCTTAGCTCGCGCGTTTCAACGCTGGGGTGCTCCATTTGAGCCCGCTGATGAAGCTCGCTCATAGCTAGCATCTCAACTCCGGTCCAAATACATGACCTAATTTCAAGTATTTGGAATTGTTTAAGGCCAAGGGGAGGATCCCAGTTCCTTACGTGGCGGGCTGGCCTGTCGGGTTCTGGCTCGTGCTCGCCATCCTCTCGATGGTGTTGGGCATCTGGCCCGACGTCGGCGCGCTGATGATAGCGGCGTTCCTAATCCCAACCGCACTCCTCTTCCACCCGTTTTGGACCTTTTCCGACGCCGCACAGCGGCGGACACAGCGGGGGAGCTTTTTCCGCAACGTCAGCCTGCTTGGTGCCACGCTCGCCCTTTTCGCTTTTTTGACCGTCACCGGACCGGGGCGGTTCGCTGTCACGGGATCCCTGTTCCACCTGCCTTGAACGCGTCCGTTGCCTTGACGCCTGTCCTGAACTGGTCTACGCTCTCTTAAGGGACTCGGGCGTGACTGAAGAGAAAAGCGAAGCCGAACTGGTTCGCTGTGAGCGGTGCCAGCAGATGGTCCGTCCGCTGACCGAACATGTGGTTAGCCTGGTCGCCGCCACGCTCGTGACCGTCCATGCGTGTCCGTCTTGCGGCGGGCAAAAGGTCACGGTCGCCAGCCCGTCCGTTAGATAGACGACGATGACGGCTAACGCCAGGACCATTCGACGTCAAGTCAATTAGAAGCCGGCACGAACCCGTACCAGCCTGGTGTCAGATCAGGCGACCGGACCCGATGTTGCCGCGATGATGCGTCGCATCTGGCCAAGCTCGGTCTGATAAATATGGGCCGATTTCACCGACATCGTCAACTGGCCGACCCCGACGCCGAGGTCGCTAGCCACGCGAGTTTGCAGCGCCGCGAGCTCGACGAGATTGGCATAGCCTTTCGTACCGAAGTCGATCGCGTGAGCGTAGACGGCGAGCTGCAGCTCACCCTTGACGAGCCAGAAGTCGAGCAGGCTAACGCACGGGATGTAACTGGTGTCGGTTAGTGGCTGGAACGTCGTGACCGTCGCGTCGCGCGCCCATGGATTGGCGGCCAATCGGCCGATCACCCAACGGATCTGATCGCGGCCTGCATGGGCGTAGTCGTACAGGCGCGTCGCGTAGCTGTCGGCGTCACCGACTTCTGCCACTCGGGAGTGGTCGGTAAAGTTCGCGTGCATCCAGGCCAGGCGTTCGGGATCGCCGTGCTTGGCTATGATCGGGTCGTCCACCCTCGGTGAATTTACGCCGAGCGTCGCGCGGAACACCTCGACGATAGGCAGTCCCTCCCAACTCCCGACGACACCGCCGCTCAGAATCGCCGACGCGATCGCTATCCACGCCTCGCCCAGTGTCATCACTTCGATCCGCACCGGTACGAAGACCTCGGTCATGCGTTTGGTATCCAAATGTACCGTAGGCCAACGGGGACTCTGGGCCCTTCGAAGGGCGGGAAGGTGGCTAGCATTGAGTCGATGAGCGACGGACAGGGCAGCGCTCCCGAAACCGCCGAGCGCGTGATCCAAAACCCGATCAGTGGCGAGCGTATCGTGATCCGCACAAGCGCCGCGGAAACCGGCGGCCGGCTGCTCGTCTTCGATCTCTCCCTGCCTCCCGGTGGACATGTTCCGGCCCGCCACGCGCATCCGATCCAGGAGGAACGCTTCACGGTTATGCAGGGCCGCATGCGGTTCAGCTTTGCGGGCAGCACCATCGTTGTGAATCCGGGCGAGAGCGTGGTTGTGCCGAAAGGTCAGGCGCATTGGTTCGGCAATCCCGGTCCGGAGACCTCTCTCGCGCGGGTCGAAGTGCGCCCTGCCCTCCGTACCCAGGAATTCTTCCAGGCGAACGAGGCCATCGCTCACGCCGGCCACTTCTTCGGCACGCGACTGCCACGCCTTTCGGATCTGGCCGCGGTTCTGCTCGAGTATCAGCCCGAGGTCTCGGTCCCGAACGTACCGGCGGTCCTGGTCAGGCGCGTCCTCGCCCCGCTCGCCTGGTTCGGCCGCCGCCGGCTCCGCGCGCGCTGAGGGTGAGGAACGCCGCCCGGGATCTTCGACGGTTCACCAACATCCTGGTCGTCTTTCCGCACCCCGATGATGAAACCGTCACCTGCGGCGGCGTGATCCGTCGCTTCGCCGACGCCGGCGCCACGGTCACCCTCCTGTTGCTCACTGGCGGCGAGCGCGGCACTCCCACGGGCGCGCCGGACAACGGGCTCAGGACGACCCGTCGAGGTGAAGCCGACCGTGCGGCTCACATTCTCGGCATCACGCGCGTGATCCACCAGGATTTCGGCGACGGCCAATTGCGCGAGCAGCGTGAGCAGGTCATGCGGGCTCTCGCGCGCACCATCCCGCAAATCCGTCCTGATCTCATCCTGACCTATGACCTGGCCGGCCTCGATGGCCACCCGGATCACGTCGCCTGCTCGGCGATGCTGACCGAGCTGCAGACATCGGTGCTCGACGTTCCAATGTGGTACGTGACGCTACCCGGTTGGGTGCTCGGCGCCTTGCGCCTAATCGGCCAGATGGCAAGAGACCCGGCGGTCGAAGCGAGCCGGGCGCAGCCCACGCACCGCCTGTTCATCGGAACCGCTGTCGTGCCGAAAATGCGAGCCTGGCAGGCGCATCGCAGTCAGCGGGGGGCGATTCGCAAAGGATTGAGCCGGCTGGTGCCAACGTGGCTTGCCAGTACTGCGTGGCCGTTCGAATACTTCACCGAAGTGGTGTGATGGCCGAGCTGCGACTGAAGCGATCCGAACAACCCCTGACCACGGCGTGGAGCGAGCTGGCCATCGCACCGCGCGGGTCGACGATCCTCGGCATCAGCTTCCGCCCCCGGCAGGTCGAAGCCCTCGGATTGGAGGGGCCGGCCACCCTGCAAACGCTGCTCGCGTTTCCCTTCGACATGATCCGACTGGGAGCATATTGGAATCGCCTCGAGCCGCGGCCCGGCACCTTCGACACCGCCGAGCTCGATTGGCAGCTCAATGCTGCGGAGCGCGCGGGCAAGCAGGTCATCCTTGCCGTCGGTGCGGTGAAGACCTTCGGCTATCCGGAGTTCTTCGCGCCTTCCCATTACCTCGAAACGCCGCTGCGCGAAGGCTCGCTCATCGAGCCGGACGCCTACCCCGTGCTACTCGCCGGTGCGACCGAGTTCATCGCACGGCTGGCGACGCGGTATCGCGATCGCCGGTCGATCGTCGCCTGGCAGCTGGAGCACGAGGCGGTCGACCCTCTCGGTGTCGAGCACTCCTGGCGACTTTCGGTCTCGTTTGTCGAGCGAGAGCTCCAGGCGCTGCTGGCAGCGGATACGTCGCGCCCAGTTCTGATGAATGGTTTCCTGCCGACGTCGTCAATCGTCCAACTCACCCAGTGGTGGCGCACGCGCGACCAGGGTGACTCGCTGGACCTGGCCGCGCGACTGGCGGACATCGTGGGGATCGATTACTATCCGCGCCACGCGATGCGGCGGCTTGGACGCCGCACCATCTACCTCGAGACCGCCGACCTTCCCTGGGAGCGAGCGCGGCGTGAGCGTCTGTTCGCAGCGGTGCGGGCGCGCGGCAAGCAGTTGATGGTGTCCGAGGGACAGGCCGAGCCGTGGGAGGCGGTCACCGTGCCCCCAAACCCCGAGCGGCGGGCCTCATATAGCTGCCCGCCGGAACAGCTGATCCGAAACTACGACACGGCGATCGCGTGGTCGGCACCGGGAGCAGCGCTGCATGCCTACCTCTTCTGGGGCGCAGAGTACTGGGTGATGCGGGATCGCGGCGGCGACCCGAGCTACCTGCAGGCCTTCGGTCGCATCCTCGCGCTTGCCTGACGACCGTTAGAGGACAAAGGGAATCAGCCGCCTCGTTCGGCGCATGTAATTGCGGTAGGGCTCGCCGAGGCCCTCGATAAGAGCGCGCTCTTCGACTCGGATGCGGTAGGCGTAACCCGCAATCGGGAGTAGGAACGAGAGCAGCGACAGCACGTTAGTGCAACACAGGAGAATCCCCGCAATCGTCAGCAGGCTGCCCGCGTAGGCCGGATGTCGCACGTACTGGTATGGTCCCCGCTCGACCACCTGCTGTTCAGCACGGATCCCCACCGTGACCGTGAATGACCGGCCGAGCACGGAGATTGCGAACCAGCGCAAGACCAGGCCAAGCAGCATCAGCGCGAGCCCCAGGGCGAAAATCGCGTGCCGACCCACCCGGATCGCCGCTCCCTGAAGCAAGATGGCGCAGCCGAATCCAACCGCAACCCCGATCCAGACCGATGCGATGAGAACGGTCCGCGAGCCGCGATCACGCGTTTCAGCGCCTCTCGGAAGCCGATACCGCCAGCCGATGTACAGCTCGCTGGTTGCCCAGGCCCAAAAGAGGACCCAGAACGCCAGGATCTCAACGCCGACCGCGCCCGCGCCTACCAGAAACTGGGGGCGCACTGCGACATTGTCGCTAAACGAAGCGGCTAACCAGGCCGTTGTGTAAATGTCGGCAGCGGCGGAAGCTCTGGCACGGTGCGCAGGCGGCGAGCGCCGCTCAGCATTCCCACTGCGACCAGAACCAGCGCCAGCGCGACCGGTCCCCCGATCAGGCCTCCCTCGACCCAGTAGGCGCTCCGGATGCACGATGTACCCAGTGGCAGGGTCGCTTGGGTAATAGCAGACGGTAACCGTCCGCGGCGACCGATCCAGCAACGGCGGATTATCGGCGGCGAATTGTTGACTGGCCACGGTGTAATGAGCCACCCCTCCATCAAAGAAAGCCGGGACACAGCGTTGCGGTACAAGATCATCCTGCCCTTCATCACGCTACTCTCGTCATCGGGGTGTTCGGCACGACCGCGGTGACCCGACAGGTGAGCGATCGCCGTGGCCGAGTTCGACAGTAGCCTGCTTCGAGCCAGCCCACTGGCGAACGATCACGTTGCCGTCCTCGAAGACGACCGTCACACCCTTAGCAACCTCCTGGGTCCAATTCAGGCCAAACGCCCGGCCGGCGAGCATTGTCGTGCGAGTGCTGAACCTGCAAGGAGAGGAGCTGCACGCCGTTGGCAGTCGCCCGCAATCGCCTCAGCGGATTCGCTTCGCCGCATCGTGGAGCGCACCAAGTTCTTTGATGAGGGAGCCCGGCTCACGATCAGCTTGGGCGTGGCCGCGACGCCAGAGGACAGCCAGACACCAGCGGGCCTGGTCCAGGCGGCGGACGGCGCGCTCTACCGGGCCAAGTCGGTTGGCCGGAACCAGGTGCGGGCGGCCTGACGGAGATTTCGCCACGGCGGGTGCCTCATCGTGATATCCGATGTCACGCATCGCTATCCACGTCCCAGCCCCGCCCCGGCTGAATCGTGGTGGTGCTGTAAGAGTTACGTCTGGCTATCGGCGAATCTGACAGCGTTGCTGGGCTGGAAGGCGGCAATTGCGATCGCGACGTGCCGCCGCACATTTGGTCAAACTGAATCATCCGTGGGTGCATTCACGATGCGTGCCGCTGTTTGTGATATTCGTTTCCCCGCCAGTCACGCACGCTTTAGATCGGGCATTTCTCGATGATTTCGCGCCGGATCCGAGCTACGCTATACGTCTCTTGTCGCTGAGGCCGGTTCTCAGTCCGACTGTCCTTTCCCGAAGGAGAGGGGCACGCTTAATTGAAGGAGGTACCTGGTAGAGACCACAGCATCGCGCGTCAGTCGGTCGGTCGTAACTGAAAAAGACCGCGATGAGGCTCCGATGCCGGTTCCCTCGTCTGCGGACACAAACGCGCCGTCAGCATCATCTTTTGTAACCAGTCGATCGGATACCGAAGTCCGGCATCGGCTGGATCGGGCCTGGCGGGCCAGCCGGGGACCCGTCCTTGCGTTGGTCGTCGCGGCCGTCGCGTACCTGCTGACGAGGCCGTCGTTCCCGATCCAGGATCTCGCTTCTGTCTTTCTCGTCATTGTGGTTGGGATCGCGGTAGTTGACGGCAGTCGGTCCGGGGTGGCGAGCGGACTGATTATGGTGGCTTACGTTGCTTATGCCGATTCCAGACCCGCCCATCTTTTTACCTACACGTCGGACAACCTTCTAAGTCTCGGTATCTTCGCCGCTGCCACGCTCGCCGCCGCCGTGCTCGCCGGCTTCCCATCGCACCGGGCCGCTCTTCTGCGCATCGAGCTACGGGCCCAAACGGAACGTCTATCTGAGGCCCTCAAGGCACGGCGAGAATTCATGAATGCGGCGGCTCACCAACTGCGAACGCCCTTGACGGTTATCGCTGGCTACGTCTCGATGCTCCAGGACGGAACGTTCGGCCGACTCCCTGAGCGCTTTCGGGATCCGATCGCGGCGATGCAGCTCAAGGCTCGAGAGGTCGTGGCCCTGATTGATGAGATGCTTCTCGCTGCCAGGGTGCAGAGCGGGACGGCGCCGACCGCGCTAATGCCCGTCGACGTGCGAGACGCAGTGCGAAAGGCAGTCGATCGCGCCGAGCCGCGAGTAACGTTGGAGCAGGCGACCCTCTCTTATGAAGTGCCCTCGGCAATCGTCGCGGCAGAAGTGGATCCCGACCAGCTCGCACACATCCTCGACAGCCTGATCAGCAATGCGCTGACATATAGCGACGAGAGACCATGGGTGAAGATTACGGTCAAAGGCGGAAGTGACGTCAGGGTCATGGTCAAGGATCGAGGCTGGGGCGTTCCGGAAGCGATGAGACAGAAGATCTTCGAGGGTTTTGTTCACTACGCAAACCCGGAATATAAGGTGAAAAGCGGAAGGGGTCTGGGTCTATCGATCAGCCGCGAGTTGGCTGAACGCTACGGCGGATCGCTTGATCTTGTCAGCACCGAGCCCGGCAAGGGCAGCATGTTCGTCCTACGAATTCCTGTGGCCGCCTCATGATGTACGGCGCTCTCGCTCGGTTTCGACGGCGCTAGCCTGAGGCCGATGCGCTTCCTGGGCGGAGGCGCCTCTCGGCTGCCTGGGTGAGCTCTTATTAATCCTTTCGGCAGCTTTCGAATTCGCCGGCCCGGCTCAAAACTTGTCTTGACGGGGCAGCGCCCCACGCGAGTGGCGCTTTAGTGCCACACGAGCGTTTGAGAGGGTGGTGTGGGACTAGGCGATGCGCGCAGTGACGTATGTCAACTGCGCGCCGCAACGGATGCGTGATAGATCAGCTCCTGTCAAGCTTCTCGTGATGCAGGGTTACGTTCGATTGATGGAGCGGCGCACCATGATCATGGCCGTCAGCGAGCGGGTCCGCGAGATCGGCCTCAAGAAGGCAGTCGGAGCGCACACGGGGGACGTGCTGCGTGAGTACCTGATGGAGGCCGGGCTGATTGGCCTGATCGGCGGTGTGATCGGCTACGTGCTGGGGTTCGGGCTGACCGAGTTGATCAACGCCTCGAGCGGGGCCAGTCCTCTCTTCTTGATCACCCCGAAGCTGACGATTCTCGTCATCGGTTTCGCTGTGGTCCTTGCTTCCCTCGCCGGGGTACTCCCAGCGTTGCGGGCAGCCCGCCTCGACCCGGTCACCGCACTCCGAACCACTAACTAGGAGGCATTTCCATGTCAAACATTGAGTTGATCGACCTGACCAAGCACTACCGCCAAGGCAAGAATCTGGTTCGAGCGTTGGACGGCATGTCGCTCAAGATTCGCAGCGGTGAGTTCCTTTCGATCGTGGGTCGCTCGGGCAGCGGCAAGACCACCCTTCTCGACGTCCTGGGTCTGCTGCTCCGGCCTACCAACGGCAGCCTGCAGGTTGACGGTATGGACACCGCCCGCCTTAGCGACGGCCGACGCGCCTACCTTCGTGGTCGGCACATCGGGTTCATCTTCCAGGAGTTCAACCTGCTGCCGACCCTGAGCGTGGTCGAGAATGTGATGCTGCCGCTCCGCTACGCCAAGACCAGCGTCAAGAACCACCGCGGTCGAGCGCTGCAGCTCCTGGAGATGGTGGGCCTCTCCGACCGGATCCGCCATCGACCTGATGAGCTCTCAGGCGGCGAACAGCAGCGAGTCGCCATCGCGCGAGCGCTGGTCAACCAGCCAGAGCTTATCCTCGCCGACGAGCCCACCGGGGCCGTCGATACGCAAACCGCCCAAGGCCTGATCAGGCTGTTGAGGGAGCTCAACCGGAAACATGGGGTCACCGTCATTATCGTGACCCACGACCTCGACGTGGCCGCGCAGACCGACCGCGTCATCCGTTTGAAGGACGGCAGGGTATTTCCCGACGAGCCCGCGATGGCAGACGCCAGCTAAGTCGGGATGCCGACGGAGTCTGGAGATGCAGAATGCGCTCGCGAGCCGATGCTCGGGACCGCGTTCTGTGATCCGGCCCCGGCGGTCTTGGCGTCCGACCCCGATACGGGTCTATCAGCTAAGAAGTTACTCTCGGAATGGGTGGTGTCCCCAACCGTACAAGCGTCAGGCCTGAACGCCCCGGACGGCGCAAGCGAGCTCAGCGACAGCTTCTCCGACCGCGCCGTCGTCGAGGTTGCCGTAGCCGAGCACGAGCCCCTCATTCGCGCTGTCGGTACCGGGGCGAGCGGCCTCACGGTGGTCGGGTGCCTTCGAACCGTTTACTCTGCACGTCCGCAGGTCCATAACTCGCACCCCGCGTGCTCTAGCGGCCGCCGTGATCGTTGTCCCCACGAGGCCTGGTGGCAGGCTGAGGATAACGTGCAATCCAGCGACAGCGCCCGATAGCCTGAAGTCGGGCAGTTGCTCAGCTATTGCGGCGACGAGTCGGTCGCGACGTGCCCGGTACCTGCGGCGTAATGCGCGGAGATGGCGGTCGTACGCGCCGGTCTCGATGAAGCGCGCGAGCGTCAGCTGTTCGAGGGTCGATGGCCCGGTCATCCGCGTGTCCACCGATCGGAGGGCGTTGGTCCAGCGCGGCGGCGTCACAACCCACCCCAGGCCGAGCCCAGGCGCCAGCGTCTTGCTCAGCGATCCAAGCAAGACCACGCGAGCAGGATCGATGCCCTGTACGGTTCCGATGGGTCGCCGGTCGTATCGAAACTCGGCGTCGTAGTCGTCCTCGAGGATCAGGCCATCCACGGCAGCGGCCCAATCGAGGAGCGCGGTGCGGCGAGCCGGAGCGAGCACGGTCCCGGTCGGGAACTGGTGTGCAGGCGCCACGATCACGGCGCGCACGTTGATTGC
>Ga0207646_10006569_pt1 | contig 12000 bp, 11 predicted proteins | sample KBSK5502metaG_FD_184343 | JGI IMG/M metagenome (GOLD analysis project Ga0207646, IMG submission 184343) | Corn, switchgrass and miscanthus rhizosphere microbial communities from Kellogg Biological Station, Michigan, USA - KBS K5-50-2 metaG... | ecosystem: Host-associated > Plants > Roots >...
GCCTCCAAGCCGCTGCGCGACGTGCAGGAGACCCTGGTCAGGGAACGGCGGGTCCGCTCGGCAGATGACTGACGCCACCCTGGCGGCGGGCGCGGCGATCTGGCGTCCTCCAGCGGATCCAGCGGATCCAGCGGATCCAGCGGATCCAGCGGATCCAGCGGATCCAGCGGATCCAGCGGATCCAGCGGAGGACGCTGAGGTTCTGCTCGTTCACCGGCCCAAGTACGACGACTGGTCGCTGCCCAAGGGCAAGAGCGACCCGGACGAGCACATCCTGCTCACCGCGGTACGCGAGGTATGGGAGGAGACCTGCGTGCGGCCGGTGCTCGGCCCGCGGCTGCCGACCGTGGAGTACATCAGCTGGGGTCTGCCCAAGCGGGTCAGCTACTGGTCGGCGTTCGGCGCCGGGGTCGAGGCCGCGCCGGGCAACGAGATCGACGCGGTGTCCTGGTTGCCTATCGGGCAGGCCCGCGAGCAGCTGGCCGGCACCCACGACGACCCGGTGATCTCCGCCTTCCGGCCGGTCGAGACGGTGCCGCTGATCCTGGTCAGGCACGCCTCGGCCGGACGCAAGAGGGACTGGCCCGGGGACGACTGCCTGCGGCCGCTCGATGCGGCCGGGGTGGCTGACGCGCAGACGCTGGCCAGCTTGATGGCCTGCTTCGCGCCCGTCGCGCGGGTGATCAGCTCACCCGCGCTGCGCTGTACCGATACCGTGCGTCCGTACGTGGCGGGGTTCGGAGGGAGGGTCGAGGCCGAGCCCTGCCTGGCCCCGTACGGCCGTTCACCGGACTTTTCATCCCGAACGGACCTGGCTGACTCGCTCCGGCGCCTGCTCTCCGGCCTAGTGTCCGAGCGCCGTCCGGCCGTCCTGTGCCTGCACCGGGAGAACCTCCCCGATGTGCTCGCCGCAACCTGCGCGGCGCTCGCCGCGCCCGCCGCGGTGCCCGCTGACCCGTCACTGCCCAAGGGCGGCTTCTGGGTCGCGCACGCCGCCGCGGGGGAACTGGCCGGCCTCGAGCGCTACGAGCCCTGAGCGCTACGACGTTTCTGGCGCGTGACGATCCGCCGCGTGCGGGTCGGCCGCGTGCTCGGTCGGTGCGGGCCCCGCGGCCTCGTCGTCCGGCGCGGCCTGGACGGCTTCGTGCTTGCCGGGCGCCCGGGTGACTTCCTGATTGCCCGGTGCTGGCCCAGCGGCCTGGTTTGCATCCGGTGCTGGCCCAGCGGCCTGGTTTGCATCCGGTGCTGGCCCAGCGGCCTGGTTTGCGTCCGGTGCTGGCCCAGCGGCCTGGTTTGCGTCCGGCACTGCCTCGCCTTGGTGCGTGCCCGGTGCCGCCTCGGCGGCTTCGTGCTTGTCCGATCCTGCCCCGTCGGCTTCGTGCTTGTCCGGCATGACCCCCGCGGCCTCACCGGTCGTTCTGCTCTCATGTGCTTCACTGACCTGCCTGGCCACGACCAGAGCGAGCCGTCGGCGGCGCCGCCGGAGGCGCCAGACGATATAGCCCACGATCAGCACCGCCAGCGCGATGAGCGCGTAGTACGAGTACAGCGTTATGTAGTGGTAAATCGTGCCGATGTGGTTTCCGGCGAGGTAACCGAGGCTGACCCAGGTCCCTACCCACAACGCGGCGCCGATGGCATTGAAGATGAGAAAACGCAGCCAGTGCATGCCGGTGATGCCGGCGATGATCCCGTTCGCCTGGCGCAGGCCCTCGACGAAGCGCGCGAACGTGATGACGATAGCGCCGCGGCGGTCGAAGAAGTCCTCGGCCTTGTTGAGTCGCTCTTCGGTCAGGAACACGTACTTGCCCCACCGCAGGGCCAGGGCGCGGCCACCGAAGTGTCCGATGGCGAAGCCTATATTGTCGCCGATAATGGCCGCGATAAAGCCGACGACGCCGACGGCCAAGACGTTGAGCCTGCCCGCGCCTGCGTAGACGGCACCGGCGATCAGTATCGTCTCGCCGGGTACGGGAATGCCGAAGTCCTCCAGCATGATCAGCAGGCCGATCGCCCAGACGCCGTAATGCTGCAGGGGTGAGGAGAGGGCGTTCAGGAAGCCAGGTAGCGGCGGCGGACTGCTGGCCAGCGCCGCCGCGATCATCAGCACCTGCGGTCACCCCTCGGATTCGGCGGCGCCACCCAGGATATCCGCCGTATCGACCTGAGCTGGGAGATCGCAGAGCGCTTGGGCGATGGGTTCTGCGGTGAGCTCGATCTGCCAGGCTCGTGCCCCGTGTCCGGCGAGCGCTTGCGCCACGGTCTGCCCGTTGCAAGGCTCGGGCGGGTCCCAGCTGATCCTGCGCAGCGCGTCGGGGGACAGCAGGTTCTCGACCGGTAGCCGGTTTTCCTCGGCCACGGCGGTGACCGCGGCGCGCGTCGCCGCCAGCCGCGCGGCGGCGACAGGGTCTCGCTCAGCCCAGCGGTGCGCCGGCGGCGGGCCGTTCGGTATCGCGCCGCCGGCGGTCTCGGGCAGCTCGTTGTCGGCGGTGGCCCGCGCCCGGGTCACCGCGGCCAGCCAGTCCCGCTCGTGCCGCCGGGCCTGACGGCCGGCGAACCCGCTGATCTTGGCCAGCTGGGCATGATCGGCCGGGTACGACCTGGCCGCCTCGATGATCGCGGTATCGGGCAGCACCCGGCGCGGGGACAGGTCGGCCCGCTGCGCGATCCGGTCCCTGGTGGTCCAGAGCTCGCGCACCACGGCGAGGCCGCGGCGGGACTGCACCCGGTGGATGCCCGAGGTGCGCCGCCACGGATCCGGCCGGGACAGGGCTGGGCGGGCCGCGAGCACCGCCTCGAACTCCTGGCGGGCCCACTCGGCCTTGCCCTGGGCGCTGAGCTCGTCCGCGAGTGCGTCGCGCAGTTCGGTCAGCACCTCCACGTCGAGGGCCGCGTAGCGGAGCAGCTCCTCGCGTAGCGGACGGGCCGACCAGTCGGCCGCCGAATGGCCCTTCTCCAGGTGGAAGCCGAGCACCTCCTCGACGAGCGTGCCGAGGGCCACGCGCGGATAGCCGAGCAGCCGGCCGGCCAGTTCAGTGTCGAAGAGCCGCCGCGGCCGGAAGCCGATCTCGGCCAGGCAGGGCAGATCCTGGGACGCCGCATGCAGCACGGCCTCGGCATCTTCCAGCGCGGCGTCAACGCCGGACAAGTCGGGGCAGGCGATCGGGTCGATGAGCACCGTGCCCGCGCCGGCGCGGCGGAGCTGGACCAGGTAGGCGCGCTGCCCGTAGCGATAGCCTGAGGCGCGCTCGGCGTCGACCGCGACTGGCCCCTCGCCCCCGGCTAGCCTGCCGATAACCTCGGCCAGCGCGGTATCCGTCGCGACGACCGGCGGCATGCCGTCGCGAGGCTCGAGCAGCGGGACTATGCCGCCGGCTTCGGTGTCGGCCGGAGCGCGCGCGTCGGACAAGCCGCCGCGCGGCCGCTCGGTGTCGGCCGGAGCGCGCGCGTCGGACAAGCCGCCGCGCGGCCGCTCACTGCCTGCGCTCACCCGTGCCCCGGTTGCCGCAGTGCCCGTATTCCAGGCGGCTCGAGCCCGGCGGCGGCGGACATGCAGTCGCACCAGGCTGCGATGTGCGCCGACAGGTCGAGAACGTCGAGGTCACTGTGCGCCAGGGAGCCGCGCTGGTGATCCGGTGCGGTCGGAGACCAGGAGGCACGCAGCTCGAACCCGGTCAGCGGAACCTCGTCCTGCTTGGCTCCGAACCCCTCGGTGATGACCCTGGTCACCGTGCCGCTGGGCACGGCGTACCCGGGCACGCGCGCGTCCAGGGCCTCGGACAGCCAGCTCCAGCCGACCTCGCCGAGCAGCGGGTCGGCCGCCATCTCAGGTTCCACGTCGGCCCGGACATAAGCGACCAGCCGGAAGAAGCCGTCCCAGCCTTGCTGACCGTCCGGGTCGTACAGCAGCACCAGCCGTCCCCAGGCCACGTCCGCCTCGTCCCGCCTGACGGTCGCCGCCATGGCGGCGGCGAAAGGCGCCAGCCGCTTCGGCGCCGGGACGTCCTCGAACAGCAGGTCCCGGCGGCGCTGCGCCTCCCGGCCGGCCATGAAGGCCGCCACGGCCGCCGCGAACGTGGCCTCGGCGGGGGAGTCCGCCACCGTGGCCTGCGCCGCCTGCGTGGCCGCCGCCTGTGCCGGCGCGGGCGCGCCACCCGCGCCGCCGACGATTCCCGTCACCGGGGGAGTGCCCGCCGCGGAGTCGCGCACCACCCCTGGCCGTCGCGGCGCTCGTGATCGCGTCGTGCGCCGGTCCGCCGGCCCATCAGTCGCCCTCATGACCCGAGCGTACGTGTCGCTCATTGCTTCTCACGCAGCGCCATAGAGATTCATGCCGAAACACCATGTTTCACGCGGATTGCCGAATTGAATGCCGTCCCGGATGTGCTCGCGGAAACAGTGCGGGGATACCCGAGGTTGCCCGGGAATTTCCGGGATTTGCGGATAATCGGGATCAGGCGGCCCTGGTGGCGGTGGTGCCGACGTACGCGGGCACGGGCAGGCCAATGATCAGCGCGTCGCCGCACATCGTGCACGCCCACTCCTGGCAATCGCCGTCCGCGACGTCGGGACAGCTCGCAGGCTCCGCGTGAAACTGCTCGAACAACCGCTCCTCGTTGCATCCGGCGCAGTGCCTAACCAACTGGGCGTTGCTCAGCCCGGGCCTGCTCAGCTGCGTCATCCTGGCGACCTCCTCGGTACGATGCGTCACGGGGTCTGCGGGAGTTGAATGGGTTGATGCCGATAGTGGCACGCTCTCGCGCTGATTCGTGGGATCTCGGACGGCGTGTCTCCCGGCGACTACCGTGTGGTGATGTGGAAGGATCCCTGACGTGATGGTGACCCAGACGAAGTCCCCTTTCATGCTGGCTTGCCGGCGAGAGCCAGTGCCCTATACGCCGGTCTGGTTCATGCGGCAGGCGGGCCGGTCGCTGCCCGAGTACCGGCGGGTGCGGGAGGGCATCTCGATGCTCGATTCGTGTACCCGCCCCGAGCTGATCACCGAGATCACCCTGCAGCCACTGCGCCGATACGACGTGGACGCAGCCATCCTGTTCAGCGACATCGTGGTCCCGCTGCGCGCGGTCGGGATCGACGTGGACATCAAGGCGGGTATCGGGCCAGTGATCGAGACCCCGGTGCGGACGCCGGAAGACCTGGTGCGGTTGCGCGCGCTGGACCCCGGTGACGTGCCCTACGTGACCGAGGCGGTCCGGGCGCTCGTGGCCGAGCTGGACGAGCGGCCGCTGATCGGCTTCGCGGGAGGCCCCTTCACGCTCGCGTCCTACCTGGTGGAGGGCGGGCCGTCGAAGAGCCACGACAAGACCAAGGCGCTGATGTACGGCGACCCGGCGCTGTGGCACGCCCTGCTCGGCCGGCTGGCCGACATCACCATCTCGTTCCTGCGGATCCAGGTGGCCGCGGGGGCCTCGGCCGTCCAGCTCTTCGATTCGTGGGTGGGCGCGGTCAGCCCGGACGACTACCGGCACGCGATCCTGCCGCACACCAGCCGGATCTTCGCCGCGCTCGGTTCGGCCGGGGTGCCGCGCATCCACTTCGGGGTCGGGACCGGGGAACTGCTCGGGCTGATGGGGGAGGCCGGAGCTGACGTGGTCGGCGTCGACTGGCGCATCCCGCTCGACGAGGCGGTCCGGCGGGTGGAGCCGGGTAAGGCGCTGCAGGGCAACCTCGATCCCGCGATCCTGCTCGCGCCGTGGGAGGTCATCGAGGAGCGGACCAGGGACGTGCTGGCCCGCGGCCGCACCGCCGAGGGCCACGTGTTCAACCTCGGTCACGGCGTGCTGCCGGAAACCGACCCGGACGTGCTGGCCAGGCTGGCCGACCTGGTGCACGCCGAGTCGGTTCGCGCTCCCTCGTGAATCCGGCGCCTGAGCCCGGGCACCGCTAGCTTTCCGGCGTAGCGGGCCCGGCGGCCGGCCTGCGGCGGATCAGACACCGGCGGCCGCGGTGGACCACGTACCCGGCGATGGCTAGGACGACGGCGAAGGGCGCGATCGCGCCGAGGAAGGCCAGCGTCCAGGACACGGCGACGCGCAGCGCGTGCCACCCCGCGCCGAAGCCTCCGGCCAGTGTGGGCGGGGCCTTCGGGTGGTGCAGCACCGGCTTGGCCTTCGGGCCGAGAATCGTGAGCGTCACCGTCGCGTAACTGGTCTGGTGGCTCAGCGCGCGCTGCTGGGCCTGCATCGACTCCAGGTTCGACTCCTCGCTGTTGATCTGGTTCTGGACGCTGAGCAGATCGCCGACCGATCCCGCGTGCGATAGCAGCGCGCGGAGCTGGGCGATGGCCGCCTCGTCGGAGGTGACCTGGCTGTTCACGTCGGCCACCTGCTGGGTGACGTCCTGGGCCTGCTGCTGCAAGGCCAGCTGGGTGCCAAGGCGGTGACCGAGCTGGCCGAGAGTGGCCGGATAGGACGCGACCGGGATCTTCAGCTGCACGCTGGCGGTCGCCTCGGACGGGTGATCGGGGTTGGCCTTGGCGGTCTCGCTCGATACGTAGCCGCCCACGGCCTCGGCGATCTGCGCGGCCTGGGCGGTGGCCGAGCTGACGTCGCCCGCCCGCACGGTCAGCTGCGCGGTGTAGATGATGCTGCTGGCCGGCGCCAGCCGGGCCGTGGTGCCGGTGCCGCCCTGGCCGCCCGCACTGCCGTGGCCGGCGGACCTGGGCGCGGCTATCGCCGCCGCGGTCGGCGCGGCGGCGTTCGCCGCCCCGCCCGCCTGCCCGGCCGTCTTCGCGGCCACGTCAGACGAGCTGGCGGCGCTGATCGAGCTGCCGGAGCATCCCGCGAGGAACAAACCCCCGCCGAGCAGGACGCTGCCGATCATGAGGCAGGCGACGACGCCGTGCCTGGTTCCCCTCGCTGTGTTACGCATGCCGTTGTGACGGCCGCCGGCAACGGTGCGGTTCCGCGGCGGTGGTCACGATCGCGCAGCAGCCCGGCCGCGCCAAGGTCACGACCGCGTGCCCACCTCAGGTACGCCGCACCGGGCGGCGTCTGCCAGGCTGGAGGGATGGAACCTGCGAACGCGCGGCCGCACGTGGTGATCGTGGGCGGCGGCATCTCCGGGCTCGCGGCGGCGTTCTTCCTCCGCGACGAGGCGGTGCGGGTGACCGTGCTGGAGGGCTCGCCGCGGCTCGGCGGCAAGCTGTCCGTATCCGGGATCGCCGGCGTCGCCGTCGACGAGGGGGCCGAGGCACTGCTGGTCACCCGCCCGGAGGGGACCGCGCTGATCGCCGAGGCCGGGCTGGGCGACCAGCGCGCCGACCCGGGACCCACGTCGTCCGCGATCTGGACTCGGGGCGCGCTCCGGCCGCTGCCGCGGCGGCAGTTTATGGGCGTACCGTCCGACCTGGCCGAACTGGCCAGGTCCGGGGTGCTCTCCGGCGAGGGCGTGGCCCGGGCCGGGCAGGACCTCGAGCTGCCGCCCACCACCCGCGATGGCGACGTGTCCGTCGCCGGGTACGTCGGGGCGCGCCTAGGCGGCGAGGTGGTGGACCGGCTGGTCGACCCGCTGCTGGGCGGGGTCTACGCGGGACGTTCGGCGGAGCTGTCCTTCGACGCCACGCTGCCCGCGCTGGCGGCCGCGTCCCGGCGGCACAGGTCCCTCGCCGAGGCGGCGCGGTCCCTCCTGCCGCCCCAGGCGGCGGGTTCCGCCGGCACCCGCGCGGGCGGGCCGGTGTTTACCACGCTCACCGGCGGCCTCGGCATGCTGCCCGACTACCTGGCGAAGGCGTCCGGAGCGGAGGTGCGCGCGGACGCGATGGCCCGCGAGCTGACGCCGGCCGACCGCGGCTGGCGGCTCACGGTGGGCTCGGCGGCGGCGCCCGAGCGGATCGACGCCGACGCGGTGATCCTCGCGATCCCGGCCCGGCCCGCGGGCCGCCTGCTCGCGGGCGTTCCTGGCGCGTCCGCCGCGGTCACGGCGCTCGGCCAGATCCGCTACGCGAGCATGGCGATCGTCACGCTCGCCTACCCGCGGTCCGCGTTTCCCGCCCCTGGCCTCGCCGCCCTCGGCTGGAGCGGGTACCTGGTGCCGGCCGTGGACGGGCAGGCCGTCAAGGCGGTCACCTTCTCCACGGTCAAGTGGGCGCATCTGGCCGGGACGTGCGCATCCGGGGCCGGGACCCTGGAGATCGTGCGCTGCTCGATCGGCCGGATCGGCGAGGAGGCGCTGCTACATCGCGCCGACGATGAGCTGGCCGCGCTGGCCGGGGCCGAACTGGCCGCGGCGACCGGGGTGCGCGGCGAGCCGGCAGCCACCAGGGTGACCCGCTGGGGCGGCGCGCTGCCCCAGTACACGGTGGGGCACCTGGACCGGGTGACCGCGATCCGCGCGGCGGTAGCGGCCCAGCCGGGTCTCGCGGTCTGCGGCGCGGCCTACGACGGGGTGGGCATACCGGCCTGCGTCGCAACCGCGCGCGCGGCGGTCGGCCAGGTGCTGGCGTTCCTCGCGGGCAGGCGGCCGGCCGACGACGCCGGTGCGGTCAGGTGACAGGCGTGGCCGACAATGGTGACATGGCTGACGAACTTCAGGCGGACCGCAAGCCGAAGGCCCGCGATCTCAACGAGCTGGTCCGCTACACGATGTGGTCGGTGTTCCGGGTCAGCGACCGGGACGCACTCTACGCCGGCCCGGGCGACCCCGCCGTCCAGGTGGACGAGCTGCTCGACCAGGCGGCGGGCAAAGGCATCGTCACCCGCGGCTGCTACGACATCCAGGGCCTGCGCGCGGACGCGGACTTCATGTTCTGGTGGGTGGCGCCTACCTCCGATGACCTGCAGGACATGTACGCGCGCTTCCGCCGGACCCGCCTCGGCCGCTGCAGCGAGCCGGTCTGGTCGGTGATGGCGCTGCACCGTCCGGCCGAGTTCAACAAGAGCCACATCCCTGCCTTCCTGGCCGAAGAGGAGCCGCGTGCGTACGTGAGCGTGTACCCGTTCGTCCGCTCCTATCAGTGGTACCTGCTGGATCCGGCGGAGCGCCGGCGGCTGCTCGCCGAGCACGGGAAGATGGCCCGCGAGTACCCGGACGTGCGGGCCAACACGGTCGCCTGCTTCTCGCTCAACGACTACGAGTGGATTCTCGCGTTCGAAGCCGATGAGCTGCACCGGATCGTGGACCTGATGCGCCATCTGCGGGGCGCGGAAGCGCGGCTGCACACCCGGGTGGAGATCCCGTTCTATACCGGCCGCCGCAAGCCCGTCGGCGAGCTCCTCGCGAGCCTGGCCTAGCCGCTTTCAGATGCCTGACGACCTGCGGGTGAACGGCTGGCTGGTACTGCCAGGCAGCGAGCTGCACGAGCGTTTCTCCAGGTCATCTGGTCCCGGCGGCCAGTCGGTCAACACCGCGGACAGCCGGGTCGAGCTCTCCTTCGACGTGGCGCGGTCCGCCGCGCTGCCCGAATGGGCGCGGGCCAGGATCACCGAACGCCTGGCCGGACGGCTAGCCGGCGGCGTGCTCACCGTGGCCGCCTCCGAGCAGCGCAGCCAGCTCGCCAACCGCCAGGGCGCCCGGGCCCGGCTGGCCGCCCTGCTCAGGGTCGCGGTCGCCCCGCCGCGGCGCCCGCGCGTCCCGACCCGGCCCGGGCGGGCCGCGAACGAGCGCCGCCTGGAGGCCAAGCGCCAGCGCGCCGCCGTCAAGCGCGGACGCCGCTCCGACCGCATCGACCCGGACTGACGACCCGGACTGACGACGCAGGCCCGGCTACAGCGACGGCACGTTGACCACGATCGCTTCCTGCGTCGACCTGGCGATCACCACCACCGCCTCGGTATCGGGGGAGGGGTTCTCCTCCCGGTGCGGCACGTGCGGCGGCACCCACACGTAATCGCCCGGCGACGTCACCAGCCGGATCAGCGATCCGCTTTCCGGGTCGCGGAAGACGAACACCGGGTGGCCCGACACCACGTAGATGCCGGTTTCCGAGTCGCCGTGATGATGGTCGCCGGACGAGGTCCCCGGCAGCACCACGGTCCGCCCCATCCACAGTGCCGAGGCACCGGTCAGGTCGCCGGAAATGGCGGCCGAGCGGAGCATCCCGCCGGTCTGCGCGGTGGCGGCGGACAGGGAATCCCCCCGGATCAGGCGCAGGCTCATGGGCGCAGCGTACCGCCGCGAGCTTAACGAATCGGAATTGTCGCTACCCGGTGCGATACTCATGCAATGGTGCTACGCGTGTCAGCGGGCCGCATGGTCGGGCGGGACGACGAACTCGCCCGCCTGCTCACGCTGCTCGATGACGCCGAGGCGGGCCGCTCGGTGGTCGCACTGGTCAGCGGCGATGCCGGGGTGGGCAAGTCCCGCCTGGTCGCTGAGGCTACGCGGCTCGCCGCGGGCCGCGGGTTCACCGTGCTCTCCGGCCAGTGCGCAGAGCTCGGCGACAGCGTGCCCTACCTGCCGCTGGCGGACGCGCTGCGGAGCGCCGCCCAGGCCGGCGCGGTCCGTGACGCGCTGAGCTCGCGTCCGGCCCTGAGCATGCTGCTGCCCGAGGGCGGCGGAGGCGTCACGATCGACTCGGACCGCTCCGGCCTGGCCCGGCAGCAGATGTTCGGCGGCGTGCTCGGCCTGCTCGCCGAGCTCGCGGCCGCAGGCCCGGTGCTGCTGGTGCTCGAGGACCTGCACTGGGCCGACACCTCGACCCGGGACCTGGTCACGTTCCTGTCCCGGATGCTGCACCGCGAACGGGTCGCGCTGATCGGCACCTACCGCACCGACGACCTGCACCGGCGGCACCCGCTCCGGCCCGTGGTGGCCGAGCTGCTCAGGCTGCCCGGCGTCATCGCGGTCGATCTCGCCCCGCTGGATCCCTCGGCGCTGGCCGAGCACCTGACGGCGGCCGCGCACGGACGGATCGATGCCACCGGGCTGAACGACATCGTGGCCCGGGCCGAGGGCAACGCCTACTACGCCGAGGAATTGCTCGCCGCCTCGGTCAGCGGGGATCGCCTGGAGCAGAGCCTGCCCGCCGGGCTGGCGGCGCTGCTGCTCAGCCGGGTGGAACAGCTTTCCGACGCCGCCCAGCAGGTGCTCCGCGCGGCGGCGGTGGCCGGCCGCAAGGCCGACGACGAGCTGGTCCAGGCCGCGTCGGGCCTGGTGTCGACCGAGTACGAGGCCGCCGTGCGGGAGGCCGTCACCCGCCAGCTGCTCGTACCCGACGGCACCGAGGGCTACGTGTTCCGGCATGCCCTGCTGCGCGAGGCCGTCTACGGCGACCTGCTGCCGGGCGAGCGAACCAGGCTGCACGGCACGATGAGCGCGCTGCTGGCCGACGAGCACCGGCTGGCCATGCCGGGAACCCTGGCCGAGCTGGCCCAGCACTGCCTGGCCAGCCACGACATCCCGGGGGCATTCGCCGCCTCCATCAGGGCCGGCGACGAAGCCGAGCGGCTCGGCGCGCCGGCCGAGGCGCACCGGCACTACGACCAGGCGCTCGCCCTGTGGGAGCGGGTAGCCGAGCCGGAGAAGACGGCCGGGATGGCGCGTGGCAAGCTCGGCCTGCTGTCCGCGACCAACGCGGCGGACAGCGGCGACGTCGACCGGGCCGTGCACCTGCTCCGGCGGCTGCGGCAGGCCCTCGCCGCCCGGGCTGACAAGGGGCACGAGGACGTGAACCTGGCCAGCCGGATCGGTGAGCGGCTCGCCTTCTACCTATGGACGATCGACGACGTCAAGGCCGCCTCCGAGGCCGTCGAGATCGCCCAGGCCACGGTCGACGAGACGCCCGCCGACCCGCCGACCTGGCAGTACGCCCGGGCGGTGGCCACCTACGCCAACACCTTGCTGGTCGACGACGACTTTGACGTGGTCCGGGAGCAGGCCGAGAACGCGCTCGCCGCGGCCCGCGCGGCCAACGCCCCCTGGGTGCAGGCCGACGCGCTGGTCACCCTGGGGTTCCTCAGCAACCGCGAAGGCCGCAACGACGAGGCCATCAAGCTGCTGACCGAGGCGCACAAGCAGGCTCGCGAGGCCAAGGTGCTCGGC
>Ga0207646_10006570_pt1 | contig 12000 bp, 8 predicted proteins | sample KBSK5502metaG_FD_184343 | JGI IMG/M metagenome (GOLD analysis project Ga0207646, IMG submission 184343) | Corn, switchgrass and miscanthus rhizosphere microbial communities from Kellogg Biological Station, Michigan, USA - KBS K5-50-2 metaG... | ecosystem: Host-associated > Plants > Roots >...
TCTACTACAACTCGATCATGCGCCACTACCTCCGCGTGCCGCAGATCGCCGCGGTCATGGGCCCGTGCATCGCGGGGGGGGCGTATCTGCCCGCCCTGTCGGATGTCATCTTCATGGTCGAAGGCACGTCGTTCATGGGGTTGGGGGGCCCGAACCTCGTGAAGGGCGCGACGGGCCAGACGGTGGACGCGGAATCGCTGGGCGGCGCGGCCACGCACACCGCGGTGAGTGCGGTGGCGCACTATCGCGCGAAGGACGATCCTGAGTGCCTGGCCCGCATCCGCGAATACGTGGCGCGCCTGCCGCGAACGCTCCGGCCTCCCGCGCCGGGCGGCAAGCCGAAACGCAGTCCCAAAGACCTGTACGACCTGCTACCGTCGGACCACCGCATGAGCTACGACGTTCGGGCGGTGCTCGACTGCGTGCTCGACGCGGGAAAGTTGGACGAGTTCCAGCCTGATCTCGCGCCCGAGATGATCTGCGCACACGGCGCGATCGAAGGCCGCACCGTCGCCCTGATCGCCAACTCGCGCGGGGTCATCAAGGGTCGGAAGACTGAGGGGGCCGCCCCGAAGATCGGGGGGATCATCTACACCGAGAGCGCCGAGAAAGTGGCCTACTTCATCGAGAACGCCGACCGGGAGCGGATCCCCCTCCTGTTCGTGCAGGACGTGTCGGGGTTCATGGTCGGCACCGACGCGGAGCACTCGGGGATCATTCGAGCGGGGGCGCGCTTCGTGGAGGCCATGGCGACGGCGACGGTGCCCAAGCTCGTGCTCACCGTGAACCATGCCTCGGGAGCGGGCTACTACGCCATGGCAGGGCAGGGTTTCGATCCCGATTTCATCGTCTCGTGGCCGACCGGAAGGATGGGAGTCATGGAAGGTGAGTCGGCCATCCAGGCGGTCTTCGGGAATGAGGCGGCGAAGCCCGAAAACACCCCCGCCGTGGAGGCGATGCGCGCGGACTACGAGCATCAGCTCGACGCCCGCTTCGCCGCCGCCCGCGGCTTTGTGGACGCGATCGTCCTCCCGGAAGAGACGCGCGATACGCTCGCGTTTCTCCTCGAGGCGACTGGTGAATTCACCGGCCCACACATCGGGGCCTTCGTGCTGCCGAGTCAACCATGAGATCGCGCCGCATCCTCTCTTTGCTCGTCGCCCTGACCGCCGCGTGCGGCACCTCCGCCCCGCGGCCGGCCACACGACCGACGCCGGCGTCCTCCCCGACCCCCCCCGCACCAGCGCCGGCGCCCCAACCCGCACCGACCGCTACGGGTGTCGCCACCCGGCTCCCCATTCTGCCGCCGGCGCGGGCGCTGCTCGTGGGCCTGATGCCACTCCACAGCGCGGGCGTCGATGAGTTCCGCGCCAAGCATCCCACGTACGACGGGCGCGGCGTCCTGATCGGCATTCTCGACACCGGCGTGGACCCCGGCGTGGACGGTTTGATCGTCACCAGCACCGGCGCGCCCAAGATGCTCGACGTGCGGGATTTCTCCGGGGAGGGAGTCGTGCGGCTGACACCCGTCACCCCGACGGGGGACGGCACCGTCGCGATCGCTGGCCGTACCCTCGCCGGCGCCGGGCGGATCGGGCGGCTTACCACCGCGACCACGTGGTATACCGGCGCGCTGGCCGAGCGCCCGCTGGGCAAGGTGCCAGGCGCCGATCTGAACGGTGACGGGACCAACGGCGACGTCTTTCCCGTCATCGTGGTGAAGGCGACCGACGGCTGGGTCGCGTTCATCGACACGAACCTGGACGGCTCGTTCGAGGACGAGATGCCGCTGCACGACTACCGCCAGGGCCGTGAGGTGATCGCGCTCGGCACGAAACCGATCACACTGGCTGCCAACTTCGGAGAAGTGAGCGGCGTGCCGACGCTCGCGTTCGTGTTCGACAACAACGCGCACGGCACGCATGTCGCGGGCATCGCCGCGGGGCACAACTTGTTCGGCGTCGCGGGCTTCGACGGCGTCGCACCGGGCGCGCAGCTGCTCGGGCTGAAGATCGCGAACGACGCGCGCGGCGGCATCTCGATGACCGGCAGCATCCAGCACGCGATGGAGTACGCCGCCCGCTTCGCGGAGCAGCGCAACCTGCCGCTCGTGCTGAACCTGAGCTGGGGAATCGGCAACGAGCCCGGCGAGCGTGCCGTCATCGACTCGATCGTGAACGCGTTTGTCACCGCCCATCCGGGGATCGTGTTCGCGATCAGTGCCGGGAACGACGGGCCCGGCCTCTCCACCGTGGGCCTGCCCGGGTCGGCCGACCTGGCGGTCTCCGTGGGCGCGGCGCTGCCGGGGATCTATGTCCCGCTCGAACAGGATGGCGCGCCGCCGGTGGCGGGCGACTTCGTCGGCTCGTTCAGCGGGCGCGGCGGACGGTTCGGGAAGCCCGACGTCCTCGCGCCAGGGTGGGCCTTCTCGACCGTTCCCTCCTTCGACACCGGAAACGAGATCAAGGCCGGCACGAGCATGTCCGCCCCCTATGTGGCCGGCCTCGCGGCGTGCCTCATGTCGGCACTGGTGCAGGAGGGACGCACCCCGGGCGGCGCCGAGGTGAGCGCGGCGCTCCGGGCCGGCGCCGCCGGCTTGCCCGGCGCGAGCGTGCTCGACCAGGGGGCCGGGGTGCCGCAGCTCGAGCGGGCGTACCGGTGGCTGCTCGCCGGCCATCAAGGCTCCGGTTACGTCGTGCGCGCGACCACGGGCGGCGGGTCGGCTGCCTTTCGGCGCGAAGGCCTGGCGGGGCTCGCCGACACGGTCGAAACGTTCCGGGCGCGACACGTCACCGGGCTCCGGGTTGCCCAGTTCTCGTTGAAGAGCGACGCGCCGTGGCTGACCGCCCCCGCGATGCTCTCGGCGGGATCCCGCGAGACCGAGATCCCGCTGACCTACGACCCCGCGGCGCTCGCAGCGCCGGGCGTGTACGTGGGAACCGTGACAGCCTGGAATCCCAGCGATGCGCTCGCCGGCCCGTTGTTTCGACTCGTGAACGTCGTGGCGGTCCCGTACGAGCTCGCGGACAAGCCCCTGTCCGACGAGCGGCGCGCGGTCGGCCCCGCCCAGGTGCGCCGGTACTTTCTCCGCGTGGCGCAGCCGGGAGCCACCTTGGTCGCCACCGTCACGCTGCCCGACTCCGCACAACAGGCCGCCAAGGCGATCCTGTACGAGCCCAACGGCGCGCCATTTCGAGAGCTCGCGCGCGATTCGATCGTGCCGATCGGCGGATCGCAGGTAGGTACGGCCCGGTTCGCCGTCCGCGCAGAGGATGCCGTGGCGGGCGTGTACGAGCTGGACGTCGTCGCGCCGCCCCGCTCCGGGGCCGTCGCGACCGTCCGCGCGCAGCTCGCACCGCTCACACTCGCGGACCGGGAAGCGACAAACCCGGGCCAGGCCATCGTCAGCGGACGCGTCACGCAGGTGTTGCTCGGTGCGGAGCGCACGCTCGACGTCGCGGGCCGTGGCGCGACACCCGAAAGCCTCACGGTCTCGGTGCCCGATTGGGCGGCGACCGCAGTCGTCGAGGTAGAGGTACCGCGTGAGCAGTGGCGCGAGTTCACCGACTTCGGCGTGACCGAATTCGATTCCGCGGGGCAGCAGGTCTCCCAGGGGCCGCTCGAGTTCGCGTTCGGGCGGCAGGCCTTCGCGCTGCCGGCGGCATTGCAGGGCCATCCGCTCACCGTCGAGCTGTATCCCGGCTTCGCCCGCGACAAGGGCGTGCATCCGTGGCGGGCCAAAGTGCGGGTGCGCTTCCTGTTGAACGAGCCGCGCCCGCTTGGCGACGGCCGGGACATCACCGTACTCCCCGGGGGACGCGCCCCACTCCCGGCCCAGCGGCCGCGGGAGCTGGCCTTGCCCGAGGGATTCGCGCCCCTCGTCGAGGTGCGCGTCCGCTCGTCGGTCGGGGCGCCCGACGCCGCCCGGCGGGTGGTCGTCAATCCGTGAAACCGCGGTCGGCCACGCTGCGCATCGCCGCGGGGCAGGGGTTCTGGGGCGACTGGCTCGAGGCGCCGTATCGCCAGGTGACCGGCGGACCGATCGACTACCTGATGATGGACTACCTCGCAGAAGTCACGATGTCCATCCTGCAGAAGCAAAAGTCGCGCGATCCGTCCCTTGGGTACGCGAAGGACTTCATCCCGCAGATGGAGCGCATCTTGCCGATCGTCGCGCAGCGGCGGATCAAGATCACCGCCAACGCCGGAGGCGTGAACCCCAGGGGCTGCGCGCAGGCGGTGGCCGAAACGGCGCGCCGCCTGCGGCTCGGCGGCAAGCTCCGAATCGGGGTGGTGACGGGGGACGATTTGTTGGGGCGCCTGGACGGGCTGTTGGCCCGCGGGCACGAGCTCAGGAACCTCGACACCGGCCGGCCACTGTCCGACGTTCGCGACCGGGTGGTGTCGGCGAATGCGTATCTCGGCGCTTGGCCCGTGGTGGAAGCGCTGCGCGGCGGCGCGGACATCGTCGTGACGGGGCGCGTCACCGACACCGGCCTCACCCTCGCGCCCATGATGCACGCCTTCGGGTGGCGGCCCGACGCCTGGGATCTCCTCGCGGCGGGGACGGTCGCGGGCCATACAATCGAATGCGGCGCGCAGTGCAGCGGCGGCAACTGCCTGGTGGACTGGGAACGGATCCCCGACCTCGCGAATGTCGGTTACCCGATCGTCGAAGCGGCTCCGGATGGGACGTTCGAGATCACCAAGCACCCCGGCACCGGCGGGCGCATCAGCGTCGCGGGGGTGAAGGAACAGCTCGTGTACGAAATGGGAAATCCCGCGGAGTACATCACGCCCGATGGCATCGCGGACTTCACCACCATTCGGCTCGAGCAGAGGGGGAAAGACAGAGTTCGCGTGTCGGGTGTCAGGGGGAGACCCGCCACCGACAAGCTCAAGGTGTCGATTGGCTATTTCTACGGCTACAAGGCGGTGGGCACCCTGGTCTACGCGTGGCCGGATGCCTACCGGAAGGCTCAGGCCGCGGACCGGATTCTCCGCCAGCGGCTCGCCGATCTCGGTCTCACGTTCGAGTCGGTGCTGACGGAGTTCGTCGGCGCCGATGCGACCCACGGCCCGCTGGCGCGGGCCAGCGCGCCGCGCGACCAGCTCCCGGAAGTGCAGCTGCGGATCGGCGTCCGTTCGCCGGACAAAGCCGCCGTCGAGCGGTTCACGCGCGAGATCGCGCCGCTGATCCTCAACGGACCGCCCAGCGTCACCGGGTTCGCCGGCGGACGACCGAAGCCGGAGGAGATCGTGGCGTACTGGCCCGCGCTCCTCGACAGGCGCACGGTGGAGCCGTGCGTCGAGGTCGTGGACGTATGAGAAAGAAGGCGGTCAGGCGCAAAACGGTCCCTCTCGTCGAGCTGGCGCATGCGCGATCCGGAGATAAGGGCGACACGGCCAACGTGGGGTTGATCGCCCTGAAACCCGAGTACTATCCGATCCTGGTGAAACACGTGACGGCGGCGCGCGTCGCCCGGCACTTCAAGGGGATGATCTCCGGCCCGGTCGAGCGCTACGAGCTGCCCAACCTGCACGCCCTGAACTTCCTGCTGCATGGCGCGCTGGACGGCGGCGGCACGATTTCGCTCAAGACCGACGCCCAGGGGAAGGTGTTTTCGACCGCGCTGTTGCGTCTCGAGCTGGAGCTCCCCAAGTGAGCGATCGGGTGCTGGCCGCGCTCGACGGCGGGGTGCTCACGGCGACGCTCAACCGGCCGGAGAAGAAGAACGCGATCGACACGGCGATGATCGACGCCCTGCTCACCCTGTTGGAGCGCGCCGATCTCGACAGCGCCGTGCGCGTCGTGGCGGTGCGGGGCGCCGGCGCCGACTTCTGCGCCGGCATGGACCTGAACGAGCTGCTCGCATCGGCCGACAAGAGCGTCGAGCAGAACCGACAGGCGGCGCTGCATTTCGCCGAGATCTTCGTGCGCATGCGCCACATCCCCAAGCCGATCGTGGCCGTCGTGCACGGCCGAGCGCTCGCCGGGGGCTGCGGATTGGCCACCGCGTGCGACCTCGTGCTGGCCACCGAATCAGCAAAGTTCGGCTATCCCGAAGTGCAGCGGGGCTTCGTGCCCGCGATCGTCATGACCCTGCTCAAGCGCACGACGGGCGAGAAGGTGGCCTTCGATCTCGCGGCGACGGGGCGGATCCTGGGCGCCCCCGAAGCGGCGGGATTGGGCCTGGTCTCGCGGGTGTACGAAGACTCCGACTTCGAGGACCAGGTCGCCGAGGTACTGCGCGCTCTGGCCGCGGCGAGTCCCTCGGCCCTGGCGTTCACCAAGCAGCAGTTCTACGAGCTCGACGGCCTGCGATTCGAGGACGGCATCCGGCTGGGCGCGGACGTGAACGCGGTGAGCCGCACGACGCCCGACTTCCGCGCCGCCTTACAGGCGTTCCTCAAGAAGTGACGCGCTTCTTCACCCTCAAAGCGTGGCTCGGAGGGGCGGGGCTCGCCGTGGGCCTCGCCGGCATGGCGGTGGGGTGGCGCTGGCTGGTGTGGACCGCGGTAGCGCTGCTCGGTGCGGCGTTCGCGCTGCGCTTCGCCGAGCGAGGGAGCGAGCCCGGACCGTAGGTCGCTGTCAGCTTCCTGACAGGTTCGCCAGGTAGCTTCTCAGTCCAAGATGTCATCCGGGGAGTCATTCGGGCGCCGTTGTTGGCCGGCCCTCGCGCTGTGCGGCGCGGCGGCGGTCTCGCTGTCCGCCCAGCAGCCGGTCACGCGCGCGCAAGCGGCGGCCGCCGCGCTCGCCCGCGGCGCCCGGGCGGCGTTCGGTCGCGCCGACACCGCAATGGCCAGTGGGACGCTGCACGCCGCGCGGCTCTATCCCAACCCGTCGGCCTCGGCAAGCTACTCGAAAGACGTCCCCCATTACCACGTCGTCGCCGACCTACCGCTCGACCTGCCCTGGATCCGCTCGGCCCGGATCGGCGCCGCCGCCTCGGCGCGCGACGCCGCCCGGTACGGCTTCGCGTTCGAGCGCGCCGCGATCCGGTTCGACGTGGACACCATCTACACCCGAGCGCTCGCCGCCCTCGCCCGCGCGCGCCTCTCGCGCCGCACCGCCCTCGACGCCGACAGCTTGCGCAAGATGGCGCAGCTGCGGCGCGAGGTGGGCGACGTGAGCGAGCTCGATGTGCGTCTCGCGGCGGTCAACGCAGGGCAGCTCGAGAACGTCGCCGCGGACGATTCGGTCACTGCCGTGGAGGCCCTCCTTTCCGTGCAGCTCGCGATGGGTCTGCCGGCGGAGGACGTGACCATCACGCTTGCCGACTCGCTCGCGCCACCGTCCGACAGCATGCCGCCTCCGATCGGTGAACCGCTCCCCGTCGCCGCGGCCGCGGCGAGCCTCCGCTCCTCGGAGCGCGCGCTGACCCTCGCGCATCGCAGCGTGTTCGCAGCGCCGAGTCTCCAGGTGGGCTTCGATAACAACGACCCCGGCGGGGAGCGGGGCCTGCTGCCGACGGTCGGTTTCTCCCTGCCGCTCCCGCTTTTCAACTGGAACGGCGGCGAGGTCCGACAGGCAGCGGCGGCGCGCGATCGCGCGCAGGCCAGTCTGGACCTCGCGCGACGCGAAACCGGGGCCGAGCTGGCGCGCGTCCGGCGCGGATTCGCGCTGGCGCTGGTGCGGCTCGAGCGCGATCGCCGGCTGCTCTCGAGCGCGGACCGCGTCGCGTCGATGTCGCTGCAGGCGTATGCCGAGGGGGCCGTCGCCCTGCCGAACGTGCTCGAGGCTCACCGCAACGCGCGTGAAGCGCTCGCTCGCTACATCGACGACGTCGCGGCGGCGAACGACGCCGCCGCGGCCGTTCGGCTCCTCACCGCAACCGACCAACCATGAACGCGGGCGCATTGCTCGTGGCCGCCGCACTGGTCCTCACCGCCTGCCGCGGCGAACGCCAGGCGAGCGCCGCCGCCGACACGCCGCCTGCCGAGCAAGCGGCGGGCGCGGTGGGAACCGCGGTGGCCACGCTGCAGCGGTTCCCGCAAGTCGTCACCGCCATCGGCACCGTGACCGCGCGACCTGGGCGCTTCGCGGAGCTTGCGGCCCCCGGGCCTACGCGCGTCGCCCACATCTTCGTCGCTCCCGGCCAGCGAGTGGCAGAGGGGGACTCCCTCGTCGGGTTCGAGCGGGCGCCGTTCGACGCGGCGGCGCGCAGCGCGGAGACCGCCCTCGCAAGCGCCGAGCGCACCTACGCGAGGGCGGTGCGACTGGTGCAGGCGGGAATCCTGCCCCAGAAGGACAGCGACCAAGCGGCGGCGGATCGGGCGCAGGCGCAGGTCGCCGCCATCACCGCGCGCCGCGCGCAGCAGCTCGCCACGCTCCGCGCCCCGCTCGCCGGCGTCGTCACGCGGATGACCGCCGTGCTCGGCGCCTCGGTGGACGCGAGCCAGCCGCTCGTGGAAGTGGTCGATGTGGCCGCGCTGGACGCGGTCTTCAACGTGAGCCCGGCGCAGGCCGCTCAGATTCACGGTGGTGATTCGGTCCGTGTCACGGCCGGCGAAGGCGAGGGCGGTGAAGGCGTGGGGCAGGGCTCGGTGACCGCGGTGGGCGCCGCCGTGGACTCGAACTCGCGAGCGGTCGCCGTGCGCGCCCGCATCGGCCGACCTGCCCGGCCGCTGCGCATCGGTGAATCGGTGTTCGGCAGGATGGTGACGGCCGTTCACGCTCGGGCGGTGACGGTGCCGGTGACGGCCCTGGTGCCGTCCGGAGACGGGTTCCGGGTGTTTGTCGTGGACAGCGGGGGCATCGCACGCGCCCGCGCCGTCACGGTCGGCGCTCGCAGCGAGTCGGTGGCCGAGATCCTCGCGGGTCTCACGGCCGGCGAGACGGTGGTCACGACCGGTGCCTACGGCATCGAGGACGGCACGAAGATCGTCCGGGCGGCGCGGTGACGCTGTTCGACGTCCTGAGCCGGCAGCGCCGGTTCGTCTATCTCCTGGTGGGATTGCTCAGCATCGCCGGCGTGTGGGCGGCGCTGCGACTGCCGTCCGCCATCTATCCCGAGCTGGTGTTTTCCCGAATCACGGTCATCGCCCAGGGCTCCACCCTGGGCGCGCGTCAGGTGGTCTTCAGCATCACCCGGCCGCTCGAAGAGGCCGTGAGCATCGTGCCGGGGGTGACCCGGGTCCGCTCGCACTCGATCCGCGGCGCCAGCGAGATCTCGATCACCTTCGCGCCCCGGACGGACATGACGTACGCGCTGCAGCTCGTGCGGGCGCGCGTGAATCAGGCGAGCGGCGCGCTACCGCCGGACGTCAGCATCGAAATCGAACAGCTCACGCCGTCGCTCTTCCCCGTCCTGTCCTACAATCTCGAGGGCGGCGACGCCGCCACGCTGTATGACCTGGCCCGCTACGAGATCAAGCCGCTGATCTCCCGGGTGCCCGGCGTCGGCCGCGTGGACGTGCAGGGCTCGGACGTCCGGGAGATCGAGGTCATCGTCGACCCTGCGCGCCTGGTGGCCCAGGGGATGGCCTACGCGGACGTGGCCAACGCCATCCGGCAGGCGGTGACCGTCCAGGCGGTGGGCCGGGTCGCGCAGAATTACCGGCAGTATTTGATCGTGACGGACCAGGAGGCCCACGCGCCGGAGGACATCGGCGCCGTGGTGCTTGGCAACGGGTTGCGCGTACGCGACGTGGCCACGGTGCAGGTCGGGACGGAGGACCACGTCCGGATCATCGCCGGTGACGGCAAGCCGGCGGCGCTGATCAACATCACGCGCCAGATCGGGGGCAACACAGTGGCCGTAGCCGACAGCGTGGAGCGCATCGTGGCCGCGATCGCCCCGACGTTGCCGCCCGGCGTGCACTTGAAGCCGGTCTACGACCAGGCCGCGTTGGTTCGGGACGCCGTCCGCTCCGTGCGCGACGCGATGCTGATCGGCGCCGGGCTCGCGATGGTGGTCCTGCTGCTGTTCCTTCGTCACGGGCGGATCACAGCGATCAGCGCGACGGCGATTCCCGTGACGTTGGCGATCACCGTGTTCGTGATGAGTCTCATTGGCCAGACCTTCAACCTGATGACCCTGGGCGCGATGGCGATCGCGATCGGCCTCGTGATCGACGACGCAGTGGTGATCACCGAGAACATCGCGCGTCATCTCGTACTGCCCGGCGGGCGTTTGCAGGCCATCCGCGCGGCGGTCCAGGAGCTCATCTGGCCCGTCACGACTTCCACGCTCACGACCGTGGTCGTCTTCCTGCCCCTCGGTCTGTTGCAGGGTGTAGTAGGGCAGTTCTTCGCCGCCCTTGCGACGACGCTCACGGTGGCCGTCCTCGTGTCGCTCGGTCTCGCGCTCACCATCATCCCGCTGCTCGCCGAGCGGTTCGTCACGGCGCACGAGGTGGAGGCGGCGCAGACGGGCCCGCTCGCCCGGGTCCAGCACACGCTCGATGCCCTGGGGCCGCGCTACGAGCGGGCTCTGGCGGCCGTCCTGCACCACCCGCGGCGGATCGCCGCGACGGCCGTGGTGCTCGTGGTCGTGGGAGCCGTGCTATGGCGCTTCGTCGGAACGGGGTTCCTGCCGGAAATGGACGAGGGCGCGTTCGTGCTCGACTACTGGACCCCCGGGGGTACAGCACTGGACGAGACGAATCGCGAAGTGGGTATCGCCGAGCGGATTCTCGCGGCGACGCCGGAGATCACGGGAACGTCCCGGCGTACCGGCGCTGAGCTCGGGTTCTTCGCGACCGCGCAGAACTCGGGCGACATCGTAGCGCGGTTGACACCCCGGAGCCAGCGGTCGCGGGACATCTTCGGCGTGATGGACGAGGTCAGGGACCGGGTTTCAGCGGCCGTACCGCGCCTGCGCATCGAGTTCGTGCAGATCCTCTCGGACGTCATCAACGATCTCGCCGGTGCGGCGAAGCCGGTCGAGATCAAACTGTTCGGGGAGCGACTCGACACGCTCGAGGCCTACGCCCGGCGGCTGGCCCCGGATCTCGAACGAATCGCCGGCCTCGAAGATCTGTACAACGGCGTGAGCGAACCCTCCGCCGAGTTGCTGATGCGCGTGCAACAGGGGGAAGCGGATCGGGTCGGCTTGACGCCGGCGGACGTCGGCGCCGCCGTGAGCGCCGCGCTACTGGGCGTCCCAGCCGGCGAGATTCGGACCGAAGACCGGCCGGTGGCCGTGCGCGTGCGGGCGCCCGATTCAGTCCGGTTCGACCCGCTCCGGCTGCGCTCGCTGCCCGTCCAGGGCGCCACGGCGCGCCGCGTGACGCCGCTCGGCAGTCTCGCCACGTTCATCCCGGCCGAGTCGCGGATGGGCCTCGATCGCGAGAACCAGCAGCAGATGATCACCATGACGGCGGACGTGAGCGGCCGCTCGCTCGGCGGCGTCATGGGAGACGTCCAGCGGGTGCTCGGCGTCCACCCCATGCCCCCGGGCGTGCGGCTCGTCCTCGGAGGTCAGTACGCGAGCCAGCAGGAAGCCTTCCGCGCCCTGCTGCTCGTGCTCGGCCTTGCCGTCGCCAGCGTGTGCGCGGTGATGGTCGTGCAGTTCGAGTCGTTTGTCGAGCCGTTGGTCGTCTTGCTCGTCGCGCCCGTCTCGTTCGTCGGCGCGCTGGGGCTCCTGCTCGTGACCGGCACCGCTCTGAACGTCGCCTCGTTCATGGGCCTGATCCTGTTGGTCGGGCTGATCGTGAAGAACGGGATCATTCTGCTCGATTTCACGCGGCTGCGGATGCGGACCGAGCACGTAGCGCTCGAGGTCGCCATCCGGGAGGCCGCGCGCGTGCGGCTCCGCCCGATTCTGATGACGACGTTGTGCACCCTGTTCGGCTTGCTCCCCCTCGCCCTCGGGATCGGGGCGGGGAGCGAGCTGCAACGACCGCTCGCCCTCGCCGTGATCGGCGGACTCGCGCTTTCCACACCCATCACCCTGTTCGCCGTCCCGACGCTGCTCATCGCGATCCGGGGCCGGCACTATACCCTTCCGGAGACCTCATGAACAACCGATCCATCACGTACATCACCCTCGGCCT
>Ga0207646_10006571_pt1 | contig 11999 bp, 7 predicted proteins | sample KBSK5502metaG_FD_184343 | JGI IMG/M metagenome (GOLD analysis project Ga0207646, IMG submission 184343) | Corn, switchgrass and miscanthus rhizosphere microbial communities from Kellogg Biological Station, Michigan, USA - KBS K5-50-2 metaG... | ecosystem: Host-associated > Plants > Roots >...
TACTCGTGGCTCACTATACGCAACGTTGACATTCCAGTTGCTCATTTTGTGAGATTTTCACTTCGGCTCAGGTGCAGGTGACGGGTCAAACACGTCGTTCTAACTGGCCATCCGTTGTTGTACTCTGCTGTGTTTGTAGGCCAGGACGGCCGCAATCAGCAGGAAAGGGGAGGCCAGGAGCGCCCACCAGCCCGCAATAAAGAAAAACGCGATGCCTGACACCGCCAGCAGCACCGCCCCCACGATGGGTGTGAACAGCACCATCAGCGAGCCGATAAACCCAATCAAGATGACCAGCAAACCGAAAAAGAAGTGCGATTGGTCACTTGTGATCCCGGTGACCCTGCCCAAGACGTGGAGGGTGGAATACAAGATGTTGATCACAAAGGCAACGACCACCCCAATGAGACCGGTAATCATTGCAAGTGTGCGCATAGTAAACTGTATCATAGATCTTCTCCTTTCTGCAATCAGGAACCACAAGACAGATTGCTTGCAGTTCAGTATCGGAACTACTGTTTGAAAGTCTCGCGTTTTAGAGCGGTTCATTGCATCATTTCCGCTTTCTTATGACTGTGCTAGAATAGCTATCTGAGCACATTACCAACTGCATAGTGTTTGCAGGTTCCGTGATGAAGCGGTCTCACGGGTAAAAGCACTACCGTAAAAAGATACGCGATGACCGTATCATGCTCAAGTAGGCCCGATGCGCAAGCAAAGGGAGTAGCGGGCTAGGTAGTTCACCCCGTACGGTTTGCTGTTTAAGCCGTACCAACGCAACAAAAAGCAAGCGGTCACTAGATCGCTCTGCTTTTTGGAACTATAGATGCTCACTTTACTTCTCCTGCACCTTTCTAGAAAGTATAAAGAAAAAACATCGAGCGATAGATCACCCGAAAGAGTGATTTTGCAAGATCCGTTGGGGGAAGTCGAACGGGAACTGAACCTAGTGGACTTCCAAAGAGGTTTGTGTCATTTGTGTCTTTTGTATCGCTTGTGTCGGTCGTGTCGCTGGTGCGCTCGTGCATAAAAAGGGGGGATTTTGGGGAGACGGCTCCCATCCTCGAATTGGTCTCGTGAGTATGCATCAGGCAACATCAACCCGGTCAATTACCTGCTGGCTGGCATCAATCCCATTGCCAGCCAGCAGGAAACGGTTAGAAGATGGCTGCTCAAAGCACACATGAAAGAACACATTTGCGACCGAATATTATAATGATGTTTAAAAGTGGCCTAGATGACATGGTGCCTCTCAAATAGACGCTGTGATGCGTTGATCCTGCCATAAGAGTTGGACGAATGAACCAATGAAAAGCGTGATCCCGGTCCAGAGGATGATGAGAGATGGGAAGAAGCCAAAAGAGAGCAGCGGTGTGGAGGCGTAGATTCCAAAGCTAGCAGTCGTTATGTCGATTCCTATATTTGAGAGCACAGCGGGGAAGATGAGGGATGAGGTAATGGTAACAATGAACAAGATCTCTGAAAGAGCAATAAGAAAGATTCTGCCACTTTCTTTCAAGGCCCGTGCTATCGAATGGCCCTTGATGAATTTCTTAATACTGTGTACTTCAATGAATATGTAGATGAAGGAGCCAATATAGGTAAGCAGCGCCAATAAGCTCCAGTTGAACATGCTACTCTCAATACCAATATTCCAGGTTTGATCATTGAGCAGGAGGGGAATTAAGCCAACGAGAGCTGCTCCTAGTATGCGTGGTAGCAACAACTGAGAATACACTCCGCGGTTACGCGCGATCTGCGTGAAGATAAAAAAGAGGAGGCACAAAAGAAGCATATACCATATCAGAACAACAATGAATTGCAGGCCAGATGAATCGTGCGTGAGATGGCAAGTTTTTTCAATGACCGAGTTAGGCGTACCAAGCATAAGAGGACAGGGTTTTCTTGTTAGCCAGTGCTGGAAAGCATAAAAGGAAGGAATACTCAATAACACTATCTGGAAAAGCAGGTATAGAGATGGTCGGCGGTGAAGGACCAGGAAAAACCACAGTACAGGGTCTCTGCTTTTAGCCTTGCGCCAGAAATTAGCTGAGCTATCAAGATCATAGAGTTTTAAGTAGTGATCTGAGATGACGCTGATCACATGCATTAATCGCCTATAGCCATCTTCCTTAAACTTCCCCACGTTCACTGGATTCGGTGCCTGTCTCAGAGAAATTTCATTCTTGACATTCGTAATGATACCGTTCAGTCTCTCTAACTTCTGATCGACGGTTTCAAAACTACGCAAAATTGGCTCGAGATATTCCTTCTGTTCCTCGCTATCCAGTTCATTTTTTACGATAAATGTGCAAATGTCGGGGACAAGAGAGATATAGATGCCCAGGTCAGCATTTTCTTGCTTTATTAACTTAACCAGGGCTTTCGATAGTCCGGTGAAGACATTAAAAGTTGTTGGATCAGCACTGATGACATATTCCCGGAAGTGTAAGTAGTTGAGAATGAAGTATTCGATATATTTAGGATCGCTCTTAAGAGCCTTATTGAGCATCACCTGGCTCACTTGAACGGGAGTTTTATCAAAATTGTTGCTTGGGATATAAACCGGGAGTTTCTCTTGACCAGGATAAGGGAAAACCGCCTCGTAATACTGGTTATTTGCAGAGATAATCACTTCGAAGTTGAAAAGAGTGTGTTTAAGCTGCTGGTGCAGGTCGTACAAGTTTGGTATGTCATTTTCTGTGGAGCTTTGTGCTTGTAACTCATGTTCTTCTTTTTCTGTCCACTTAAACAATGCGTGTAACATATTTAAGTACGTTGGATGAGCATCTTCATCAACTTGTGTCTCGAGGAGTTGGGGTATGGCATCAAGAAGTTCATTTAGCTCTTGAGGTTGCGTTTTGCCTAAGTACGTGAAGCTAATGTCCCAACCAGCAATAGTGTCTTGCTCGCCAGGCAATTCTATATGAAATATCGTGTCAGCACCATTCTGAATGAGAATAGAGAGAGTAGTACTTGAGAAATTCTCTTTCGGACTGGCTGAAAATTTCATGCTCCTTCTCCGGCGAGCAGTCAGCGAATGCCGAATCTGCGCAAATCTTCATCGGTAATGATAAGAGGTGGTTTCCTAGCCTTTGCTTGACGCTTTTCGTCCGTTTCTGTTGATACCGGAGCAGTATCGGAGGCATATTCCTCTCCATGCGCTTCTAGAACTGCTCTAAAGTCATCTGCTGTGACCGACGTGGATGGCGTTTTGAAGAGGACTCCTTCTATCACCATGTGCAATTGGGCAATGTTACCATGCCGCCAGTCCTGTGCCTGCAAGATCTCATAGATCTGCTGAAGATCGATAAACTTCTTTCCCTCGCTCTGCTTTTTACGTTGTTGGTTGAATTGCTCCAGGAAAACATCAATCAGTACGGGAATATCATCTTTTCGTTCGCGTAAAGGGGGTAAGTCTAGAGTAAGCATCGTATCCAGTAACTCCGGCAGGATTCTGTTAAAGATGGGAAAGCCTTTACGACTTTTATTAATCCCCCCGATAATACGTACATTATAGTTTCGGTACTTCCGATAGTGCAGCAACTTTCTTTGGAGTCTCTGGCTCTCTTCGTTGTCTTGCTTTCCCATCCTGTCAAAATCTGCGATGTATAAAGTTCCGCCTTGCGCCTGACCAAGCAAAGAATCATCATCCGCCTGCTTGCTTGAGGGAAAGAGCGTCTTTTCTAACTCACTTGCATCTATCATGCCGTCAATGCTACGAAAATTAGCAGCGCGCCGGTCACTATAATAATGCATCAAACGGGCGGTCAAGGCTTTACCGGTACCGGGTTCACCAAAGAGAAGAATACCGCGAGCATTCTCAGCAGCACTGCGAATTTCATGATAGAGCTGGTAGTCCGGCATGGCATAGAGGTCATTATCAAATCTAATAATTACTTCTTGTAGAGAAGCGGCATCTTCCTGGGACTTAGTTTCTGTTCTTTCGACGTGTAATCTTAGCGCGCGGCGCACAATCTCCTTCAGTTGATTGGTACTTCCTTTGGAGAAAACATCGAAGGGCGTTAACTTATATAAGTCATCGAAAAGAGGAGTCTCGCCAGGCAGGTCTTTTTCATGCCATGAGATGTTAGCAGTCAGCGGCACCCAATAGGAGCTGGCAAATTGCTCACGATACTGTTGCATCAGCCGGTAACCGGCACGTTTGTCTTTACGCCCCTGGTAAGGGATCTCCATGTCAAGCAGAATCAAGAGAGGCGCTTCTTCAGTTTCTTCAAGACCACGTTCCAGGGCGCGTTGAGCGTTCTCAAAGTCTGAAGCCGAACGAAGCTGAATGGTAAGACCCAATTCACGTTGAACGCGATAGACAATATCGGCGTAAAGTGACTGGTTTTCAGGCTGGTCTTCAACAATAAGTATGGTAGCCACGTAGATCTCTCCTTTCTAGGGGCGCGGAAATTTAAATGTATAACACGCGCCTATATCCTTGTCAGCTAGGGGACTGATTACTTCCAGGTCACCGCCTACACGACGCATGATCATTACTGACAAGAATATACCAAGCCCCGAGCCACCTGGTCGGCTGACACGCACCAGCCGCTGCAAGTCCTCTAAAACATCTGGGGCGATCACTGGTCCATAATTGATGAGGTCGAGGCAAAGGAGTTTTTCTTCGGCAGCATGAGAATGCAGCGATAGCTTCTTGTTTTCTACATCTGGATGATCAACGAATTTGAACATATTCTCAAGGGCATTATTAAACATCTCTTCGTTGACGCCCTGTGGTGGTGATACGACCAACTCTGTACGAGAGCTATCTGGGATGTCAACTTCCAGCTCGATGGAACTTTTCAACTGCTTTTTCTTTTCATTGAAAACATACTCAAGAATATCAACGAGTTCACCCAGTGTTATTGGCGTCTTGTGTGGTACGCTTCCTATATATTGTAGCTGTTTTTCCAGGCGCCTGGCTCCGTTTAGCTGGGTTTCCATAGCCCGAATTTTCTCTTCGTAATGGCCTGGATCCTTGCTAACCTCCTGTGCTGTGGGATATTCTTGAACAATGAACTCTGCCACTTGCCGGAAATTGCGGAAGCGATGAATTACCATTTGAGCCATAAAGCCAAGAGCCCGGTTCTGGTTGTCCTGAATACGTTCATCCTGGCTAATAAGGGATGAGAGAAAGAAATCTAGCTCGCGGATGGCATATTGTCCCGTATCTTCGAGATATCTATTAAACTCCTTACTCACTGTTTTGACCAGTGAAGAATGGTTCGATTGGGAAAAGTTCTGTTCGTCGCCGAACAGAATGAGGAGGCCAGATAGGTCGCGCAGGCGCGTGCTTGCAGCTGTGAGCTTGTCTGGAATGGCACAACAAATAACGAGCGATGTAGCAGCTTTTGGATGCGTAGAGGGTAATTGACCGCCAAGGGTAGAAAAGATAATGTCTAGAACCATGTTCTGCCCATACTGATAGTTGAGATTCTCCAGCGGCGGGTGGTAAGACGAGAGAAAGCGCGCATCGAGCGTTTCATTGAAGAGTTGGCGAGCTTTAGCGAGAGTGATTATCTGGTAAGGGCGGAGTTCCAGAGGAAGTGGCTCCGGCATATCTGCCGTACGGTAGACGCAAAGGAGTTGCTCAGATTGGACAGGAAAGTAAAACATGTGCAGCTGTGGATATTCGGCTAGCGCGGGTCCAATCTTCTGTAAGAAACCCTGGATGAGATCATATTGGAGTACGAGCCCAGGCGAATCCTCCTCCGAATGTCGCTTCCTCCTGGCATCTGACATTTGTATTCCTGCACGTAGCGCTTGCTGTTTCTGTGAAAGCTGCTCCTGCATTATCTCACCTCCCCCTCGATTGGCAACAAATCAAGGTTCGATGAACTCAGCACTGATGGTGTGATATCAATGGCAGATGAGCTTCGCGTACTGCTGAGGTAATCACCCGCCTGATCGTAAAGCATATTGATGTAGGTAAATTGTGCAATTTCCTCGATGCTATCCACGAAGAAGTCATTCAGGGATTTTCGTACAAACTCGGGCAAGACCCTTTTAGGGTCGTAGAAATAAATGGTGTATCCTTCTTGAGAGAAGCGTCCGATCGCGAAAGTGATCGCGGAGAGGGTTGACGCAGGTGCCTCGCCCGTTAAAGCAAGGATCGCCCATACCTTAAATTGATGCATTTCTCCTTCGGATAACACCGTGCCTACTTCGTCAACTCTGAAGAGGTGGGGTCCGCAATTGTATTTATAAAACGCACCAGGTACAGCGCCAGGATTATCGGCGAAAATCAGGAGGCCCAAGCGACGCTCTTCACCTCTTTCGTACATTTTTTCCAGGTGATAGATTGCTGCCGTTAAAATCACATCAAAAGCTTCTGGCGGCACCTGTTCAGTGATAAATTGGTTGACCAGGTAGAATGCGCTCAATATACTGATTACATTCTCGCGGTCGAGTTTGAAGGATTCCGTGACGTAAGGGGAGGGCTCGTGCTCATAGAGGACCGATAAGTGAGAGCGAATTTCATCAGAACTCAGTTCTCCTACATCTTTCCACTTCAATTCGTTGCGTATTTGATAGAGCTTCGCATGCGCGAGTGCATCCCAGTCCTGGTTCGCCCGAGCGTAGCGCTCAACATGAGCTAGATACCCCCGGGCGATGGCATAGCGATCTGTGCCTATGCCTGCCTCCGCCCGGTAAAAGTATAGTGCATTTTCGAGTCTCTCATCTGCACGGGTCTTCTCATTTCCAACGAAAGTTTCAAAAAGCTGGATGGTCAGTGAAAAGCGCTTTGTTTCATTATATATACTTGCAAGACCACTGACATACATATATCCGTCCTTTCCCGTACTACAGGCAAGTTGCATGTAGTAGTCACCCTTCTCTCTATCCTGGGCGGATGCCGCGTTATTCGCACTGAGACTGCGGTTGATGTAATAGTGGCCCAACGCGTGGTATAATTCTGCCCTTTCCTCGTCACTGACGTGGCTTTGTTCGGGGAGGCGCTCTGCCGTGTGCGCAGTTGCAATCGCTTTATCGAAATCTTTCAATCCATCGTAAGCATAGCTTAAGCGCACGAGGGTAGCAAAGTGACCAGGTTGAAGTCTAAGGGCCTGTTCCAGGCATGAAGTGGCCTGCGAATACTGAGCCAGCTTAAGATGTAATGCGCCCATTGCAAGCCACACAGCAAAGTCTTCAGTGAAAAGGGTTTCTGGTGTTTGCAGGTGAAGCTTCAATTTCTGCGCTGCTAGTTTGAAGCGATTTTCATCAGTTCTATCTCGTAAGGCTAACTGATCGTACAACAAGCACAGGTTAGCTTGTTCACCAGGTGAGAGGGAACCGGCACGTAGAAGTAAAGCAATGACTGGCTCCAGGTCTTCGGGTTGTACTGCTCTTCGCTTTTCATGTTCATCATACTGCACATCGTGTGAATAAGTGGTTTTGTCCAGGCCCGTGTCAGTTCTTTGTGCGAAGACAAAAAAATTGCGCGATTCGGCAGCATTGGACTTGCTCGTAATAGGAGCTTTTTCCACTACCTGGTATCCAGCAGCTTCGAGCGCCTCTTCTAGTTCACCATCAGCGAAATAGTGATAAAACATAGGCGGCCCGGACCTCGCCTCGTTTGTTTCCCAGCCGTCGCGTTCACCTATGTTGACACCGAGGCCTAAAATACCGCCGGGCTTCAATACTCGTTTCCAGGAAGCTAATAAATCAACTACCAGGGCCTGGGGCACATGAATTAATGTGCGTGTGCTCCAAATAGCGTCAAAGGTCTCTGCGGGGGGAAAACTCAGATTTTGTACACCCATCTGTAAGAATTTTCCACCAGGTACACGGCTGCGTGCTCTTCGCAGCATTTCAGCGGAAGTGTCGATCCCTATGAGATCAGATCCCCGGGCCATCAGGAAGTTTGCTTCCCATCCTGCGCCGCAGCTAATAGCTAAAACACGAGCACGCTGTTTGTATTGCTTTCTGAGTAGTTGTGCAAAGGTCTCTAGAGGTTCAGCGAGATTAGAGTCATTGAATTCTTTCTCATCATCTACCGAGGCTGTATAATCATAGGTGTCAGCGACAAATGTGAGGATCTTATCGAGGTCAATTGTAGGTAACGGAGCATCTACGCCGATGAGGGCTGCTGCCAGCGAATTGGTCGCGGTGAGTAATTTGTTCTGCATTTTTAGCCCCCTGCCAGCTGTTCGAATGCATTACTCAAGCTCATTGTTCAAGTACTCGCTTGCGCGAACTGTATTATTTGCAATAAAAGCCTAACAACTAGTATACTACATTTTCAATCGATTAGCTACGTTTCAATATCAGTAAACTTAGCAGTCTGAATTCTCAGGCTGTTGATAATTCCCGAACTCCGTTTTGCTCTCTATAAGAGAGAACGCTGAAGATGCTGTTGTACCAAATGAGATAGTTAGCTTCACAGGTTGTTCTCCATCACCTTAGTTATTACCCAATCGCTGCGCCGATGAGCCTGCCTATACCAAATGTGATACCCGCGGCCAGTAAGCCAAGGAGTATTTGCCGTCCTCCGGATTTCCAGAGCGGGGAGTCGGTGGTCAAGCTGACGCCTGCACCTATGCCGAACAGGCCAAACACACTGAGGATTAAGCTGATTACGACTGCTGTGTATCCGTTGGTGAAGATGAATGCGAAGACAGGAATAATCGCTCCAAGCGCAAAGAGGAAAAACGAGGTAATCGCTGCTCCCCAGGCAGAACCCCCAAGGTCTTTAGGATCAATGCCCAGTTCTTCTCGTGCAAGCGTATCAAGAGCCGTACCGCTCTGCTGCATCAGATTGGCGGCCAGTTCGTTGGCGGTTTTTTCATCCAGGCCTTTCGACTGGTAAATCAGTGCTAACTCCTCCTGTTCTTCGTCAGGTGCATCTTTTAGCTCCTGGCGCTCGATGGAGATCTGGTGGATGTTGAGTTCGCGTGCACTCTGCACGGATACCCACTCACCAATGGACATGGAGAACGAGCCAGCAAGCAGCCCGGCCAGGCCGGAGATCAGGACGGTATGGCCGGTGAGAGTGGCTCCTGCAACACCCATCACAAGGCTGAGGTTGGAAGTCAGTCCATCACTTGCACCCAGCACGGCCGCACGCAGCTCGTTGCCACCTGCGCTACGGTGACGGCCTTCAAACTGAGCGAGCAAGGGACCGGCGATGCCGCCCCTGGAGGAAGACTGAAGGTAGCCAAACAAGCGGGCGTGCGAACGTTCGTCAGCAGGCAGGCGAGCATCGACTGCCTCCGGTTGAGCATCATAATCATGAATAGCATTATTTTCCATCGAGGAGACGGTGGAGAGTACTGCACCTGTACCGAGGTGCCTGGCAATCCATACCAGCCCCCGGATGCGCCAGCTCGGGGTATAGGTTGGCGGTGTTTCACCCGCAGCGGTCAGGTAGCCCTTCCAGAGGTCCGAGTGGCGCTGCTCGATACCGGCAAGACGCCTGTAGAGTTCAGCCAGGTGGCTATCGCGCTCAGCTTCAGCAAGCATGCGGTAAAGATACACCCCTTCTTGCTCGCCAAGATAGTTCTGGCGATAGCGCGCAAGGTCGCTGCTGGCCGGTTTATCACTCTTAGGGTCTTTCATGGCCATCATTACCTCCAATAGCGTAGCAATAAGATCGATCATCCTTCCTACAGTATACGCTACCTGTTGTTAAAGGCGCCGTATCACGGGCCGTCCTATGAGGAGATAGAGCGAGTAGCTACCAACAATCAAGGCGCTGATAATTACTGTGAGCGGCCCACCAATCAAGGCGATTAAAGCACTGGCAGGAAAATCACCAAGTGGGCGTACACCCATGATGAAGAGTGTATTCAGGCTCATGACGCGCCCGCGCATTTGCGGCGGTACCCGTGTTTGCGCAAGTGTGATCACTGTAGCTCCTACCCCGTTCTGGGACATACCGAAGAGGAGCAGCGCAAGTAGCGAGAGCCAGAGGATACGACTGAACGCGAACAAGAGAAGTGCACCTGTCCAGAGTAGAAAGGCGATCAGGAGCAGCACTCCCTTATACTTAAAATCCCCAAGCGAGGCTATAGCCAGTGCGCCGATTAATGTCCCTAGACCCGAGGCAGAAAATAGCAGGCCCAATTGAAAAGGGCTGAGATGCAGAATCTGTGTCGCAAAGATCGGCAGTATGAGCGTTGAAGAAGGGCCGAAGAAGAGCAGCGCAGCATATCCAGAGAACACCCATGGCAAGGCGGGATCGCGCCTCACCGCCCCAAGAGCAGCGCGGATAGAGGCGAGCATTGGCCCACGCTTCTCTGTGCTCTGTTCAGCGGCATCCTTTGGGACTCGTATGAGGTACAGCACGATAAGTACACCAACGTAGCTCACGCCATTCAAGAAGAAGTTGCCGGCATATCCCGTTAAGCTGCCCGCCAGCCCAAATGCATGTCCTGCATACGCAAGCAAGCCAATCGCGATTCCTGCAAGTGCTGGACCGAGAACGGCAGAGCCATTGAAGACGACGGATTGCAGCGAAATGGCGTTCATCAGGTCTTGCCTGGGGACGAGCACAGGGATGAGTGATGAGCGAGTTGGTTGATCGAAGCTCAAAACCGTGCCGGAGCAGAATGCCAGGATGACGATCATCCATACCTGCACTACCCCTGTGATAGTCAGAATGCCGAGTATAAAGGCGAGAAGCATCGATAGACTCTGTGTTACGAGGAGAAAGCGGCGCTTATCAACTCGGTCGGCGACTCCTCCACCAATCAGAGCAAACAGAAAGAATGAGGCTGATTGTGCCAGGGCAACGATACCGAGCGCAAGCGCCGAACCATGGGTTATTTGGAGCACGAGCAGGCTCTGTGCTACGATCTGCATCCATGTGCCAACAGACGAGATGATCAGGCTTATCCATAAGAGGCGGAAACTGCGATAGCGCAAAGCGCGAAAGGTCTGCAATTTAAACTTTGGTGAGGGAGGTGTTTCGCTATCTGCCGTGCCTGGGATTGTACTGGTCATGGGTGTTACTGTCCTATCCGTATGTGCTATTCAGTAAAGTATACGACGTTTTTGCGGGGGTAGTTGGGGAAAACGCCGGGTAGGTCGTCTTATGAGGAAATTTGACAAGTCTCGCGGTGTCGTCTATGCTTGTTGTGAAACATGTTATCTCGTTGGTGCATCACATTACATACGATTTTCGCTTAAGAAGGGAAGGACTGGATGAGCATGAAAACTACCCCCAGCAGCCTTCCAGATTCGTGGAATGAAGTCGATCAGCTCATCAGCTTATTGCGTTCCTGGGGCATCAACTACCTGGTAGGTCTTGATCATACCGCCAGCTCCTCTAATCTCCAAACCGAAACATCTCCTGTCGTGTTGATACAATGTTTAGCACGATGCGATGAATACCCACGAGTGCGTGACGCGAGTATTTCGTTGTTTCTCTTGCACCCTGAGCTTGCTGACAGTGTACTCGAGGCGCTTCAAGAAAGTGAGCCTGAGGTGGCGGAGCAGATCGCAGTTCTTACGTTGGCGACGCTCTATCTCCAGCGGCTGTGGTTTGTCCGGTTAACAATGGCTTTAGGACACAGGCCGCGTTTTCCAGAGCAGAGGTTTGCGTTTTTGTGGCGAACCCGGCATCTACCACCTCCAGCCTGTCATTATGGCAAATGGGGCCTGTTGGCGTTGCAAGAATTCGAGCAAAAACGTACTAGCCTGCTTTTTACCTTTACGGGCGATTGGCAGAACCAGGTGGATCACCTTTTGTTCCAGGAAGAGGCCAAACGACACCGGCTAGTTGAGCCGGTCATCATACCGGTAGAAGAGGATGAACAGGAGTGCAATAGCAATATGAGTATGCGACCAAGCGTGGACAAAACGGCGATTGAGTCATTCCTTCAACAACTAGGGCGAACCTTCCGCAAACCAGGTCGCCTCTATCTCGTGGGAGGAGCCGCCCTTGTCCATGCCGGCGTACGGCCTGGATTTACCCAGGACATCGACATACAGGTCAGTGGAGCGAACGAGGGTGAACTCATCGTTGCTATCCAGCGACTGATACAGCA
>Ga0207646_10006572_pt1 | contig 11995 bp, 8 predicted proteins | sample KBSK5502metaG_FD_184343 | JGI IMG/M metagenome (GOLD analysis project Ga0207646, IMG submission 184343) | Corn, switchgrass and miscanthus rhizosphere microbial communities from Kellogg Biological Station, Michigan, USA - KBS K5-50-2 metaG... | ecosystem: Host-associated > Plants > Roots >...
CGCTTCGCGAATGGTCTCGCCGATCGAGGCCAGGGCGCGCCGGCTCTCGGCAGGCTGGCCCGCCTCGTGACACATCTCGGCCAGGACACAGAGCACGAACACCTGTCGCCACGCCGCGGTCGGAACGAGCATCAACCGTCGGTGCAGTTCCGCGAGCGACGCGGCGTCGAGGCGCGTGGCGTCGGTGGCGGGCGGCAGGACGATCGCGATGTCGCCCCATGGGACAAATCCGTAGACATCGATCAACGCGAGCAGTCGTTGCGCCGTCTCGGCGGCGGCCGTGCGCTCACCGCGCTGGTACTGAAGCCACGCCGAGAACCACAGCGTGACCGTGATCGTATGCGGATGCCGCAGCTCCTCCGCCAGACGCAGCGCGTCGCGCGCGTGCTCGACGGCCCGGTCGGGATAGCCCAGGAGCCAGCGAGCCGCCGAGAGCTGATATCGGCAGCACGCGCCGGCATCGTGGCCGGCGTAGAGGAACGCCTGCGACGCGTGCCGCTCCCGCTGGTACAGGGCGATGCCACGCTCCATGTGCGGGACGGCCGCTCTCGCATCGCCCATGGCGAGGAGCGTCGGCCACAGCGCATGGTGGGCCTCGACGAGGCGGCCGGTGTCGTCTCCGCCACTCGCATCCTCGAGCAAGCGCTCACCCTTCTCGCGAGCGGCCGCGTAGCGTCCTCGGGTGTAGTCGATGAACCACAATCCCCACAGCACCAGAAAGCGGCGCGACGTGTCGCCGAGACGTTCGACGAGCGTCAGCGCTCGCGAGTAGACGACGGCAACCTCCGGTGCCGCGGCGCTCTTCAGGCCGATCAGCACAGGACCGAGGGCGACGTGGAGGTCGAGCGCCGTCGACAGCGTGTCCGAGGTCTCCGGCAGCGCGGCGAGGACGCCGAGGGCCGCCTCAAAGAACTCCGCGGCTTCGCGATTCGCCGAGCGTCCCGCCGCTTTGTCGCCGGCCAGGCGCAGGTAGTGCACCGCCTTGTCGGTGAGGCCGCCGCGTATCGCGTGATGGGCGAGGACCTCGACCTGCCCGATGAGCCGGTCGGCGTGCAGGCGCTCGAGCGCATCCACGAGGACGGCGTGGAGCGCGCGCTTGCGATCCTGCAGCACGCCGCCGTACGCGATCTCGTGCGTGAGCGCGTGCTTGAATGTGTACTCGAGGTCCGGAAACAGTCGCGTCTCGTACAGGAACTCCGCGGTCTGCAGCGCGGTCAACGCGCCCCGGAGGTCCTCGCCGGCCATCTCGACGATGGACTCGAGCAGCGCCACCGGGACGTCCTTGCCGATGACCGAGGCGGCCTGCAACAGTCGCTTGAGCTCGGGTGGCAGGCGGTCGATTCGGGCGGCCAGAATCGCCTGCACGGTGGCCGGCATCTGGATGGCGTCGACTGACCGCGTGAGCCGGTACGCGCCGGGCTCGCCGACGAAGGCGCGTGTTTCCACGAGCGTCCGCACGCTTTCCTCGAGAAAGAGCGGATTGCCTTCGGTGCGCTCGATCAAGAGAGGCTTCAGAGCCCGGACGGACGGATCGTCGCCGAGCAGCCCCTGCAGCAGCTCGTCAGCGCTTTCGGGCGCCAGCGGGTCGATCCGCAGCTGCCGGTAATACGTCTTGTTGCCCCACCCGTGGCGGTACTCGGGCCGATAGTTCACGGCGAGTAAGATCGGCGCCGTCGGCAGGCTCTCCACAAGGGCGTCCAGAAAGCCCTGCGTCTCTTCGTCGATCCAGTGGAGATCCTCGAACAGCAGCAGCAGCGGTTGGACGCGGCTCTCACGCAGGAGCAACCCCTTGGCGCCGTCGATAGCCCGGCGTCGGCGCTGCGCGGGATCGAGGCTGAGAAAGGCGTCGTCCGGCGGCAGGGCGTCGAGCAGCCACGACACGGCGGGCACGGCGTCCTCCAGCGCCCGGTCGAGGGTGAGCATCGTGCCGGTAACCTTGGCGCGCACGCTCCGGGTCTCGTCGCGGTCCTCGATGCGAAAGTATCCGCGCAGGAGATCGGCCAGCGGCAGGAAGGGCGTCGCCTTGCCGTAGGAGACCGAGCTCGCCTCACGCACCAGCCATCCCTGTGTCCGGTGCGAGTGAGCGAACTCGTGGACGAGCCGGGACTTGCCGACGCCCGGCTCGCCGACGACGGCAACGACCTGGCCACGCCCACCCTTGGCCTGCTCGGCTGCCTGGCGAATCTGCTCGAGCTCCGGCTCGCGTCCGACGAAGCGCGTGAACCCCCGCGCCCGCGAGGCCTGCAGGCGAGTCCGCGCGCTCGCGGCCCCGACCAGCTCGAAGATCTCCACGGGCTCGGCGACGCCTTTGACCGGCACCGGCCCGAGCGGCTTGACCTGCACGAAGCCTTCGGCCAACCGCAGCGTCTCCGCCGTGAGCCGGATCGTGTCCGGGAGCGCGAGCTGTTCCATGCGGGCGGCCAGGTGAGTGGTCTGGCCGACGGCGGTGTAGTCCATTCGCAGATCGTTCCCGATGCTGCGGACCAGGACGTCACCGGAGTTGAGCCCGGCGCGGACCTGCACCTCGATACCCTGGCTGCGCCGCAGCTCTTCCGAGTAGCGCCGAATGGTGTCCTGCATGCGCAGCGCCGCGTAACAGGCGCGCACAGCATGATCCTCGTGCGCCAGAGGCGCGCCGAAGAGCGCCATGATGCCGTCACCCATCACTTGATTCACCGTGCCCTCGTATCGATGGACGGCGTCCATCATTCGCTCGAGGACTGGATCGAGGAGCTTGCGTGCGTCCTCGGGGTCTCGCTCGGCGAGCAGCTCCATGGAGCCTTTCAGATCCGCGAAGAGCACGGTCACCTGCTTGCGCTCGCCCTCGAGCGCCGTCCGCGACGTCAGGATGCGCTCGGCGAGATGCTTGGGCGTGTGGACGCCCGCGCCGCGCGCGTCCGCGGCGCCGTCGTCGGCCATCAGGCGCGCGCCGCACCCGTTGCAGAAGCGGCTGCCGGAGGGATTCGACTGGCCGCACGCCGGGCACGCCGCTGCCAGACGCGCGCCGCAGCCGTTGCAGAAGCGCGCGGCAGCAGGATTTTCCTGACCACACTGCGGACAAGCCATCGAGGCGCAGCCTAGGGCGAGCGCACAGCGGGGTCAAGGCGTCCGGCTTCGCGCTACACTGCCCGCATGGACTTCGAGCTCACCGCCGAGCAGCAGACGCTCCGCCAGCGCGCTCGCGACCTGGCCGACGGCACGTTCGCCGAGCGGGCCGCGCGCTGGGACGCCACCGAGCAGTATCCCTGGGACAACGTGAAGGATCTGGTGACCGCCGGCTTCATGGGCATGACTGTGCCCACGGCGTACGGCGGCGGTGGGCGGCCCCTGCTCGACGTCATCCTCGTCATCGAGGAGGTGGCGCGCGCCTGCGGCATCACCGGGCGGATCGTCGTCGAGGGCAACCTGGGCACGGTCGGCGCGCTCAACGCCTACGGCACCGACGCGCAGAAGCGCCGCTGGTTTCCGTGGGTGCTCGAGGGCGAGAAGCCGGCCATCGCGATCAGCGAGCCGGCGGCCGGCTCGGCCGCGACCGACATGGAAACGCGGATCGAGGAGACGCCCAGCGGGTATCGCATCGACGGCCACAAGTGCTGGATCACCGGCGCCGGCACCTCCCGTCTCTATCTCGTGTACGGACGCTTCGGCGGGCGCGCCGGCGCCGAAGGGATCGGCGGAGTCTTCGTCGAGCGCGAGACGCCCGGCTTCCGCATCGGGCAGCGCGAATTCATGATGGGCCTGCGCGGGATCCCCGAAGGTGAGCTGCACTTCGAGGGCTGCGAGGTTGGGAAGGACAACCTGCTCGTCGGCCCCGGCGACGGCTTCAAGAAGCTGATGGCGGCCTACAACGGCCAGCGGCTCGGCGCGGCCACCGTGGCGCTCGGTCTGGCGCAGGGCGCCTACGAAAAGGCGCTCGCGTACGCGACGGCGCGCCGGCAGTTCGGCCGCCCGATCGGCGACTTCCAGGGCATCCGGTGGAAGCTCGCCGACATGGCGATCAAGATCGACGCCGCTCGGCTGATGATCCACCGCGCCGCCGCCCGCGCCCGCGATCGCTTCCCGGATGCGCTCGAGGCCGCCAAGGCCAAGACGTTCGCCGCCGAGACGGCGCAGCAGGTGACCAGCGAGGCGCTCCAGATCCACGGTGCCGCCGGCTACGGCCGCACGCTGCCGCTCGAGCGCATGATGCGCGACGCGCGCATGTTCGCCATCGGCGGCGGCACGCTGGAGATGATGCGCAACCTCGTCGCCGACCGCATCCTCGGCGCGCATGTGGACTGGCGCCGCGGCTGAGAGCTACTTCGCAGGCGGCTCCGGCTTGAGCGGCGCCAACATTTCAGCGATGACCTTACGCGCGGCGGCCACGTATGCCGCCTCGACGGTGATGGTGCCCTGCGTCCCCACCGGCGCCGGCGCGCGGTATTCGTGCCAGATCTCGCGGCCGCTGACCGGGTCGAGCAGGCTGGCGCTCAAGCCGACGATGACGAAGCGCGTCTGCGTCGGCGCGTCGGCCTCCCAGCGCCGGATCTCCAGATAAAGCACGCTGCTCTTTGTCCCGCTCTGCCGAGCGATCGCGAGTGCTGCGTCCAGGCTCTTCGGCGCCTGCTCTTGCGCCGCGCCCGTCGTCTGCCACAGCGCGACCTCGAAGCCCTTTTGCTGCAGCTGGTATCGCGCCTCGGACTGGAGCACGTCCCCGACGCTGACCTCGCCCGTGCGGCGCACATAGCGATCGATGAGACCGGCGCCCATGACGAGCAGCGGGTCGCCGGTGAGGTTATTCGCGGGCAGCACGGCGATGCTGCGGGAGATCTGCAGCGGCGCGCGGCTCGACGTGGCGCAGCCACCGAGCATCGCCACCACGACGACCACGATGACGAGGCGTTCGATCATCGCTGTCCTCCGGCGGGGCGCAGTCGCTGCTCCATCGACTGCAGCTGCTGGCGCAGCCGCTCCTGCTCCACGCGCAGCGAGCCGAGCGTGCGCTGGACGTCGGCGAGGCCGGCGTCGGCCAGCTCACGGTTCGCGCTGGCCACGACGTCGGGCACGAGCGCACTCACTTCGCGCATGAGCGCCTCGGCGCGCGCGGCGTCCCCGCCGGTCGCTGCGATCGCATAACGGAACAGCGCCGCTCCGGCCCGGCGCGCCTGCGCGACGTCCGGGGTCGCCGGCAGCGCCGGCTCGGCTCGTCCACCCACCCGCGTCGCCAGTCGCTCCGTGTAGTCGGCGAGCGCCTCACCGGTGAGCCAATCCTTGTCGCCGGCGGCACCCATCCGTGTCAGTCGCGGCGCGAGGAATTCGATCACCGGGCGATCGTCGCGGTTCAGCGGCGCGGGCCCGATGACGTCGGGGCCGGCGGAGAGGTCGGCGACGTACAGCATCGCCACCGAGCGTGGCGCCACCAGCAGCGAGTCGCGACTCCACTCCGGCAGCGCGGCCAGCCGCCGGCCGACGCGATCGAGGTCGAGGGTCAGCGGCTCCCTGGCGCCGATGAGGCCGAGCACGGGACGGTTGGGATAGAAGTCGTTGCGCCAGAGCGTCGTGTGCGGAAAGACGGCCAGGAACGTGCGCGCGATCACCTCGAACTCCTCCCGGGTCAATTGATAGAACGGCAGCCACTGGCAGAACAGGCCACCCGGAGCCAGGCGCCGGCCGACCGTTTCGTACATCTCGAGCGAGTAGAGACTGCCGGCGCTGGCGTGCCAGGGAATGAAGAGATCGGACACGATGACGTCGAACGGCGCGCGGTTCGCCGCGAGGTACCGCCGCCCGTCGTCGATCACGAGCCTCACGTCCTGCCGATCGAGCAGGTCGCCATTCCATCGGCCGAAGTGGCTCTTGGCGAGGGCGGCGACGGAGGGGACGATTTCGATCACGGTGCTGTCGCCGACGCCGAGCGCGGGCGCGGCGCTGGCCGTGATGCCGGTCGCCATCCCGAGGAACGCCACGCGCCTCGGCGTGGGGTGCAGCAGCAGCGGCAGCAGGCCTTGCCGCCGCTCGTTGCGCTCGGCCGCGCTGCCTCCCAGCACGTAGTAGTTGTCGAGCCGCAGCTGCACATCGGCGCCGGTGTCGACGACCGTTACGACGCCGGCGGCGCTCTCCGCGCTCGCTCGCAGCGTCTCGCCGGCCTTCAGATGCGTCAGCGGCGCGCGGATGGGATCGAGCAGAACCGCCACGACGAGCCCCGCGTACGCGAGTCCTCGCACGAGACGCTCGCCCTCGCTCATGACGACGGCCGCGAGGAGGTAGAGGACGGCGGCGAGGAGGAATCCCGCCCGTAGACCGATGGACGGGACGGCCACGAACCCGGCCAGGAGGGCGCCGAGCGCGCCGCCGAGCAGGTTCGCCGCCGTCAGGACACCGACGGGACGCGACGCGCTGTGACGCTCGCCGAACGCCGCCCACAGCGCCGGCAACACGGCTCCTGCGGCGAGCGTGGCCGGTCCGGCGGTGAGCGCCGCCAGACCGATGATGCGGCCGACGTACTCGGCGAGGCCAGAGCGCATGCCGATGTACTGCAGTCCGTCCGTGAGAGCGACGAAGCTCCAGAATCCCAGCAGCGAGGCGATGCCGGCGACGACGAGGCTCGCCGCGGCGACGCGCGCCGAGGTCACCACGCGAAGCAGGAACGCCGAGAGCGCGGCGCCGGCGGCGAGGGCCAGAATGAACACGAGACTCACCGCCGCAAACGAGTAGACGGAATTGTGCAACACCTGGGCGAAGAGCATCACCCACATGATCTCGAGCCCCATGCCGAGACCGCCCGTGCCGAGCGCGACGAGCCACAGCATTCGCGATGGACGCACGCGCGGCGGTGCGTCGACGGTCGCCGGGACGCGGGCTGCGTCGCCGATCGACAGCGCGACGAGGCCGGCGAGCGCGTTGGCCGAGGCGGCGATCAGATAGCTCAGCTTCACGCCGACGGCCGCCGGCAGCCCGAAGCCCATGGCCGCGATGCCGGCGGCGCCGCCGAGCGTGTTCAACGCGTACAGCGCGCCGCCGCGTCGTCCCGCGAGGTGTGGCGAGGCGAGTGCCAGAACGAGCGTCGGGAGCGTCGCCCCGAGCGCCACCGTCACCGGAACGATGGCGATGACGACGACCACGATGCGGCCTGCCTGACCCATGGCCGCGAGCGCCGCCTGGGCGCCGTCGCTTCCGAGAAATCGAAAGACCGCGTACGACGCGACGGCGCCGGCGGCGATCATGAGCTCGAGCAGCGCATAGCGCCGGACCGGCCTCTCGGTGGGGCGCCGCGCGAGAAAGCCGCCGGCGGCGAGTCCCGCGAAGTAGCCTGCCACGACCGTGGCCGCCGTCGCGGCCGTCGCGCCCAGCACGAGCCCTGCCGAGCGCAGCCAGAGCAGCTCGAGGCCGAGCGCGCCCGCGCCCGATAACGCGAAGCACAGCCAGAGCAGGATGCTCACGCGGGTTGGGGTGCCCACGCGCGCCGGAGCCGGCAGCCCGCGATGACGAGCAGCAGGACCGCGGCGCTGACCGCGACTTCGGCGGGGCCGAGCGGCATGTCGTACCGAAACGCGACGCAAAACCCGACGAATGCGGTCACACCGCCGATCGCGGAGGAGGCGATCGAGAACGTCAACATCCGGCGCGTCAGCTCGCGGGCCGCCAGCGGCGGCGCCAGCAGAAAGCCGAAGGTCACGAGCGGCCCGGCCGCGAGGACGCCGAACGAGATCGTCACCCCGCACAGCAGATACAGGAGCGCGTCCCAGAGGGTGGTGCGCTTGCCGAAGACCACGGCCAGGTCGTGGTCGAACGAGACCAGGAGGAACTCCTTCTGGAATGCGAGCAGCGTGATGACCACGGCGCCGAGCACCGCCCCGAGAAACGCGACGCTCGTCTCGGTCGCCGCGAGCAGCTCGCCCTTCAGGAGGTTCACGATGTGCGCCTCGCCCCACGGGTCGGCGGCAAGGAAGAGGATCGTCAGCGCGCCCGCGATGGCGTACGTCATGCCGATCCGCGCCTCGACGAATTCGCGCCCGCGCCGCTCCAGCAGCGCGAGCAGAAGGATTCCACCGAGCGTGAACGTCGTGGCCCCGAGCCGCGCCATCATCGCGTCGCTGGCGCCGCCGTGCGGATGGGGCCCGATCACGGTGCGGTGCATGAGCAGCGCAAACGCGATGCCGGCCGCGGAGAGCTGAGGAAGGGCAACGCCGAGGAAGATCATCCGTCGCAGCACGAAGTACACGCCCACCAGCGGGCACACGAGGCCGACGAGCACGCTGGCCACGAGGGCATCGCGCAGGATGAAGCCGGGCGTGAGCACCTCGAGGACGGTGCTCACCCCCGCGCGCTCACAGCACCGCCGCCATCGCGTGACGCGCGAGCATTTCTTCGAGACCGCCGCGCACGGCGCGTCCGTCCTGGACCCAGACCACCCCGTTGACGACGCCCTGGAGCACCCGAACTTGATGCGTGACGAGCAGCACCGTCAGGGCCTCCTCGCGGTTGAGGCGGCTCAGCACGCCCATGATCGCGGCCGTGGCGTCGGCGTCGATGCCCGCCGTCGGCTCGTCGAGGACCAATAGGCTCGGCTCCGCCGCCAAGGCGCGCGCGATCAGCACGCGCTGGGTCTGGCCACCCGAGAGGTCGGCGAAGCGTTGGTCCGCCAGGGTGGGCAGCCCGACGAGATCGAGCGCACGTCGCGCGACGCGGTGCTGATGAGCGCCGGCGCGACGCCATGCCGGGAGACGGGCATAGGTGCCCATGAGCACGACCTCGAAGACCGTGAGCGGGAAGGCCGGATCGAGCGTTTCCCGCTGCGGCACGTATCCCAGCGGACTCGCGCGCCGGTCGAGGTCGTACTCGATGCGTCCGGCCATCGGGGCAAGCAGGCCGACGATCCCGCGCAGCAGCGTGGTTTTGCCGGCGCCGTTGGGTCCGAGGAGCGCCACGAACTCCCCGCGTGCGAGCTCGAGATTCACGTGCTCGAGCACAGGGCGATTGCCGTAGCCCAGGCTGACGTCCCGCAGCTTCAGCAGGCACAAAACGCGGGGTCAGCCTCCTTTGACCGCATTGACCAACGTCCGCACATTGTAGTCGACGAAGCTGATGTAGTCCTTCGCCTCCGGCACGCCGCGTACCATCGTCGGGAGCTCCACCAGCTTGGCCCCGGTCGCCTGTGCGACCGTCGCCGCGAGGCCCGCCGGGTAGTGCAGCTCGCGCACCACGAGGTCGACCTTGTTCTGGCGCATGCGCTCGATCAGATCGGCGACGTGCGCCGGTGTCGGATCGATGCCGGGGCGGATCTCGATCGTTCCGAACTGCACCATCCCGAAACGCTCCGCGAAGTAGATCAGGTCGGGATGGTACGTGACGAACTTCTTGCCCTTCAGCGGCGCCGCCTCACGCTGCCAGCGCGCGATCGCCTCGTCGAGCTTGGCATTGTAGGCGTCGCCGTTCTTCTTGAACGTGGCCGCGTGCTCCGGATAGTTGCGCGAGAGCCCGTCGACGATCGCGCGGACGATGTTCTTGGCGTTGACGGGATCGAGGTTGAAATGCGGGTTACCCATCGGATGGATGTCGCCGAGGGACCGGTCGAGCCGGGTCGGCACCTCCAGCGGGGTCACGTAGACCGAGCAGTCGATGTAGGCCGGCTGGTCGCGCTGGATCTTCGGATTGCGACTCGCCTCGAGGAGCGCCGGCAGGAACGCGTGCTCCATCTCGAGGCCCATCAGGATCACCACGTCCGCGCGGTTGAGCACGACCGCGTAGCTCGGCTTCATCGGCACGGCGTGGACGTCCTCCACGCCGGTCGCCAGGCTGCTGACGTCGACGAGGTCTCCTCCCACTTGGCGCGTGATGTCGGCCAGGTCCGGAATGGTGGTCACGACACGAATCTTCTTCGCCGCGCCGACGTCCGCCGGAAGCAGCGCGACGAGGATCGCTAGCAGTGGCAGTAGCAAGCGTCGCATGGTCATCTCCTAACGATCGCGGAAGCTGTGGACGTGACTGCCGATGATGGCCGTCCACTGCAGGAAGAACTGGTCATCGGTCGGCCGCGTCGCAGGCCTGTTGCTCTCCAGATGCGTGTACTGCAACCGCAGCCGCTGGAACTCCGACAGCCAGATCGTGAAGTACGGCGAGATCGCCCACGTCGACAGCGACGGGCGATCGATGTCCTGGACGTATTCGTAGAGCAGGCCGGGGTAGTAACGCCGCGTCAGCCGCGGCTCGAGGTAGCTGTAGAGCCCGAACGCGTCCCGGAACCGGAAGATCTGCTTCGGGGAGTCCTCGGTCGGCGTGATGCCGGGCCGCGCCTCGTGGTTGACCAGTATCTCGGTGCCCCAGATGAACCCGCGGTACGCCGCCTGGCTGAGCGGCGTGTAGCGTAGGGTCACATCCACGCCGAACAGGTTGCGCTCCTTCAGCCCGTCGATCCGGACTTCAGGTGTGTACGCGTCGCTCGCCCCCACGTCGAGGCCGATCGAATCGGTCAGGTCGAAGAACGTGTTGACCCGGCCGAGCACGGTGAACTCTGACAAGTCGCGCGGGATCCTGTTGTCAACGCGGTCATTCTCGGCGCCGATCTTGTTGTAGGCGCCGAGGGTGAACGACAGGTAGTGAGGGATCGGCGCCAGCCAGTTCACCTCCACGCCGTCCGCCTGTGACTCGCCGTCGACGTACTGGTCGAGGACCATCGGCCGGTTCACGAACGGCAGGTCGTGATCGTGGAAGGTCGACAGGCGGCCGAACTCGGCGAAGAAGCGGCCGCCCTTGACGGTGAGCCCCCACGGCAGCGAGGTGGTCACGATCGCCGCCTCCTCGACGTCGACGCCGTCCGGCGTGCCATTGATGATGCCGTAGGCGCGCGCGAACGGGTCGATGTTGCCCGAGATTCCGATCTCCGCGGAGCGGAACTCGAAGTTCGATTTCTTCTGCCGGCTGTGCGAGAAGACCGTGTCGACGATGAAGCCGATAGCGGGATTGAACTGCGACGGGAACGTCTTGTTCGCCGCGGCCAGCTGCGGTTGGATCTCCTGAAGCACCATGCGCTTCAGCTCTTCGATGTCGGGCGTATAGGCGGGCGCGCTGCCGGGTTGGGCCGGCGCGGCCGGGCGTGCGGGCGCCGTGACGGCCGGTCCGGGCGGTGCGCCCGGCGGCGCCGGCGCGGTGCCCAGCGGTGCGGCAGGCGCCGCCGGGCGCTCGCCTATCAGTCGGCGAATCAGCTCCTCCTGTTGACGCATCTGCTGCTCGACACGCCGGAGCTGCTCCTTGACGGTGTCGAGCTCCTGGCGCAGTTGTGCGTCGCCGGCCGGCTGCTGCGCGGGCGCCGTGAACGGTCCCGCGGCCACCATCACGCCGATCGCCGATGCGATCGTACGTCGTATCCAGACTGCAGCGGATCGATGCATGGGCTCCTCCCCCTGACTGAGTTCAGGCGCTCGTCCGCACTGGAAAGGACGAGGCCGCGATGAAGGCTAGAGAGGGAGCTAGGCGGGAGGGGCGCGCGACTCGGCGTCGCGGCTGACGAAGACGACCGGCGCCGGCGGTACCGACGCCGAGAACGAGACCGCCATCATGACTACGGACAGCAACACGGCGACGGGAAGCGGCGCGGCGATGCCACCGATCGCGAGCAGCGTGAGGTCGTGCTCCTCGTTGAACAGCCCCACACCCTGGCCGGTATGCGTGTGGGGCACGCACGCGCCCGGTGCGACGAGGGCGACGAGCACGAAAACGATCAGCGCGGTGATGTAGGGTCGCTTCATGTGACGACGGACCGCAAGTTACAGCACGTCTCGGTGCCTCGTCAATTCATCCACCGTTTTGACCCGCGGGGGCCCCCGCCGTAGCATCGGACCGTGACGCGCCTGGCCGCCGCCGTCCTGGTCCTGATCGCGCTGCTGGCGCCGATGCTGGCGGCCGCGAACGTGCCGGACCCCACGTGGATCCCCGGCATGTACGATGGCGGCGACGCCGACGAGATCCTGGCGCTCGTCTGGGACGGGACGCCCGCCGTCGCGGGACGACCGCCGGCGCT